>Ga0194120_10003999_pt1 | contig 23285 bp, 20 predicted proteins | sample TA2MahCa65mmetaG_FD_148642 | JGI IMG/M metagenome (GOLD analysis project Ga0194120, IMG submission 148642) | Freshwater microbial communities from Lake Tanganyika, Tanzania - TA2015019 Mahale Deep Cast 65m | ecosystem: Environmental > Aquatic > Freshwater > Lake | place: Tanzania: Lake... | reverse complement strand
CATCTGCGCGGCTTTTGAAAAATTGGAAAACGAGGCTTCAGGACCTTTTGCGCCGCAAGCTGGCGAAGCCGGCAGGTTCGTTCTTACCCCTTGGGAACGCAAAAATCATGACGATGCGCCTGGCGGTGGCGGCCGCATGGGCATGCTTCACGGCCGTGTCTTTGAAAAGGCCGGCGTGCATTGTTCAACTGTTTTTGGCACATTCCAACCAGAGTTTGCAAAACAGATCCCTGGCGCAGAGGCAGATCCTAGATTCTTTGCCACTGGCATTTCGCTTATCGCACACCCATGGAATCCGCATACGCCAGCCGTTCACATGAACACGCGCTTTGTTGTCACGACAAAAGCTTGGTTTGGCGGCGGCGCAGATTTAACGCCCGTTCTAGATAAACGCCGCAATCAAGAAGATCCCGACACGCAAGCCTTTCACGCCGCCATGCAGAGCGCTTGCGATCGCCATCGCGTTGCAAATTATCCGCATTTCAAAAAATGGTGCGATGATTATTTCTTTTTGCCGCACCGCAATGAGCCACGGGGCATAGGCGGCATTTTTTATGATTATTTCAACAGCGCTCAAGATCCTGAAAATAGCGCCTGGGATGAAGATTTTGCCTTTACCCGCGACGTAGGCGAAAGCTTCCTGGATATTTATCCCAAACTTGTGCGCAATAATTTTTCTGCGCCCTGGACAGAGGCCGAACGTGAAGAACAACTCATTCGACGCGGTCGCTATGTTGAATATAATTTATTGTATGATCGCGGCACGATTTTTGGGTTGAAAACTGGCGGCAATGTCGAGTCTATTCTTTCCTCAATGCCCCCTTTGGTAAAATTTCCTTAGAATTCATCCCCTCACCCAAAAGTCCACAGTCGATTGAGCGTGAATGTTAAAAACATCGCCACAAGCGACGTAACGATTTGCGCCAACAAATAAGGCGTGCGCCAATGATCTACAAGCAAGACCATAAGGGTATAGGTCACACAAAAACCGACTAAAGCAACCAGAGTAAATCGGAAGCCTGCCCGAGCGTGAGACTGAACGCTTTTAAATGTGTGCCGACGATTAAAGACATAAGCGACGACGCCGCCCAAGACATAGCCACACAGCGTGGCGGGAACCACCGGCCAATGCGCGCCTTCAACCAATCCAATCAACACACCGTAATGCGCCAAAGTCGCAAAGACACCGACTGAAATATACGCCGTGAATTGGTGAGTGAGCGACATTAATAAAATCCTCTTCAGGCAATCGCCTCAGCCCCATTCCGCCCAACGCCGCTGTAATAAATCAAGTCGCTTCACCCCGCATCGAACCAGGCCGCCGGCGCAAAGTTGCGAGCGCATAAAGCTGAACCGACCCCGAGATGTCCTTCGTTGCGGATGGCCATAATCTAGCGGGTATAACTCTCTCACGAGCCCTTTCCATGCCAGATAATCTCGTCTAGAGAATTTAAGACTTTCGAGCCGGGCGCGCCCGCTCGCCGCCCCTTCGCCCAACCCTTGGGATGGGCGTCTCACTAGGCGCCTGATGAGGGCATTACGGGACGCGTTCTGGTCCAAAAGGCCGGATACGCGGCCTTTTTTTATGCGCGCTTCCCCGCCCAGAACGGGCGCAGAACGACAAGACCCAGGACCGCACGCTCTGCCAGCCTGGCAGGACGACCCAAAAGGACAGCGATGCCGAAAAGAACCGACATATCAACCATCATGATTATCGGAGCCGGTCCCATTGTGATCGGACAGGCTTGCGAGTTTGACTATTCGGGCACGCAGGCATGCAAGGCGCTGAAGGCTGAGGGCTATCGGATCGTTCTGGTGAATTCCAACCCAGCCACGATCATGACGGATCCAGATCTGGCGGATCGCACCTATGTCGAGCCCATTACGCCAGAATTTGTTGCAAAAATAATCGATAAAGAACGTTACGCAATTCCAGGCGGCTTTGCCCTCTTACCGACAATGGGCGGACAAACTGCGCTCAACTGCGCCCTATCACTCGAAAAAATGGGCGTGTTAAAAAACTTCGACGTCGAAATGATTGGCGCGACAGCAGCAGCGATTGATAAAGCTGAGGACCGCGAATTATTTCGCGAAGCAATGACAAAAATTGGTCTTGCAACCCCGCGCTCTCATCACATTAAGACGCTTTCAGGAGCATTAGCTGCGCTTGAGGACATTGGCCTGCCCGCGATCATCCGTCCTTCTTTCACCTTAGGCGGCACAGGCGGCGGCATCGCTTATAATAAGGCTGAATTCATAGAAATTGTGGAACGCGGCATTGACGCATCTCCGACCAATGAAGTCTTGGTCGAAGAGAGCGTATTAGGATGGAAAGAATATGAGATGGAGGTTGTGCGCGATAAAGCGGACAACTGCATTATCGTTTGCTCAATTGAAAATCTTGATCCAATGGGCGTGCATACCGGAGATAGCATTACGGTTGCGCCAGCCCTCACGCTTACGGATAAAGAATATCAAATCATGCGTGACGCCTCGCTGGCTGTTTTACGCGAGATTGGCGTTGAAACAGGTGGATCCAATGTTCAATTCGCCATTGATCCACAAACCGGCCGCATGATTGTGATTGAGATGAATCCGCGCGTCTCCCGCTCTTCTGCGCTCGCCTCTAAGGCCACTGGATTTCCGATTGCTAAAGTCGCAGCCAAACTTGCTGTGGGCTATAGGCTGGATGAAATCGCCAATGACATTACCGGAGGTCTTACTCCCGCCTCTTTCGAACCAACGATCGATTATATCGTCACAAAAATCCCTCGCTTTGCTTTTGAAAAATTTCCCGGCGCCGAACCAACGCTAACAACAGCGATGAAATCTGTCGGCGAAGCTATGGCGATTGGCCGCAATTTTGCCGAGTCTTTGCAAAAAGCCTTGCGCTCCTTGGAAACAGGACTTTCAGGGCTTGATGAAATAGAAATAGACGGACTGGGCAAAGGCGACGATCTCAATGTCTTACGCGGCGCGCTCGGCACGCCCACACCAGATCGCTTGCTTGTTGTCGGCCAAGCGCTGCGCTTGGGTATGAGCGTTGAAGAAATTCACGACGCTAGTAAAATCGATCCCTGGTTTCTCAATCGCTTGGCAGAAATCATTACTTTGGAGAAAAAAGTCGCTGAGTTTGGTCTGCCAAAGGATGCGGAAAATTTCCGAACGCTCAAATTCGCAGGTTTCTCGGACATTCGACTCGCTTCTCTAACGGGGCGAGATGAAAAAGAAGTGCGCGCGCTCCGTCATGAGCTCAATGTGCGCCCAGTTTATAAGCGCATCGATACCTGCGCAGCTGAATTCGCATCGCCAACCGCCTATATGTATAGCACCTATGAAACGCCCTTTGCTGGCGCTCCGGCATGCGAAGCGCGTCCATCAGAGCGCAGTAAAATTGTTATTCTTGGAGGCGGACCAAACCGTATCGGCCAAGGCATCGAATTCGACTATTGTTGCTGCCACGCCTGCTTCGCACTTGCAGAAGCAGGATATGAAACAATTATGATTAATTGTAATCCAGAAACTGTATCAACGGATTACGACACTTCTGATCGGCTTTATTTTGAACCCCTAACTGATGAAGACGTTGGGGAAATCATCGATGTCGAAAAATCGCGCGGCGCGCTCAAAGGCGTTATTGTTCAATATGGCGGTCAGACACCACTCAAGCTTGCACATGGATTAGCGCAATCCGGAACCCCTATTTTGGGAACGCCAGTTGACTCTATCGATCTTGCAGAGGATCGCGATCGCTTTAAACGCTTGCTGGATCGTCTTGGGCTGAAACAACCCAAGAATGGCATTGCTTATTCCGTTGAGCAGTCACGCATTGTCGCAAGCGATCTTGGCCTACCGCTTGTTGTTCGTCCTTCATATGTGTTGGGCGGCCGGGCTATGGCGATTATTCGCGACCAACATGAACTAGATGATTATTTGCTCGGCACCTTGCCAACACTCGTTCCCTCAGACATTAAAACGCGTTATCCAAACGATAAAACCGGGCAAATAAATATGGTGCTCGGAAAAAATCCGCTCCTATTTGATAGATATCTTACCGACGCGATTGAAGTTGACGTTGATTGCATAGCTGATGGCCAACAAGCAGCGATTGCTGGCGTCATGGAGCATATTGAAGAAGCCGGCATTCATTCAGGCGACTCTGCTTGCTCGTTACCGCCGCGCTCACTGCCGCCAGAAACAGTGTTGGCGTTAGAAAGCCAAACGCGCGATCTTGCAATGGCGCTAGGCGTAATTGGTCTTATGAATGTTCAATTCGCTTTAAAAGACGGTGAAATTTATGTGCTTGAGGTTAACCCGCGCGCTTCACGAACCGTTCCCTTTGTTGCGAAGGTCATAGGCGCGCCGATTGCAAAAATAGCCGCCCGCGTCATGGCTGGCGAGAAACTCTCTGCTTTCGCCCTACCCCATGCAAAACCAACGCATGTCGGCGTTAAAGAAGCAGTATTTCCGTTTGCTCGCTTCCCCGGCGTTGACACAGTGCTGGGTCCCGAAATGCGCTCAACGGGAGAAGTGATTGGTCTTGATCTCTCTTTCAACGCCGCCTTTGTCAAAAGTCAGCTTGGCGGCGGCGCTAAAGCCCCTAAAGAAGGCGTCGTCTTCGTCTCTGTCCGCGACGTTGATAAATCCCGGGTTATCCCCGCCGTAAAACTGCTCGCCAGCATAGGGTTTTCAATCATTGCAACCGGCGGCACCGCGCGCTTTCTTTCCGAACACGGCATTAATACCAGTAAAATCAATAAGGTTTCCGAAGGCCGCCCCCACATTGTCGACGCGATCAAAAACGGCTCAATCCAGCTCGTATTCAATACGACGGAGGGTGCTCAGGCCCTGGCGGACTCACGTTCCTTGCGCCGAGCCGCGCTTCTGCATAAAGTTCCCTATTATACGACCCTCTCTGGCGCGATTGCCGCCGCCCAGGGAATCCAGGCCTATGTATCGGGAGATTTGGAAGTACGCGCATTGCAGGATTATTTCCATGGCTAAGCTTGGCTGAACGCAAGCAAGCTCACTGGCGAGACGATCGACGTCAAAAGCGCGCCATAAAGAAACAAATCTAACGCCAACGGCAGTTATAATTTTCATTTGATATGAGAAATTTTTCCGCTTTGCCGCTTTAGGCGGCGGCATGAAATCTTCTTCTCAAGGGCATCAGGCGATCGAGGAAAGGCGAAGAGCGAGTAAAATGGAAAAAGTGCCAATGACAGCAGGTGGCTACGCTGCGCTGACGGAAGAGCTCCGCCGCCGCCAACAAGAAGACCGGCCGCGCATCATCCAACAAATTTCTGAAGCGCGTGCGCATGGCGATCTTTCTGAAAATGCGGAATATCACGCGGCAAAAGAAGCTCAGTCTCTCAATGAAGGCCGCATTGCGGAGCTAGAAGACAAGCTGTCTCGCGCAGAAGTCATCGATGTCTCAAAACTTAGCGGATCAACAATCAAATTTGGCGCAACAGTGACTGTTGTGGACGAAGATACAGAAGAAGAAAAAGCCTATCAAATTGTTGGAGAGAGTGAAGCCGATGTGAAAAGCGGCCGAGTATCGCTCACCAGCCCAATCGCGCGTGCGCTTATCGGCAAAAAGGCCGGCGATACTGTAGAGGTAAAAACGCCAGGCGGCGGCAAAAGCTACGAAATCCTAAAGGTCGCCTTTGTGTGATGTCGTCCAGTCCGCCAAACATACGCCCCAAACACTGCCTCCTGGCACGAAATTGGTTGTTTTGTCTGATGGACGCGCCGGTCATGACTCCCAAACTTTTGGTCTCGCGGCCGCTCTGGGCGTAGAAAAACAGGTTGCTCCCATCGCACCGCGCGGTCTGTTCAAATTACTCGCGCCATTTGGACCTGTCGATCCACGCGACGCCGCTTCTGCACGTCGTTATCAGCCAGATATTGTTCTTGCAGCGGGCAGACGTACGATCCCCGCACTTCGCTACATGAAAAAAATTGCGCGAGGAAAAACATTTACAGTTTATCTCAATAAACCTCACAACGGCCTTGGCGCAGCTGATTTAATTATTGCGCCAAGTCATGATGCGCTAAACGGCGCAAATGTTATTTCGACGACAACGCCAGTTAATAGCCTAACAGAAAGCCAACTCGCCGCGGCGCGCAAAAATCCAGATCCGCGCATTGGCGCCTTACCAGGAAAACGGGTCGCGCTGCTGATTGGCGGCAACAGTCATCATTTCAAATTTACCCCGCAGGTTCAAAAACAATTAACTCATATCGCCCGCCAGATTTGCCTTTCTGGCGCCAGTCTTATGGCTACGCCCTCACGACGCACGCCCCCGTCGCTGATAGACATGCTCAAAGATCATTTGCGGGCCTTTCCAAGTTTTCTTTGGGATGGGACTGGAGAAAATCCCTATCTCTCGCTCCTTGCTTGCGCTGATGCGTTCCTCATTACAGCCGATAGCGTTAATATGATCAGCGAAGCTGCAAGCACTGGCGCGCCCATACATATTTTTACGCCGCCTGGCGGACATCAAAAATTGATCAAATTCCAAAACAAGCTTGCTGCCGCGGGTGCGGCGCGCTTGTGGCGCGGCGCATTAGAGGACTGGCGGTATGATCCGATCAACGCGACCCCAATAATCGCGCAGTCCGTTATCTCCGCCTATAATCAGTATCTTCAACAATCATCCACCTAAGAGTTGCAGCCTAGCCCATAATCGTTAGATTGCTGGCTCAAAGTAGAATCTTCCAAATGAGTCCCTCAAATATGCCCGCCACACAGCATGCACGCGTCATAATTATTGGCTCTGGACCCGCTGGTTATACAGCAGCAATTTACGCAGCGCGCGCTTTGCTTGACCCAATGCTTATTGCTGGCGTCGACCAAGGCGGACAATTGATGATCACTACAGAGGTAGAAAACTATCCAGGTTTTGCAGAGCCTGTTCAAGGCCCCTGGCTGATGGATCAAATGCGCCAACAAGCGGAGCATGTCGGCGCGAAACTTGTGTCAGACTACATCGTCGAAGCCAAACTGACTGAACAACCTTTCGTCTTGATTGGCGATTCAGGCACGACTTATAGCTGTGACGCATTAATTATCGCCACTGGCGCGAAAGCGAAATGGCTTGGCTTGGCTAGTGAAGATAAATTCAAAGGATTTGGCGTCTCCGCATGCGCAACGTGCGATGGATTTTTTTTCCGGGGTAAAAGAGTCCTTGTTGTTGGCGGAGGCAATACAGCTGTAGAAGAAGCGCTTTATCTTTCTAACTTAGCCTCGCACGTCACATTAATTCACCGTCGAGATAGCTTGAGAAGCGAGCGCGTTTTACAAGAACGCCTTCATAAAAAAGACAATATCTCAATTCGCTTTGACTCTGTGATTGACGAAATCATCGGCGATGAAAGTCCCTTGTCCGTTACCGGCGCCCGCATCAAAAATGTCAAGACCGGCGCTACCGAGGTTCTCAACGCAGAGGGCGTCTTTGTCGCTATCGGCCACGCACCAGCCTCTGACCTCTTCAAAGAACAATTAACGCTAAAATCCTCAGGCTATATTGCTGTCACGCCAGGGACAACGCGCACAAATATTAACGGCGTTTTTGCCGCAGGCGATGTCGCCGACGACATCTATCGCCAAGCCGTCACCGCTGCAGGACTTGGATGTATGGCGGCGCTGGAAGTTGAAAAGTTTTTACTTGATGCGCCAACCCAAGCTTGATGCATGGTGATTGGAGATTAAAGATGACAGAGCGCGTAATCTTTCAAAAAAAAGCCATTCCCATAGAGGTTGAGGCGGGCAAGACCTATTACTGGTGCGCTTGCGGACGTACGCAAAATCAGCCTTTCTGCGACGGCTCTCACAAAGGCACGGATATCTCGCCAGTGCCCTATAAAGCCGAGGCTACAGGAAAAGCTTTTTTCTGCGGCTGTCGCCACACAAAGAATGAACCGCTTTGCGATGGAACTCATAAAGAATTGTAAGCCATCTACATGCCTGATCTTTTATTAGAACTCTTCAGCGAAGAAATTCCCGCGCGCATGCAGCGTCAAGCTGCTGACGACCTCAAACGCTTGGTGACTGATGCGTTAGTGGAAAAGGGACTGACCTATGAAGGCGCATGCGCTTATGCAACGCCAAGACGCCTGAGCTTACAAATTGTCGGTCTTCCAAGCCGCCAGGCGGATATGCGCGAAGAACGCAAAGGCCCTCGCGTCGGTGCGCCTGAGGCGGCGATCCAAGGATTTCTAAAAAGCGCAGGCCTCGCCTCTCTTGATCAGGCGACGATTGAAAAAGATCCAAAGAAAGGCGAGTTTTACGTTGCTGTTATTGAGCGACAGGGCTCAAACACGCTTGATCTATTAGCGCAGATCTTACCCCTAATCATAAAGTCCTTTCCCTGGCCAAAGTCTATGCGTTGGGGAGCCACATCTGCAAATCCTGACGCCCTGCGCTGGGTCCGCCCGCTTCACTCCATCCTCGCGACATTTGGACCTGAGACCGAAACGCCAGAAATTATCCCCTTTTCAATTGATCACATCCAAGCGGGCGCGACGACTTATGGCCACCGCTTTCTTGCGCCCGCTGCTATTAGCGTCAAAAGATTTGAAGATTATTCACTGGCTCTTCAACGCGCTAAAGTCGTTCTTGATCCGGCGCGTCGACGCGACATCATATTACATGACGCCAAAGATTTGGCTTTCGCCAAAGGCCTCGAACTTATTGAGGACCCCGCGCTTCTTGATGAAGTCGCTGGTTTAGTTGAATGGCCAATAACTCTAATGGGAAAGTTTGATAAAAATTTTCTCTCAATCCCGCCAGAAGTTATTCGCGCGACAATTCGAGTCAATCAGAAGTGTTTTGTTCTGCGCGATGCGCAAGGCGAAATGGCCAATAATTTTATTCTGATTTCAAATATTGAGGCGAGCGATGGCGGCGCGGCGATTATCGCCGGAAATGAACGCGTTATTGCGGCCCGCCTCTCTGACGCAAAATTTTTCTACGAAACTGATCTCAAAATCAAACTCGAAGAGCGCCTGCCAAAACTCAACCAAATTGTGTTTCATGAGAAACTCGGCACACAAGGCGAACGCATTCAGCGCATTAGCTCCCTTGCTGAGAAGATGGCTTCCCTTGTCGGCGCAGATCCAAAAAAAGCACACCGCGCCGCCTTATTATGTAAGGCAGATCTTGTCTCGGAGATGGTAGGCGAATTTCCAGAGCTTCAAGGTCTCATGGGGCGCTATTACGCACAGGCTCAAGGCGAAGACTCTGCTGTCGCCGCCGCTTGTGAAGATCATTACAAGCCTCAAGGCCCCAATGATCGGATCCCTAGGGATCCTATCTCTATCGCCGTCGCGCTGGCTGATAAATTAGATACGCTCAACGGCTTTTGGGCAATTGACGAAAAGCCTACAGGCAGCAAGGATCCTTACGCGCTTCGCCGCGCGGCGCTTGGCATTATTCGCATCATTTTGGAAAATGAACTGCGACTGTCGCTTCACTCCCTAACAAATGACTCTCTTTTTGAATTTTTCATAGATCGATTGAAAGTCTACTTGCGCGACAAAGGGGCGCGCTATGATCTGATAGACGCTGCGCTTGGCGCAGCTGCAGATCACAAGGAAGGTGATCTCAGGCAGATTAGTCAGGACGATCTGTTAAGCATCACGCAAAAAGTTGATGCGCTTGATAAATTTCTAACAACAGATGACGGACAAAATCTACTTGCTGGGTATCGACGAGCCTGCAACATTCTTAAGATTGAGGAAAAGAAAGATGGCGTCGAGGTTTTTGCCATCCACCACGCGCCAAATCTCCGCATAGAACAACAAGAACATAAACTTGCCGCTGCGATCGCAAGAGCGCGAGAAGAAACCAGCGAGAAAATTTCAAAAGAAGATTTTTCAGGAGCAATGCGTTCTTTAGCAAAGTTGCGCGAACCCGTAGATCACTTCTTTAATGGCGTCACGGTTAATGCAGATGATGTCAATCTCCGCATCAATCGCCTGCGCCTCCTCGCTGAACTGAGACAAGCAATGTCAGGAGTGGCAGATTTTAGCAAAATCGCAGCAGGTGAACATTAAAGCTTCACAAGACTGGACTAACTAGGTGCCTGTGAAGCTGCGCGGGGCGGGAGAAATCACCTTGGCTCCGCCACCGCCAATTTCCAAAACAGAGAAGCCTCGCTCATTGGTACCATCTGGCTTAAATCGAAAAATTCCGTCCGCTCCGTTAAAACCAGATGGATTCGTTAAAACATTTGGCGAGAATCGTTGTCCGCCCTGAGCGCGCGATAATGCTATCGCTAGAGACACTGCGTCATAGGACAGGGTTGAAACACGCGCCGGATCAGCGCCATATTTAGCTTTGTACCGTTGCGCAAAAGAATTGAAGCCTGCATTTTCTGGTGCAGAAAACCATGCGCCTTGGAGCGCAGGAAGATTAAGCGTGCGCGCATCATTCCAAAGACCCGTGCCAATAATCTGTACTTTCTTTGAATCAAGTCCATTGGCGATAAGCTCTTTTGAAACTTCCCCCATCGCATCAGCTTGCTCTGGAATAAACAAGACATCAAATTGATCGCGTGAGGCGGCAAGTTTCTTAATCGACTCAGAAGGAGAGCCCGGTTTATAGCGCTCAATCATAGGCACTCTTAAGCCATGATTGGCCGCGCTTTGTTGAAATTGGGCCATCGCCAGCGTGCCATATTCATTTTCAGGCACCAGCGCTGCGACTGATTTTTTTCCTCGCGTCGCCGCGTATTCCATTCCACGTTCGACATAGCCATCAACAAGAAAAGAGAGAAGATAAGTTCCTCCGCCTGCGGTAGTGGAGTCGGTGGAAAAAGCAATAACAGGACGGTTCGACGTTCGCGCAACGCGACTGGCTTCTTTAACATCCGTTGCAAACACTGGCCCGATTAAGATCTCGGCTCCCTCTGCGATCGCCGCTTGCGCAGCGGCGGCAGCGCCTGCCGCAGTAGAGTGATCGTCTTTGACCAGAATTGTGACATCATTGGCGCCGCTGTCTGCGAAAGCCAGCTTTGCAGCATCGCGTAAGGAAGAACCAACTGAGGAGGGGCCAGCAGGACCAGTAAGCGGCACGATGAGCCCAATTTTTACCGATCCAGCGCCAATATTTTCAGCTGCGCCATTTTGCGCATTTGGCGCGCCTAAATCTTTTACGCCCGGCACGCCGCCGCCAGTCATCGGATTACATGCGGCGAGCAAAACTACGCCCATGGATATGCCAAGACGCCAGAGACTGTGCACAAAAATTCGACGTCGGAAAATGAACATTGCGAAACAGTCTCCTCACAGTTGCGACGACGGCGTCCGTCGGGCAACTTAAATGCTACTTTTATCTCTTGTTGCTGCGTATTATGACGTCGATAAGGCCAATCTAGCCCCAGCTGTCAATAGAACCTTCTTCATACCAGAGAGAAATTGCGCATTTCCAAAAGCTTGCGCCATGCAAACATTAACTCATTGAAATATATAATTATTTAGGATGGACTCCCTATGGATGACGCCAGTGAGATTTCGGATCATCCCTATACTGCATTTGGACTGCGCGCTGAAGCGCAGGCGCTGGAACCTGGTCTACACGTTGTCGCAACGCCAATCGGCAATCTTCGGGATATTTCCTTTCGCGCGCTTGAGACGCTAGCAGCGGCGGATGTCGTCGTCGCCGAAGACACGCGCGTCACAAAAACGCTCCTGGCGCATTATGGGGTCTCAACGCCTCTGATCGCTTATCATGAGCACAATGCGCAAGTGATCCGCCCCCATTTGCTGGCGCGCCTCGCGTCTGGAGCTAAACTAGCTTTGGTTTCTGATGCAGGCACGCCGCTCGTATCTGATCCGGGATTTAAACTAGTACAGGAGGCCTTGACCCAGGGCGTTCATGTTAGCGCCGTCCCCGGACCTTCGGCCGTATTAGCCGCGCTCGTTGTTGCCGGCCTGCCTACAGACCGTTTCTTTTTTGAGGGCTTTCTTCCACATAAAAGCGGAGCCCGGCGCGCGCGCTTAACGAAATTGGCGCAAGTGCCAGGCACCTTGGTCTTTTTTGAGAGTCCAAGACGCTTAGCCGACACTGTGTCGGACTGCGCCGCAGTCTTAGGACCCCGCCCAGCAGCGATCGCTCGAGAACTGACCAAGATCTATGAATCCGTCAGACGCGGGCCTCTGGATAGATTAGCGCAAACGCTTTTAGAAGAAGAACAACTGCGCGGTGAAATCGTATTATTGATTGCGCCGCCGCAAGAAGGCGCAGCCGAGATTGCGGAAGCTGATCTTGATGCTCAAATTGACGCGACGCTTGTGACGCATTCCCCTAGAGATACAGCTGATATCATCTCTGCCTCTACGGGACATGCGCGACGCAAAGTCTATGCGCGCGTGCTGCAACGTCAAGCAATGAAAGAAAATGATATCTGACGTCTCCCTCGGCAGCTCTTATTTATTGAAGCTGCCGATCTCGATACGAAACACAGCTTGTAATTTTCTGATCCTAAGCCAGAACAGAAAGAACGTCGCCATGTTTAATGGCGCCGCCTGTAATTACGCGCGCATAGACGCCGATTGATGGAAGCGGCTTGCCGGCAAAAGGGACCTCTATGCGATTTTGCATAATGCCTTTATTCATAACGCCCAGGTCTCGCGGTAAATCCCCCTGCGCTAAAGTCGGCATAATACAGCGCGGGCACGGATCGGTTATCGCTAATTTAACACTATCTCCAATCTGCACGGTTTTTCCAACCCAATCATTTTCAACAAAACCTTCGAGTTTGCCCGTATCAACCACAATATTTGGACGAAATCGACGCGCCTCAAATCTTCCTTCAGGATAGAGCTTATTCAGCTTATCCAGCGAAGAGGTCGTCAATAGATGAAGTGTTGCATAATCAAAAAAAGTGCCTTTTGGCGCATCGCCCGCAACGGCTTCTTGGCTCACTTCATTTGATTGTCCAGCATATTCTGGCCAAAATTGCTCAAGCGTTGGTTTCTCTGGAGCGGAGTTATGCAAGGTTACTTTTCTTTTGAGCGCAGCGGAAAGAGCCTGATCGCGCTGAGGATCATCGCTGCGTACAAGAGCGCCGTCGGGTAGCGTAATCCAGATTGGCGGTAAATTTGTTGCGCTGGGCGCCGTTGCATAGGCCGCTCGATAATAGAAAAAGCTCGGCCACTTTTGTGGATTTTTCGCGCTAACAATCTTGCCCGTCTCTTCATCAACTAAAGCAAAAGCACGATCGCCCAATACCCCTAATGCGGTGATGACGGATGCATTCAACTCCTCTCCCATCATGGATTTAATTGGATATCTCCAAATGGTTGCGATATTAAACGCAGAATTTGCCATCGATCTCGCCCTCTTGATGCGCTTCCTCCCCGGAAGCTTTTTTAAATTTATTGACCCCGCACAAGAACTGGCACAGGGATTAGCCCAAGTCGAGTTGGGCGAAGACTAACCGGCATCCCTGATGATTTAAAAGCAAGGCTAGCCTCGTTCTCCGCTTCAGACTACGCAAAGTCGAAGAACGGGTCAAAAGAGTAAAGCGCTTGCTCAAAGGATTGGTCATATCTCTGCGTTTAAGGAGATTGCGCTTTGGCGCCACCGCGTAGGCGATCGAGGGCGCCACGGGTTTATGGCCTGAGCGGCAGCGACTTCGGAGCGTCAAAATATGACCCTTACGTATTTCTCCTCAGATTGACCGCCAAATAGAGATAACAGCTTCTTGTTTAAGAAAATCTATTTTTCAAAATTTAGAATATTTTATCCCTCAGCCATCTTGTCGACCCGCAGCATGCCCCCTAACTGTCTACATAAATCCGTAATTGATACTCAACCGCTCAACGCTTCTTCTTTTCTGATGTCCAAGCAAACAGTCTTTTGAGGAAACCCATGCCCGACGACCTTACGAAACTTGTCATTCTTGGCGCTTTTGGTTTTTTCATTGGCGCGATGCTGATGGGCTGGGCCTACGGTTAAATCAGCAGCTTACTAATTTGCCGCGATGGGCATGAAACACGTTCACGCCTTACGACACCTTGTTTAACAGATTTAAATAGGACTGCCGCGCTTAAGAGAGAAAATAACTTTTTTATTTTTTTTCTTATCCTGTTTTTTTAAACCGATCTCCAAACGAATTTCGAATAAAATATTAAACGATTATAAAATTTGCTATTTATTGTGATCCTAGCAAAATCATCTACTGCTTATTGAGCGGCTCAAGAAATTAAAAAAATCGGAAACAGCAATGGTCACATTTGACGACTATAATGCCTTAACCGCTAAACTTGACATTCAGACGGCGGCGTCAGGACTGCTGGGAAATATGACCTTTGCAGTTAAGGAAAATATCGACGTTAATGGGTTTGTTTCAACAAATGGCCACCCTCTTTGGGCGCAGACACATGAGAAAGCCCGAGAACATGCAGAGGTTGTAGATCTCCTTCTACAAGCTGGCGCACATCTTGTTGGCAAAACACATATGGATGAGATGGCCTATAGTCTCCTGGGCGCCAATCCACATTTTGGCGCGCCGATCAATCCAACCCTGCCGGATCGTCTACCGGGAGGTTCGTCCTCCGGCTCTGCCGCAGCGGTGGCTGCTGGGTTAACGGATTTTGCCGTTGGCACGGATACCGGCGGCTCATGTCGTGCGCCAGCCTCATTTTGCGGCGTCTTCGGTTTTCGCCCGTCCTCCCCCTCAATGGATATGCGCGGCGTGATTCCAATGTCGCGATCGCTTGATGTCATTGGCTGGTTTGCTCGGGATGTCGATTGCCTTATGACTGTTGCGAAGGTTCTGTTGCCAGAAGATACAACCGATGCTCGCTATGAAGAAGCAACATTTCTTGCAGAGTCCTTTGAAGATGCCGAACCTGAATTTATGGAAATCGCGCAAACTACGCTCCACAGATTAAAAAGCGGACCCTGGCGCAGGGCGTCGCTTGGGGAAGATTTTTTTACTCAAGCGCTAATGCATTTTAGAAATTTGCAAGGTTATGAGGTTTGGTCTGAGCATCAGTCTTGGATCCTGACCCATCAGCCTAAATTTGGACCAGGCGTAAGCGAGCGATTAAAAATCGCCGCCATAGTTACAAAAGCAGAAAAACAGGCTGCTAAAAAATTCATTGAAACCTCACGCTTGGCCATCGACGACCTCTTTACCGACGGCGGCGTGATCATTATGCCCACGACCCCTGGCCTCGCGCCGAAAATTGATGAGAGTCTCGAGGCATTGGACCGGCTGCGTTACGCAATGCTTAAGTTTTTTCTTATCGCCAGTCTTTTTGGCATGCCACAAATTAGCATTCCAATCAAAAATCAACGTCGCGCGATTGGCCTTTCCTTCGTCGGCCAGAGCGGCTCGGACCATCAGTTGCTTTCTTTTGCAAGAAATTTTTGCGCTCAAAATAATAATGCTGTCTAGAGAATAACGATATTCTCATCCACAGATCGAACATCCGTTCTTCCACAAAAGCCCATAGTCAGACTCAATTCGCGTTCAATAATCTCAAGACAAAGCCGCACCCCTTCTTGTCCCAAGGCGCCCAAGCCATAAAGATAGGCGCGACCCAGTAAAACGCCATCCGCGCCAAGAGCAAGCGCACGCAGCACATCCTGTCCGCTTCTCACCCCGCCATCGAATAAGAGCTCAGTCTCCGCTCCAACAACCCTCTTAATTTGAGGCAATACAGAAATAGACGATGGGGCTCCATCAAGCTGTCGACCGCCATGATTGGAGATAACCAATCCATCTGCGCCAACATCAATCGCTTTACGAGCATCCTCACTCTCCATTACCCCTTTAACAATTAACTTTCCTTTCCATAATTTTCTGATCCAAGCGACATCCTCCCAAGTAACAGAAGGATCAAATTGCGCAGAAGTCCAGGCGCTTAATGATGCAATATCTTTTACGCCGCTAACATGACCAACAATATTGCCAAATCCACGTCGACGCGTTTGTAACATCTCGAGCGACCATTGGGGCCTACGGAGCAGATCAAGTAAAAACCGCGGCGTTAATTTTGGCGGCGCCGCCAAACCATTTCGTAGATCCTTGTGTCGCTCTCCCATAATTTGCAAATCCATTGTCACAATCAGAACTGGGCACTTTGCGTCTTGCGCCCGCATAATTAATTTTTCAACAAAACTCCGATCGCGCATAATATAAAGCTGGAACCAGAAAGGCCGCCTCACATGCTGCGCTAAATCTTCAATTGAGCAAATACTCATTGTCGAGAGACAAAAAGGGACGCCGCTTGCTTCAGCGGCTCGCGCTGCGAGGATCTCGCCATCGGCGCGCTGAAGTCCGCACATGCCGATCGGCGCTAAAACAACAGGCATAGTGGCGCTTTGACCAACAATTTGCGTGGCGAGATTTCTTGTCTCGATATTCACGCCAATTCTTTGACGAAACTGAATTTTTGCGAGATCTGCGAGATTGGCGCGACTTGTGCTCTCCGTCCAAGATCCGCCCTGCGCATAATCATAAAACATTTTTGGCACGCGCCGACGCGCCAGCGCCTGTAAATCTTCTATCGTTGTGATCAGCGGCATAGAGCGCCTAGCGTAAAAATTTCGACTAATTCAGCATTAGAATAAGTGTTTTATCGAGACTTGTCTCGCATGCCTCAAGCCTAAGCGCCGGGGATCGCGGGACGCTCAAAAAGCTCTTTAATCGCGACGAGCAACCGATCCCGAACATCCCGATAAGCGGCGAGAATAGCCTCACGCGACCCATGCGCCGCCGTTGCGTCTGGCGTAGGCCAATAAACAACCTCTACAGCCCATGCGCGGGAAAATTCTAACGCCTTATGATGGGCTTCCGGCGACAAGGTGATGATGAGATCAAAATTTGAATCAGCCAGATCTTCGAAACTATGCGGATGGTGCCCCCTAATATCTATCCCTAGCTCTTCCATCACAGCGATCGCAAAACCATCCTCTTCGCCGCTTTTAACGCCTGCGGACGCAAAATAAATTTCACGCCCAAAATAATGGCGTGCAATCGCTTCCGCCATTGGCGATCTGACAGTATTTAACGTGCAGGCGAAGAGAACAGACTGCGGACGCGCCATGCGTGGGCCTAGCCCTTCCAATGCAGCGCCGTAATTAGCGTAAAAAGCCTACGCGCTGTGTCTTGATCCGTTTCAATCTTACCCTTGAGGCGCTCGAGCAATAATTGAGCCCCTTCATTATGCAGTCCACGACGTCCCATATCGATCGCTTCAATTCGACTTGGCGTCGCATGACGAATAGCGGCGTAATAATTTTCGCAAATGAGAAAATAGTCCTTCAAGATGCGTCTAAAAGGCGTGAGGGATAAGATATGCGTTACAACTGCCGCACCTTCGACGTTTTTGATTTCAAAAACAAGTTTTGCGTCAACAAGTGCGATATTTAATGCATAAGGACCTGAGTCTTGGCCATTGAGCGCAAAATAATTATTTTCTATCAAATCATACACGGCGATCGTGCGTTCATGCTCCTGATCCGCTGAACCGCGGCCAATCGATTTTTCATCGAGCGTTAAAGAAGCCAGACGATGATTGTTGGCTTGCTCCACGCCATCAGTCCTCGGATTGATTGAGGCGGATAGAAACAGATCGCGCATGCGCCTGAAGTCCCTCAGCCTCCCCGAGCGTAACTGCAGCCGACCCAATTTTGCGGAGCGACTGCGCATCGCACTTTAAAATCGACGTGCGTTTAAGAAAATCTAAAACGCTTAAGCCAGATGAAAAACGCGCCGAACGCGCTGTTGGCAGAACATGATTGCTGCCGCCAACGTAATCGCCGATAGCCTCAGGCGTATAACCGCCAATGAAAATAGCGCCCGCATTCGAAACTTGTCCCGCAAGCTCTTCCGCATCTTCACTGATAATTTGCAGATGCTCGGCCGCAATGCGATTGGCTAAGCTAATTGACTCGCGTAATTTCTTAACGAGGATAATCGCGCCAAAATCTTTCCATGACGCGCTGGCGATTGTTTGACGGGAAAGGGTCTTCAGCTGGCTCTCGACCGATTCAACAACAGCTTGCGCTAGAGCCTCGCTATCGGTGATTAAAATCGACTGCGCCGATTCATCATGCTCGGCTTGCGCGAGAAGATCTGCGGCAATCCAGTTTGGATTAGCCGTTTGATCCGCCAAAATGAGAACTTCTGACGGCCCTGCGATCATATCAATGCCAACTTGGCCAAAGACACGACGCTTCGCCGCTGCAACCCAAGCGTTGCCAGGTCCTACAATCTTGACCACTGGCGCGATTGTCTGGGTGCCGTAGGCTAGAGCCGCAACCGCTTGCGCGCCGCCAATACGATAAATTTCATCAATTCCTGACCGCTTGGCTGCAGCGAGCACTAAGGGCTCAACCTGTCCCCGAGGCGTGGGCACAACCATAACAATCCGCGAGACGCCGGCAACCTTCGCCGGCACGACATTCATCAACACGGAGGAAGGGTATGCGGCTGTGCCGCCTGGAACGTATAGCCCAACTGAATCGAGTGGAGTCCATCGCCAGCCAAGCTCCACGCCTTCAGCATCGGTAAATCGAAGATCTTGCGGCCGTTGGCGTTCATGAAAGGCTGTGATGCGTTCAAGCGCCACATCAAGCGCCGCTAATTGTTTTCTTGAACACTTGTTCTCAGCAGCCGCGACTTCTTTTGCGGAAACAGCAATCCCTGTTTGCGTCAGGTCAATATGATCAAACCGCGCTGAATAGTCAGTAAGCGCCGCATCGCCGCGCGCAATGACATCTTCAATAATCGCACGCACCGTTGCATCAACATCTGGCGATGACTCGCGCTTCATCGCCAGCAATTCAACAAAGCGCTGCTCAAAATCTGGGGCGGCGGCGTCTAAACGCAGGGTCATATTCTTCTCCAACCGAATTTAGCGGTTGTCATGACCTTCCCTTTGGCTCTTCGTCAAGACCGGCATCAAGATTGTGCTGCGGTCCTGCATCGACGCGCCAACTTGGGCCAATGTCACGCATCTGCGCCTCGATGCACTCAACCTGAAGCTCAATCTCTGGACCGCCAGCGAAAATCAGACGGATAACGCCCGAAGGCGGGGCGTCTTTGATCGCTTCAAAAGTGACAGCTAACAACGCCAAAACCTGCTCAGACTGATTAAGATTAATCTGCAGACGCCGCACGCCCGTCACGCAGTCAAAGTGCAGACCCGCATGGCGGCGTTCGCGACGCCCCTCTCGCTCCGCGACGCGATCGAACCTGGCGCAAATAAGCGCAAAGCGGCGTTGTTTTGGCAAGTAAGCAAGATCACTGACGCGGATTAACGCATCCTGCGCATGTGCAGAAATAAACGCCAGATCCTCTTCGTCTACTGCGTGCAACCCAAGAGTTTGCTCAGCGCCAGCTGAAGGGCTTTGGGCCATATTGAGAACTCCTGCTCCCAAAATGGCGAGAGGCGCATGATTTCGCCTTTCTCCATTTTGTTAGATTAATCTTGAAAAGGATTATGCACGAGTATGGTGTCGTCCCGTTCAGGACTTGTCGATAACAACGCCACAGGAGCCTCAATTAGCTCCTCAATTCGTCGAACATATTTGATCGCCTGCGCTGGTAGATCCGCCCATGAGCGCGCCCCACTCGTTGTTTCTTGCCAGCCAGGAAAACTCTCATAGACCGGCTGCACGCGCGCCTGAGCGGCCTGAGAGGCGGGCAAGCGGTCAACTCGCTGACCATCAAGTAGATAATGGGTGCAAATCTTGATTTCTTTGAAACCGTCAAGAATATCCAGCTTCGTCAGCGCGACGCCGTTGATCCCTGATGTTTTAACCGCCTGGCGCGCCAATACCGCATCAAACCAACCGCAGCGTCGGCGTCGGCCAGTATTCGTGCCAAATTCATGTCCGCGATCGCCAATTAAGGCGCCAATCTCATCATTGAGCTCTGTGGGAAACGGCCCGCCCCCAACGCGCGTTGTATAGGCCTTGGCGATACCCAGCACATATCCAATGGCGCCTGGACCAAGCCCTGAACCGCTTGCCGCCGATGCAGCGACAGTGTTGGAAGAGGTCACATAGGGATATGTGCCATGATCAACATCCAGCAAAACACCCTGAGCGCCTTCAAATAAAATACGCTTGCCAGAGCGACGCTGCGCATCCAGCAAATCCCAGACCGCATCCATGAAAGGTAAAATTTTAGGGCCAATACTCATCAACTCATCGTAAAGCGTTTTTGGCTTCACCTCTGTTAGCCCCAATCCAGATCGTAATGGATTGTGATGCGCAAGCACGCGCGCAATTTTGTCGTTCAACGTATCAGGCTCTGCCAGATCCATCAGTCGAATAGATCGCCGACCAACCTTATCTTCATAAGCCGGACCAATACCGCGCTTTGTCGTTCCAATCTTAGCGCCGCCGCCCGCTTCTTCGCGATGCGCGTCTAGTTCACGATGCAGGGATAAAATTAACGGCGCATTTTCCGCGACTTTCAAATTATCAGGCGTGATGTCGACGCCTTGCGCGCGTAAGCGCTCAATCTCGGCAATGAGAAAATGCGGATCAACGACGACGCCATTGCCAATCACAGAAAGTTTGCCGCGCCGAACAATCCCAGAGGGCAGCAAGGCGAGCTTATAAGTCACGCCATCAATGACCAACGTATGGCCGGCATTATGACCGCCTTGAAAGCGGACGACGACGTCAGCTTCAAGAGACAGCCAATCAACAATTTTACCCTTACCTTCGTCGCCCCACTGAGCGCCGACCACCGCGACATTCGCCATGGCTCATCAACTTCTCAAAAAAAAGAAAAAGCCCTGCGCAGTAACGCGAAGGGCTCGTTACGCCCAGTGTCTAGCGCAGGATCGCCAGGCGGTAAAGACCAAGATCTGGCGACCGGTTATCCAGCGCGATGATAAGGATGACCGCTAAGAATGGTCATGGCGCGATAGATTTGCTCCGCCGCTAAAATACGGACTAATTGATGCGGCAAGGTCATTGCGCCGAATGAAAAAACAGCCTGAGCGCGTGTTTGCAAGCAAGGCGCAAGCCCTTCGGAGCCGCCGATAGCGCACCAAAGGGCTTTTCGCCCGCTATCGCGCTCTTTTTTGATAAAGCCGGCAAAGTTGAGACTATCCGCCGCTACCCCAGCTTCATCAAACAGCAGCAAGGCTGCGTCATGCGGCAAAAAAGACAAAATTTCTTCAGCCTCTCGCGCCATGCGTTCGGCGGGAAGTTTGACCCTACTCTCTTCTATTTCTCTTAATTCAAGGCCTTCAAGCCCCAGGCGCCTTAGCGCCGCTATGCGCTCGCTATAGCGCTGATAAAGTTCGCGCTCGGGTCCCGCCTTGAGCCGACCGATACAGATTAAACCTAAGCGCATTAAGTAAGATTTCTCAGGTCAAAGACCACGCGGCTCCTGCGGCCGATCCCCGCTCCACATCTTTTCAAGATTATAGAATTGCCGCACTTCTGGACGAAACACATGAATGATGACATCGCCGGCGTCGATTAAAACCCAGTCGCATTGCGGCAGACCCTCTACCCGAGGGGCGCTCACGCCAGAGGCCTTGCAGGCTTTTATCGCTTTATCCGCGATGGAGCCAACATGCGTTGTCGATCTTCCCGTCGTAATAATCATTTGGTCAGCGAGCGCTGTCTTGCCGCGCAAGTCGATCGAGATGATGTCCTCGGCTTTCGCGTCTTCCAGACTTAGTAAAATATCCTGCAAAATCGTCCCTGATCGAGACGGCTGAGGTCCGTCATCTGAATGGAGCGCTGTCTGCGCTCCGGATAAAATTGGCGTCGACAGCGTTTAGCCCTCTAGCTGCACAGTCGTCACCGCTTGATCGCGCGACCGTAGGCTTAGGATGAGACGCTTTGGCGAAGATTGCAATAGAGCGGCCACGAGGGGCGAGAAAGACATGAAAAAAACCCGGCATATGGCCGGGTTGGAGAGGCGGTTCAGGCTAATCGAGAGGCGGGAGGAACCTCAAAGGCTGAACAGACGAAGTATAGCAGATTTTGTCCCATAACCCCCAAGCTTAATTTTGACCTAGATCATTTACTATCTAAAGTTCTTAGATTTAGATAAGCTTGTCGACCCAAATTTTATGAAAATATCAAATAATTTCATTAAGTTATGAGCACAAGGGGCAATGCCAAAGGCTATCCGCCCTCACGCGCCCCCGATTGATAAATCCCCTGCCCGGACGCCCAAATAGGCGCCTCGAGGTTAGAAAATCCGAAAAATGCCCGAATCAAGGGATGAGCGCCAAAGCCCCTGTGGTATTGCGCGCCTCTAGAGCCGCATGCACGCCGCGGGCCTCCGATAGCGGATAACAATCTGGAGGTTGAATTTTCAAATCGCCCCGCTTGATCGCCTTAAGCAAGTCTTGCGTCATTGCCTCATAATCCTTGGGGCGCGCGATATGATCAAAGAGGGAGGGACGCGTTGCGTAAAGCGAGCCTTTCTGCGTGAGGAGACCGAGCTCGAAGGCGGAAATGGGCCCCGAAGCGGACCCGAAGCTCACAAATAAGCCAAAAGGCTTTAAGCAATCGAGCGAGGCTGGAAAAGTCGCCTGGCCGACGCCGTCATAAACAACATCGCAGAGTTTTCCCTTCGTGATTTCCTGAACGGACTGCGCAAAATCTTCTTCTCGATACAAAATGACATGATGCGCGCCTGCCGCAAGCGCAAGCTGACCCTTTTCTGCAGATCCCACTGTCGCGATAACTTTAGCGCCTAATGCGCGCGCCCACTGACACAAAAGCTGTCCAGTTCCTCCTGCGCCAGCATGGATAAGGATACAGTGTCCTTTTTTCACGCGAAAGGTACGCCTCAGGAGATATTGCGCAGTGAGCCCTTTGAGCATCATCGCCGCGCCTTGATCAAAGGAAATTGATTTTGGCAAATGAATGAGTGACGCCGCACTGATGTTGCGCGCTTCGCTATAGCCCCCCAGCGCGCCGATATAAGCAACGCGCTCGCCAATTTTAAATCCCTTAACTCCCTCGCCTATAGCAAGCACTTCGCCGGCGCCCTCATGCCCCGGAATGAAGGGATAGCTCGCAGGATAAGCGCCTGTGCGACGATAAATATCGATAAAATTTACCCCAATTGCGCGGTGGCGGATTTGCACCTCGCCTGGAGCTGGCGCTTCAAGAGACACTTCTTCATACTTTAGCGCTTCCACGCCGCCGGGCTGATGCACACGGATCGCCTTAACCATCGCCGTCTCCCTAATTTTTAGGGCATGTCATCAATTGAGCCAGATGATAGCAGAAGACAGATAAATTGCAGCTAAGAAGTTGCGTGCTGTTT
>Ga0194120_10003997_pt1 | contig 23289 bp, 22 predicted proteins | sample TA2MahCa65mmetaG_FD_148642 | JGI IMG/M metagenome (GOLD analysis project Ga0194120, IMG submission 148642) | Freshwater microbial communities from Lake Tanganyika, Tanzania - TA2015019 Mahale Deep Cast 65m | ecosystem: Environmental > Aquatic > Freshwater > Lake | place: Tanzania: Lake... | reverse complement strand
AGCAACCTATAACCTGCGACGACTTTGCAGCCTGAAAACCTGCGGAATTTTGGCCTTTTAACGACCAAGCTGCGCCTGAAATGCACCAAAAAGGGCATTTCAGGATAAAAACCACTGAAAAGTGGGCAATTTTTTGCCCTGATGCATGGGGATCAAGATTCCTATATGTCGTTGGTCAAAGCAACGGCTGATTTTCAAAGTAAATCGAGGTGCCCTAATGTTGAGTTATTAACAACGCAATGGGATGTTGATACCGTTGCCGATCTTGAACGCTACCGAGCATTGCAACGGTCGAATTAAGGAAATTGAGCGGTTTATTTTGAAAAAAATCCGCTTTGCTTGAGCCGTTCCCATTTGGCTTTAAAATTTTTGCGATCCAGCAAATAAACGATTAATAAGATCAGTAACGGCCAGACGGCGAAAAATAACACTTTGCTGATAAGTCCAAATTCCATTGTAAAGATCCTATGGGAATAGAGTTAACAAAAAATATATAGCCTTACAACATGCCGGTCAATAAAAGATTTTTCATTATGGCGCACTATATCGGAGACAAGTTCATGTCACAGGTGTTAGATTCAATGAAAGGGCGGCGTCATACGGCGTCCCGCTATTTAATGCATTAATAATCAGCTAACTGTTCATTCAACATTTAATTGGAGAATCATTCACGTCATGGCGGAAGCAAATCAAATCACGTTAACAAACGAGAATTTTTCGTTAACGGCCAGTTTAAAATACGATATCCCTGCCGGAATCGCCGTTTTTCTGGTTTCTATTCCCTTGTCGCTAGGAATTGCCCTGGCCTCCGGAGCACCTCTGTTTGCCGGGTTAATCACCGGCATTGTCGGTGGTCTGGTGGTGGCGCCGTTAAGCGGATCGGCGTTGGGCGTCAGCGGTACTGCCGCAGGGTTGTCATTAATCATTCTCCCCGCCATTCAAAGTTTAGGTTACGAGACTTTTTTACTGGCCGCTTTGTTTGCCGGTTTATTACAGGTTATGCTGGGCTTGCTCAAGGCTGGGGTAATTGCCTATTACTTTCCTTCATCCGTTATAAATGGTATGTTGTGTGGTATCGGCATCGTCATCTTTTTAAAGCAAATCCCGCATTCGACCGGTTACGACATGGATTACGAGGGGGATTTCGATTTCAGCCAAGCCGATAATTATTCATCGTTTTCTGAGTTATACCACATGCTGGGCGCCGTTCAGCCCGGCGCATTAATCATTACCTTGGCGTCTTTAGCGATTATTCTGTTGTGGGAAGCGCCTAATTTACGCAGCAACTATTTTTTTCAATCCATTAAATCGCCTTTGGCGGCGGTGTTGACCGGAGTTTTTATTAATGCCTTGTTGCAATCGTTTAAACCTGAATGGGCACTTGGGACGGTGCATTTGGTATCGATTCCGGTCGTCGATAATATTCCAAATTTGCTGCAACAATTGCATTTGCCTGATTTTAATCAGCGCTTTAATGCACAGGTTTATACTGTTGGCTTAACTTTGGCGGTGGTCGCGTGTCTGGAAACGCTATTATCGGTTGAAGCGGTCGATAAGCTCGACCCGTACAAAAGGATTACGCCGCCGAATCAGGAATTAATTGCTCAGGGTGTCGGCAATATTTTCTGCGCCATGCTGGGCGGATTGCCGTTAACGCAGGTCATTGTACGCAGTTCCGTAAATGCTCAGTCCGGAGGCAGGACTAAAATGGCGGCCATTATTAACGGCGTTTTGCTGTTAATGGCGGTGTTGTTAATGCCGGCGTTGTTGAACAAGATTCCTTTGGCCAGTTTGGCGGCGATATTAATGGTTGTCGGCTTTCGTCTGGTCAGCCGCGCACCTATTAATGCGCTATATAATTCGGGCTGGTATCAGTTTATACCGTTTCTGGTGACTGTCTTGGGCTTGGTGTTTACCAATATTCTGGTTGGTATAGTCGTCGGTTTAAGCGTGGCATTGTTTTCCATATTGCTGGAAAATTTTAAGCGGTCACATTATTTTAAAGAAGCGCATATCGGCAATAAACATGTGATTCGATTGTCGGAGCACGTTTCATTTTTGAATAAAGCGAACATCCAGCAAACGTTAGATGCATTACCCAGCCATAGCGAGGTGGTGATCGACGCCAGTCGTTCGAAATTTATCGATTACGATGTTTACGGCATTATCCAGGATTTTAAAAACGAAGCGCACCATAAACATATCAAGCTTGTGTTAGAGAATGTCCGAGGTTTCGGCACATTGCCGCCCATCGAATTTGCCCGTCCGCCGTCTGCCGAAAACCAGAAATCGTTAACGCCGCAGAGAGTTCTTGACATGCTGAAAGAAGGTAACGAGCGTTTTGTTTACAATCTTAAATCCAATCGCAATCTGCTTGAGCAAGTTAATGATACGAGCGACGGCCAATTTCCGGTTGCGATTATTTTAAGTTGCATGGATTCGCGGACGTCGGTAGAACTGATCTTCGATCTGGGTTTAGGCGATGTTTTTAGCGCCCGTATTGCCGGTAATATCGTTAATGACGACTTTTTGGGCAGCATGGAATTTGCTTGCAAATTGGCGGGTTCTAAATTAATCGTCGTGTTGGGGCACACCCATTGCGGTGCGATTAAAGGCGCTTGCGCCAATGTCGAACTGGATCATTTGACCGGGCTGCTGGCGAAAATTCAGCCTGCTGTCGAAAAGGTCAAAACGGAAAAACCCGATAACTTATGGGATAAAGAGGATCTGATCCAAAAAGTAGCCGATAAAAACGTAGAATTAACGGTTCAACAAATCAGAACACAAAGCAAGTTACTGGCTCAGATGGAACAAGCCGGGGAAATCGCCATTGTTGGCGGGATGTACGATATCGATACCGGAAAGGTGGAGTTTTTTGGCGGTTAATACATTTATGGTAAGTTGTCGCTTAGCGGTACGAGCGCGCAACCGGGATAAAATAACTTTTGCCGGAATAGAGGAGTGCAACTGGCTGTTAGAGCGCCATTAATACGTGCGGATGGCCGGTTAAATCCTGGTAGATGGCGTCTAACTGCTGTTTGCTTTGCGCTTGAATGGTGACGGTAACCGCAAGGTAGTTGCCGTCTTTACTCGGTCTGGTGCTGACAGTGCGCTCGTTCAGCTCAGGTACGTGGCGGCGGATGATGTCGATGACCAGCAAATCGAATTCCAGGTTGCTTTTGCCCATTACTTTAATGGGAAACTGGCAGGGAAACTGCAGTAACGACTCGTCGCTCATCGTAACGATTGTTTATAATCCTGAAAGAGCCGGTAAAACTTTTGCCAAAGCGGGCCGGGTTTGCCGTCACCAATTTGTCCGCCGTCCAATTCCACGATGGGAATAATTTCGCGGGTGGAACTGGTGACCCAGATTTCGCTGGCGTCGTTCAGATCGGTTTTGGCGATGGCTTGTTCGCTGCACGGAATATTGTTGTTCCGGGCAATTTCAAGGATGACATCACGGGTAATGCCGGGTAGGATGGCGGGTGTTTTCGGCGGCGTTACCAACACGCCATTAATGACAGCGAAAGCGTTGCTGGCCGCGCCTTCCGTTAAATAACCGTCTTTAAATAAGAGCGCCTCGGCGCAGCCTTGATCAACCGCGGCTTGCCTGAGCAATACGTTTGCCAATAAAGTGATTGCTTTAGTGTCGCACAGTTTCCAGCGGCTGTCTTCCATACTGACGGCTTTGACGCCGCGCTCATGATCGGCGTAAGGATTAATTCCAGATACCATGGCAAACACAGTCGGTATGATTGTTTGCGGAAAGGCATGGTCACGTTTGGGCGCTACGCCGCGGGTAACCTGCAGGTAGACGGACTGGTCCTGTCCTGCCTGTAGTAAGGGGCTGAGGATGTCGCGCCATTGTTCATGGCTATGCGGGTTAACCAGACGGATGGAGCGTAAGCTGTTATCCAGGCGTTCTAAATGATTTTCCAGCCGGAATAACCGGCCTGCATAGGCAGGGATGACTTCGTAAACGCCGTCGCCGAATAAAAACCCCCGATCCATCACTGAGATTTTGGCATCGCTTAACGGCAGGTATTGGCCGTTAAGGTAAATAATATCGTTACCCATTGTGTTTCCTAAATAGCATTAACAGGCTATCGAGAAGTCTTCGGAAAATACCGCCTTTGTTCACAGCTTTGATGGCGATTAAATCCTTTGTGGATAATACTTCTTCACCTAGCTTGACGGTAACTTTGCCGAGTTTGGCGTCGGCTTTAACGGGAGCTACTATGAGGTTATCGGCTTCTACTATGGCTTTCAGATCATTGTTATTGCGGCGAGGAATGGTTACGAACAGATCTTCCGCCAGGCCCAGTTCGACGGTTTGCGACTCGCCTTTCCAGATCCGGGATTCCTGTATTACGGTATTGCCTTGGTACAGGCGGCGCGATTCGAAAAACCGGAAGCCGTAATTGAGTAAGGTTTGGTTGGCGTTTGCTCTGGCGTTTTCGCTTTCCGTACCCATGACCACGGAAATCAGCCGCATGTTGCCGCGCAGAGCAGAGGCGACAAGACAAAAACCGGCTTCATCGGTATGCCCCGTTTTTACGCCGTCTACCGTATCGTCACGGTATAACAGCAGATTGCGGTTCGGTTGCGTGATTTTGTTATAGGTAAATTCTTTTAACGAAAACCAGGGATAGTATTGCGGAAATTCTTTGATTAATGCCGTGGTCAGGATGGCAAGATCTCTGGCGGTGGTGTAATGGCCTTCGTTCGGCAAGCCGTCGGCATTGTTAAAATGGCTATTAATCATGCCTAAACGGGCGGCATGTTGATTCATTAACTCGGCAAAAGTGGCTTCATTACCGGCCACGTGTTCCGCCAAGGCGACGCTGGCGTCATTGCCGGATTGAATGATCACGCCTTTTAGCAAATCTTCAACTTTAACTTGATCGTTAACATTAACGAACATTTTGGAGCCGGATGTTTTCCAAGCATTTTGGCTGATCGTGACCAGTTCATCAAGCTTGAGGTGACCGTTTTTGATTTCGTTAAAGATCACATAAACCGACAAGATTTTGGTAAGACTGGCGGGCGCCAATCTGGCATCGGCTTTGCTTTCGGCAAGCACTTTTCCGGTGTTATAGTCTTGCAGAATATAACTGCTGGCGCTGATAGCCGGTGCGGCTGGTGTTAATATGCCGACTTTTTCAGCATGAAGGAGAGAAAGGGAAAAGCAAAAAAGTAAGACTACAAGACCGCAGTTAAATAGGCTCTTCAAATGATTCATGTTGTCAGCATGGTTATAGTATTAATAATACCGTATTGTACCATGCGATGTTTTAATATTAGCGGCTTGCGATGACTATTTGCGGGTCTTTGATGCCTATTTTAGAGAGATGGTAGGACAACGATACGGCGGTTTCTTTCGATTTTATCGGCCCCATTTGTACTCTGTATTGCGTTCGTTTTTTATGCTTCGACGCTAAGATTTTAGGTGAAGGCAGGTTGCTTGCGGCGATTTTATCCTGTAGTTTTATGGCCTTGCTTTGGCTGCCGAAACTGCCGAGTTCAAAAAAGACATCTTTATTCTCGCTTTCAGCCGTTTTCTGGATTTGCGGTAATGCCCGCAGCGGAGTAATTACTTTAATTTCAACCCTGCCTGTCCCTCTGGCTTGAATGCCCAGTTTTTTGGCGGCGGCGTACGACAAATCCAACAACCGGTTGCCTGCATAAGGTCCGCGGTCGTTAATCTTGACTACTACGGTTTTATTATTTGCCAGATTTGTGACTTCTGCGTAGGAAGGGATAGGTAAGGTTTTATGAGCGGCGGTCATTTCATACATATTGAAAGTTTCGCCGGTTGCCGTTTTTTTACCATGGAAGCCCGGTCCGTACCAGGAAGCAATGCCTGTTTTGATGTAGCTGACGATGCGCGGTAGCCAACCTTCCGGCGCTGGAGCCAGCTTGTCGGCGCTAAGTTTATCGCCAAACAAGGGTTTATTGGACAATTTGACGACGGAATGATGTCGGCCTTTGTTATTTGCTGGCGATGGCAACTCTAAAGTTACCAAGGTTGCTTTGGGCGGCTGTGCCGGTTGGGCAATAAACGGAGTTTGAACTTGATTATTCGCGCAACTGCACAGAACCAGCACGACTGGCGCTATTAATATCTTTTTCATCATAAGAAAAGGCTCTTAGATTAGAGATGGCAAGGCTTAATTGAAAAACAGCCATTGCATATAGCGGACTGCGATTGTAGTGGGTAATCACATAAAAATTGTTGTATGTAGCCCATAATTCTTCGCCATTCTCTTGTTCAAAAGCGCTAATTTTCGCTTTTTTGGTTGAAAGTAAAGGTGTACTTATGTTTGGGACAGGCGAATTAGACGTGAGAAACCTTAAATTTTCCTTAAGAAAACTTTTATTTTGAATGGTTTTATCCGGATTTTCTTGCAAAAGGTAAGCTATCGGCTCGTCTTTTTTCCAGCCGTGTTCGGCAAAATAACGACCTACACTGGCGATGACATCATCCGGGTTATGCCATATATCACGTTTATTATCATTATTAAAATCAACAGTATAGCGCCTGAAGCTGCTAGGCATAAATTGCGGAACACCCATTGCGCCGGCGTATGATCCTGTCGGCGTTAACGGATTAAGCTTTTCTTCCCTGCACATTAATAAAAAATTTTCTAATTCTTTAAGAAAAAATACGCTTCGCGGCGGATAAGCAAAAGCCAAAGTCGAGAGGGCGTCGATTACCCGGTAATTGCCGGTATTTTGTCCGTACTGGGTTTCCACGCCGAGAATCGCCACAATAACGGCTGGCGGTACGCCGGTTTGTTGCTCCACAGTCGCCAATGTTTCGGCATGATTGCGCCAGAATTCTAGACCGGCCTTGATTCTGGGTTTTTTTAAAAAGATACGGCGATATTTGTACCAGGGTATGCCTTCGGCAGGCTTGGAAATCTTGCGGATAATCTCCTCATTAATCGAAACCTGCTCGAATAAGCCGGTAAGGGTAGGCTTGTCGAATCGATGTTTGGCGGCCATGTCATTAATAAAATCATTAATGGCGCCGGTATTATTTTTAACAGGAAAGGCGCAGGCGGTCAGAATAAGGCTTATGCTACCGCATATAAAGAGCGATAATGTTTTCCGGCTTTTCATAAGTTATTAATTCGATATTAATTTTTTATGCGTATGGATGGACATAAGGATGCCGAAGCCCGCCATTAAGGTCACAATAGACGTGCCGCCGTAGCTGATCATGGGTAACGGTACGCCTACCACGGGCAGAACACCGATGACCATACCGATATTAACGAAGACGTAAACGAAGAAAGTAAAAGCCAGACTGCCGGCCAGTAAGCGGCTATAGGTGTCTTGGGCCAACGCGGCAATGTACAGGCTGCGGCCTATTATTAATAGGTAAAGCAATAACAAGCCCAGGCAGCCGAATAAACCGAATTCTTCGGCAAAGACAGCAAAAATAAAATCCGTAGAGCTTTCTGGCAGGAATTCCAGTTCCGATTGCTTACTGCCCAGCCAGCCTTTGCCGTAAATGCCGCCTGAACCGATCGCAATCTTCGACTGAATAATATGATAGCCTTTGCCCAAAGGATCGGCCTCCGGATCCAATAAAGTAATAATGCGGGCGCGCTGGTAATCGTGCATGAAAAATTTCCAGATAATGGGCGTAATGGCGCCTATTAATCCAGCGATAACGCCGATCAGCCGCCACGAGATACCAGCGAAAAACAAAACCGCCATGCCTGAACTGGCGACCAGGATGGCCGTCCCCAGGTCCGGTTGCTTGGCTATTAATAAAGTAGGGATCAGGATTAATACACCCGCAACGATTAATTGAAACGGTTTAACGGGCAGGGTATAGTCCGCCAGATACCAGGCGATCATCATCGGCGTGGTGATTTTAATCATTTCGGAAGGCTGAAAACGGAAAAAACCCAGATTCAACCAGCGTTGCGCGCCTTTACCGATATGTCCCAGCACCAGCACCGCAATGAGTAATGCCACGCCAATGCCGAATAATAAGGCGGAGTAGCGCTTGAATTGATACGGGCTGACATGCGACAGTACGATCATAAAGCCAAACGCAAGCCCAATACGGGCGGCTTGGCGCAACAACAAGCCGATATCCTGATTGCCGGCGCTGTACAAAACGACAAAACTCAACAGGCAAATCAACAATAAACTCATTAATAAAGGGATGTCGATATGCAGTTTGCCGACCAACCGTTCGAACAGGGTTGGGGTTTTGAATTCTTCGCGTCGGCTTTCAAAACTCATGGCGATTAAGGGTTGGCTCCGGTTAAATACTGTTTAATCACTTTGGCAGCGATAGGGGCTGCGACGGCTCCGCCGTGGCCGCCGTTTTCAGCGATAACGGCAACGGCGATTTTAGGGTTTTCGGCGGGCGCGAAAGAAATAAACAACGCGTGGTCGCGTTGCTTAAAAGCAATCTGGCTTTCATTATAGCTGGCGTTCTGTTTGATATTAATGACCTGGGCGGTACCGGTTTTACCGGCAATATGATAATTAATACCGCCGCTGATTCTTTGCGCCGTGCCCCGGGCGCTATGCACCACATTAATCATGGCGTCAATGACTGTTTTCAAATTGTTAGGTTGTAAAGCAACAGTTGTCGCTCCGGGATTTCTGACTTCCCGGGTTAAGGACGGCGGATCGACTCTTTCCACCAAACGGGGCACGACAATTTTTCCGTTATTCGCCAGTGTGGCGGTTGCCCTGCTCAACTGCAAAGGGGTGACCAGATTATAACCCTGTCCAATGCCGGAAATAACCGTTTCGCCGGGAAACCACGCCTGATTTCTTCTGCGTAATTTCCATTCCCTGGACGGCAGTAAGCCGGCTTTTTCGTCTGTTAAATCAATTCCCGTCCTTTTGCCGAAGCCGAATTGCGACAGAAAACTGTGCATACGGTCTATCCCTAACATGCTGGCCAGACGATAGAAGTAAACGTCGCAGGATTGGGTGACCGCTTCGCTGACATTAACCGGACCGTGGCCGCCTTTACGCCAATCGCGGTAGTGGTGGGAATCGTTGGGTAATTGATAAAAACCGGGGCATGACAGCAGCGTTCTGGTATTAACAACATTGTTTTCCAGCCCGGCCAACGCCATAAACGGTTTAATGGTCGATCCGGGCGGATATAATCCGCGCAGCGCACGGTTATACAAGGGCTGGTCTTGGGACTTTTGTAGTTCTTTGTAAGCCGCCGCTCCAATGCCCACTACAAACGGATTAGGATCGAAACCGGGTTTGCTGACAAACGTTAATACCCCGCCGGTTGCGATTTCGATGGCGACAACGGCGCCATTGTATTTTTCCAATGCATCGAAGGCGGTTTTTTGCAGTTCGATATCCAGCGATAAATGCAGATTGGCGCCGGCAACCGGGTCGACCTCGTTTAATGTCTTCAGCGGCCGACCTTGCACGTTGACTTCAATTTCGGAATATCCGGTTTTGCCGTGCAATTCGGTTTCGTAGGAGTGTTCGATACCTAATTTTCCGATAAAGGTAGAGCCGCGGTATTCTTCCACAGGCAGTACTTTCATTTCTTCTTCATTAATGCGCCCGACATAACCCACTACATGCGACGTTAATTCGCCGAAAGGATAGTTTCTAAGTTGCCGCACCCGTACATCCACGCCCTGAAAAAAGGGTCTGGCGACTGAAAACCTCGTTAATTCCTCCGCAGTAATGTTGGATAGAATGGGAATACTGGTGTATTTTTTTTGCCTTATCCTAAGCTTATGGAATTGTTCGATTTTTTCATCAGGAATGGAGATAATCTGTCTTAGTCTGGTCAAGGTGTCGTTCAGGTCTTTGACTTGTTCCGGAATGATTTCGAGACTGTAGGTTTGTATATTGTCAGCCAACACATTGCCGCGCCGGTCGTAAATGATGCCGCGCGGAGCTACGGTGGGTTCGATTTTGATGCTGTTTTCCTTGGCCTTGGTGGCGTACATTTGATGCCCCACCACCTGCAGGTAAACCAGCCTGACGACCAGACCGGCAGTTAATAACAGAATAATAGCAAAGGCGGTAAAAATCCGGATATGAAATAAGCGGCCTTCTTCAGGATTATCTTTAAATGCTTTTAATTCTGGCATTGTAAAGGAATGGTTGCCAAATTAATCCGTTTCAATGGGTTTAGCCAAACGGGCAAAACGTAATACCGTATAAACCAGCGGCCAGAAAACCGTGCCGACGATAACTGACAGCCAGATGGAAGGATCCATCTGGGCTGTTTGCTTGATATTTTTAATAAAAAACAGCAATAACTGCGACAACAGCAGGCAAAAAAAGATGAACAATGCTTGTTGTAAAATAGGAAATTGGCGCAAGCGTTTATGGAGATTCAAGCAAAGATAAATGACCAGAGAATAGGCCAGGGCATACTGTCCGAACAACCGTCCGGTTAACACATCGGTTAATATGCCAAAACTCCAGGCGTGAAAAATACCGACACGTTCCGGTGCCGCCAGCGACCAGTAGATAAGAACCAATAGCACCCAATCGGGGTTATAAGGCGCCAACGCGGGCGGTATAGGCGCTATTTTCATGCCCATGGCGATGATTAAGGTGATTAAGATGCGGCCAAAGCTGTAATAATTAATCATGGCTGGTTATGCTCTGGTTCGGTTGGCTGGGCCGCTGGTTTTTCCGCTGTTAATGAAATGGGCGCTTTGTTGCTCCAGACAATCATTAACTCCCTGCTGCGGTCCAATTCGGCGGTCGGGGTGGCGGTAATCTGTTTATTGGCGGGCGGCGTGAAATTATCAACCCTGGCAACAGGATAGCCTTGCGGAAAGGTGCCGCCTAAGCCGGAGGTAATTAATAAATCGCCAGGATGGATGTCGGCATTCTCTTGCAGATACGGGAAAGTCAATTTATTCGGCTGGCTGCTGCCGACAGCAATGGTTAATAAGCCGTTGCGGTTAACCTGCACCGGAATGGCGTGATTCGGATCGGTAATCAACATGACTTCAGAGCTGTGCGGTAATGCCCGGTAAATCTGTCCGACGACGCCCTTGGCGTCTACCACCATTTGTTGTTGATGTACGCCGAAGCGCGTTCCTTTATTAATGGCGACGATTTTTTCGTAAGGAGACGCAATGTTTACCGATAGTAACTCGGCAACCAACACTTGTTCGCCGAGTTTGAAGGAGTTTTCCAATAAGGCGTGCAGCCGGATGTTTTCTTTTTCCAACGCTTCGTATTTCAACAAACGAAGTTTATTGGCGGCGCTTGCTTCAGCCAGTTTGCGGTTTTCTTCTTTTAAGGTGTTGTAGGATTTAACCGATGCGGCAAAATTCCGGGTGGATTCAACCGGCAGACTGACCATATATTTGATCGGATCTAAGGCATGGGACAGCGTCGTTCGTACCGGATTGAGCCGTACGCTGATATGATCCATAGTTAATAATGCGATTGAGGCCAGAACCGCCACAAACAGGCGCACATGAATGGAAGGACCTTCGGCGAATAACAGTTTGATGGCGGGAACTCTCGTTTCGGTAAAGTAAACGGTGAAAAATATTAAGATTCTATGCGTTTCAGGCTGTTAAAAACCAAAACATTAGACAGATGCAGATTTAATAATTAATCAATTACGCTCCATCGTTAATAAATCTGAATAAAATACACGGTTAACTATTCAAAGGAATAGGCGGACATGCCTTTTTTATCCAGCATTTCCAGCACCATGCCGCCGCCTCTGACCACGCAGGTCAGCGGATCGTCGGCAATGTGCACGGGTAATCCGGTTTCTTCCGCAATAAGCCGGTCGATATCCTTTAATAATGCCCCGCCGCCGGTTAAGTAAATGCCGCGGTTGGCGACATCCGAACCCAGCTCGGGCGGTGTTTGTTCCAGGGCGAATTTGACCGCGCTGATGATGCCGGACAGTGGATCCTGCAACGCTTCCAGAATTTCATTGCTGTTCAAGGCAAAACTGCGCGGCACCCCTTCGGCCAGGTTGCGCCCCCTGACTTCGATTTCTTTGACTTCGCTGCCGGGATATGCCGTGCCGATTTCAATTTTAATGCGTTCTGCGGTGGATTCGCCGATAAGTGTGCCGTAATTCCGGCGTACGTAATTAATGATGGCTTCGTCGAAGCGGTCGCCGCCGATGCGGACGGAATTGGCGTAGACGATGCCGTTAATAGAAATGATGGCGACTTCCGAGGTGCCGCCGCCAATATCCAGAACCATGGAGCCGCTAGGTTCGTCAACCGGCAAACCTGCGCCGATAGCGGCTGACATGGGTTCTTCGATTAAAAACACTTCACGGGCGCCCGCCATGGAGGCGGATTCGCGGATGGCGCGGCGTTCCACCTGTGTAGAACCGCAGGGTACACAGATCAAAATGCGCGGGCTGGGGCGTAAAAACTTGCTTTTATGGACTTTTTCGATAAAAAACCGCAGCATCCTTTCGGTAACGGCAAAATCGGCGATAACGCCGTCTTTTAGCGGCCTGATGGCAGTGATGTTGCCTGGCGTACGACCCAACATCTGTTTGGCTTCAGTGCCGACAGCGGCTATGCTTTTAGTGCCGCGTACCTTATCTTCTTTAATGGCGACAACTGACGGTTCGTTGAGGACGATGCCCTGACCCGGTATATAGATCAGCGTATTGGCCGTTCCAAGGTCGATCGACAGATCGTTGGAAAACAGGCCGCGAAATTTTTTAAACATTAATTAACCTGTGCTGCGAGGGAAGTGGATTAAATCGGCATACTTTATCAATCAAGCGGGTATTCGGGCAAGATATGAAGTATCATAAATTAAATTTGCAGATTATAGGATAAAAAATGACATTAACGGCAGACGATGTACGAAAAATCGCCCACCTTGCCCGTTTGGGAATTCAACAGGATGATGTTGAATCTTATGCACAGGATCTGTCCGGTATTCTGGCGCTGATGCAGCAAATGGGCGAAACTAATGCTGATAACGTAGCGCCCATGGCGCACCCGCTTGATCAAAGTCAGCGTCTTAGAGCGGATAATGTGACTGAAGTTAACAACCGCGATAACTTCCAGGCTATTGCGCCGCAGACTGAAGCCGGGCTGTATCTGGTGCCCAAAGTCATAGAATAAAGGAAGATACGTGCATAATAAGTCGATTAAAGAATTAGCCGCCGGGTTGAGGGCTAAGGAATTTTCCAGTGTCGAGTTGACACAGGCCATGCTGGCTAGAATCCTGCAGTTTCAATCCATTAATAGCTTTATTACCGTAAACGAAGACTTTGCCCTGCAACAGGCAAAAAACGCCGATGCCCGGATTGCCCAAGGCGATTTTGGACTATTAACCGGCATCCCAATGGCGCATAAGGATATTTTTTGTACGCTGGGCGTGAAAACATCATGCGGGTCGCGAATGCTGGACAACTTTATCGCGCCTTATAATGCCACCGTGGTCGATAAATTAACGGCGGCTGGCACGGTAATGCTGGGCAAATTAAATATGGACGAATTCGCCATGGGCTCGTCCAATGAAACCAGTTTTTACGGACCGGTTAAAAATCCGTGGTCATTGGATGCGGTTCCGGGCGGCTCGTCCGGCGGTTCGGCGGCGGCGGTGGCCGCACATCTAGCAGTTTGTGCAACCGGTACCGATACCGGCGGCTCCATCCGCCAACCCGCATCGCACTGCGGTATTACCGGTTTGAAGCCGACTTACGGACGCGTGTCCCGCTACGGCATGATCGCTTACGCTTCCAGTCTGGATCAGGGCGGGCCGATGGCGCGTAGCGCGGAAGATTGCGCCATAATGCTGCAAGCAATGGCGGGTTTTGACGACAAAGACTCAACCAGCGTCGATTTGCCTGTGCCAGACTACCAAGCTGGTTTAGCGAAAGATATTAATGGTCTGAAAATCGGTGTGCCGAAACAGTTCTTCGGCGACGGCCTGGCTCATGAAGTCGCCAAGATAATTCAGCAAGCCATTAACGACTATCAAAAATTAGGCGCTGTTGTTAAAGAAGTCGACATGCCAAACTTAAAACTGGCGATTCCTGCCTACTATATTATTGCGCCTGCCGAATGTTCGGCCAACCTGTCGCGCTTCGATGGCGTCCGTTTCGGCTATCGCTGCGCCGATCCACAGGATTTAACCGACCTGTTTACCCGTTCCCGCGGCGAAGGTTTCGGTAAAGAAGTCAAACGCCGCATATTAATGGGCACTTACGCCTTATCCGCAGGCTATTACGACGCTTATTATCTGAAGGCGCAAAAAATCCGTCGATTAATTAGCGAAGATTTTAAGCGGGTTTTAAAAGAAGTCGATGTCATCATGGGTCCGGTCGCACCGACCACGGCCTTCGGCATCGGAGAAAAAATGGGAAACCCGATTGAAATGTACTTGTCAGACATTTACACCATCGCCATTAATTTGGCTGGATTGCCCGCTATGTCGATTCCTGCCGGTTTTGCAGCCGGCAAGCCGGTTGGGCTGCAAATCATCGGCGATTATTTTGCAGAGGAAAAATTGTTGAATATTGCCCACCAATATCAATTAACGACAGATTGGCATCGGCAAAGTCCTAAAGGATTCGAGTAGGATTAATGATATGGAACAGCTAAACGAAAATTGGGAAGCGGTCATCGGCCTGGAAATCCACGCCCAACTGGCGACCCAATCGAAAATATTTTCCGGCGCGGCGACGGCTTACGGTGCTGAACCGAACACTCAGGCTTGCGCAGTCGATTTGGGTTTGCCCGGCGTATTGCCTGTGTTAAATGAAGAAGCGGTCAAAATGGGGGTTAAATTCGGATTGGCCATTAATGCGCAGATTGCGCCTTATTCCGTGTTTGCCCGTAAGAACTATTTCTACCCCGACTTGCCCAAGGGTTATCAGATCAGCCAGTTTGAACTGCCCATCGTCGGCAACGGTCATCTGGATATCGAAGTGGACGGCGCAAACAAACGCATCGGGGTTACCCGTGCGCATTTGGAAGAAGATGCCGGCAAATCCCTGCATGAAAATTTTCACGGTATGAGCGGCATCGACCTCAACCGCGCCGGTACGCCGTTGCTCGAAATCGTTTCCGAGCCGGATATGCGTTCCGCCAAAGAGGCTGTCGCGTATATGAAAAAAATGCACGAACTGGTCAGGTATTTGGGGATTTGTGACGGCAACATGCAGGAAGGTTCGTTCCGTTGCGACGCCAATGTATCGGTTCGGCCAAAAGGGCAGGACAAATTCGGTATCCGGGCAGAAATCAAGAACATTAATTCCTTCAGGTTTGTCGAAAAAGCGATTAATCACGAGATCGAGCGGCAAATCGAATTAATTGAAAATGGCGGTGAGGTCGTCCAGGAAACCCGTCTGTACGATGCTAACAAAGACGAAACCCGTTCCATGCGCGGCAAAGAGGAAGCTAATGATTATCGCTACTTTCCCGACCCCGATTTATTGCCGGTCGAGATAACGGACGCGTTTAAGGCGCAGATTAAGGCACAATTGCCGGAATTGCCTGACGCTAAAAAACAGCGCTTCAAAGAGCAATACGGTCTTGATGACGAAAATGCGGTCATTTTGACCTCATCCCGGCAACTGGCTGATTATTTCGAAGCTTTGGTACAACAGTCGGGTTGCGAAGCAAAGTTGTGCGCCAATTGGGTGTCCGGCGAATTGCTGGGCGCATTGAACAAGGCGGATCTGGATATTGCCGATTCTCCAGTCAGTTCGGAGCGTTTGGCGGGCTTGCTCAAGCGCATTAATGACGATACGATTTCCGGTAAAATCGCTAAACAAGTTTTTGAATTAATGTGGCAATCGGAATCGAGCGCCGATGACATTATCGACGAAAAAGGTTTGAAGCAGATTACCGACACCGGCGCGATTGAAGCGGTTATCGACCGGATCATTGCGGACAATAGCAAACAGATTGAGCAATACCTTGCTGGAAATGAAAAAGTCTTCGGATTCTTCGTCGGTCAGGTTATGCGTGAAATGCAGGGCAAGGCGAACCCGGCGGAAGTTAATAAAATGCTCAAGGCGAAATTAAAATAATGGTTATAAGTCAATAGAGTCATTCCGGCATCGGCTTATACTTAATTATTGATAGATAAACTATCTGCCGGTCTGTACGTAAGGTTATTGCCGAGTAATTCGGATTAATTAATAGTATATTTAACAAAGACTTATGTTGATAGATGCGGATTAATTGAGTGGTTCTATTATTGATAGATTTGCTGGTAAGCGAAGTGTGATTGCAATTAAATTTCAAGTCAGGGTTTTTAGCAAAGGATAAAGAGCTAACAGAATTAACCAACAGTTATTAATTAATAAGGCGGTTAGGAAATGAAGGCGATTACCAAAACAATATTCAACAATTTTATTATCGGCATCCTGGCCGTTATTCCCATTGTGGTGGTTTTAGAGATTATTTTATTTATTAAAAACCTGTTAATGAGCATATTCGGTTTGGTGCATGGCTATGTGAACAATTACATTTTTACTTTTTTGGTGTTCGTGCTGAGCTTCTTTCTCCTGGTATTAATGGGGCATAAAATCGTGCAAAAAGGCCGTCCGTTACTCATCACCTTGTTTGAAACAGTCATCGACAGAATCCCGTTTTTAAACACCATCTATCGTGTGGTAAAAAAAGTCATCGGCATGTTTACCAGCGATGACCAAACTATTGCTAAAGAAGTCGTTTATGTGGAATATCCGAAAGAAGGCGTTTGGGTGCCGGCGTATGTCACCAATCGGTTAGATAACAAGGTGGTGCTGTTCGTCCCCACATCGCCCAATCCCACCTCCGGTTTTACGGTGATTGTCGATCGAAGCAAAATTGTGGAATCGGATATGGATATTGAGGACGCCACCAGCTTTATCGTCAGCGTTGGCGTAGATTACGATAAAGCCAGGGAAATGAAACAATTGGCGTAACATTAATGAGTACAATGCCGGTTTTGTTAATCTAACCGGCATAAATATATGCAAATAGCGCGCATGACCGCTTGATAAACAGGGGTTCAACAGGCTGCAAACCGATTATTAATAAAGCGCTGGAGTTTTAACCTGTACTATGAGGAATCTATGCGGAATTTGAATATACCCGCCATCATTTTTGGGATTATCGTTTTATCGTTAATCCTGTTTGTTGCCTTTCACTTCATCTTCCTGGATTTATTTGTCGATTTATGGTGGTATCAATCCCTTAAGCTGGAGTTTTATTTTTGGCTTCGGCTGTTGTACAAATTTTTCCTGTCGGGCGGGGTGACGCTGTTTTTCTTCGTTATCTTTTTCTTTCATTTTTGGATCGCCTCGCGCTATCTGGGATTGAATCCGCAAGAAGAGGTGCTTGTAAATTTTGACCAGAATGAGAAATTCCAAAAATTTTCCGAGAGATTTTTGTACGGCTCGGCAAAAATTTATACGCCGATTTCATTAATACTCGCTATTTTCATCGCAATTCCTTTCTACGATCAATGGGAAACCACTTTACTGTATTTCTTCGGCGAACGCTCCGGCGTAACCGAGCCAGTGTATGGGAATGACATCAGTTTTTATTTGCTGTCGTTGCCGATTTATCGGTTAATCCAGCCCGAACTCTTAAGTACCGCTGTATTAATTTTTGTGATGATAGGCGCGCTCTATTGGGTGGAACATATCTTTGTGCCTAATCAAAACAAAGAGTTGCATCCTGGTGCAAAGGTTCATCTTGCCGTGTTAATGGGTTTTGTGGTGCTATTTGTGGTATGGGGATTTTTATTGCAGCGGTTTTCACTGCTTTACACCAGCTCTCATGAGCCGGTGTTCTACGGTCCCGGCACCATTGAAATCCGCTATCAACTGCCGTTAATCTGGCTGGGCATCGTATCGTTTCTGGCGATGATGGTGCTTGCCGGCGTGTATATCTTTTCGGATATGCATCGCAGTAAAGCGCCGTTTTTTATTTCGCTGGCGATTTTCTTATTCATCTGGGGCTTGCCGCATGTCGATTTTATTCCGGAAGCCATTGAGAAATACATCGTTAATCCGAATCCGGTAAAGACGGAAAGGCCTTTCATTCAACACAACATCGACGCTACGCTGGATGCTTACGACTTGAAAAACATCAAAACGATTAATCAACCGATTAATCTGAATGCGGCGGAGGATATCACGACATGGAGCAGTCAAAAACGTTTTGAAAATATTCCGGTCTGGGATAGGGAGCATTTGATTAATAGTTACAAACAGCTCCAGGAAATCAGGCCGTACTACGAATTTCTGAATGTCGACGAAGACCGCTATTTCGTACATGATCATACCCGGCAGGTTAATCTTTCGGCGCGGGAAATTAATACCGGCAAGCTGCCGCAGGAAGCGCAAAACTGGGAGAACAAACATCTACGCTACACGCACGGCTACGGCGCAGTGATGACTTCCGCGGCGCAAGACGGCGACAAGCCGCTGGTATGGTATATGCGCGATTTGAATTTGACGTCGACAGCAGGGCTGACGGTGCAATATCCCGATATCTATTACGGGGAGCAACAATACGATTACGCCATCATACCCAACGAATTGAAGATTGCCGAAATTTCCGGAACCAATCCCAACCTCGATCCCGGCATCGGCAAGGCCTATCACGGCGAAGGGGGTATACCGGTTAACTCCCTGTTCCGTAAAGCGTTACTGGCGTTTTATCTGAAAGATGAAAAAGTCTTTTTTTCCACCAATATCAGCGGCGAAAGTAAAGTTAAAATTAACCGGAATATTGCCGATCGTATTAATAAGCTCGCGCCTTTTTTGCATTTGGAAAACGATGCTTATCTGGTAGTCGGCAAAGACCGATTTTATTGGATCCAGGACGCTTACACGCTGTCGGACAAATACCCGGTTTCTAAAGCGCAAGCTTTTGAATTTTCACGCGATAAAGCCCAATTTAACTACATCCGCAATTCGGTCAAAGTGGTGGTTGATGCGTATGACGGCGATATGGATTTTTATATAGCCGATCCGTCCGACGCCATCATCAAGGCGTACAATAACGCCTATCCCGGCTTGTTTAAAAACCTGAGCGAAATGCAGCCGGAATTGCGCAAGCATTTACGGTATCCGCGCGACTTATATCAGTTGCAGATGAACGTATTCGCCAAATACCACCAGCAAACGCCGGAGGCCTTTTACGAGCAGGGCGAAACCTGGCAATTTGCTACCGTGCGCGATGAGGCGGTCAAGCCTTACTATCAAACCATGGATTTCGACAACTGTAACGATCGCGAAGAATTCGTGCTGATTAATCCCATGACGCCAGTCAACCGGGATAACCTGAGCATGATCGGACTGGCTAGCGTACTGGACAAAAATAAATGCGGAGAAGACTACAAACCCAGCATAACCGTGTACAAATTCGGAAAAGACGTGCAGGTAAACGGGCCGGCGCAAGTGGAGGCATTAATTAATCAAAACCCTGAAATTTCAGCCAACTTTACCCTTTGGGGGCAATCGGGATCCACAGTGGAGATGGGTCGGATGATTATCCTGCCGATGGGCAATACTGTGTTATACGTTCAGCCGATTTATTTGGCGTCGACCAAAACTAAAATCCCCGAACTGACCCGCGTCATCGTTTCCATCGGCGACCGGCTGGTAATAGACACTACGCTTTGGTCGGCATTTAACCGGTTAAAGCAGTTTTATCTTAAAGACGCTGCCGCCATAAAAGAAAGCGGAACGGCCAAGCCGATAGAAAAGCCGGAAGGGCAGTAATCGATACTACAGGATTTCCCGAAAGCGCTGGGTTTTGATTCGCTTTTGATCTATCAACGATGTAAACCGTAATAAGCAGATTGCCGGGATGAAAAAAGCCGTGGCTTTTTTGTTAAGGCCATTAATTAATTGAGTTTTTCATGATCCCAAAAGAAAAACATTTTATAAGGCAGTTAGTTAGCAGTTTTTTTGATCTGGCTCCGATCCTGACCGTCGTATTGGTTTTTCAGGTGTTGGTCATCAAGCAGCCGATACCTGACATGATTAATCTGCTGTTCGGTATGCTTCTGGTTGTGCTTGGCTTGACGTTGTTTATTCAAGGTCTGGAACAAAGCTTGTTTCCGTTGGGCGAATCGATGGCTTTTGCGTTTGCCCGGAAAGGCAGTTTGTTCTGGTTGCTGGCATTCGCCTTTTGTTTGGGTTTCGGCACCACAGTGGCCGAACCCGCTTTGATCGCTGTCGTTAATGAAGCAGCTGCGATTGCCAGTAAAGCTAACATCATTCAACATACCGATGAAGCCAGATTGCATTATGCCCTGGGCTTGAGAATTACTGTTGCGTTATCGGTGGGTTTTGCGATTTTAATCGGGGTGCTGCGGATTTTGCGCGGCTGGCCGTTGTTTTACCTGATTATCGGCGGTTACATTTGCGTTCTGGTGATGACGCCGTTCGCACCTGCGGAAATTATCGGCATTGCTTACGATTCCGGCGGCGTGACGACGTCCACTATCACAGTACCCTTGGTGACTGCCTTAGGTATCGGCCTGGCGACCGCCATTAAAGGCCGCAATCCGATGGTAGACGGTTTCGGCCTTATTGCCTTTGCTTCATTAACGCCGATGATTTTTGTGATGGCTTACGGGATGCTGATATGACGGAATGGCTTAGGCATTTTGCGCAAACGTTGCTGGATGCCTGCCGGGATATGTTGCCGATTGTCGGCATTATCATTGCCTTTCAACTACTGGTTATTCGCAAACCTGTCGCTCATCCAAAAAAAATGCTGATCGGGTTGACGTATGTTACGGTAGGTGTGGCCTTTTTTTTGGAAGGATTGGAGCTGGCATTATTCCCTTTGGGCAAATTAATGGCGACGCAATTGACAGCGCCGGAATTTTTACAGGTCGGCTCACTTCAACAAGCCATTCCCTGGCAAACTTACGGATGGATTTATTTATTTGCCGCCAGCATCGGTTTTGCGACAACCTTTGCGGAGCCGTCATTATTGGCGATTTCGCATAAGGCAGAGGAAATTTCCGGCGGCGCCATTCAATCGTTAGGGCTTAGGATTGCCGTTTCCATCGGCGTCGCTTTCGGGATTGCTTTGGGCGCGTACCGCATTGTTACCGGTACGCAGCTTTATTACTATATTATCTCAGGCTATGTGGTGGTTATCATCCAGACGCTATTCGCGCCCAAATTGATCATCGGTCTGGCGTACGATTCCGGCGGAGTAACGACGTCGACAGTGACCGTGCCTCTGGTAACTGCGCTTGGCTTGGGTCTGGCGCAGGCCGTACCGGGACGTAATCCATTAATCGACGGATTCGGCTTGATTGCTTTTGCCAGTTTATTCCCCATCATTACGGTATTGGGCTATGCCCAGATTGCTCAATGGTGGAGTAAGAAAACAGCTTCTTAACCGTATTTATTAACAGCTAACGAGCTAGACATGCATTTTAAATTAATCATAACCTTTGTTGAAGACGACAAAACCGATCTGGTGCTGGATACCGCGCGCGCCAATGGCGCGAAAGGCGCAACGGTCATTAATCACGCTCGCGGTGAAGGGATGAAGCAAACGAAAACTTTTTTCGGTTTAACGTTGGATACTCCCCGCGATGTGCTGCTGTTCCTGGTTGAGGAACGCTTGAGCCGTCATATTCTGGAAAAAATCGCCAAGGCGGGTGAGTTCGACAGCAAGCCGGGTACCGGTATCGCTTTCCAAATCGATGTCGAAGACGCTATTGGGGTAATGCACCAGGTTGAAACCTTAACCCAAGAACTTGAGGACAAGCTATGATCGAAAACCGCACTATCATCCGCGTAAAAGATGTGATGAAAACCGATTTCGGCACCATCGACGGCATTGCCACCGTTGACGACGCCTTAAAAAAAATGAAGTCTCTCAAAACCGCCGTATTAATCGTTAACAAACGCCATGAAAATGACGAATACGGCTTGATAACATCCGGCGATATCGCAAGGCACGTGCTGGCGAAAGATCGCGCACCTGATCGGGTTAATGTTTATGAAATCATGAGTAAGCCTGTTATTTCTGTACATCCTGAGATGGATATCCGTTACTGTTCACGGTTGTTTGCCGACTACAATCTGGTGCGCGCACCCGTTATCGACAACCGAACAGTGGTTGGAATCGTCAGTCCTAATTCTTTGGTGCTGGATGGATTGTATAAGCTAATCCAATAATGTGGCCGCATAATTATCAACGCAGATTAATTAATGGATTAATGGGGGTTGTACCAGGGTCTGTGTCTTGCCGGACGGGGCATGTTGCCCCGTCCGTGGGGTTCAGTCGTGGTTTGCCACATAACCATCGGCAAAACGTAAGTGACGGGGTACATACCCCGTCACGCCAAGCCGACATCATCAGTTATGTAAAGAATGAGGTCACAAGATTAGCCGAGCATATTAAAGAAGTAGGCTGCTTTGTCGCGGGTACTTTAGTGCATACCCAAGAAGGCTTAAGACCGATTGAACAAATCAAAGTGGGTGATTACGTGCTATCCAAGCCGGAATCAGGCCAGGGAGAGCCGAGCTACAAGCGCGTCAGCAGAACTTTTAAGTATGACGATAAAGAGGTTTGGTATGTTGAATACGTCATCTTGAATGAGGATTATACGAAAACAAGAGAAAGGGACTTTTTTGTTGCTACGGGCAACCATCCTGTAAGGGTCAAAGGTTTCCTAAGCTACAAAGACCGCCAATTTAAATTAAATGAATTAAATATTTGGCGGCCAGTACGCGACTTAATAAAAGTTTTTTATGAGTATGAAGGGGATGCCGTTCTAGAACTACAAGATGGCCGTCTTGCTGTAGTTAACACCTCAAGAGTTGGCGGCCTGCTGATGAGAAGCGACATCCCTGAGTATGGCGTGGTAGGTGCAGGCCCTGTCCTTGAAGGAGACGGAGGAATTGCCGTCCTTTTTAATAACGGTAAGTTAGAAATAACAAGGGAAGATGTAGAAATTAATCTCGATGACCAGGGGGATTCTTCGGATTATCCTGAAGGGTCAGTGGGTAACATGAATTTGGGATGGCCACCTTTACTGAGAACAGTATATAACCTTGAGGTGGAAGAGAACCATACCTATTATGTGGGTGAGGTTGGCGTGCTGGTACATAACACCAGTGGGCAGTTACCGCAAAAATCGACAGAGGGGCGCATCGAAAAACCCACCCATGTTAAAATAGCATATCTACATAGCCGCTAGATTGATGCACACCACCATGATCAAAGAAAGCCTATTTGCCGCCGAAGAACGTGAAGCCAAACTCGATATGTTGGGCGACATTCTGCAAGTAATGGAAAAGCACGTGGACTTTGCGACCAT
>Ga0194120_10003993_pt1 | contig 23303 bp, 23 predicted proteins | sample TA2MahCa65mmetaG_FD_148642 | JGI IMG/M metagenome (GOLD analysis project Ga0194120, IMG submission 148642) | Freshwater microbial communities from Lake Tanganyika, Tanzania - TA2015019 Mahale Deep Cast 65m | ecosystem: Environmental > Aquatic > Freshwater > Lake | place: Tanzania: Lake... | reverse complement strand
GCGGCGGCCGGGCCATCTCCGACCCCCTGGCCGGCGAGCAGTGGGGTCTCGAGGCCGTCGGCGCGAGCCGGGCCTGGAACCGCACCCTCGGCAATCCCGACGTGGTCGTCGCCGTCGTGGACACGGGCGTGGATCTCGGCCACCCCGACCTGCGCAATCGGCTGGTCTCGGGCATCAGCTTCGTCACCGAGGTCCCGGGCGAGGAAGGCGCGGCCGCGGAGAATCCGTACCGGCTCTCCGGCCCGATGGACGATAACGGCCACGGCACGCACGTTGCGGGCATCGTGGCCGCCGAGGCCAACAACGCCGAGGGAGGCGCCGGTGTCGCTCCCAACTGCCGCATCATGCCGGTGAAGGTCCTCGCCTACAACACCCGCGGCTTCGACGGCGACGTGAGCGCGGGCATCGTCTGGGCGGTCGACCACGGCGCTCGCATCGTCAACATGAGCCTGGGCGGCGAGGGCGGCGGCCGCACCCTGGAGCGGGCGATCCAGTACGCCAACGCCCGCGGCGTCCTCGTGGTGGCGGCGATGGGCAACGACGGCGAAGACCCCGCCCACAACTACGGCACCAATCTCAACTACCCGGCCGCCTACAACGGCGTCGTGGCCGTGGCGGCCGTCGGTCCCGACGACAGCGTGGCGAGCTTCTCGAACCGGGGCCGGTGGTGCACCGTGGCCGGGCCGGGCACGCGCATCCTGTCGACCACCCCGACCTACGAGGTCTACGACCCGGTGATGACCGGCTACGATCGGCTCGACGGCACGTCGATGGCCACGCCATTCGTGTCGGGCATCGCGGCCCTCGCGCTCTCGGCCAAGCCTGGCCTGGACGCCGGCGGCCTCAAGCGCCTGCTGGAGGCGACCAGCCGCGACATCCTGTTCCCGGGCTTCGACTTCTCCACCGGGCACGGCCTGGTGGACGCCGCGGCGGCCGTGCTGCGGTAGAGGCCCGCCCTACTCGCCCGGGTAAGGGGGAATCCGGGGGAAGTCGCGCAGCAGGGCGGCGCGGTGACGTGACTGGTAGGTAGGATCATCCAGGATCCGCAGGATGTGATCGAACGCCGCCACCGGGTCGCCCAGTCCCAACGGGGCCGGATCGAGGTTCCAGCTCCCGTCCGCCAGCGCCAGGGGGAACGCGAATGCACGGGCCGTCGATTCGGTCGAGAGCACGCAGTTGTCGATCGGGCGATCGGCCACCATGTGCCGCACGCGGACGCCGGGCCCGCTCTGCCGCAACGCGATCAAGGCCTTTTTGCCCGGGACCAGGAGGTGCCGCATCACCTTGCGCCTTGGCCGGGTGTGCAAGGAGAAGGCCGTCCAGCGCGTTTCGCCCTGCCGGAACTGCGCCTGGAAGAGTTCGGTCCGCGAGAGGTCGGGATGGCGCGAAAGAGCCGCTTCGGGAGTGGCGAAGTAGGCGTCCCGGTCCCGGCCGCTGACCATCCCGATCGACCAGATCCCGAACAGATCGGGAAGCGACGGCCAGCCGCCATAGGCCGGGTCTGCCGGGTCCGGCCAGGGCCGCCAGGGAGTCGAGGCCCAGTCGTGGCGGGCCAGCCAATCGAGCTTGTCTCGGCGGGAACCTCGGAGATCAGATATGCGCAACTGGTTAAATTCCCCGCCGGCGGGAAGTTTTCCACCGGCCGAAACTCGCATCATCAGGACAATTGCGGCACCGGCGCGTACCGGGAAGACATTCTGGTCACGCCGGCCGCCTGGACCCGGGCCCGGCTCCGGCTCCGGCCGCAGGGTGCTCCCATGCAGGTCCAGGACGCGGACGTCGTCGAAGGCGCGGAGAAGGTCCTCGCGCATCCGGCCGTGGGTCACTCCGCGAACCCATGAATGGTTCGTCACCAGACCCACCAGGCCGCGGCCGCTCCGCACGACGACTTCCTGAGCCCAGCGCATGAACCGGAGGTAATCGTCCTGGAGCCACTTGGTGTTGCGCTCCCCGGCCGGAATCCAGTCGTGGAGCAGATCGGCCAGGACGCCGGGATTGGCCGAATGGCCGCGCCACGGGGGGTTGCCCAGGATCACCGGGATCTCGCCCGGATCGAGATCCGGGAACCCGGCCAGGGCGCTCTCAGCCCGGATCTCCACGGCGAGCGGGAGCAGCCGTCGTGCAAGGGCCGCGATCTCCGGCACCAATTCGTAGCCCAGGATGCGTGCCGCCGGCGCAACCTTCAGGACGGCGCGCGCGAGGGCGCCATCCCCCAGCGCAGGCTCGATGACGGCACAGTCCGCGAGCGAGCGCCCGAACTCCCGGCGCACCAGGTACTCGGCCGACCGCGCGAGGTAGTCGGCCGCTTCCGGCGGAGTGAAGTAAATCCCGCGGAGGCGACGCTGATCCAGGGCGGCAGCCGGGAGAATGTCGCTCGCCACTACGTGGCGACGGCCTCGGCCTCCATGGCTGCGAGCCAGCGCTCCGCCTCGAGGGCCGCCATGCAGCCGGTTCCCGCGGCCGTGACCGCCTGCCGGTACACGTGGTCCTGCACGTCGCCGGCCGCGAACACGCCCTCGACGGACGTCCGGGTCGTGCCGGGAGTTACCTTGACGTAGCCGTTTTCGTCGCAGGCCAGGAACGGCTTGAACAATGCGGTGTTGGGCGAGTGGCCGATGGCGACGAAGACGCCGTCCACCGCGACCTCGCGAGTGGTGCCGTCCCGGGCGTCCTTGAGGCGGATCGCGGTGACGTGCTCCTCGCCCACGATCTCGTCGACCAGGGCGTTCCACTCGAACCGGATCTTCTCATGGCGAAGCGCGCGCTCCTGCATGATCTTCGAAGCGCGAAGCGCGTCGCGGCGGTGCACCACCGTGACCGACTCGCACATCTTGGCCAGGTAGAGCGCCTCCTCCATGGCGGTATCTCCGCCGCCCACGACGGCGACCCGCTTGCCGCGGAAGAAGAAGCCGTCGCAGGTCGCACACGCCGAGACGCCGCGGCCCATCAGCTTCTGCTCGGACGGGATGCCCAGCCAGCGCGCCGAGGCGCCCGTCGAGATGATCACCGCCCTTGCAAGGTACTCGTCGGCACCGGCCGCGACCTTGAAGGGTCGGCGCGAGAAGTCCACCGCCGTGACGTCCTGGGTGAGGATTTTTGCCCCGACGCGCTCGGCCTGCCCGCGCATCGCCATCATCAGGTCCGGCCCCGTGATGGGATCGACGAAACCCGGAAAATTCTCGACGTCGGAAGTGATCATGAGCTGCCCTCCCGGCTGGCCGCCCTCGAAGACGAGGGGCGCCAGATTGGCGCGAGCCGCGTAGATCCCGGCCGTATAGCCTGCCGGGCCGCCCCCGATGACGATCACTTCCCACATTTCTGGCATGCCTCGATCTTACCGCTACTCGAGGGCGTAGATGTATCCGTCCTCGGTCGTGATGTAAACCAATCCGTTGGCGACGATCGCCGACGAGCGCACGGGCGCCGACGCCTGGAACCACCAGCGCTGCGCGCCGTCCTCGGCATCCAGCGCGAAGAAGCGGCCGCGCCAGGAGCCGAAGTAGAGGATGCCGTCCACCAAGGCGATCGGGCCCAGGGGGGAGGGCGCGCCCGAACTCTCCACCGAAAAGGTCCACCGGAGCCGTCCGTCGGCTGAATCCAGACAGTACAGCTTGCCGTCGCGGCAGCCGAAGTAGACGTAGCGGCCGGCGATGGCCGGCGATCCGTCGATCGCCTCGGGCGCCTGGAACTCCCAGACGAGGCTCCCGCTGTAGGCGTCGACGCCATAGAACCAGCCGGCGCGGCAGCCGACGAAAACCCGGCCGGCCTCCACGACGGGCGACACGGTGATGGCGCCGCGGCAGACATACTCCCATTGCGGGATGCCGGAGTTCAGGTCGAATGCGAACAGCGATCCCCCGTGCGTGCCGACGAAGACGAGGGGCCCGGAGATCGCCGGACTCGAGCGTATGCGGTCGTTGAGGTTGGAGATGCAGCGCCAGCGCTCGCTGCCGTTGGGTGAGACCGCGAACAGGTAGCCGTCGTTGGCGCCGAAGTAGACGATGCCGTCGGCCACCACGGGAGCCGAGCCGAGCGGCGACCCGGTGCGGAACGTCCAATTGCGCGTGCCGTTCCACGCATCGAAAGCGGTCAGGTTGCCGGCCTCGTCGCCCACGAAGACCACCTGGCCCTCGATCGCCGGCGAGCAGGCGATGGGCCCGCGAGCGGACGCCTTCCACATGAAGCGGCCGGCGTAGGCGTCAAGCGCCGTGACGGTGTGATCCAGCGAGCCGACATAGAGCGTGCCGTTGCGCAGAGCCGGCGACGACAGGACCGGGCCGACCTTGTAGCGCCAGCAGAGGCGGCCGGCGGGCGGTGGACCGCCTCCCGCGTGGTAGGGTGCCCGCACCTGCGAGAATGGCGGGAGCTCCGGCAGGCGCTCGAAATCGCCGGCGTCGAAGGCCGGCACCGCCGCGAGCGAGAGGCCGCGGGCCGCCGCGTGCGCATGGAGGAGATCCAGGGCTTCCGCGGCCGACGGGAAACGATCCTTGAGGTCGGCGGCCACCAGGCGCCGGATCAGCGTGTTGACGAGCGGCGACAGCCCTTCCTCGTCCCAGGTGAACAGGCGCTCGTAGGGGTCGTAGATCTCCCGCGGGTGCCGGCCCGTCACCATGTACAGGGCCGTCACGCCCAGGGCGAACAGGTCGCTCGCCGGGTGGATCTCGCCGCGCCGCTGTTCCGGCGGCGCGTAGATCTCCTTGCCCACGCCAGGTCCGGCGACCGCGGCGAGTTCGGGCTCGTACACGCGGATGGCTCCGAAGTCGATCAGTCCGATGCGCCCCGCCGGCAGGATGATGACGTTCTCGGGAGACAGGTCGCCATGCACCAGAGGCGGGTCCTGCGCGTGGAGGTAGTCCAGTACGTCGAGCAAGCGCAGCATGATGTTGCGCACGACGTCCTCGGCGAAGCGGCCGTGCTTGCCGATGGCCTCGAGCAGCGTGGGGCCCCTCATGTACTCGAGCACCAGGTAGTGGTGGCCCAGTTCCTCGAAGAATGCGTAGCAAGTGGGGATCGCCGCGTGCTTGAGGCTGATCAGGGTGTCGGCCTCGCGGTTGAAGAGCGCCAGGCCCTGCCCGCTGGCGGCGGAGGCAAGCAGTTCCTTGATGACGACCGGCTTGCCCAGCAACTGCTCGTCGCGCCCGAGGTAGACCTGCCCGAACCCGCCCTTCCCCAGGAAGCGCTCGACCAGGAAGCGCCCTTGCAGCGAGTAGCCCGGGTGCACGCCGAGGAAATTGCCGCATTCGTAGCAGAAGCGGTTGTTCTCGGGGAGCGGCACTCCGCACTTGGGGCAGGACAAGACGAGGGGTTTCTACCCCGTGCCCGGGCGAGCGCCTATTGTGGGGTCAGAACCGGCCCCAGATCGGTCACGTCCGCCAGCTTGGCGACGACGAGGCGCAGCCGCGTCTCGGGGGTCGCCTTCCGCCAGGCCTTCTCCTTGTCTGCGACCGCCGTGGCGCCGAGTCCGGCGAGTTCGGCCCGGAAGGACTTGCGGATGGCCTCGACGCGGGTCTTCGGCGTCGCGGCCAGGAACGCGCCCTGATCGGCCAGTTCGGGATAGAAGGCGATGACGTCCTCGACCTTCTCGAGGTACGAGAGCGTCTGGCCGGTGGTGGCGTCCAGTTCATCCAACTGGTCACTCCCGGGTTGAGCCCAGGGTTGCGTGCCGCCGGCCGAAGATTGCGGCCTGGGCCGAATGGGCTGCGGCGTCGTCGGGTGGTCGGGTGTGCGGGTGGCTGGGCGGACCGGGATGTGCTTGCCGGCTATGCGGATGATGGCCTCGACGTCCAGCTCTCCAAAAGCCATTCCCTTGCGGGCCTCGGCCTGGAAGCTGGCCGAGTTGTTGCTGACGATGCGCGTGCCGATGCTGGTGGCGCTCGGCGCCCCGCCGCACCCGGCGACAAGGAGCATTGCCGCGGCAATCGAACCGACCAGTCCCCGGGCTCGGCCCGGGTGTGACCCGCTCATCGAGTACTTCGCCATGCCACTCTCCTTCGACATGAAGGTTATGGCAAGGTTGTCCCGAGAATAGGTAAAGACGAGGGTAAGCTTTGCCTAAGATAACCACAACCTTGATTCAATCACGACTTTTCCACCGCGGGCTAAACGGAACCCCGGGCTCGGCCCGGGAGTGACCCCTCACAACGAACCCCGGGCTCGGCCCGGGAGTGACCCCTCACAACGGAACCCCGGGCTCGGCCCGGGAGTTGACCCCTCACAACGAACCCCGGGCTCGGCCCGGGAGTGACCCCTCACAACGAACCCCGGGCTCGGCCCGGGAGTGACCCCTCACAACGGAACCCCGGGCTCGGCCCGGGAGTGACCCCTCACAACAGAACCCCGGGCTCGGCCCGGGAGTGACCAGCCACGGAAAACGGCGCGTCCCCTCCTCAGGCGGACGCGCCGTTTCGTCTCCTCTTGCCGCCCCGGCGCCGGTGGCCGACCGGGGTCCTGCTCCTCGAACTAGCTCAGGTAGCCGCGGAGTTGCTCCTTGTGCAGCGAGCCGCGCAGCTTCTGGAGCGCCTTGGCCTCTATCTGGCGGACCCGCTCCCGGGTGACGCCCATGTCGTGCCCGATGCCCTCGAGCGTGCGCTGGGTCTCGCCGTCGAGGCCGAAGCGGCGCCGCACGACGTAGAGTTCGCGCTCGGTCAGGTGGCTTTCGAGCAGGTTCTGCACGTCCTCGGTGAGCATCCGGTTCATCACCGTGGCCGGCGGAGAGGCCGTGTACTGGTCCTTGATGATGTCGCCCAGGCGGCTGTCGTCATCCTTGCCGATGGGCGTCTCGAGCGAGATGGGCTCCCGATCGGCCTTGGTGATCTCGCGCAGCTTCTCGACCGTGATCTGGAGCTCGCAAGCCACTTCCTGCTCGGTCGGCTGCCGGCCGAGCTTCTGGCTCATGAGGCGGATGGTCTTCTTGACCCGCGAGATGGTCTCGACCATGTGGACCGGCACCCGGATGGTGCGGCCCTGGTCGGCGATGGCCCGGGTGATCGCCTGGCGGATCCACCACGTGGCGTAGGTGCTGAACTTGTAGCCCTTGCGGTAGTCGTACTTCTCGGCCGCCCGCATCAGGCCCATGTTGCCCTCCTGGATGAGATCCAGGAACGACAGGCCGCGACCCAGATGCTTGCGGGCGATGGACACGACCAGGCGCAAGTTGGCGCTGACGAGCTGCTTCTTGGCTAGCTCGTCGCCGATGCTGATGCGGCGAGCCAGCTCCAGCTCCTCGGCGTGGGTGAGCAGGCGCTTGCGGCCGATCTCCTGCAGGTACAGCCGAATGGAGTCGTCCGACTGCTCGGCGTGCGTGCTGGATGCGGAGGCATTGACCCGCTTGCCGGCGGGCTTCTCTTCGCCCTCGGCCTCCTCGCCTTCCTCGAACTGCTCCAGACCTTCGGCGTGCTCCTCGGCGGCGACGAAAGCCAGATCAGCCGGTGACGGAATGGCGATACCGTCATCCTCGCTCTCGAAGACGACGATCGGGGATGCGACCTCTTCTAGCATCTCCCCGGCCGGCACGTTGGGCATGGGGCTTCTCCTGGGATGCGCTGTATTTCGGGCGCCTTTGGCGTCATTTCGATTACGGAAGGGAGTAGAGACTTTCAGGGGCGTATCCTCTATCTCACTGTGGTCCAGCCTTGACAGCGCTTTTCAGCTGTCTCATACTGGGCCCGCTTTTGAGCAGGGTCTTGATTGTGACCCCGGTCACGTGTTTCTCCGGTTGGTAATTTCACAGTATAAGTACTCGGCCTCCCCCAGTAAAGGGGTTTTTAATATTTGTTTAAACATCGATTAATCGACGCCGCCGCTTGCCTATCCGTGAATTACCCGGACTGTTATGTACCCCCGGGTCCGGCAAGTTAACCAACCGCCTCACAATTCGTAATGTCTCCGGCCGAAACGCCCTACTCGTCTTACGCGGCGATCTACGATCGGTCCGGCCAGAGCAGGTTCGGCCTCCGCATGCTGCTGTATGCCCGCCGTCTGTGGGGCGGCGAGTGGCCGCGATCGGTGCTGGATCTCGGCTGCGGCACCGGAGCGGTCGCCGTCGCCCTCTCCTTGCGCGACGTGCGCGCCGTGGGCGTGGATCGCTCGCCGGAGATGCTGGCCCGCGCCCGCGCCCGCGCCGCGCGGTGGGGAGCCCGGGCGGAGTTCGTCCAGGCCGACTACCGCGACTTCGCACTCGAAGACCGGTTCGAAGCCGTCACCTGCTTCTACGACGCCATCAATTACTGCCACACGCCGTTCGACCTCGAACGCGTCTTCCGCCAGGCCCACCGCCACGCCCGGACGGGCGGCACCCTGTTCTTCGACGCCATCACGCACTTCGGCATCAAGCACGCGTGGGGCACGCAGACCGACGCCCGCGTCGAGAGCGACGTGGTCCGCGTCTGGAAGTCCACGTTCGAGCCGGCCACGGGCTGCGGCCGCCTCGACATCACGTACCTCCTGCGCGACGAGGTCGACGCCGGGCTCTGGCGGCGCTTCGACGAGGAGCATGTCCACCGCGGGTACGATCCGGTCGAGGTCCACGCCGCCCTCCGGTCCGCCGGCTGGGAGCCGCGCGAGACCTTCGTCTGCTTCACCGAGGACCCGGTGACGATGATGACCTACCGGGTCGCCTACCTGGCAATCAAGCGGGGATGAGCCGGTGTGCCGGCCGGAGTGATCCGCCGGGCAAGCGGGGTATAATCGCCTCGCTGGTAACTGCACGGGTCGCCCATCCCGCCGCGACGGTCGCGGCGAGGCGGGGGGCCCAACACTCGGTTTGCGCATCCTTGTGTCGAGGACCGACGCCGGGGGCGCAAAGTTCCCCTCCGCATGGAGAAGGCGAACCTGGTGACATGGCCGCGGCGGCTCCTGGGCCGCCGACTCCGCGGCATGGCCGCGGGGCTCCTGCTCGGACTGCTGGCCGCCCTCGGCGTGCCAGGGGCCGCCGCCTGGGCCCAATCCGCGGTGTCCGCGACCACGGCCACCCGCAGCGCGGGCGATCCCGAGATCGATCGCGCCGTGCAAGAGGCAGCGGAGTTCGAGGCGCGGGGCGACGTCGACGGCGCCCTGAGGCGCCTCCACGACGCGGCGCTCCTCGCCAACGCCGATCGCCGCTCGGAACTGTACGTGCGAGCCGCGCGCGCGCTCGCCGCCCGGCACCGCTGGGAGGATGCGCTCGCCGAGGGCTACGCCGGTATCGCCGCCTCCCCGCGCAGCGGCTGGACCTACCTCGAGGTCGCCAAGATTCTGGCCCAGGCCGGGCGCCGCGCCGCCGCGGTAGAGATGGCCGAGGAGGCCGCCAGCCGGGATGCGCAGGTGCGGTTCGCCGCCCTGGATTTCATCGCCGAGGTGAAACGCCGGGAGGCGGCCGGCCGCACGGCCACCGCATCGGCGCCCGCACCGGCCCCGGGCGCCGGCTTGCTCGCCGGCGGCATCGCCGCTGCCTTGGCGCTCCTCGGAGGAGGGTTATTGCTCCTTTACCGGCGACGCCGCCGGCGATCGAAAGCAGGAGAGAAGACCCTATCCGTTCCGAGGGCCGGCGAGTCCGCCGCTCCGGCCGAGGCGGCGCCGCCGGCCGAGGGCGGAGCGGGTGCGAGCGCCGGAGCCGTGCAGCATCTGGGTCGGACCCTGGGCACCGGGGATTTCATCGGCGGCTACCGCGTCGACCGAGTCGTCGCCACGTCCCTCCACAGCACGCTCTACCGGGCCGAGGACGTGCGCCTGGCGAGGATGGTGGCGATCAAGCAGGCCAATCCCATGGGAATGCAGTCCGAGGCGGCGCTCCTGCGATTCCAGAAGGAGGTCCAGAGCCTCATCGCCCTTTCGACCTATCACGACGGCGTATCAAGGTCTTCGACTACATCCCGCCCGGAACGCTCGTCACCGAGTGGGTGGAGGGCCAGAACCTGGACGAGCTAGTGGGCGAAGTGCCGGTCGATCGCATCATCCAGATCGGCATAGACCTGTGCGACATCCTCGCTTTCGCCCACTCGATGGCCATCGTGCACCGCGACATCAAGCCGTCCAACGTGATGGTGTCCAACCAGACGCACCGTGTGAAGCTCCTCGATTTCGGCATCGCCAAGAATGCCGGCCTCGGCATCTCCCAGGTCACGACGGACAGCGACGTTCCCATCGGTACGTTCACCTACATGGCCCCCGAGCAGTTCGCGTCGCCGAACCAGGCGCACGGCGCCTCGGACATCTACAGCCTCGGCCTGACGCTGTACCGCGTGATCACCGGCAACCTTCCCGCGACTCCCTGGCTGGGCCCGCGCACGTTTTCCCTGGTTCCGCCCGACGCCTTCGCGCCGATCGACGAACTGGCGCCGGCCGTGCAGCGGTTCGTGGCGACCCTGGGAACGGTGCTGCCGGATCTCGACTGGGTCGCCGACCTGGACCGGGTTGTTGGCAAGGCGTTCCGCGAGCATTCGGCGGATCGTTACCGATCCGCCGCGGAGTTCAAGGCCGAACTGGAACGCGTGCGCGCGCTGGTTTCGGCGAGCGTGCGGGCCTGAACCTGGTTCGCCTGGGGCGAGGCAATCTCGGCTATAATCAGGTTCTCGATGAGGAAGGTTTTCATGAGGGCTCGGACTCCTTACGGATCGGGGCGCCTTGGGGGCGCCGTGCCGGCGGCCGCCGCGTTCTTCGCGCCGAAGCCGCTGTCGGCCGCCGTCTGCCTTGGGGGCGCCGTGCCGGCGGCCGCCGCGTACCTCGCGCCGAAGCCGCTGTAGGCCGCCGTCTGTGGCGCAAATCATCGTCGCCGGCAACCCGGTAAACGAGTTCGAGAAGACCGTTGCCCGCACGCTCGGCCACCTGGGCGACGACTGCCTGCTTCTCACCAACGTGGTGCTGCCCGGGTTCTATCACAAGCAGAGCAACATCGAGATAGACCTCATCCTGCTCACGCGGCATAGCGTCTACGTCGTGGAGACGAAGTACTGGCAGGGCGAGGTGAAGGGCCACATCAACCAGAAGCACTGGATCGTGTATCGCGACGGCAACCCGCCCCACCAGGTGGAAAACCCGCTGCAGCGCTGCGAGATGAAGGCCAAGACCCTCAACACCATCCTGTCGCGCTGGAACTCCGGGCTGATGGGCAAGCTGACGACCAAAGCCGCCGTCGTCGTGCCGCCGCACACTCCGCTCGACATCGAGAATCCCACCGACATCGAGATAGTGCCGCTGGAGCGCCTGCTGCCCTTCATCGAGGCCGACAAGGCCCGGATGCCCGAAGAGGCGACCGACAAGCAGTTGCGCGAGATGGCGCAGCATCTGGTCGGGAGCAGCCTGCCCACCGAGGAGACCCTGCCGTTCGAGAACCTGGAGATCCTCGCGACCATCAAGTCCACGGCCCGCACGGTCTCTTACAAGGCCCGCAACATCTACACCGACCGCCTGGTCTTCATCAAGAAGTACGTCACCGACGTCAACCTGCCGCCCGACAAGCAAACCCTCTGGAAGAACCGCGCCATCCGCGAGGCCAAGGCCACCGCCCGGGTCAGCCATCCCAACGTCGTCGCCATCCTCGACGTGCTTGAAGACCAGGGGAACCTGTACATCATCAGCGAGTGGGTCGAAGGCGCTTGCCTGGCCGATCGCCTGGATTCCCTCCCGTGGTACGAAGCGGTGGTCTACATCGCCCAGGCCAGCGACGGCCTCGACAAGGCGCACAGGTCGAATCCGCCCATCGTCCACCGCAACGTCAATCCCGGCGCCATGCTGGTCGCCGACGGGACGGTGAAGTTGACCAACTTCAACTTCGCCCGCGTGGAAGGCGATCCCAGCATCATCTACACGGAGCTCATCGGCGGCCGCGACACGGCCTACGCCGCGCCCGAACTCTTCAGCGACGCCGGCAAGGCCGATCCGCGGGCGGACGTGTACGGCCTGGGCGCCACGCTTTACCACATGGTCACGCGCCAGCGCCCCAACTCCTTCCTGTCGCGCACCCCCAACTCGCCGGCCCATGATCTCAACCGGGATGTGCCCGGGCCCTTGAGCCAGATCATCGCGCGGGCGATGGAACCGCTGCCTGCAAACCGCTTCGCGTCGGCCGCCGAACTCGCCGCCGCGCTTCGTGGGATGCAGGGCTGACCCTCAGTAGAAACCCCCAAGACGCCAATGGCCGCCGCCTCGGGGTAGAGTACTAGGGTCGCAGCCTCGCAACGTGCCAGAGGGAACGATGAAACTTATCTCCCGACTCGCCGCCGCGCTGCTCTTCATGGCGTCGGCACTCGCATCCGGCCAGGCACTCGCCGCCGAACGCGAGTGGCTGGAGGCGCCCGAACTCGAAGAGGACGAGTGGACGCGGGGCGCCCGGTTCTTCGGCGGCGTCCGTTCGGGTGTGGGCATCGCGGCCGGTGCGACGGGCGTCGCGCCGACCTTCGGCCTCGAGATGGGCGTCGCGGCTCGCAGGGGCGTGGGCTTCGGCCTGCACCTCATCGGGATGTCCAATCCTCCGGCCGTGACCGCATTCAACATTCCCAAGGCCATCTACGGCTTTGGCGCCGCGGCGGACATCCGGTTCTACATGCAGACCCTCCGCCCGCTGAGCATCTACCCGACGCTCGCCTTCGGCTTCCTGGCGGGGCCCGCCGAGAAAGACGGCACGAACGTCGTGCTGCCGATGCTCAATCCCGGCTTCGGCACGCGCGTGGCCATGGACCCGGGCTACGTGGCGTTCGAGTTCGGTTTCGCCGCGTTCCAGATTCCCTTCGTCAACATCTCCTTCGGCTTCCAGCCAGATCCGCCCAAGGCGTCCCCCGCGGCCAGGCCTGCCGCCCCGGGGCAGTAGCGCGATATGCGCGCTGCAGCGCGACGCTTCGCGGCGTGCATGGCCGCGGCCGCGACCCTGGCGCTCTGCACCGGTTGCCCGGTGCAGCGAATAGACTACGACCTGGGCGATCTGGCCTTCCAGCCCAGTCGCATGGACGAGGCGAGCGAGTCCGCGGTGTTCCGGCGCATCTACAAGGAAGATCGCGCGATGTTCGTGGTGCTGGGATCTGTGCCGGTCACGTCGGTCAACCCGGTCAGGGCGCTCAAGACCCTTGCGAAGGGGCGCGAGATCCGGCACGTGCGCATCTCCTCCGAGTCGTCGCCGATGGACTGGGGCATCACGCTGGGCTCCGCCCTGGTGCTGTACCTCGCGGCGGGCTTCGCCACGTCCGCGACCGGCGGCGGCGGTACAGCGTTTGCTTTCATCTTCCTGCCCGGCCTCATGTTGATCCCCACTTCCACGACGGTCAGGTTCCAGGCCGACGTGGTCCACCCCGTGCCATGAATCCCGACTGGCTCCGCTATTTCGTCGTGGTCGCCCAGACCCGCAACTTCCACGTCGCGGCCGAGCAACTGCACGTGACGCCGCAGGCGCTCTCCAAGGCGGTGGGCGCCCTGGGGGCGGTCCTCATCGATCGCGATCGGCGCGTTCGGGGCCTCACGGCCGCCGGCGAGGCCCTGCTGTCGGAGGCGCACGACGTCCTGCGCGCCCTGGAGAACGCGGAGCGCCGCATGGCCGAGTGCCGCGACGGCACGCCCCGGGGTCCGGTCACCATCGCGGGCGACGGCCTGTGGCACCATTACCTCCTTCCGGGCATCCTGGCGGACCTGCGGGCGCGCTATCCCGAGCTGCGGCCGCGCCTTTTCGAGATGATTCCCGACGATGCCGAGCGGCACGTGGCGGCAGGCGAGGTCGAGATCGGCCTGCTCCTGCGAGCGCCGCGCCGCGCCGATCTCGACCATCGGCGCGGCCTCGCCTCACCCTACGTGATCGTGGCGCGGCCAGGCTGCTCGGGAAAGTGGACCGATTTCGCGTACGTGGTGCCGAGGCTCTTCGGCCGGGAGCTCGCCGAGAGCCTCGACGGCTGGCCGGAGGGCGAGTTCCCCCGACGCGTGGCCGCTGAGGTGGAGCTCCTGGAGACCGCCCTGCGCCTGGCCGAGGCGGGAGTGGGAGCGGCCTACGTGCCCGAGTTGGCCATTCGCGACCGCCTGGCCCGCGGCACGCTGGCCATCGTGGCCGAACCGCCCTGTTCGTTCGTCGATCAGCTCTACATCGTCTGGCGGCGGGGTATCCGGCACACGCCGGCTGCCCGCGCCCTGCTGGCCGCGCTCGAGACCTACTGAAGCGCCGCGGCGGCGCGGTCGATGCGCGCCGCCAGCCACTCGGCGACCGGCGCATGCTCTGGCTTGAGCAGGCAGGAGCGGAGGACCGTGACGCGATCCACGTCCCACTTCACTTCAGGCATGTGCGGCGCGGCCAGCGCGCGGGGCAGGACCAGTTTCGCCAGGTACACCGGATCGGCCGGATCCCGCAGCAACGCGCCGAACACCGCCTCGCTGGCGGCGCTGATCTCGCCGGCCGTGCCCGCGATCGGGTAGTACGCGACGATGTCCAGGTCGGGTTCGAGCAGGAGTGCCAGGTAGGCGCTGCCGCGCACGGCGGCGGCAAACTCCCGGCCGGCGCGCCGCGTGGCTTGCAGCACCCGGCCCAGGCCGGCATCGGCCTCCAGCGGGAAGCAGCGCAGCGTCGCCCACAGCGCCGCGGCCGCGGCACCCGCGCGCGAGCACTCCAGGCTGATTTCCCCCAGGTGTAACTCCGGAGAGGTGAAGTAGGTGTAGGGCGAGTCGTGCTTGTAGAGGGCGCCCACCGCCGGATCGGCGAAGAGCACGCAGCCGCATCCGTAGGGCTGCAACCCGTGCTTGTGGGGATCCATGACGAAGCTGTCGGCGCGGGCCGCGCCCAAAAACGGGCCGGGCGCCACCAGCGCTGGATCGCGCCGTGCCAGGAGGGTGTAGAACCCGCCGTAGGCCGCGTCGACGTGCAGCCGGAAACCGCGCTCGGCGGCCATGTCGGCCAGTCGATCGACCGGATCGAGCGCGCCCAGGCCCGTCGTGCCGAGCGTCGCGACGACCGTGCCGATGTCGCCGGCCGAAAGCCGGTCTGCGAGGGCGACCAGGTCAAGCCGGCCCGCTGCGTCGGCGGGAATGGGCACGCCGGGGATGCCGAGCACCTCGCACATCCGGCCGTGGGTGTAGTGCGCCTGCTCCGAGTAGGCGACGCCCTTTCCCGGATGCAGTTGCCGCGCGACCCAGAGTGCTTCCAGGTTGGCGATCGTGCCGCTGCTGGTGAGATGGCCCAGGTGAGTCCCGAACCCGACCATCCGGGCCAGTTGCGCCACGCACTCGCGTTCCAGCGCCGCGGTGGCGGGTCCGCCGTCCAGCGCGTGATTGTTGGGGTTGATGCGCATCGCCATGGCGTAGGCCAGCATCGCGACCGGGTGGGGCGGCTTGAGCATCTGCCCCGCATAGCGCGGGTGGAAGAACGGATAGTTGTCGCGCAGGCGCGTTCCGAGTTCGGCCAGGGTTCGCGCCACCTGCCTCGCGGGGATCGCGAGTTCGGGAGAGGCAGCGACCCGCGGCCAGCGCGCCTCCCATTCGGCGATCAGCGCCAGGCCGTCTCCGATGTGGTCGAGGAAGTCCCGGGCTACTTCGAAAGCTCCTCGATGGCCCGGTCCTGCGGGGCCTGCAGCCACGCGAGTTGCAGGTGCTCGGAAAGCGGGAAGGCCATGTCGGATGCGCCCTGGTACTCGCCGTGGGGCTGCGGCACGACGATCTCGTCGGTACGCGACCAGAGCGAGGCGTAGTGGGCGTCGCCGGGCCGGGAGTCGCCGCCGTTGAGATCGGTCAGGAAGCTGCTGCCGGGGCGCATCTGCCGCGCCGATTCCCCCGGGCCGAAGTAGCCGGCGACCGTGCCTCGATGGGGCGTCGCGAAGCTCACGTAGTGGGCGATCTTGTCGGCGCCGCCCATCCGCTGGATCCAGTACCGCAGCACCAGGCCGCCCATGCTGTGGCCCACGACGTCGATGCGGTCGAAGCCGGTCTCGGCGCGGATCTTGTCGGCCAGCGCCCCCGCCTTGGCGGCCATGTCGCGGATGTCGCCGAGTCCCGGCCAGTGCTCGTAGATGTAGATCTGCGTCCAGCCGCGGCGCTGCAACTCGCCCTTGAAGGAGTACCACATCGCGCCTGGTTCGAAGTACCCCGGCACCAGCAGGATTGGCCGCTTGCCCGCGGGCGAGGCCGGCGCCGGGCGCCGCTTGAGGAAGTCGAACCAGCCGGCGGCCGATACGTCCCCGGTGACCGCCGGCAGGCGCGTGAGGTGGGCGGCCATGAGCCGCTCGCCCTCAGCCGACACGCCCTCGGCCAGGCGCAAGCTCCCGTCCCGGTCGGCATCCAGGGCTACGAACCTGGCGGCCGGCAAGTGCGGCATCTCATGGCGCGTCACCCGGCCGTCGCCATCGCGGTCCCAGAGGGCGAATTCGGCTTGCAGGGCGCCGCGAACCTGCGCGTGGACCCCACCCTGGCGGACCGCCCGGTCCGAGAGGGCAGGCGCGGGCGTACGGGCCTGGCCGCAGCCGGCCACCGCCAACGCCATTACCGATAACGCGAAACGGATGAAAGACACCGAGACTTCCCCGGACCTCCAAACCTGGTGTCGCTATCTTACCAGAAACTTAAGTGCAACTTAACCAGTGGCGAGCATGGCGCCGGAGGCGACGGCGGAGATCTCCTTCTCCCAGTGGGGCAAGAGGCGGAAAGGCTTCACGAGGCCGGACAACGACTCTCCTCGCTGCCGGATCCAGTGCTCCTGGATGGGACCGAGGCGCCCGGCGGCCATCTGCAGGTACTTGACGCGCTCGGGAGCGATGCCCATCAGGCGGCAGCAGGTGGCATCCACCGCCGGGAAGTTGGTCCCCATCACGATCAAGCCCATCCCCTTCGGCTCGCCCATGATCGGGCCGTCGCCCTCCATGCCGACGATGCCGTCGACGATGGCGAGTTGCGGAGCGACGGTGGCGTTGATGTCCAGGATCGACTTCTCGATCCCCGCCTGGTGGAGGGGCGTCTTGGGCCAGCCGTAGACCATGCCGGGAAGCACTCCGAAGAGGTTCTTCATCGCCAGCGTGGCCCCCACCCAGTGATGGGTCTTCATCTTGGGCAACGACACCACCAGATCGGCCTCGAGCACCGCGCGCGGCAGGTACAGTCGCTTGTGGCCGGTCAAACCCAGGGCGTTGGGAACGGGGGTCACCACGTCGTGATTGAGGTCGACGAACGGCAGGCGCGCCTCGTCGAGGATGCCCCGCAAGCCCGACAGGTCGAGCACCAGTTCGGTATCGCGGACGTGCCCCTGGCCCTCGGCGACCACGACCTTGCGGGCGCCGGCCCGCCGGAACGCGTCGGCCACCGCCTGCACGAAGCGGGGATGCGTGTTGATGTGGGGCGCCACGGCGGACGGTTCGACCAGGTTGGGCTTGAGCAGGACCGCCTTGCCCTTGAGCCACTCGCCGGAGAGGCCCAGTTCCGCGAAGCCGGCCGCGAGGGTGGCGCCCAGATCGGCCTCGTAGGAAGCCGCGCGGGCGACAAACACGTCGGCGATCTGCCGCTGCCACCACCAGGCGCCGAAGCCGGCGCCGGCCAGGGCGAGCGCGCCGCCCGCGAGGAAGTTGCGGCGGGTCAGCAGGCCCGGCTGAATCTCCTGGGTCATCGCCTCCATCCTCGCTCACGCCAGCCCGAGGGCCGGTAAGGCGTCCTTGCCGCCCGCCAGCAGGAGGTGGGAGAGTTGCAGCGCCCGCACGCCGTCGGGACGCATGCGGGCGTGCGCCTCGGCGAGCCAGCCGGCCGCGGCCCCGGGCCGCGCGGTCCAGGCCGCGAAGCCCAGAAGCGCCCAGCAGAGCGACTCGGGAGCGCGAATCCTGGGCAGCTCCACGCTGAGGTAGACAAGCGCGCGTTCGAGCGCGCCGGTCCGCGGCGTCTGTCCGGACAAAGCCAGCAGCGCCAGACCGGTGGGTCCCGGAACCGGCCGGAGCTCGCGGCCCAGGACGGTCGTGTTGCCATAGTTCCAGCCGCCGCCGGGCAGGGCGCGATCGAGGATGAGCCGCGTTCCCTCGCGCACGCGTTCGTGGCTGCCGTGACCTTCTCGTTTCAGCGCCAGCAAGGCCAGCGCGGTCGGTTCCAGCCACGAGTGAGTGCCGGCCGCCCAGGGCCAACCTTTGATGCTGGTGTCGTGGCCCACGGGATCGTCCGGCGGCTTCTGCCAGTGCGCCCCGGCGAAGCCGAGGAGGTAGCCCGCGGCCTTGGAGCGCTCGGCCGCGAAGCCGCCCAGGGAGCCCCAGGCAAGGATCGCCAGCGCGGTGGGCCAGGTGGGCTCGGGAATGCTCTCGGCCAGGCCGACCGAGCCGTCCGCCTGCTGGATGCCGGCGAGCCACTTGCCCGTTGCCGCGAGGTCGGCGGCGCGCGCCCGGCCTGCCCCGGCCAGGCCGAGGATCGCCAGCGCCGAAGGCTCGGAGAATGGCTCGGCGCCCGACCGGAACGACCAGCCCGGCGCGGTGCCGCGCAGGGAAAGCAGCTCCTTCGCGGCATTTTCAATCCAGTCTGCCACGACAAGGATCTTAGCGCAGGTCCCCCTCGCGAAGCGCCCCCTCCCGCAGGATTCGCGGCTCCCCTACCAGGGAGAGAACGGTCGAATCCGCGGCGTGCCGCGTGGCGCCGGCATCCAGCAGCACGTGCGGCCGCTCCGGCGCCTCGCCAAATGCGGCCGCGACGTCGTCCGCCGAGCGCGGCGAGGGCCCGCCGCTGCGGTTGGCGCTGGTCGTCGCGAGCGGGCCGGTCCGGGCGAGCAGCCCGATCGCCGCGGGATGTGCCGGCACCCGCACGCCGATCGAGCCGTCGGCCGCCCGGATGGCCGAGGGGACCTCCGCTCCCGCGGGGACCACGAGCGTCAAGGGGCCCGGCCAGTGCCGGCTGGCCAGGTCGAGCGCCCGGGGGGAAAGGACCGCCCAGCCGGCCAGATCGTCTGTCGAAGCCGCCAGGAGGATCAGGGGCATCTCGCGGGGGCGGCCTTTGATGGCGTAGATGCGGTCGACTGCCGGTGCCGACCGGGGATCGGCCCCCAGGCCGTAAGCCGTGTCGGTCGGGAACGCGACGACCTCGCCGCGGGAGATCGCGGCGGCAGCTTCCGCGATGCCGCTCTCGGAGTCGGCCCGGAGTCGGCGCATCACGAACGCCGGGCGACCACCACCCGGAGATGGCCGCCGTAGTCCGGCACGGCGCGCACGTCGTCCCAGGGGCCGCCCGCCAGCAGGCCCTGGACCGCCTCGGCTTGGCCGGCCATGACCTCGACGGCCAGGTGCCCGCCAGGTTTCAGCAGCGACGCGCCTTTCCCGGCCAGCTCGCGAACCAGCGTCAGGCCGTCCGGCCCGCCATCGAGCGCCGCCAGCGGTTCGAAGTCGCGAACTTCCGGATCCAGTGATGCGATCTCGCCAGAGGGGATATACGGCGGGTTCGAGATCAGGTAGTCGAGACGGCCGGCCAGATCGTCGAGGGGGGCGAGGCCGGCGCCGAGCCGGAACTCCACCCTGCCGGCGACGTCGTGGCGCCGGGCGTTTTCGCCGGCGACCGCTAGGGCCTCGGCCGAGATATCGGTCGCCACCACGCGCAGGGTCGTCACGTAGGAGGCCAGCGAGACCGCGATGGCGCCCGACCCCGTCCCGACGTCGGCCGCGAGGCGCCCCATTTCGATCTGGTCGGGTGCGCCCGCCGACTCTTCGAGATCGAGGATCGCCTCCACCAGGTGTTCGGTCTCGGGCCGCGGGATCAACACCGCCGGACTCACCGCGAACGGCAGGGACATGAACTCCTGGCTCCCGGTCAGGTATTGCAGCGGCACGCGCCCCGCGCGGCGGCCCAGGAGGTCCTGGAAGGCCTCCCACTGCGCTCCGGTCAGCTCGGTGCCGGTGCGGGTGAGCAGGCCGAGCCGATCCAGGCCCGTGACCTGTCCCAGCAGCAGGCCCGCCTCGAGATCGGCGCTCTGCAGGTCGAGATCCCGCAGCCGGGCGCTGGCGTGCCGCAGGGCGGCCCCGATCGTGGGCGGGACCGGGCTCTGCGGGTCGGGGTTCGCGGTATCCGTCACCGCGCCATCGTAGCATCCGCGCCGGTCCCCCGCCCGGCCGGAGGGCCGATGGTGATGGTTGCACGAGACCCTGACTTGCTTTGTGATATGATTTCTTGCTAGCTTGCGTCCTACCGGTCGGAGGCTGCCTTCGTCTAGCCGAAGGGCAAGGCAACTACACGATTAGCGACGTCGCAAGATTCCGCGGAAATGACCGAACCCTACAAGGAGGAAACGTTTCATGAAGAAGACCCTCTCGATCGTCCTCGTGGCGATGGCCGCCGCGTTCGCGATGGCCAACCTGGCCGGCTGCCCGTCGGCGACGCCGACGCCGACCGCCACCGCGGCTGCCGGCAGCTAAGCAGCAAGCTCGACTCGATCGAATTCGGCTAGAGAAGAGAATCAGACCGGCCTTCCGCCCCGGGGCGGGGGGCCGGTCCCCTTTTGGTGCCCCGGCCGCGTCGGGCGCGCGCGGGCGCGCCCGCGTGCCCCGGCGTGGTTGGCGCCTAGCCGACGGCGGGCGCGGTGAGCGCCGCCAGCTTCTCGCTCTGGTCGGCGGCGATCAAGGGATCGATGACCTGGTCCAGGTCGCCGTTGAGGACCTGATCGAGCGAGTAGAGCGTGAGCTTGATGCGGTGGTCGCTCACGCGGTTCTCGGTGAAGTTGTAGGTGCGAATGCGCTCGCTGCGGTCGCCCGAACCGACCTGGCTCTTGCGCGCCGCGGCATACTCCCGCTCGGCCTTGCGGATCTTCTCGTCGAGCAACTTGGCCCGCAGCAGGGCCATGGCCTTCTCCCGGTTCTGGTGCTGCGAGCGCTCGTCCTGGCACGCGACCACCACGCCCGTGGGCAGGTGCGTGATGCGGACGGCGGTCTCGACCTTGTTGACGTTTTGCCCGCCGGCGCCGCCCGACCGGAAAGTGTCGATCGACAGGTCCTTGGGGTTGATCTCGATGTCCACCTCCTCGGCTTCGGGCAGGATGGCCACGGTGGCGGCCGACGTGTGGATGCGGCCCGACGCCTCGGTGGCCGGCACCCTTTGCACGCGGTGCACGCCGGACTCGTACTTCATGCGCGAGTAGACGCTGTCGCCCTTGATGCCGATGACGGCCTCCTTGATGCCGCCCAGTTCGATTTCCTGGAGGTTGATGACCTCCACCTTCCAGCCGCGGCGGTCGGCGTACATCCGGTACATACGCAGCAGATCGCCCGCGAAGAGCGCCGCCTCGTCGCCGCCGGTGCCGGCTCGCACTTCCACGATGATGTTCTTCTCGTCGAGAGGGTCCCTGGGCAGCAACAGGAGCGTGATCTCGCGTTCCAGCGGCTCGAGCTTCGCGCCGAGCTCGCCGATTTCCGCCTCGATCATCTCCCGCATTTCCGGGTCGTTCTCGCTGCGCTTGAGGGCCTGCGCTCCCTCCAGCTCGGCCCGGAGCCGCTTGTAATGGGCGTACTTGTCGACGGTGTCCTGGAGCGACGCGCGGCTCTTGGCCAGATCCCGTAGCTTGTCTGGATTTGCAAGCACGTCGGGCTCCGACATGCGCTGCTCGAGCTCGGCGTAGGTCTTTTCGATCTCCGCGAGCTTCTCTTCCTGCAGCTTCTCGAGCATGGGTTTTCGGCCTCCTGAAAGCACCATGATACCAAGGCCGGCGCGGTTGACATGATTGCGCTTCGTCGGCTATTCTTTAATCGAAGGTTCAGAGAGATGGCCATCGAGACGAACCGTCCGCTCACGTACGACGACTACGCGGCGTTGCCGGACGACGGCAAGCGCTACGAGCTGATCGCTGGCAGGTTGCACGAGTTGACGGCACCCACACTTACCCATCAGGACCTCGTCGGCGGCCTGTTCGCCCGGCTCTGGTCCTTCCTCGAGGGCCACGCGGCCGGGAAGGTCCTGGTAGCGCCGTTCGACGTGTTGCTCGATCGGTACAACGTCCTGCAGCCCGACATCCTGTTCGTGGCGGCCGACAATCCGGTCCTGGGCGAAAAGTTCGTCCAGGGGGCGCCCGACCTGGTCGTCGAAGTGCTCTCGCCGGCGACGTCGCGCCGCGATCTCGGCCGCAAGCGCGAGCTCTACGAAGAGCACGGGGTCAAGGAGTACTGGGTCGTGCACGCCGATCAGGTGCTGGTGCGGATCTTCGCCAGGATGCCGAGCGGCAAGTTCGCACGGCCGCGCCCGTACGGGGTCCGCGGGACCGTGCGCTCGCCGCTGCTCCCGGGCTTCGAACTGCGCGTCGCCGACCTCTACCGGCTGCGGGAGGCCTGATATAGAATCCCGCTGATCCCGCCCGCGGCGGGGAGTGGAGGGTTCGGGCATGGCCGAAGTGCGGCCCCTGACGGTGCGAGGGCCGATGTTGCCCTTTTCGTTGGACCTGGACATCGAGGGGTTCACGCTGGTCTCCTGGGAGTTGCCTCCCTACCGGCTCGCCCGCTGGCTTCCCCCGGGGCTGGAGCTCGCGGAACGCGACGCCGAGCATGGCCGCGTCGCCTACCTCTCGGTCTTCGTCGGCCGCAACGTCGTTCGCCGGATAGGCGGGCTCCCGGCCTTTCCGTTCCGGATCCCGCAGCTCAACTACCGGACCTACGTGCGCACCGCGGACGGGCCCGCCCTGTTCATCTTCCGCAGCATCGTGGGCGCCCATCCGCTAGGGCGCGGCTTGCGGCTGCTGCCGGCCTTGTCCGGCGAGGTCATGGACTTTTCCTTCGCGCTCGACGACGACGAGGAGCCGAGCGTCGAGGTCAAGGTGGGACGGGACGGGGACGAACTGGCGTTCCGGGTCTCGGCCGACCAGGGGCTGCAGCCAATCCGCGGCTTCGCGTCGCCGGAGGAGGCCATACGGTTCCTGGGCGACGTGCGGGACGCGCTCTACCCGCAGGGCGAGGACACCGTCGGCTTGATGCTCTCGCAGCATCCGCCGCTTGCGCCGGTGGCGGGACACCTGCGCGATCCGCATTTCAACTGGCTGATCGACCGGGGGATCCTGACGCCCCTCGAGGCTCGATACCCGCTGTGCACGCTATTCCAGCGGGACGCGCCGTTCCCGGTGCAGCCGTGACGCGAGGACGCGTTGGTGGGCGGAAACCGCCCGCCGCCATCGTCTTCTCGTTCCGCGGCGGCACGGTGCACAGGGCGCCACGGCCGCCCAGGCGATCGCCCGCGGGTTGTTCGAAGAGGATCTCGACCGGCGAGCGTTTCCACCGTACGTCGAGTTCCCGGCCGGCCGGCCGGCCGGCAATCGCCGGAAGCCCCCTGATCCGGCGGTAAGCGGGTGAAACCCTCCCGGCGCGCGGGTTTGCTCGCACCGCGGAGGTGAGTCCAAAGGCTGCCTTGATCCCAGTACGAGGCAGCGTTGGCGCGGGTCTTGAGCTCAGCGG
>Ga0194120_10003992_pt1 | contig 23317 bp, 18 predicted proteins | sample TA2MahCa65mmetaG_FD_148642 | JGI IMG/M metagenome (GOLD analysis project Ga0194120, IMG submission 148642) | Freshwater microbial communities from Lake Tanganyika, Tanzania - TA2015019 Mahale Deep Cast 65m | ecosystem: Environmental > Aquatic > Freshwater > Lake | place: Tanzania: Lake... | reverse complement strand
TCAGCGATGGGCAAACTGAAATGCTGCCAGGTCCCGAAGGTATCGACGAATTTGATATCGACCATCTTGGCCTCGTTCTTCTTGGCCATCTCGATTACACTCTTTGCTGTGCTCATGAATTTTGATTTCGGTTTTGGGATTAGCTTGTTTGGTAAGTTTGATATGCGCTTTTCAACGCGCACCCCTCACCCTTCCCTCTCCCCTCGCAGAGAGGGAAGAGGGTGCCTGTCAAAGGCGGGTGAGGGGAGGCAGTATCGAGCACCTAGTTTAGTTAGCTAACTTCCACTGCTCTCTCAAGTAATTACGAGCCGTGGTAGCCCTCTTCGCCATGCTCGGCCAGATCGAGCCCGGCGACTTCGACTTCTTCATCGACCCGCAGACCGACGATGGCCTTGACGATGTAAGCGATGATCGTCGTGGCGATCACTGAGAGGAGAATCGTCACGATGACCGCTTTGAATTGGCTCCCGATCAAACCCGCTTTCACATTGCCGACGACGCTGTTGACTTTTTCGTCGGCGAGGAAACCGGTGAGCAGCGCGCCCATCGTGCCGCCCACGCCGTGAACGCCAAATGTGTCCAGCGCATCGTCGTAACCCAGCCAGGCCTTCAGTTTGTAGCACGCGAAGAATGGCACCAGGCCGGCGGCGATGCCGATGATCATCGCGCCCTTGGTATTCACGAATCCGCAAGCGGGGGTGATGACAACCAGCCCCGCGACAATTCCGGAGCAATAGCCAAGGATACTCGGCTTGCCTTTAACGACATACTCCGCCATGGCCCAAACGAATCCGGCGGTGGCGGCGGCGAGCGTCGTGGTGGTGAATGCGTTGGTCGCGATGCCGTCCGCGCCAAGCGCAGACCCGGCGTTGAATCCGTACCATCCCACCCAGAGCATGCCCGTGCCGACCATGCAAAGCACCATGCTGTGCGGCGGCATAGGCTCCTTGCCAAAGCCCAGGCGCTTGCCGAGGATCAAGCAGAGGATCAAAGCCGAATACCCGGAAGACATGTGAACGACCGTGCCGCCCGCGAAATCAAGCGCTTTGATGGACGCATTGGCGTTCAGCGCGCCGCACATGAACCCGTCCGAAGCCCAGACCATGTGAGCCAGCGGAAAATAGACGCCGAACATCCAGAGCGCGATGAACAGCAGAACGGCCGAATACTTCATTCGTTCGGCGATCGCTCCAATGATAAGAGCCGGCGTGATGATCGCAAAGGTGAGTTGGAAAATCGCCCAGACGTTGTTGGAGATCCAGTGATAGCCTTGGCCAACGCCGGTTCCGTCCACGCCGTTGAACATCGCGAATTCAAGGCCGCCCAAAAACGGCGATCCGCCTGAAAACGCCAGGCTGTATCCGCAGAGCCACCAAAGAATCGTGACCATGCCGGCGATGCCCAGACATTGGGCGAGGACCGACAGCACGTTCTTGCGGCGAACCAACCCCCCGTAGAACAAGGCCAGACCGGGCAGCGTCATGAACAACACGAGCGCCGAAGACGTCATCTGCCAGGCATTGTGGCCGGGGCCCGGACCCGCGATCTTCGATGGGGCGTTGGTGCTGGCGTTGCGCGCGCCGTTGTTGACGTAGGCTTCCAAATCTTCGAGGCGTTCCTGGATGGTGCGTTCGGGAGCGGGAGCGTCCGCGGCGAGCACCGCGCTGCCGACGCAAATGAGGGTGGCCAACAAGCTCAGAATGAAAAGGGTTTTCTTCATGGTTTGGGTAAGTTGAGTTTTGGACGCGTTCGGGCTAAACAGCGGCTTCCCCTTTTTCTTCGGTTCGGATTCGAATGGCCTCCTCGACGGATGAGACGAAGACTTTGCCGTCGCCAATCTTTCCGGTCTTGGCAGTTTTGATGATGGCGGCGACCGCCGCCTCGACCTGGCTGTCCGGAAGGACAAGCTCGATTTTGATCTTGGGAAGGAAATCCACCGTGTATTCGCTGCCGCGGTAGATTTCCGTGTGGCCCTTTTGGCGACCGAAGCCTTTGACTTCGCTCACCGTCATTCCCTCGATGCCGATTTCGCCCAGGGCGTCTTTGACTTCCTCCAATTTGAAGGGCTTGATGATCGCTTCGACTTTCTTCATAAGGTTAGGTGCGGGTTTTTCATGGTGTGTCAGCAGTTTGGTTTGCAGCGCAGCCAGGCCTGTCCTGAATAAGTCCTGTCTGGCTGATTCGCTCGGTGACTGATGGGCTCGGTCGCGAAGTGAAGGCGCGTCGGGAGAATTCGGACCGACCGGACTCATCACAACGGCTCAACGCTTCAATTCGATAACAGAGCACGGCGGCTTTAGCAGACCCGATGCCACGGCGCGGCAATCTCTGAGCGGGAAACGTAACGAACCCGAATTCAGGGCCTTAGGCACAACATGAGCGAAGCCGCGCGAAACGATGAAGCTATTGCATTTTGCGCAGGGTGAATTTTTTTAGACAGCCCACGCTCCATTTGAACTGATAACTGTTAACTGACAACTGATCACTTGCCCCATGTCTTGCCCCCGCGGGTTGATCCGTGCTTGAATCAAGTTCACTTCGATGAGCGAGCGACATTCGGAAGAATTCGGCGCACTGCTTCGGCAGGCGCTCGCCCATCACCAGGCAGGCCGGCTTGCGGAGGCGGAAACGCTCTATCGGAAAATCCTGCAGAACAATCCCTGCCACTCGGAAGCGTTGCGCTTGCTGGGCGCGCTCGCCCGCCAACGCGGCGAATCCGATGCCGCTCTCAACTTCCTGGAACGCGCGCTCCGAAGCAATCCGAACTCCGCCTGGGCTTGCTTCGACCTCGCCAGATTGGAGATTGACCGCAAGGAGATCGACGCCGCGGTGCCTCTGTTGGAACGCGCGGTGCAATTGCAGCCCGTTTTCCCGGAGGCTCATCACGCGCTTGGGAACGCTTATGCCGCTTGCTGGTTTCTGGATAAGGCGATTGCCAGTTACCGCCAGGCGCTGGCTCAAAATCCCGGTCTGGCCGGGATGGGTGACGCGATCGCATTTGTCGAAAGGCAGGCGCGCGAAGTGTCGGCTCTTGCGGACCAAATCCAGCGCGCGATCCATGAGCCGGTGAATCGAACATTCGCAAGCAGGCTGGCGGGCTGCGCTTTGGAAACCCGCGAGTTGTTCCCGCATCTGTTGAACCAGCTTGGATTGATTGGAACCGGTGTCGAGGTGGGAGTTCGCAAAGGCCAATTCTCCGAGCATCTGCTGCAACATTGGCAGGGCCGGTTGCTTTTTTCAGTGGACCCCTGGCGCGAGTTCTCCCAGAGAGAATATCAGGACTCAGCCAACGTCTCGCAAGCCAATCAGGACCAGTTGTGCTGCGACACTATCAAACGGCTTATGCGGTATGCCGGGCGGTCCGTGATCTGGCGAATGACTTCGCGGGAGGCCGCTCCGCTTGTGCCGGATGGGAGTCTGGATTTTTGTTACGTGGATGCCGACCACAGTTACGAGGCCGTGCGAGAAGACATTCAGTTGTGGCATCCCAAGGTGAAGCCCGGCGGAATCTTGGGCGGCCACGATTACATCGCTGATGGCAGCTATTCCTTCGGCACGTTTGGCGTGCAAAGCGCGGTGAACGAATTCGCGAACGCCCACAACCTCGAACCGATCATCACCAAGGAAGCGCCGTTCCGTTCATGGTTCGTAGTGAAGGTTTGATCCGAGCGAAACTGTGGCGAATCTCTGTTATCTCCGTTTCCTCCTGTGAAGAGTAATCGCGTCGGAGACTTTGATCGGACACGAATTTCACGAATTATCACGAATGGATCTTGGAGACGGGCTTTCGCGAGAATTCGCGTAATGCGCGTCACTCACTCCTTCTTCGGCTGGTCGGCGGGCTTGTCCTCCGTTTTGGGCTTCGCCGGGAGCACGGTCACCCAGAGCTTTTCGGTCTGATTGATGAGCAAATCGCCTGCGGCGGTGTTCTGACCTTTGAGATTGGCGGCGGCGGTGCGGATCGCCGGGGGATCAAGGTCCGGCGCGATGGCCAGCACGCGAAAGGGTTGGTTCGCCGGTTTAGCGTCGTCCGTGGCGGACAGTTTCAAGGTGGCTTCGCCTTTGCTGGAAACGGTTGCCGTTGTGCTCGTGACTCCGTCGGGCAATCCGTCGGCCACAACCAGGAGGTTCGCCGCGAAACCGTGGAGCCGCGAGACGGTCGCTTTCACTTCGACACTTTTGCCAGGTTCCAGACGGAACGCATTCCCCTCGACGACGGCGTTGAATGAGGGCTTTGGCTCATTGATTTCGAGGTGATAAACGAAATCGCTCCCACCGCGCTGAATCAAGTCGCTGACCGCGATTACGAAAGTGCCGTCCGCAGGCGCGGTCCAATGGAGTTCCGGGTCAGCCGAACGCCCTGCATCGTCGCTTCGAGACAGTTCTTTGCCGGATTGATCCGTGATCCTCAAGACTCCGTCCAACGGAAAGCCGAATTGAGCGGATTCCAGCCGAAACAGAAACTTGTCACCCTTCTTTGCTGTGAGCGCGAAGCGGTCTTCGTCACCGGGCGGATCGATACGGCCGCTGATCGCGGCAGGGCAGGGAAGGGGTTGGGCGAGATCGGTGGTGTTGTTGGGTTCGATCTCAAGTTGCTCGGGCAAAGCGCCGATGCGGATTCGCGGGCGGTTTTCCAAGGCCGGGAGCGCCGGGAAGAAATCGATCGCGTGTTTGTTCACTGCTGAAGCATCGATTTCGCACGCTAATGCCTCGCCGGTCTGGCCAAGGTTCCAGCCAAACAATCGCACTGAAGTCTTCGACCCGCGCACGACCCTCGGTGGAAAGGCGTAGCGCGCGACAGGTCCGCTGGAGACGGTCAACCGATAGACCGCGCCTTCGCCGCCGGTCAGTCGCACCTCCGCTCGGGGAGGATAGGCAAAGCCGGCCAATTGGAGAACGAACATTCCCGTTTCCTTGGCCTGGTAGGCCAGGAGCGGATCCAGGCTGCGGTCGTCGTGATTGAAAGCGACCTTGGTTCCGGCGCGGTCACGCAACTGAAGGATCGGATCGACCGGTGAGTCGAGCGAGTACGCATCGACCCACGCCACGAGCCACTGGCCTTTCTCCAGTCTCACCGCGAACGAATCGCTATCGTCCGTTTTGTCCAATCGACCGTTCAGGACGATGGGGAGTTTTTCGAGCGCCTGGGCTTTATCCGGGCTGTCGTTGGGTTCCTTTTCCAGTTGTTCATCGAGGTGTCCGACGACGAAGCAACGCGTCGCGGAGGCGCCCTCGGCGTTGTAGAAGCGGATCAAGTGTGGGCCGATGGGGGCGTTGGTGGAAATTTCGAGGGTGAATTTGCCTTTGGCTTCGTTGGTCTTGAAAGTCAAACCAGGGCTATCGCCACACACGCTGAGCGGCCAGGGATCGAGCTTTCCGCCCACGGTGATTTCCACCGTAGAACCCTGTTTGCCTCCGGCGGGAAAAACGTAATTCACCGTTGGAACTTCCGCGGTGACTGGAAGGAATGCCAGATACTGGAGGAGCAATAGAGGGGCAATGGATGCGAATATTCCCCGGACGAATCGCGCTTTGAACTTGTGGAGACGTAGCGCAGACATTCCTGTCTGCGGGTTGACGGGACTTTCCAGTCCCGTTCGACGGGCGACTGGAAAGTCGCCCGAACCAGCAGGCTGAAAAGCCTGCTCTACGAGGGCGGTGCTGCTGCGCCGCCGTGTCGAAAGAAAACCGGCCGCGCGGCTGCGCAGCCTTACCAGCTCCTGAGTTTCAATGCGCGGCGCTTCTTCGGAGGGAAGCCCGCAAAGCAATCGCCGCACTCGGGCAGAGTTCGAGGAAGGACCGGCGAAGCGCCGCGGCATCACGAAAACAATTCTTTGATCGGCCGGCCGCCGCTCACCAATTGAACCGGCCTTCCCGTGTTCGTGTGCAAAATCTGGTGCGGGTCAATGCCCATCTTCGTGTAAAGCGACGCCGCGAAGTCTTCCGGGCTGTGCACGTTTTCGGACGCGTGATAACCCTTCACGTCGGTCGCGCCGATCACCTGTCCGCGAGGCGTGCCGGCGCCCGCGATCAGCACTGACATCGCGTGCGGCCAATGATCGCGGCCGGTGTCCTTGTTGACCTTCGGCGTGCGCCCGAACTCACCGAGAGCGATCACCAACGTGCTTTCCAACAACCCGCGCTCGTCCAGGTCGCTGATCAGCGCCGCCAGGCCCTGGTCGAACTTCGGCATGTGCTTTTCTTTGAGCGACGAGAAAATGTTCGTGTGATGATCCCATCCGCCGTAGTAACAGGTCACGAAGGAAACTCCGACTTCCACGAGCCGCCTGCACAAGAGCAGGCGCTGGCCGAAATCCGTCTTGCCGTAAAGTTCACGCACTTTCTCGGACTCTTGATGAATGTCGAAAGCGGCCTGGGCTTTGGGCGAAGTGACAAGATCAATGCCTTGGGCGTAATATTTGTCGAAGCTGACCGCGGGATCTTCCGCCGCCGCTTCGGTCAGACGCAGCATCCGATCCAGCTCGCGCCGCAATTGCTGGCGCGTCGCGGCCCGGCCTTCGGCGATCGAAGCGGGCAACACCACGTCGCGGACTCGAAAATCCTTGTTGCTCGGATTACCGCCAATGACGAACGGGGCGTGCTGGGCGCCGAGAAAATTCGGCCCGCCCGACCGCGACATGTTGGGCAGACTCATGTAAGCGGGCAAACCGTTCCGCACGCCGCGCTGATAGGACACCATCGAACCGAACGAAGGATGGAAAGTGACGAAGGCGCCGCAATTCACGGGCACCGGCGTCGGCGCGCCGGTCATCATGTAATGGTTGCCGCCGCCATGATTCGGATCGCGATGGCAAATCGAGCGGATGATCGTGAGTTTGTCGGCGATGGCCGCGAGCTTGGGCGCGGTCTCGCAAAAATGGATTCCTGGAACGCTGGTCTTGATCGGCTTCAGTTCTCCGCGGATTTCCTTGGGAGCATCAGGCTTGGGATCGAAGGTTTCATAATGGCTCGGTCCGCCGTCCATCCAGATCAGAATGCAATTGACCTGGTCTGGGCTGACTTTGCCGGAGGCTTTAGCCGTTTGGGCGCGGAGGCGAAGCAAATCCGTCATGCCCAGTCCCAGCACTGCACCGACTCCGAGTTGCAGAAAGTCGCGCCGAGCGATTCCAGCGCAGTTGCGGTTAAGTTCGGTCATGACAGGCGCGGTTCTAATTCGCGAAGCGAATATCATGCTTCACCAGCGTGAAGGCAAGCTTTTGTCTGCCCGGGCTGCGTCAACTTCGCAAATCTCTGGGAGGGGCTCTTGACGGCGGATTTCAAAGCACCGACGTTTGGGCAAGCTTTTCTTTGGGCACGATCAAATAGCCGGCGCCCATGACGCGAAGGTCGCCCACGGGATCGTCCAGCCTCAGTTGCAAGGGAATGTCGCGTGAAGTTTTGTTGATGATCTTGAGCAGGTAAAGATTCTCGATTCGGCCGCGGCCCGTCATTTGAAACAGGGATCCGGGCGCGCGCAGCAAGATCGTCTCCACCTCCGACCGCGTAAACACGGGAAAGGACAGCAGGGCGACGGGCGCGCCCAACACCCCCAGATACCCCGCCATGCGGGCGGTGAAGCTGAAGGGTTCGCCGCGCTCGATGCTGTTCAGCGACGCGTAGCGCACCAGGCCGCGCGGGCGCTGGATTTTGTCCATGGTGAAATCGCACGCATCGTGAAGTAAAACAAGAGAGCTTATTTGCTGGATAATAGGACTTGTCTGATTACGGTAACGCCAGCGGGTTTGAGGAACACCCCGATCCGCGTGCGTCATGTCCCACTTCACCAGCATCAAAACCCGAATGACGGAAAAGGAGCCCTTGCTCCAGGCTTTGAAAGATCTGGGTTACGCGCCGGAGGAAGGCCTGGTTCAGATCCGGGGTTACCTGGGCAATCGGACGCCGGTGGAAATCAAGGTGGCGACGAAGAACCCTGAGTACGACATCGGGTTCCGCAAAGTCTCCGGGGTTTATCAGTGCGTGGCGGATTGGTATGGTTTGAGAGAGATCGACCAGGCCAAGTTCATCGAGCAATTGACACAGCGCTACGCGTATCACGCCGCGCGGGCGAAGCTGGAGGCGCAGGGCTTCACGCTGGCGTCGGAGCAAGTGCATGAAGATGGACGCATTCACTTGGTCCTCCGCCGGATCACGTGAGCGGCGCCAAGGAAAAGCGGCACGAATTTCACGAATGACCACTAATTGCGAGAGACTTTCAGATTCGTGAGAATTAGTGAAATTCGTGCCCACGGATTAGAACCATTTGCGTTTATGGAGCTTGAAGAGATCGACGTGTTTATCGAGAAAGACGGGCAAGTGCGAATCGAAGTGCGCGGTGTGAAAGGCGCGCATTGTTTGACCGTGACCAAAGAGTTGGAACAAGCCCTCGGCGGCCAGGTCGTCCAACGCGAGATGACGCCGGAGGCGGGCGAGCCGGCGCGACAGTCCGAAGACCAGCAACAGCGCGGCCGCGGACAATGAAGATTTCAAATTTCGGGTTTGAAGTTTCGAGTTAACCTGAAACTCGAAACTTGAAACCTGAAACTGAAGACCCATGAAACTTCGCCTCCACGGTTTCCTTCCCCACAGCCACGCCAACGGCCCCGGGATACGTGCCGTCGTTTGGGTCCAGGGCTGCTCGCTCGGTTGTCCGGGGTGCTTCAATCCGGAGACGCACTCTTTCGAAGGCGGCGAGGTTGTGACGGTGGACGACCTGTTTCAGCGGATGGTCGCCCTCGGCGACTCGCTCGAAGGCCTCACCATCAGCGGCGGTGAACCGCTCCAGCAGCGGGCCGCGGTGACGGAGTTCTTAAGGCGAGTGAAAACACGCATGGAGCTTTCGGTCATCGTGTTCACCGGATTTACCTGGGAAGAGGTGATGCGGATGGGGGCAACGGAGTATCGGTGTAAGGGAGTGTCGGAGGGTCGGAGTTCGGGAGCGACACAACGAGAAATCCAAGCTCGCCGACACCCCGGTACGCCGACACCCCGATACCCCGACTTGCCGTCAGCCGACTTCCTGAACTACGTGGACGTGCTGATCGCTGGCCGTTATGATCGCCAGCAACACGTGGCCCGCAGCCTGCGCGGATCAGCGAACAAAACTGTGCATTTCATCACGGATCGTTACACCGCCGAGGATTTGGAGTCCGTGCCGCACGCGGAGGTGTTCATCAGCCCGCACGGAGAGCTGATCCTGAGCGGAATTCAACCCGTCGCCTGGGCACCCGGAGGAGACAGCGCATGAGTTTCGAGCAAGAACTGGACGTTTACCTGCGCGCGCGGTTCACCTTGATCGTGCTCGTCACGGTCGAAGAAGAGCGGGCCTTGCAGATCATCAAGTTCGTTTGCGACAAATCCAAACGGGCTTGCCTGATCTGGGATGTCGCGGATGGCTTTCAAGCGCTGACGCCGGAAGGCGGGTCGGTGCCGTCGGCGCGCGATCCGCTTTCCGCGCTGGAGCAATTGGAAAAAAAGGAGAGCGACGCTCTTTTTGTGCTCAAGGATTTTCACGAGTGCTGGGGCAATGCTCAACTCAAGCGAAAGCTGCGCGGCGTGGCGCAACGCCTCAAGTTCACGAAGAAGTCAATTCTGGTGACCTCGCCAACCCGCCGGCTGCCGGACGAATTGAAGGACGAAGCCGTCATTGTGGAATTGCCGCCTCCCAACGCCAGCGAGCTCGCGGCCGTGCTGGGCCGGCTCACCCTGACGCCCGGCGTCAAAGTCAATCTGACCAAGCTGGGTCATGAGAAGCTCGTTCAAGCGGCGCTGGGGCTCACCGTGGCCCAGGCCCAGCGCGTCTTTGCCAAAGCCATCGTGGCGGATCGCATGCTCGATGACCGCGCGATCGATCTCGTCACCCAGGAGAAAAAGCAAATCATCAGCGAAAGCAAAGCGCTGGAGTTTTACGCGGTCACGGAAACGCCGGACGATGTCGGCGGTCTCGGCGTGCTCAAGGACTGGCTCCGCTTGCGCGAGCGCGCCTTCACGCAGGAAGCGCGGGATTACGGATTGCCCGCGCCCAAAGGGATCGCGTTGATCGGGATTCCGGGAACGGGAAAAAGCCTCACGGCCAAAATGATTGGCGGGTTGTGGAGACTGCCGTTGCTGCGCCTGGACGTTGGCGCGTTGTTCGGAAGCCTGGTGGGCGAATCGGAAGAGAATGCGCGCCGGGCCTTGCGACTTGCTGAAACCGTCGCGCCGTGCATTGTGTGGATCGACGAAATGGAAAAGGCGCTCTCGCAGGGCGGAATGGACGGGGGCACAAGCCTGCGCGTGTTCGGCACGATCCTGACCTGGATGGCGGAGAAAACTGTGCCGTGCTTCGTGGTTGCCACCGCCAACGACATTTCGCGGCTTCCACCGGAGTTGATGCGGAAGGGCCGCTTCGACGAGATCTTTTTCCTGGACTTGCCGACCCAAGCGGAGCGCAAGGAAATCTTTGGCGTTCATCTGGGCAAGCGGAAGCGGTTTCCGAAAGATTTCGATCTGGAACGTTTGGCCCGCAAGTCGGAGGGCTACGTGGGCGCCGAGATCGAGCAGGCCATCGTGGACGCGATGTATGTCGGATACAACGACCAGCGCCGCGAGTTTACGACCGAGGATATTTCCGCGGCTCTGAAACGGCAGGTGCCGCTCTCGGTTTCGCAGCGCGAAGTCGTCGGCATTTTGCGAAACTGGCTTCGCGAAGGCCGGGCGCAATCCGCGTCGTTCCAGGAAGTCCGGCAAGCGGAGGAACAGTTTGTGCGATTGCAAATCGACAGCGAGCGGTGAAGGGGCGATTCAGAATTGGGGAGCACACGCGCCTCGCGTGTTTCGATCGGCGCCTCGCCGGTCATCCAAACGGAAGAGTGTGGCCAGCGAGGGCGCCGGCCACGGCACGCGGGGCGCGTGCGCTCCCCAGGCCGCGAAGATGGCCTGATCCAGTTTTTGTTGTCCCCAGACATCATTTCACGGTTCAATCCGGTTCCGTGCAGCGCAACCTGGACGCAAGGCAACTGGAGAAATGCCATCGCTGGCTTTATTGCGCAACGCCGCTGCTTGGCCGCTGGCTGCAGCGCGAAGCGATTCGCGCTCTGGCACACGACGGGTCCGCCACAGCGATTAAAATCCTGGTCAAGGCGCTCGCCACGCATCCGGATTCCAATTTGCGCCGCCGGGTCGCCATCGCCCTGCGCCACTTGCAGAGCGCCGAATCGATCGATGCCGTTTGCGCCGCGTGGCAGGAGACTCGCCACGACGCGTTGACGGCGCTTCTGCGCGAACGCCGCTGGCTCGCGACAACTCCACTCGAACTGCGCGTGCTCACCGCCTTGAAGACCGGACAGAAAACGGCGCTCGCCAGACTGGATGCGCCGGTCATCACCGCGCTCATGCACGCCTGCGGGGACGCCGATCCCGAGATCGTTGCCCTCGCGTTGAACCTTCTGGGCGAATTGCGGGCGCCGGACGCGATCGAGCATTTTTGCGATCAACTCATCGGCAGTGAATTCCCCGCCCTGCAAGAGCTGGCGTGGGAGAAGGCCTACGCCCCGCGTGATGCCGGGAAGCGCGCGCTGTTCTATTTCCTGACGGGCCAGGCCGAACGTTACGATGCGTTGGACTTCGATCACCGGTTGCTGCGCGTTGGTTACGAGACGGCCGAACCGGAGATCCGCCATCGCATCGCGGCGCGCGTCCGGCTGAGCGGCCGAGCGGACCTGGCGAAGGCGATTCAATCCGGACCGCAGAAGCGCGTCCTGGCGGAGATGAGCACACGGGAATGGGAATCAATCGTGACCGTGTTGCGGGGAAACAAACGATTTGCGGATCTGTGGGCGCTCAGCTTCGAGACTTATCCCGAATGGTCCGCAGAAGTTCTGGGCGTTTTGAAACAGGCGGGATATCGCCCGGCCGCCGAATCGGATGCCGCGGTCTTCGATAAGCTCTGCAAACTGCGCCCGGTCGAAGGCAAACGGCTGCGTTTGTTCCTGCCCGCGCCTTTTTGCCGCAACGTCTTTCGAATGCCGACCCAGGGCGTCCGCGCGCTGGCCTTCGCTCCGGACGGACGGACGCTGGCCACCGTTTGCAGCGACACCACGGCCTTTCTCTGGGACGTTCCAGGGGCCCGCCTCAAAGACAAGCTGGGCAAGCGCATTGGGCTGGCGACGTTGGCGGCGTTTTCATTCGACGGACGAACTCTCGCCATCGCGAATACCGATCATGCCGCCCGGCTGTGGGATTTGAGTTCTTGGCAATCGAAGGCCACGCTGGCCGGGCACAGCGACAAAATCTCCGCGTTCGGTTTTTCGGCGAACGACCAGTCGTTCGCCACGGGCAGCTACGACAACACGACGCGAATCTGGGATCTGTCGAACTATCGATGCCGCGCAATTATGAACGGCCATCGCGGCGCCGTCCTGTCCCTGGCTTTCTCGCCGGACGGACAAGTGCTCGCGACCGGCAGCCATGATGAAACCGTGCGATTGTGGTACACGGAAGCTGGCGCGAGCAAGGCCACCTTCACGGGGAACCTGAGTTCGGTGTGTACGCTGGCGTTTTCCCCGGATGGCCGGACATTGGCGACGGGCAGCTCGGACGGCACCGTGCGGCTCTGGCACGTCGCCAACGGGGAAATGAAGACAATGTTTCAGGGGCATCGAACTTCGGTGATGACGCTGGCGTTTTCTCCGGACGGCACGCGGTTGGCCACGGGCAGCCTGGACCGCAAGGTTCGGCTTTGGGATTTGTCCACCGGCCAACTCAAAGCGAGCCTGGAAGCGCATACCGACGAAGTGCATTCAGTCGCGTTTTCGCCCGATGGCAAGACGCTCGCCACGGGCAGCCGCGACAAGACCGCGCGCATCTGGGAGGTGGCCCTGACCAAGCCGCTGATCGGCATGAACCGCGAAGATTTGTTCCAGATCGAGCAATGGGCTGCCGGCACGACGCAGGCGGAAGAAGCCCGGCCCTGGCACTTTCTGACCGCCTTGCTGCGCCACCGATTCCGTTTTGATATCGAACTCGGCGAAGTTGCGGAAAAGGTCCTCGATGAATTCGACATCGAGATCGAAGAGGCAGAGTAGGGCAGACTTCCTCTGGACTGCGGCCTTCAGGCCGCTTCAACGCTCGACTGCGGAGAGTGCGCGGAAGCAGCTTAAAGGCTGCGGTCCGCACGGGTTCTCGGGTCATGGGCCGTATGCATGGCTCGAACTTGTAACCACACCTCGGGGAAAGTTGTCTCAATTCCCATCAGCACTCAGGCACAACTGAAACAACTATGAACTCATCCACTGCAACAATGTCCCGCTTCAGCGCCGCTCTGGCTGCGGCGTTGATCTTGATCTCACCGGCCCAGGCGCAACGCGGCCGCGGCGGCGCTCAAGGCCCGCAGGTGGTTTCGCCCGAAGTTTCCCCGGAGCGCAAGATTACTTTCCGCATCCTGGCGCCCAAGGCCGAGGCGGTGCGGTTGAGCGGCAGTGATATTCCCGGCAACGGTCAGGGCGCCACGATGACCAAAGGCACGAACAGCATTTGGGAAGTGACGCTCGGCCCCATCAGTCCCGGAACCTACCGCTACAACTTCAACGTGGATGGCGTCTCGGTGATCGACCCGCGCAGTCCGGCGATCAGCGAGTCCAACAACAACGCCTGGAGCCTGGTCCATGTTCCCGGCCAGGAGTTTATGGACGCCAAGGACGTTCCGCGCGGCGCCGTTTCGGCCGTGACTTACTACTCCAAGTCGCTCGGCAAGTTCCGGCGCATGCAGATCTATACACCGCCCGGTTACGAGACTGGTAAAGGCAAATATCCGGTCTTCTATTTGTTGCACGGCGCGGGTGACAGCGATGAATCCTGGTCCTCCGTAGGCCGCGCCGGTTTCATCCTCGACAATCTCATCGCCGCCGGGAAAGCGAAGCCCATGTTGGTGGTGATGCCCGCGGGCCACACCCGCGCTTCCGGCTTCGGCGCCCGTACCACAACTTCGACGAACGCCACGCCAGCCCGTCCGCCCGCGGACGAATTCGTCCAGGATTTCGAGAACGACATCTTGCCCTATGTGGAGAAGCATTACCGCGTGCGCACCGACCCGAAGAGCCGCGCGATTGCCGGCTTGTCCATGGGCGGCGCGCAGACCTTGAACATCGCTGTCCGGAACCTGGACAAGTTTGGATATGTCGGCGTTTACAGTTCGGGCGTTTTCGGGATTACGGGAGGCGGGCGTGGCGGCGCTTCCACGGCGCCGACGGGGCCGAGCTGGGATGAGCAGCACAAAGAAGCCTTGGACAATCCCAAACTCAAAAAGGGAATCAGACTATTGTGGTTGGCGACGGGCAAAGACGATTTTCTGATCGAGACTTCCCGCGCCACGGTCGCCATGCTCAAGAAGCACGGCTTCAACCCGGTCTTCAACGAAACCGCTGGCGGGCACACCTGGATCAACTGGCGCGAATACCTCCACGAATTCGCTCCGCAGTTGTTTTAACGTCCCCCTCTCCCTCACGAGAGAGTGGAACGCTCACTCAAAATCGTACACGACGACCTTTTTGCAATTCGGCTTGAACACCTTTTCCACGAACTCCACGTGCAACGGGTGCACCTGGTAATCGTCCTGGGCCTTTTTGGAGTCGAATACGACGTTCAGGGCTACCTGATAAGTTTGGTCCACGACTGGCCTGTGACTCCGCGTCATGCGCCCCAGATGAAAGTGAATGATGCCCGGGATTGATTTCAGGTAACGCTCGGCGCCCGCCATCAGTTCATCCACGGCTTTGGGTTTCTCCGGATCCGTCCAAAAGATAACAACATGCGAGAACATAGGGGGCGGAGGTTATGTCGGAACCCCCGTCCAGGCAAAACCAAAACCGGTCAAAATTCCTCTTGCATGTCGGCGCGCGATGTCTATGTTACGCGCTCGCCCGAATGCCGCGTGTGCGGATGTTCATTGAGGCTGAGAAACGAAAGTTAACGTAGTAACCTAACCTTCAACCCTCCGTTGCCCTCGCAACGATCGGTCGTAGGCAATGGAGTCTTCGTTCGGCGTGGTGGCGCCAAACCTGGCCTCCCCTGATTTACAAAAAGGACCCCAGAGTCTCGTCCTATCCCTTTATGCTGACCATGGAAGAAGCCCTGAAGCAGAGCACGATCCGCTTTGCCGCAGGTGAAATCGTCAAAGGAATCATCATCGAAGTTCGTTCCAAGGAAGTTCTGGTCGATATCGGCTACAAAAGCGAAGGCGTCATTTCCGCCAACGAATTTGAAGACATCAAAAAAGTCAAAGTCGGCGACCAAATCGACGTCCTCATCGAAAAACTGGAAGACAAAGACGGCATGGTCGTGCTATCGCGCGAGAAAGCCGAATTCAAGAAAAACTGGGACAAAATCCTGACGATCTGCAACGAAGGGGGCACGATTTCCGGGAAGGTCAAGTCCGTCGTCAAAGGCGGACTGCTGGTCAATATCGGTGTGGAGGCTTTCCTGCCCGCCTCGCAAATCGACATCATTCCACCCAAGAACCTGGCCACGTTCGTCGGCAATTTGTACGATTTCAAAGTCGTCAAGATCAACCAGGAGCGCCAGAACATCGTCCTGTCCCGCCGCGAATTGATCGAACAGGAGCGCAACGAGAAACGCGCGCGGCTCCTGGCCGAAATGGTTCCGGGCGACATCCGCAAGGGCACGGTCAAGAATATCACGGACTTCGGCGCGTTCATTGATCTCAACGGAATTGACGGCCTGCTCCACATCACGGACATGAGCTGGGGCCGGATCGGACATCCTTCCGAACTCCTCAAGGTCGGCCAGGATATCGATGTCGTCGTGCTCGACATCAACAAAGAGAAAGAGCGGGTCAGCCTCGGTCTGAAGCAGAAGCTGGCCAACCCGTGGGACAATATCGAAAGCAAATATCCCATCGGCGCGCGGGTCAAGGGCCGGGTCGTCAACCTGGTGCCCTATGGCGCATTCATCGAACTGGAGCCGGGCGTCGAAGGCCTGGTCCACGTCACCGAATTGTCCTGGACCAAGCGCATCGCCAAACCGTCGGATGTGCTCAAAGTGGACCAGGACATAGAAGCCGTCGTTCTTGGCATCAATCGAGACGAGCAAAAGATTTCGCTGGGCATCCGGCAGCTTGAAACCAATCCGTGGGACAAAGCCCTGGAGAAATACCCGCCTGGCAGCCGCGTCAAAGGCAAGATTCGCAACCTCACCAGCTACGGCGCGTTTGTCGAGTTGGAGGACGGTTTGGACGGAATGGTCCACGTGTCGGACGTTTCTTGGACACGAAAGATCAATCATCCTTCCGAAGTGCTGAAGAAGGGCGACGAAGTCGAAGCGGTCGTCCTGGAGATCGACAAAGCCAACCAGCGGATTTCGCTCGGAGTCAAACAGCTCAGCGAGGATCCCTGGAACAACATCGACAAGTATTACAAGGTCGGCGATCTGGTTACGGGCAAGGTCACCAAGCTGGCCAGCTTCGGCGCCTTCGTCGGCTTGCAGCATGATATCGATGGTTTGGTCCACATCTCGCAGGTCAGCGAAGAACGCGTCGATAAGATCAAGAACGTGTTGAGAGTGGACCAGGAAGTCACGGCCCGCGTGATCAAGATCGACAAGGGCGAACGCCGCATCGGGCTTTCGATCAAAGCCGCGAATTACTCGCAAGAGCAACTCAAAGCGGAGCAAGCGATGCTCGACTCGCTCAAGCCGGGCGAAGACCTCGTGGCATTGCAGCATGCCTTTGACGCGGCGGATGAAGCGAAGCAGTAGCTTCCGCCCTTCGGCTGGAGCTTTGGCCGCGGCGGGCCGACACACGGCCCGCCGCGCGTTTTTGTGACTGAAGCCGGTCTTGATTCTGAGAGGCGGGACCGCTAAGTTTCTTTCCGTGAGCACAATCCTGGAGATTCAAGAAGCCATCGTAAAGTTGTCCGAGAGCGAGCGAACAGCCCTGGAAGAATGGCTCGATTCGTACGAAGAGGACGATTGGGATCGCCAGATCACCGCCGATGCTGCTTCCGGAAAGCTGAACTTCATGACGGAGGAAGTCGAGCGAGCGAAACGCGACGGTACACTTCTTCCCCTCCCGGGTGAAATCTAAGACCACACCGGAATTCTGGCAAAGATTCGATGCGCTGCCTACCGTGGTTCAAGAACTGGCTCGCAAAAACTTCAAACTTTGGTTGGCCAACTCCCGACATCCTTCTCTGCGATTTCGCCTGCACGCTGATGGGAAATGGTCCGCCCGTGTTGGTTCCCATTACCGAGCCGTAGCCCACTTTGACGGCGAGACGTTTGTCGGGACTTGGACCGGAAGCCATGAGGATTACAACAAGCTCCGTTAGCTCATTCTGGCGGCTCCTCTCAGGCAATGAACATCTATGACGAACTCGACTGGCGGGGCTTGGCGGCTGACTGCACGGACTCAAATGAGTTGGCACAGCGGCTGAGCGCCGGACCGATGACCCTCTACTGCGGCTTCGACCCGACCGCGGACAGCCTGCACGTCGGAAACCTGGTGCCGCTGCTGGGCCTGCGGCGCTTTCAACTCTCCGGCCACCATCCCATCGCCGTCGCGGGCGGCGCGACCGGCTCCATCGGCGATCCGAGCGGCAAGACGCAAGAGCGGCAGCTCCTCACCCGCGAGACACTCGACAAAAACATCGCTTCCGTGAAGGAGCAGCTTCGGCTCTTGCTGGACTTCGACACGCAGATCAATCCCGCGCGCCTGGTCGATAACGCCGACTGGACCGCCTCGGTCACGTTCCTGGAATTCCTTCGCGACATCGGAAAGCATTTTTCCGTGAACATGATGGTCGCGAAGGAAAGCGTTCGCGCCCGCATGGAAGACCGTGAAGCCGGCATCAGCTACACCGAGTTCAGCTACATGCTGCTCCAGGCTTTCGATTTCTACGTGCTCTGCCGCGACTACAACTGCGAGCTGCAGATCGGCGGCAGCGATCAATGGGGCAACATCACCGCCGGCATCGATCTTTGCCGAAAGAAGCTCGGCCAGACGGTCTATGGCCTGACGCTCCCGTTGATCACCAACGCCGACGGCACGAAATTCGGCAAAACGGAAGCCGGCGCCGTTTGGCTCGATCCGAAGAAAACCAGCGTCTATCGGTTTTACCAGTTCTGGATTCGCACCGATGACCGCGATGTCATTCGGTATTTGAAATTCTTCACCTTCTTGTCGCGCGACGAGATTCACGCGCTGGAGAAGCAACATGCTGAAAAACCCGAAGCGCGGGCTGCGCATCAGGCTCTGGCGAAGTCCGTGACCACTCTGGTCCACGGTGAGGCCGCCACGGATGAAGCGGTGCGCGCCAGCGAAATTCTCTTTGGCGGCGGGCTCGAGGGCGTCTCGGAAAGCACATTCAACGAGATCGTCGGCGAAGTGCCCTCGAAGGAAATCGCGGGAACGAAACTCGACGGCGCCGGTTTGCTGCTCGTCGAACTGCTCGTTCACGCTGGTTTGTGTCCGAGCAAAGGTCAGGCGCGAAAAGACCTCGAAGGCGGCGGCATCTACGTGAACAATGTCCGGGAGAACAATCCGCAGCGCGCCGTCACGCGGGCTGATTTGCAGTTCGGCAAATATGCGCTTCTCCGCAAAGGCAAACGGAACTACACCATCGTAACGGCCGTTTAGATTTGGTTGTATCCCCTCAGGTTACTGTGCAGACCGTGGGATTGACGACAGATCGACCGGAGAACCGTAGCGCAGATTTTCAATCTGCGGTATCGCCGATTTCCAATCGGCAGGGCGCCGGCAAGTCCCTGCGGGCTCGGACTGGGAGACGCCCCGCAGAATACAATTCTGCGATACGGCAGAGTGCAACTCTGCGCTACGAGCTTTGTCGTCCATCCCGCGGATCAAACAGTAAGATAGTTCAGGTGGGGCGAGGCTTGCTTTGGGACAAAAAAGTGTTCACGCAAGTCCCCCTCCGCAAAGAACGCCGCAACAGCTACGCCACGTCCACGCCCGTCACCGATGGCAATTGATGTACGCCGTGTTCGGCGACGGCAGTTTTGCAGCGACCTCAAACCGCATCTGTTCACGATCACGGAGGGAGGAATCGTCATGTGCCTCAGCGAGGCCACAGGCGAAATCATCTGGCAGGAACGGTCGCCGGCAATTTCTCGGCGTCGCCGGTGGCTGCGGATAGCCGGATCTATTCTGGGGAGCACACGCGCCCTCGCGTCTCCGGATTGGCGCCCTCGCCAATCAGACCGTCGAGGAAACCATCTCATCAAACGATCGCTTTTTCGGACGGAAGACCGTGGCCGGCGAGGGCGCCGGCCACGGCACGCGAGGGCGTGTGCGCTCCCCATGCCCAGATACCTGGACCGCGCCACGGCTTTACCATGCTTCGTGATGCGGTTGGTTGTCGTTGTTTTACCAACCGTGAAGCTCCACCGTCTCTCAAACGCGGGACAATCATAGAGAGAATTCGTCCATGTCTGGACGACATAAGGTTCGAGAGCGTAAGCCCAGTCGTTGGTGAGGATATAAAAATACTGGTTGTTCGGCTGTTTTGGAACATATCCGCTTGGATACCTGTTGTTATCCGTTACATACATCTGGAGGCCCAGTCCAAGCTGGCGCAGATTGCTCTGGCATTTGACCGTCTTGGCTGCAGCTTTGGCTCCCGTGAGCGCGGGCAAAAGCAATCCTGCCAGGATCGCAATAATGGCGATGACGACCAGAAGTTCGATCAGGGTAAACGCTCTTCTCCAGCTTTTCTTTGCTCCAGCCATGAATCCATTCTGATTCATATCCGCTCCTTCTCGCTTGGTATCAAAAGCTGCCAACAGCTCCGCGCTCGTTCCGCCCAGTTCTGAGCGTTTCTACAATATCAGGTTCGGATGCGACCGCAAGGCTGCGAATGCTGGCCAATGTAGGGCAGGCTTCCAGCCTGCCAGTTCGGGAGGCATCTTGCCCCGTGAACCGGCAGACAAGATGTCTGCCCTACATGCTCGCTCGTTTGCGCCCCAGTTCCTTCATGAGCGCTTTCAACGGCAGCGTATTGATGACATCGGCTTTCGTGAGCCAGCCTTTCCGCGCGATGCCCGCCCCAAGCCGCAGATAACCCGCGTGCTCGTGGCGGTGTGCATCGCAATTGATCACGCACTTGACGCCTTTGCTCCGCGCGTAGGACCACAGGCGCCAATCCATGTCGAAGCGATACGGACTCGCGTTGAGCTCGATCCAGGTGCCGGTCTCAGCGCAGGCATCGATAACGGCGCGTTGGTTGACCGGGTATCCCTCGCGTTCAAGCAAAAGCCGCCCCGTCAGGTGCCCGAGGATATGGACGAATGGATTCTCCGCCGCCCGAATGATTCGCCGCGTCATCTCGGCTTCGTTGTGCGTGAATCCCTGGTGCACGCTCGCGACGACGACATCCAGTTCCGCGAGCACGCCGTCATCGAAATCGAGTTTGCCGTCGCTCAGAATATCGACTTCGGACCCCGTGAGCAGCCGGAAGTCCTCGCCGCGGTCGGCGTAAGCTTGATTGATCTGGCTGACCGCTTTGAGTTGCTGGCGAAGGCGCGCGGCGTCCAGCCCATTCGCCACGAATGACGATTTGGAGTGATCCGTGATGGCCCAGTAGTCGCAGCCCAACCCGTCCATGTGCGCGGCGATTTCCTCCAGCGTCCCGCGGCCATCGCTCCAGTTGGAGTGGTTGTGGAGCGAGCCGCGCAGATCGGTCCATTCCAGGAGGCGCGGAATGTCGTCGCGCTCGGCGGTGGCAAATTCGCCTTGATCCTCGCGCAGCTCAGGCGGGACATAAGCCAGATCCAGGTGCTTGAAAATGTCTTCTTCGCTCGCACACGGCACCAACAACTTGGGGTCGCGCGTTTCCTCGTCCGATCGGAACAGACCATACTCATTCAAGCGCAACCCGCGCTGAATGGCGCGCTGGCGCATGACGATGTTGTGTTCCTTGCTGCCCGTGAAATAGGCCAGCGCGAAAGGAAATTCGCGATCCGAGACCACGCGCAGGTCGGCTTGAATCCCACATTGCAGGACCACGCTCGCTTTGGTGTCGCCTTTCGCATTCACCGAGAGCGCCGCCGGTTGCTGCGTAAAAAAGTCGATGACCGCGGCCGGTTTCTTGGAGGACGCGAGGAAGTCGATGTCGCCAATCACTTCCTTGAACCGGCGGACGCTCCCGGCGGTGCTGCACCGGATCACGTCCGGGTGGCCGCGCAGGCTTTCGAGGATCGGCTCGGCGGCGGCGAGCGCATCGCTGAGCAAATGGCGCGCGGCGTAATTGCGGCGGAATTGGATGCCTTCGAGAATTTTGCTCTGGGTTTTTTCCCCGAAGCCCGCGATCTCGGCCACCGTGCCGGCTTTGCAGGCCGCTTCCAATTGTTCGATGCTCGCGATGCCAAGTTTGTCGTTTAGCGCTTTGGCCTTCTTGGGTCCGAGGCCGGGGATTTGCAGCAGTTCCACAAGACCCGCCGGGATGGATGCATGGAGATCCTCGTAGTACGCGAGTTTGCCCGTCGTCACGAGTTCCGTGATTTTCTTCTGAAGCGCCTCGCCGATGCCTTTGATCTCGCCGAGACGATTCTCCGCAATCAGCTTTTCCAGCGGTTCGCCGAGTGCTTCGAGCGTTCGAGCCGCGTTGGCGTAGGCGCGGGTCTTGAACGGGTTTTCGCCCTTGAGTTCCAGCAGAGTGCCGATCTCGTTCAGGATTTCAGCCACACGGTCTTTATCCATACCTGGCTATTCTGAGTTCAAAGTTCAAAGTTCAAAGTTCAAAGTTGGCGCTGGCAATCTTCAGACAATTGGCAAAGCTCCCCTCGTGGCCCCACGACAAGCAGCTCAAAGCGTCGCCCTCACCATCGCCGGTTCCGACAGCGGCGGCGGGGCAGGGGTTCAGGCGGACCTGAAGACGTTTGCAGCGTTGGGCGTGCATGGCGCGAGCGCGATCACCTCTGTCACGGCGCAGAACCCCAAACGGGTTGTCGCCATTCAGCCTTGCTCCCCCGCGATTGTTCGCCGGCAGATCGAAGCGGTCTTCGCGGAATTGCCACCGGCTGCAGTGAAAACCGGCATGCTTTTCAGCGCGCAGATCGTTCGGGTCGTCGCGGACTTCTTCGCGGGCAAGAAGAGGCCTCCGTTGATCGTCGATCCCGTGATGGTCGCGACCAGTGGCAAACGGCTCCTGAAGGACTCCGGAGTGGCCATGCTGCAGGCGAAGTTGCTGCCGCTCGCCACCTTGGTCACTCCCAATCTCGACGAGGCGCAAATCCTGTCCGGCGTGCAGATCGAATTGCCGGAACACATGCGGCAGGCGGCACGCCGGATTCGGGAACGATTCGGCTGCGCGGTTTTGGTGAAAGGCGGGCACTTGCGCGGGAGCCGGGAAGCCGTGGACATTTTCTATGACGGTCCAACTGAATTGCTGTTGAAAGCGCCGTTTGTCCGAAGTGTGCGCACGCATGGCACGGGCTGCACGTACTCGGCAGCGATTACGGCGTACGTGGCCCGAGGGCATCGACTCGGCCGAGCCGTAGAATTGGCGAAGAGCTACATCACGAGAGCAATTTTCCAAAGCGTGCATGCGGCAGGCCACACGGTTTTGCGGCACGTCCCAGGAATCTGGTAGGGCGAGCCTGTCCCCAGCGAGCCGAGTCGGACGTGTTCCAAGCCCGTCGAGCGGCTCGCCGGGACGGACTCGCCCCACCACCAAGGAAACTTCCCAAACCCGGTAGGGCGGCGTTGCCGCGCAGCCGGTTGCCACACGGTTTTGCGGCACGTCCCAGGAATCTGGTAGGGCGAGCCTGTCCCCAGCGAGCCGAGTCGGACGTGTTCCAAGCCCGTCGAGCGGCTCGCCGGGACGGACTCGCCCCACCACCACCAAGGAAACTTCCCAAACCCGGTAGGGCGGCGTTGCCGCGCAGCCGGTTGCCACACGGTTTTGCGGCACGTCCCAGGAACCTGGTAGGGCGAGCCTGTCCCCAGCGAGCCGAGTCGGACGTGTTCCAAGCCCGTCGAGCGGCTCGCCGGGACGGACTCGCCCCACCACCAAGGAAACTTCCCAAACCTGGTAGGGCGGCGTTGCCGCGCAGCCGGTTGCCATACGGTTTTGCGGCACGTCCCAGGAACCTGGTAGGGCGAGCCTGTCCCCAGCGAGCCGAGTCGGACGTGTTCCAAGCCCGTCGAGCGGCTCGCCGGGACGGACTCGCCCCACCACCACCAACGAAACTTCCCAAACCCGGTAGGGCGGCGTTGCCGCGCAGCCGGTTGCCACACGGTTTTGCGGCACGTCCCAGGAATCTGGTAGGGCGAGCCTGTCCCCAGCGAGCCGAGTCGGACGTGTTCCAAGCC
>Ga0194120_10003991_pt1 | contig 23324 bp, 12 predicted proteins | sample TA2MahCa65mmetaG_FD_148642 | JGI IMG/M metagenome (GOLD analysis project Ga0194120, IMG submission 148642) | Freshwater microbial communities from Lake Tanganyika, Tanzania - TA2015019 Mahale Deep Cast 65m | ecosystem: Environmental > Aquatic > Freshwater > Lake | place: Tanzania: Lake... | reverse complement strand
GTGTTGTTGAGAAAGATGCCCAGTTCCGGCACAAAGACGAGCGACCCAAAGGCGGTGTTTACCGAGGTCGTTAGCGCACACATATGGCCTTCCCCGTCTATCACCGAGATGTGGCTGGTATGGCGATCCGGGGCTTCGATCCGCTCTAACTTATAGTTGCCCGGTCCGGTTACCGGTTTACGCTCCCGCCGGTCAATGGCCTCCTCATAGTATTCGCCATGCGTAATGTCGTTAAGGGGATAGGGCATCGGACTGAAGTCCGGGTCGCCAAGGTAGGCTGCCCGATCGGCAAAAGCGCGCTCCATGGCCTGGGCTATCATATGTATCTGATCTGCCGAGCCGGGGCTCATACTGTCCAACGGGACGTGACGCAGGATGTTGAGCATCAAGGTGATGCAGAAACCGCCTGAAGAAGGGGGAGACATTGTCCAGATCTGGTGCGCAGACGCCGTGCCTGAAGCGCTTGTCTCGACTACCAAAGGCCTACGCCAGACGACGCGGTAGTCGGCAAGATCCTTTAGCGTCATTATCCCCCCGGTGCGGACTACCGACCGGACAATAGCCTTCGCCTGCACACCTTTGTAGAACGACGCACCTTGGTCCAAGGCGATCTGTTCAAGTGTCCGGGCGAGTGTCGGCTGGTAGAGTGTATCGCCGCGCCGGGGAGTTGTGCCGGTGGATAGGAATATCGTCGATGCGGCGGAATCACTGGCTAAGTCGTCCTTCAACCGGTCGATGTTGCCGTGCAGAATCCGGTTGACGACCAAGCCATCCCGGGCTAACCTGATAGCCGGGGCAACCACCCTTTCCCAGTCGAGCCGCCCATAACGCTGATGAAGTTGAACACGCCCCTTGACCGACCCGGGAACGCCGACCGCCAGGCCGCCCTTCCAGGATCGGTCGCCGTCGGGTTGACCAGTCTTCCGATCGATGAACATATCGGCGGCGGCATATCCCGGCGCGCATTCGCGGGCATCGAGGGCTGCCGGAGTCTCCATTCCCTGTCGCCAGACAAGCGCGAATTCACCCCCGCCCAAACCGCTATGATACTGTTCGGCGACCGACACAACGAACGCCGCCGCAATAGCGGCATCGACGGCGTTGCCTCCTTGCTTTAAGATTTCAACTGCCGCCTCGGTTGCTGCCGGATGCGGCGTTGCAACCATCCCGCCTTGCGCACTGACCGGAGCCCTAAATGCGGCGACAGCAGTAGAGTCTAATAGATTGAAGAAATAAAGAAATAAGACAGCCGGTAACGATGCGGCATGCTTAGTGTATCGCCTCAATCTATTAGAATGTACCAAAGATCGTTCATTCACTTTAGGATTCTCTTCCTGTAGTCCAATAGTCCCATTGTCTAATGCTGCCTAACCATCCGCTCGGCCCAGGTAGGCCTCGATCACCTTCGGATCGTTCGCTACGCGATCCGGTAAATCGTCCGCGATAAGTCTCCCGGCGTCGAGGACGCTGACCCGATCGCAAAGACCCATCACCAGCCTGACGTTATGCTCAATCAGCAGTATGGTGATCCCGGAATCGCGGATGCTGCGAATAAGGTTCTTGAGGTCCTCAGCTTCCGCCGGATTCATGCCCGCCGCCGGTTCGTCGAGGAGCAGCAACTGAGGCTTCGCGGCGAGCGCCCGGGCAATCTCAAGACGGCGCTGCTTGCCATAAGGCAGACTGGAAGCAGGCGCGTCGGCTTCTCCGGATAGTCCGCATCGTGCAAGACAGGCCATCGCGTCGCGGTGAGCCGAGTCCTCGCTATTGCGAAAGTTCCTGCTGCCCGCCAGCATACCCGCCCAATACTCCTTCAAATGACGGTTCATCCCCACCAGGACGTTTTCCAGAGCCGTCATCGCTCCAAAGAGGCGGATGTTCTGAAAAGTCCTGGTGATGCCTCTATTGCAGATGTCCGCCGGGGCAAGCCGGGTGATGTCGCGATCTTGAAACACGACTCTCCCTGCCGTAGGTCGATAGACCCCGGTCAGACAGTTAAAGAGCGTCGTCTTGCCTGAGCCGTTCGGCCCGATCAAGCCGTGAATGGCGCCATCGGACACCGCGACTCTGGCATCGCTCAATGCTCGAACACCACCGAAATGGCAGGATAGGGCCTCTATCTTAAGTAATGCCATTGTAGATGTGGGAAGATGAAATTCACCCTGCCTAACTTTGACATTATATTCAGTGTAGAAATCTCCATATATGTCATGCTGAACGCAGCGAAGCATCTCGTCCGGAGAAGACCCTTCACTTCGTTTAGGGTGACTAGCAACTGCACATCGTAGGGCTAATTGCCCCCTGCCAGTTTGAGCCGTCGCATCGGCAAAAATCCCTCCCGGCGGTAGCGCATAGCCAGCACCAGGAGCAAGCCAAAGGCCAACATCCGGTAGCCGGCGGCTCCCCGCAGCAATTCGGGCAGGACGATCAATGAGACAGCTCCAACCGATACCCCGATGGGATTTCCCATCCCTCCCAGGACTACCATACAGAGCACCAGAACCGACTCGAGAAAGGTGAAACTCTCCGGCGAAACATGGGTCATTCGGGAGGCAAATAGAGCGCCCGCCGCACCGGCCCAAAGTCCTCCCATAGCCATAGCCAGTAGTTTCATCTTCACCACCGGCACACCGCAGTGAGCGGCTGCCAACTCATCTTCTCGGATCGCTTCCCAAGCCCGCCCGATACGCGACTTGATCATCCGCGACTGGGTATAGAATGCAACACAAGTTAGCAGCAGGGCGAGGATGTAGTAAGCCGATGGCGAAGTCAGTTTCCAACCAAAGAGGCTGGGTCGGGCTATGCCCATGATGCCGTTCGGTCCGGCCGTAACCGCGTCCCAGTTGTTCAGGACGATGCGAACGATCTCCCCAAAGCCGAGCGTCACAATGGCGAGGTAGTCACCCCGTAGTCGCATCACCGGAAGCCCTACCAGCAGGCCGGCAAGGGCTCCAGCCAACATCGCGAGCGGCCAGGCGGCGAAGAGTCCAATGCCAAAGTGCAGATTCAGCAGGGCGTAGGCGTAGGCTCCGATGGCATAGAAAGCGATGTAGCCGAGCACCAGCAGCCCGCAGAGCCCGACGATGTAGTTGAGACCGATGGCGAGCGTCGCGTAGAGTAACCCTAATGTCAAGACCTCTATCTGGTAGCGCTGAAGCAGGAGTAAGGGCAGCAGTAGAAGGAAGACGGCTGCAATAGCGCCCTTTAACTTGGGATGCAGCGTTCTGACGATTTGCGGGACGGCGATGGGCTGCCATGATCCACGTTTAATATGGGAGGCGTCGCCGGAGGAGTAATACTGAAACAGGCCGGCAGCGACGGCAATTGCAAGGCTCCCTATCAGACCTGTAAACGGCAGAGTGATCGCACCGGTTAGAGCCACCGCCCCCAACGCCTCAAACGCCCTCCTATGGTCTGCTGCGACGCTATCATCCTTCACTCCATTGGCTGCTCCTTGTGGCGAATCTGCGTCGTTAGCCCCCATCAGACCTTCTCAGCCAATTGCTCACCCAATAATCCACCCGGTCGAAAGATCAGGAAAAGTATCAGGATCAGGAAGGCATAGACATCCTTGTATTGGCTCGAGAGATAGCCGGCGCCGAAAGCTTCGACAAGTCCCAGCAGGAGCCCGCCCAGCATCGCGCCCGGAATCGTCCCAATGCCGCCGAGGACGGCAGCGGCGAATGCCTTTAGCCCGGCTTGATATCCGATATAGAAGTTGATCATCCCGTAGTAGGCGGCAATGAGAACTCCTGCGATGCCGGCTAACGCCGACCCGATGGCGAAGGTAATCGCGATGATCATGTTCGCATCGATACCACAGAGTTGCGCCATCACACGGTCCTGTGCAGTGGCGCGCATTGCCGTGCCGATGCGGGTCTTCTGCACCAAAAGCGTCAGACCGACCATCATCACAGCGGAGGTGATGATGATGAGCAACTGAACCGCCGAAACCCGGGTATTGCCGAAGATATAGCCGGAGCCAGCCCATAAAGCCGGGAAGATCTTCTCGCGCGCACCTTGTGAGTGCATTACGAAGTTCTGCAGGACTATAGAGATGCCCAATGCCGCAATAAGCGGTGCCAACCGTCCGGCTCCGCGCAGAGGCCGGTAGGCTAACCGCTCGATAGTGATCCCCCATAGCGCAGCTATCAAAGCCGCAAACAATGCCAGCGTCAATACCAATACAAGCGGCGAAGAAGGGGCAAAGTGGATGGCTTGCAGCAACGCCAGCCCTATCACTCCGAGGTAGGCGCCGAGCATATAGATCTCCCCGTGCGCGAAGTTGATCAACTGCAAGATGCCATAGACCATCGTGTAGCCCAGCGCAATCAGCGCATAGACACAGCCCAGGGTGATGCCGTTGATTAGTTGCTGGAGGAACATCCCTTTAAAGTTTGAGGTGTTTGCATTGAGGAACTTGGCTGCTCACTCTATTCAATGGGTCTCGACGTGAACCGGCTTGGGCAGTCCATCGAGCGGCACCAACTTGCCGTCGCGCACGATCCACATCACATAAGGCGCCACCACTGGATCGCCCTTGGCATCGAACGCGACCGTCCCAAACGCCGCCGGGAAACTATTGGTATGAATGGTTGCTGCAACCTTGCGTCCGTCAGTCGTCCCGGCAAGTTCAATCCCCTTCAGGAGGATATTCGTAGCATCATAGGCAAATAGCGAGTAGGGACCGACTTCCGGCCAGCGCTTAAGGTAAGACTCGAGGAACTTGCGCGCGGCAGGTATGCCCTCGGCGGAAGGGGCATAGGAGAGGTAAGCGCCTTCAGCAGCAGATCCGGCTATGCGAAGGAATTCCGGATCATAGACCCCATCGCCGGACAGGAAAGCCGCTGCGACACCAAGGTCGCGCATCTGTCGAATGATGAGTCCACCTTCGCCATAGAGCCCTCCAAACATCACGAGATCGGGCGATGCAGCCTTCAGGCTGGTCAGGACTGCACTGAAGTCCTTATCTCCGCGAGTAACTCCTTCGGCAAAGACGACTTCGGCAGTTGATGTAAGGTTCTTTCTGAACTCACCTGCCAGGCCCTGGCCATAGGTGGTTTTATCGTGCAGTATGGCAATTCGTTGGGCATTAAGTGCCTGGCAGGCAAAGTCGGCTTCGACCCGGCCTTGCTGGTCGTCGCGCCCACAGGTGCGAAAGACAGACGAGTAGCCGCGGTCTGTGACCATCGGATTGGTCGAAGCCGGTGTGATCATCGGGATGCCGGCTTCGTGATAGATGTTGGAAGCCGGAATAGTGCAGGACGAGTTGTAGTGGCCGATGACACCGACCGCTCCCTGAGCGACGACCTTCGACGCGGCTGATACGGCATCCTTTGGATCGGCGCGGTCATCCTCAATGGAGAGGATGATGCGACGGCCGAGGACTCCGCCCTGTTGGTTCCACTCTTCAACCGCCAGTTGGACAGCGCGCGAGATATCCTCGCCCATCTTGGCAGATTCGCCTGTCATCGGCGATACGACCGCGATCCGGATGGTATCGCTTTGTCGGCTGCAGCCGACAAGCGCGAGCAAGAGCATCGCCGGCAGCCCGAGCGTGCCGCCGAGTCCGGTTTTGCGCCGCAAGAGTGAGGGTCTCGTCATCGTCAACTCCAGTTAACTAATTGGGAACAACGTCATTCTGCCCGTCCCCCCGCTATGCAGGAGGGGATACAAGAGGGGGCTATTCACCCGGAGCCAGCCTCTTCAATCTAATCCTACTATCCGCTTCCGGCAAGCAGAAAAAGGAAGTCTTGCCTGCAAAGGCGGGAACCCAGTCGATCAAACATGGCCTGGGTCCCCGTCTGCGCAGGGAAGAGAAAGCGGGTTATTGGGGATGACGAAGCGGAATATCGGGGTTGACGATTAGAGAATAGATGCCGGTCTTGAGGCGGGCTTGCTGCCGGACGCCTTCGTTGGTAGCGGCAGGTCATCAGACATTGGCATTAGTGATCAGAATTTGTCATTGGCATTTGGCCAAAGATGCTCAAGCCACTATATTATGGACTATGAAGAACGGGCTCATCTCCCCTCGCCTTCAACTGCATGGTGCCGCCTGGATTTGCTTCTGGGCATTGGCGATCGGGTGTGTTGGGACTGCACCACAAGCCGAGTTCGATCCCAAAGGTGGGCTGCCACCGAGCGACTCCACAGCCCCATCTTGGCCGCCGCGTCAACGGGAAGACCTCCCGCGGGTGGTCCTGCCCGAAAGAGCTTTCTATGCTCCGACGCCGCGTCTCGACTTCAGACCCTATCGATTCGCCTATGCGGTGATGCCGGCCGACACGATGGAAGCGGAAGACGCGCCTCTACCACTACCGGAATTGCGTGACGGCTATCGGGTTCAGGTCTTCTCCGGATACGATCAATCCTTGGCGCGCAGAGCCGAGTCCAGCATACGGGAGATGACGGGGCTTCCTACTTACATGCTCTACGAGGCGCCGCAATACAAAGTCCGGGTAGGTGAGTTCCCGACTCGTGAGGGAGCGGTCAACCTCTGTGATTCGCTTCGGAGATCGGGATTTCCCGATGCCTGGGTAGTGCGTTCGACCATATCTCTATTTCCTACTACAAACTCACTTCAAAGCACTGCTGAAAAAAGTCCGTGAAGACATTCCACCTCCCCAAAGCCGGTCAAATCGACCCTGAACGACCGGCGTTTCTTTCTATCGCCCTTGACGAGCTTCATACCGATGGAGTGCTCGAGGCCCAAATCCATATCCGGACCGATGACAAGTTCATAAAATACCGGGAACCCGGTATTCCCTTTGACGGCAGCGTCCGCGAAAGGCTGCGCGAGAACGGGCATTCTTACATTTTCATTAGGGGGGATGAAGGATGTCAACTAAGGCGTTATCTGGAGGAGAATCTTCAACGAATCCTCGCAGATCCGGATGCCGACGATCAGCAAAAGGCATCGGTAATCTACGACACGACGGTCTTTCTGGTGCGTGAAGCAATATCGAATCCATCGTCATCGGAAGGCGTCCGGGCAGGCAAGAAGGTGGCTGAACAGGCGGTCGATTTCGTCGTCAGCACTCCTGGTGCCCTGGCCCGCTTTATGGACCTCGCATCGAAAGACTACTATACCTATACCCATTCCGTCAATGTCATGCTCTACACCGTAGCGCTTGCCCGGCGGGTGGGCTATCCGGGCGGCGAGAGTCTAACCGAACTTGGGCAGAGCGCACTGCTACACGATGTGGGGAAGAGTTTCATCGACTGGTCGATCACTAATAAGGACGGGCCGCTCAACGCCGATGAGTTCGAGGTGATGAAACGGCATCCTGAGTTTGGATTTCAATCGCTCACACAGAGCGGCGAGATGGGCGATCATCAACTCTATGCGGTCCGTCATCATCACGAAAAATTGAACGGGCGCGGTTATCCTTTCGGGCTGACCGGATCGCAGATCGACTTGGCGGTTCGCATCATTTCAACCGCTGACATCTACGATGCGCTGACGACCCGCCGGGTCTATCGGGATGCCTATCGCAGTTTTGACGGACTACAGGTGATGAAAGAAATGTCGGGCTCTGAGATCGACGAACGGGTGTTCCGCGAGTTCGTCCAGTTGTTGGGCGAACTATAAAATAAATAACCTAATAGCAGCGGTCATATAAGCGGCCAAGGCCAGCCTTCGGGTTCGGTCGCAATCACAGCAGGGAGTCAATCAAATGTTCACGCGCGAAGAAGCGCTCGAGTATCACTATCGTCCCCGGGTGGGGAAGATCGAAGTCATCGCCACCAAGCCGTGCGCAACGCAGCGCGATCTGTCGCTGGCTTATTCGCCCGGCGTCGCCGAGCCGTGCCGCGACATCCATAAGAATCCGGACGATGTCTATCGCTACACAGCCAAGGGAAATCTGGTGGCGGTGGTCTCGAACGGAACTGCGGTGCTGGGACTCGGCAACATCGGGCCGCTTGCCGGCAAGCCGGTGATGGAAGGCAAGGGTGTGCTCTTCAAGAGATTCGCCGACATCGACGTCTTCGACATCGAACTGAATGCGAAGACGCCGAAGGAAGTGATTGATGCCTGCCGGATGCTCGAGCCAACTTTCGGGGGGATAAACCTCGAAGACATCTCAGCACCCGACTGCTTCGAAGTCGAAGAGCGCTTGCGGGAGATCCTCGATATCCCGGTCTTTCACGACGACCAGCACGGGACGGCGATCATTTCAGGTGCCGCGCTCCTGAATGCCTGCGAAATCGTCGAAAAGGACATTTCCGAGATCCGGGTTGTCTTCAACGGCGCGGGAGCATCGGGCATCGCCTGTGCCAAGTTCCACATTCGGCTCGGCGTCAAGCCCGAGAACGTGCTCCTATGCGACACCAAGGGCGTCGTCTATCGCGGACGCGAAGACCTCGATCCGTCGCATCCCAAGTTTAACAAATACAAGGCTGATTTCGCCCGCGACACGAAATGCCGGACGCTTGAGGAAGCGCTCAAGGGCGCCGACGTCTTTTGCGGACTCTCAGTCGCCGATTGCGTGACGCCCGAGATGGTCCGTTCGATGGCCGACCGGCCGATCATTTTCGCGATGGCCAATCCGGACCCGGAGATTCCATATCCGGCTGCGGTCGCCGCACGCAACGACGTCTTGATGGCGACCGGGAGGAGCGACTACCCTAATCAAGTGAACAACGTCCTCGGCTTTCCGTTCATCTTCCGCGGTGCGCTCGACGTCCGGGCTCGCGCCATAAATGAGGAAATGAAGGTTGCTGCGGCAAAAGCCCTCGCCGATCTTGCCAAACAGGATGTCCCCGAAGCGGTTTGCAACGCTTACGGTTTGGACCGGATCGACTTTGGCCCGGAATACCTCATCCCCAAGCCGTTCGACCCGCGAGTGCTCCTCTGGGAAGCGGTTGCGGTGGCGAAAGCCGCCTGTGAGACCGGTGTCGCGCGAATCCCTATCACCGACTTTGAAGCCTACCAGGAACAACTCGAACGGCGTCTGGGACGCTCCAAGGAAGTGATGCGGCAGGTGATCAACAAATCCCGTCGCCGCCCAAAGTCGAGCGCAACCGTCCGGATCGCCTATCCGGAAGGCCATCACGAAAAGATTCTTCGCGCTGCGGGAAGGGTCCTCGATGAAGGTATCGGAATCCCGGTCCTGCTCGGCTCCCCGGAGGAAATCGAAGCGGCCGCCGGTCGCCTCTCGGTCCACCTGAACGGAATGGAACTCGTCGATGTTCATCACCACTCCTCGCGAGAGTCCCTGATCGAGTCCTATTTCCAATTGCGGGCGCGCAAGGGCGTCACCCGCCGGGAAGCGCAGCGGCAGTTGGGGCATCGCGACTACTACGCTGCAATGATGCTCTCGCAAGGGCTCGTCGATGCCGTTGTCTGCGGCGAAGAGCGGCACTATCCCGAAGCCATTCGCCCGGCTTTGCAGACGATCCCGCTGGCGCCCGGCTTGAAGCACGCCTCGGGGCTTTACATGCTCCTCTTTAAGAACCGGTTGATCTTCTGCGCCGACGCTACGGTGAACATCCTGCCCGACGCTGAGACCCTGGCCGAGATCGCTCTCTGTGCCTCCGAAACTGCCCGGAGATTCGACATCGAGCCGCGCGTAGCAATGCTCTCGTTCTCCAATTTCGGGTCGGTGCGGCATCCCATGGTCGAAACCGTTCAGCAGGCAGTAGCTATCCTGCAGAAGACCCACCCCGACCTGATCGTCGATGGCGAAATGCAGGCTAATACCGCGTTCGATACCGACATCCTGCGCGAGACGTTTCCTTTCAGCCGGCTCAAGGAAGAAGCCAACATCCTCGTCTTTCCCGGCTTGACATCGGGGAACATCGCCTATAAACTTCTGATCGAGTTGGGCGGCGCGGAAGCTATCGGCCCCATCCTGATGGGCCTTTCCAAATCCTATCACGTCCTTCAGATGGGAGCATCGGTCGAGGACATCGTCAACATCTCGGCGATCGCCGCGGTGCAGGCGATGGAGTTGAGAGGGGGATAATATGATCGGAACCAATCAGACGCAGGTCTTGATACTACCGCCTCAAATGCCGCGCGGTTGCGGCTTTGATATATATCATCCAATTCAAAAAGGAGATACCGATGGCGGTATTTGTCTGCAAGGTCTGCGGCGCCGAAAAAGAGTGCCGGTGCAAACCTCAAAAGTGTTCCCAGTGCGGAGCCTCGGGGACGATTGAGAAGAAGTCGTAAATCGCCTGTTCTTGGGGAACGACTGATCCGCGAACGACACGGGGGTGTGGGAGTCTGCACCCCCGTTGTATTGCTCGTGGGACTCTTCGGACCCTTGAATGCGGCGGAGGTGATCTTCCAACTTGAGCCGTCGCTGGTCGGGAAAGACCGGATGCCGGTCGCAAGTTGGCTGCACGAGGCGCTGCCCCGGCGGGACGCCAACCCGATCGACATTGCCATCCAGCCGCTGCGAATCCCGACGACTGCTCAGAACTACGACCCGCTAAAAGGCCTCTTTCGATGGAAGTCGAGCGATGTTGATGGAGTTGATCTTCAGCATCGGGTGTCGCAGTTAACCGGCGTCCTGTGGGCAGAAATAAGTCCGGTAAGGCAGACTTGCGCCTTGCTGGACCAGCCTAATGACCTGAACGGCGCCGACGCGCCGCCGGATGATCCCTTCTTTGCCGAGCAGTGGGGGCTCAGGCAAGTCTTCGCCTCCGCCGGGTGGGACATCGAGCGCGGCGACTCAAGCATCATCATTGCGATCGTCGATATCGGCGTCGATTACGATCACGGCGACCTCTACCGGCAACGTTGGGTGAACCGTCTTGAAGCAGTAGGACGACCCGGCGTCGATGACGACGGCAACGGCTTCATCGACGACCTCCACGGCTGGGACTTCTTTGAGAACGACAATGATCCACGACCGCCGCGCTCCGACAACCATGGGACGCACGTCGCCGGGATCGCCGGAGCCGCTACAGACAATGGCTACGGCATCGCCGGAGCCGCCTGGGACTGTCGGATCATGTCACTTCGCACCGGTGCCGGAGGCGCGATCTGGTATGGCTACGAAGGGCTGTTCTACGCGGTCGAGAACGGTGCCAGGGCAATTAACCTTTCGTGGGGCAGCGACTCGCCCTCGCTAGTCGAACGGATTGCCATCGACTACGCCTTGTCGAAAGGCGCTTTGATAGTGGCTGCCGCCGGCAACCTCAGCGGTGGATCGGCTTTCAACCACTTTCCCGCCGGTTATCCCGGGGTGCTTGCCGTCGCCGCGACCGATGACCGCGACCAACGGGCGTCGTTCAGCAACTCCGGCACTTGGGTCTCGGTCAGCGCGCCGGGTCAGAGCATCCTATCGCTGCTGCCGTCGAATGGCTTCGGCATCCTTTCCGGAACATCTATGGCGACGCCCCTCGTCGTCGGTGCAGCAGCGCTGCTCTACTCTAAACACCCCGATTGGACGCCGCAAGAGGTGAGATTGCAGTTGATGCGATCGGCCGATCCCATCGACCAGTTGAATCCCGGTTACAACGGCCAACTCGGTGCCGGCCGACTTAATATCTACCGGTCCTTGGCAGCCTCGCTTGACGGATTCGAACTGCTTGCTATTGAGGTCAGTGACAAGATCGATGGCAATGACGACGGCGTGATTGACCCTGCAGAGGACATTCAAGTTGCCTTCCGGATCCGCAACTCGCTTGCCGCAACAGCGCACCATGTCGAGGTCGTTCCTATTGCATTGAGCGGCGGCGTCTCCTTCGACACGGTACGCACACTTTTAGGCGATCTCGCTACCGGCGAACAGGCCGGTAACTTCGACACTCCAATCGCCGGTCGCATCAGTTCTAATGCCGCTCCCGGCAGCCGGTTGCGCTGTGCGCTGGAGGTCTATTCCAATGACCGGAGGCGTCAGACGCTTCCGTTTGAGATTACGGTTCGGTCACCGACTGCCAGTCACCGGGGAGGGGATGTCAGGCTGAGCGTCTCCGATTTTGGAGCCATCGGCTGGTATGACTACGTAGGCGAGAGCATTGCTGGCGAGGGCTTTCGAGTGCCCGCCGACGGACCGTCCGGGCTTTTTCACGGCTCCCTGATGATAGGGGGGACGCGAGGCCGGGTCTCGGATAACGCCTATGGCGATGCGGCTCGCGGACGGTTCGATTTTGCCAGCCGCAGACAGGGCATTGTGGTTGATAGACTTGCCGGCGGCGATGAGGTCTCGACAGCTTACTATGCCGATTCGCGCGCCGAAACACCGCTCAATATCAGCGTCAAGCAAACGACCTATACCTTCGGGTCGGCTCCCGATGACCGGTATGTGATCTTCTCTTACGAAGTGACCAACTCGAACGGATCCGATCTCGACAGCCTCTATATCGGCCTCTTCCTCGATTGGGATGTCGTCGAGTCCAGTGCCAACACCCTGCGCTACGATAGGGAGCGAGGCGGCGGATGGGTATCCTATGACCACCCTGTCGGGACGATGTTCGGCGCGGCGACCTTGGAGGGACGTCCCGATTTTCATGTCGCCCTCCCGAACCGGTCGATGCAGAATTCCTGGAGCGATGCCGGCAAACTGTCATGGCTGATTGAAGGCTTCAAGCGCGCCGAGGGACTTGAATCCGCCGACTGGACCCAGTTGATCGGCTATGGCCCGCTGACCCTGGCATCCGGCGATACCTTCCCGGCCGTCTTTGCACTGGCCGGGGGCGACGATCCGACCGAACTCTTCCGCCACTTTGCATCGGCTCGCTATAGGTGGTCGATTATGGGTGGCGCAAGGCACGGCGTCAGGCTATTGCCGGAAACATTGCTTCTTTCGACCTATCCCGAGCCGTTCAACAACCGGTTTACTGCGTTCTTTTCGTCAACTCCGGGCGGTGAACTGGTATGGCGAATCTTCGACCCGGCGGGGCGCCGGGTGCTTGCCGGACAGACGACGGTGCCATTTGGGAACAGCCGGCTCCAAATCGACGCCGGAGGGCTGTCATCCGGCATCTATCATCTGCAAATGATCTCGGGAGGAGACATCGTCACCCGTCGGATTACACTCGTGCGTTAGTATGAACCGCATCGTATGACTCCCGGTATCCTACTATCGTCCAGCACTCCTCCAACCGCCCCGTTGCGCGGAAGCATCCACTACTCACCCTCCCAACTGATCCTCGAAGACGCCCTCTTCAGCGAAGTCGAATCTCTAAAGCGCGACGACCCGCTGTCGCCAGTTGTCGTCGTTACCGGATCGGGACTGGTCTCCGACTACCTGACTTATGCTGCGGCAAGAAGGTGGGGAGGGATAGTCAACCTCCACATCCGGACCTTCGGTGGACTGGCGAAAGAACTCTCGACAATAAGTTCACCGGTTACGTTAGCCACCAAACCCTCACTGCCTGTTGGTTTGAAGCCCTTGCTCATTCACCGGGCGGTGCAGCAAGCGCCTGGAGGCAGGCCGGACAGCCCGTTAGTGTCAGTGCGTTTCCTCAGTTCTTTGGCATCCGTCTTCGATGACCTCGATCAAGCCGCCCTTTCTGACGACTCGGGAATCGCGAGCCTGCAGTTGCATTCCGGATCGTCTTCCCGTTGGGAACAACTGCTTCCGATATGGCGCGAATATCGTCGCCGCATTGCCGAATTCACAACCGACGCCGATTTCTATCGTTCCAGCCGCAGAGCCGGCGAAGCCTATCGCCGCATCTATGGAACCGACCGCATTCTGATCTACGGCATTTACGACCTGAATGGACTTCAGGAGATGTGGTTGGATTCGCTTCTTGATGGTGTTTACGGAACGTTCTTCATGCCTGCCGGAGGCTGCTTCGACGAATACGGCTCGGCATTCGAGTTTGCTGACCGGAGGTTGCTCCGGTGGACCGCACGGTTCCATCTGGAGGCAAAGTTGCTCTCTGACCGGGAACCTGTCAGCAGCCTTCCGATACGCCTTTTTCGATATGCTCCTGCAGATCGGTCTGATGTTGAATTGGCCGCTCTGCCGGATGTCAAACTTGCCGGATTCGCCACGCCGGACGATGAAGTGGACCGAATCGTCGCCGAGGTGTTGCGGCTGATGCTTGACGAGTCAGTGCCGCCTGAACGAATTGCCATAATCCTGTGGAATAGCAGCAATTACCTCGAGCGCTTCCGCGATCGATTCAACCTGGCCGGCGTGCCCCTATGCAACCAGTTTGGAAGGTCTCTCATTGAGACCAATGAATCCGGGCAGTTCCTCCAACTCCTGCAAATCGACCGGATGCGTTGCCGAAACCAGCAACTGACGGACTATTTCGGGCTGCTTGAACGAACCGGGGATGAGAATCCGCTTCGCTATATGCACTGGGAGCGGATCATTGGCGCAGCCGGACTATACGAAGCATCACTCGAGCGCTGGATCGCGGTCGTCAAAGGCATTTATGAGCGCTTGAACAGCGCGGGAGAATATCCCCTGAAGATAGAGGTCGATGCCGGGATCGCGCTCGATTTGACCGTCTTCCTTCAGCGAATCGACAACGGCCTGAAGCAACTGGACGACGCCGCAACATTGGCGGAACAGATAGTAGTGCTCTGCGATTTTCTTAGGCTTCACCTGGTGGAAGGGAACGAATCGGTATCGATTGAGTCTGAACTTCGCTTGCTGGCTGCCGACAGCACAGAGCCTGCGGCTTCGAGGGATCTGCTTTTGGAAATCGTCCGGCGCTCCCTCGCTGAGACACATCACGAACCTGCCGGCCGGTATCTTGAAGGGGTGACGCTGGCAACGCCCGACGATGTCCGCGGATTGGGGTTCGATCACCTCTTCCTGCCCGGTATGGCGGCCGGTCGGGTGCCGTCCGGGATCCCCGAAGGAGATTTGCTCAGCGATAGCGAGCGCCGCCGGATCAATTTACACCTCAGCAACGATCCGGGATTTCCTGTCAGCATCCGCTCCGAGCGCACATCAGAGCAGCGTCTGCTGCTCGGACTTATCGTATCTTCCGCTCGCCGGACGATCCACCTCTCTTATTCTCGCGAGACGCCCTTCGATGGGAGCGGACTCCTTCCGTCGCGCTACATCATCGAACTTGCACGATTGCTGAATGGCGCACCGGTTGATTCAGAGACACTTTCCGGGCTGCCATACTTCCACCACTATGAGAGCGGTGCGCTGGAGTGCGAACCGCGCTTACTGGCATTTGACCGTGCTCTCTTCGTTCGGGAATGGTGCCGCCTAAATTGCCCGCCTGAGTTCGATCCGGCAAGACTTCGCTTCGGTATCTTGCACCGCCTCGATCCGGAGGTCGAATACTCGCAGCGTGTTTATGGCGCACGAAGACGGGGAGACCTTTTCACGGCTTGGGATGGTGTTATAGGTGAAGTCGTCCCCAGCCGCGATGCTCTGTCGGTTCCCGTAACCGGAATCGAGACTTGGGCACAATGTCCCTACCGTTATCTTCTAACCGTGAGACTTGGTCTGGCCCAGCCTGACGAAGTTGAGCCCGGTATTGCGCCGTCTGCGGCAGCCGTCGGATCTCTGATTCACAAGGCTCTGGCAAGGCTGTTCAATACCGCCCGCAACGATCCGGAGTTTAGCCCTCTCCTGACTTCCAACCGGGACCGGAACGTCGTTCTTATGAACGAGAAACTTAAAGGCTTGCTGGACGCTGAAATTGTCGATCAGGTACTTCCGGCGGGGTTGCATCGCATTTACCGCGAAAGACTTCGTCGACGGATTCTCCGCGCGGCATCCGGACTGGCTGTTGAAGACGCCTCGGGCTGGGTCTCGAAAGTGGAGCATGACTTGAGGGAAGAGTTAAACCTTAAGGTCGATGATATAGACCTGCGCCTTGAACTTGAAGCGCGTATCGACCGGATCGACGAGGACTCTTCCGGCCGGGTGCGGATCGTAGATTACAAGACTGGTGGCAAAGTTCCTTCCAATCGCGACTATGGCGCCGGGACACGGGTGCAGATTCCCCTCTATATCCTCTTGCAGATGAATCGGCGTCCGCACCTGTCTGTGAAGTCGTTTACTGGTGAGTATCTCTGGATTGATAGCGCGGGACGCTTGAAATCTGTTGACTACTCTGGAACAAGAATATTCCAGGACCGCGACGAACTGGAGTCCATACTTTCGGCCTTTCTACTCTCAGAGACGACAGGGTTTTACCCGCCTCTAAAGCACAGCAACGCAGACTGCGCCCATTGTCCGGCTTCCAACTTCTGCGACATGCGGAGCAGGTCGTCCGCCAAACGCCGGGGGGCGAGCGATCCGCGAGCAACTCGCATCGAGGCATTGCGCGCGAAAGATAAGGTATGAACGATACACCACCTATCATGCCGCTCGATGCGGAGGCTCGGGCTCGGGCGCGCGGCGAAGGTGATTGGCTCTGGCGGACACTGCAAGTCGAAGCCGGAGCCGGAACCGGTAAGACGACGCTCCTGAGTGAACGGGTCGCCCATCTAATTGCTGCTGAAGGGCTGTCGTCATTCGTGGCGATGACTTTTACTGTCAAGGCTGCTGCGGAACTGGCCGACCGGGTGCGCCGGAAGTTGGAAGCAACGCTGGTGGATGGCGGCGCGTCTCTGCCCGTCCTGCAAGCCTTGCGCGACATCGATTCCGCTTCGCTCTCTACCATTCACTCCTTCGCTGCACGAATACTTCGGTCCTATCCTCTTGAATGTGGCGTAGCACCAGATTTCGAGGTGATCGATGCCATTGCAGAGGAGTTGCTCTTTAACGAAGTCTTCCTTGCTGCGCTATCGGAGGATCATCCGGCTCGCGACCTCATGATTGAGCGTTTTCTCACCCTCGGCGGGTCATTGGAGAGACTGAGAGCGCTAATGCTCGACCTGAGCCGCCGCGGGCACGGAGCATACGTCTTTAACCCGATGAAAGTCGATTTGAGTGCAGCGACCGCAATCTCGAAGGAACTGCGCGAACTGCGAACTTTTGCTAAGAGTGCGGTAATCACGTCTGATGACAAAGCGCTGATAGCGATTCAGGAACTGGAGCATACTGTTACAAGCGAGTCCGACGCCGACGACAGCAGCCTCATCTCACAGTTGTTCACCATTGCCGGAGCGCCGAATGCCGGCCGGCTTGGCAATGCCGGGAACTGGCGCTCCAAAGCCGACCTCGATTGGGTAAGGACAACCCTGAGCGATCTGCGCGCCCGGGCCGAAGGTCTGCTGGAATCGCTTAAGTCTGCAGCGCTCATCAATCTTCTTAACTGGGGACGGGGCGCGATCGCGACTTTTGAGAAGCGCAAGCGCGACTCCGGTATCCTCAGCAATGATGATTTACTCAATCTGACCCATATTTTGCTTGGACAGCCTGCTGTGGCGGAGGAATTGCGCATTCGCTTTGGCCGGTTGCTGGTCGATGAGTTTCAGGATACCGACATCCGACAGGCGGCAATTGTCAGGATTCTAACCGGTCAGACGGGCGAAGAGACGACTCCCAATCCTGGCCCTGGACGGCTCTTTCTGGTAGGCGATCCAAAGCAGTCGATCTATCGCTTTCGCAATGCCGATGCCCGAATCTACCGCGCAATGCGAGATTGGGTCGGTGGAGGCGAGTCCGAAGTCGCTATTACGCAGAACTTTCGCTCAACTGAGGGCATCATAGCCTTTGTCAACGCCTTCTGTGAACCGCTCTGGGCAGAGACCGGAGATCGCTATATCCCTATAACAGCATCTCAGGAGCGTGACACTCCGTCCTCCGGCCCGGCGGTCAAGATCATACGATCTAATGAAGATAACAACAATCAAGACAAGAGCCGGGGGGAAGCGGACGGAGTTTTGCAACGGGAAGCCGGGCTCATTGCTCATTCGATCAAAAAGATGTTGGACGAAGGTTGGACGGTTCTTGATCGACACTCCATCGCGTCGCGTCCGGTTCGCTGCGGCGATATTGCCGTGCTCTATGCATCTATCAGCGGCCGGACGAGTGCCCTCAGCGATATGCTCGACTCACTTGGCATCCCCTTTCAAATCAGCGGCGGTAAGGATCAGTTAAAGAAGCAGGTGGCAGCCGATCTGAAACAGGTTCTGGCGGTCATCGACGACCCCCATGACAGCGGGGCGCTTTTCGCGGCGCTGAGATCCTGCTTCTTCGGGGTGCAGGATGGGGAGTTGGTGAGATATTGGCAGTGCAGTCGGTCGATGCGAAGAGACTTAGAGCCTGTTGAGGACGCCGGACCGGAACTGCGTCGCGGGCTTGCGATCCTTCAGAATCTGCGGGCAATCAAACATCGGTCAAGTGTGGAGTCCCTTATAGAGAACCTCTATGAGGTAACCGGTGTCCGCGAAGCACTATCAATTGTCTCCTCCGAAGGTGAAGGCGATGCCGCGCTGCTCGATGTCTTGAAAGCCCGCTCTACAGGAAGTAGTCGTGGTCGTGCGGTTACGCTGCGCCAGTTTCGCCGGGAACTGGATATTTTTATCGAAAGCGGCGATCTCCCCGCCGCAGCCAGCCCGGTGCGACCCGACCGGGTGGTGCTTTCGACCATTCACTCCGCCAAAGGACTTGAATATCCGGTGGTCTTTCTGGCCAATATCAACCGTGACATTGAAAGAGCCAATTCAACCGGCAATTTGCCCGGTGTGCTACAGGATCCCGTTGGCTACAAAGTCGAGGTCCGGATCGGGAGCCAGAAGGGCGGATACTTCGCCACGCCAGGCTACGCACCTGCCGCCGAGATCGAGGAACGGGAAATCCACGCTGAGGAATACCGGAAACTCTACGTAGCCTTGACTCGAGCGCGGGATCACCTGCTGCTGCCTTATCCGGTAGCGGGTGAACCGAAAGGGTATTTGAAACTCCTGAACGACTTCGTTAATGGCGAGAACCTGTTCGTCGGCAGGAAAGACGACCTCTTTGGATGGTTGGACATCTCTATAACTGACAATGCTGTGGAACAGCCGCACCAGGAACATACCGGGCTGGAGATTTCAAGCCTTGAGGCAGCGGGATTGGAAGCATTCGTTAGGGCAAGACAGTATCACCAGTCGGTGTCACAGAACCTCTTGACATTGTCTGATAGAATCCTCCATCCAGGGATTGAAGGGTCACCTATTGTCGATGACACGAAGTCTGCTCTGAGCACCCCCCAAGGGGATGGTCGCGCCCACAGGATCGGATCGGCCGTTCACCGTTACCTTGCAATATCGCCTCTAACTACGCAACTGGATGTCGGACTCCTGCAAAAGGTCGCTGCCGAAGAGAGATTGGAGGCGGACGAGATAGCCGGGTTCCTGGAGCGAGCCGTTACGGGACCTATTTGGAAGGCAGCGTTGCAGGCGAAGCGCGTTCACCGCGAGATGCCGCTCCTGACACTGTCTGTGGATAGATTAATGAGTGGTCGTATCGACATTCTTTGGCAGAGCGTCGATAGCCGGATTGGAATAGCTGACTTCAAGACCGGCCGGGAAGATCTCGATTCCCACACCCGGCAACTTGAGGAATATGCCCGCGGACTGCATATCGCCTTGAGACAACCGGTAGATGAAGCCTGGATACATTACCTCTATTCAGGTCGGGCGGTTCAAGTCACCCTTGAGACTGGCGATTTATAAGTGCATATAATGCACACCAACCGGCTATTTTTGCACTACTCCGGCCAGGCGATTCTTCGGCTTCTTTTCCCACACATTCGCATCACGGCTGATATTGATGGAGTTTGTAGCAATTTGACGCGCGTCCGAAACTCGTGCCGTACAATTTGTTATGCTGACATCAAGGCACACCTTTTGCAATTGCGCGCGTTGATAGGATCATCATAAACCGCACGAAAGGCCGTCGTATCAACTCTTCGCTTCGACCAACCGGAACGCGCCGGAAAAGAATGGCGCGTTCACTGCGAGCAATCCTACTCCTTTATCTGCCGATCGTAGCACCGCCGTTGTCAGCCTGGCAGGTTCAGGACGTCGTGCGCGTTCCGGACGGGTATGCCGTTTCGGCTTCGGACGGGGATTTTATATGGTGCGGCCCGACGTTCAGTGAAGATTCGCTGGTGGTGCGACTCGATCCCGAGACCGGTGAAATCGCCGGTCGTATCGACGCTCCCGAAGCCGCCTGCCGGGGCTTTGCAGTGAATGACCAGGGCTTTTGGTATCTTGGCCCCGGTCGGTTCTATCGGCTCTCTTTTGAGGGCCGGGTGCTCGACCGGCGCGATAACCCCTATCCAGCAATGAAGGGGTTGGCGATAACGGATGCAGGATTCTGGACTGTCGAACGGCGTAACGGGGTGTCGGCACTGGCGCTCTTTCGCGCCGATGGAGCCGAAATCCGGCGCTTCGAGATCAATCTCTCTAATCCCGGCGACATCGCTTATGATGGCACCAATCTCTGGATAACGGATCCGACTGGCGGGAGTGTCTATAAGTATGATATTGTGCAAAATAGACTGCTTGACATCTTTCCTTCGCCGGCTTCCAACCCGACTGCTGTCACTTATCACGATCGGCATCTCTATTTGATCGACGATGGCGATGGCGCTGACGACGACGTGCTTTACCGAATATCTCTCGACGCCGAGCCGGCGCCGCGACTATTGCCCTCGTCATTTCGGGTTGATTTCGGCCTGGCTCAGTTCAATGTGGCCAGTAATGTTGCCATTTCGCTTTTCAACATTGGCAACGCCGACCTGACCATCAACAACGTGGGTCTGGCCCGTCGCAACGGCTATCAGATATCGAACTTTCCCCAGCAACCGGTAGTCCAGCCGGGACGTCAAATCGTCTTGAACTTGCTCTTCACCCCGGAAGATTATCAACGTTACGATGACACTCTGGTTCTTCAGACCAACGACCCGATCACCCCGATAACCCGGATCGTCCTGACCGGACACGGCGTTTACAGCGCCCGAAGACTGGGAGTCAGGCCGGAAGAATATGATTTTGGGATGGTTCGCGCCGACCGCCGCAGAGATGGCAGCCGACGTGCCACAATGTTACTTGTCAACGAGGGCAACGACCTGCTGATCGTCGATACAATGTATCTCGGCATCCCCGAAATCTTCCGCTTGGACCGGCCTGCGCTGCCGTTCGTCTTCGAGCCTGCCGAAACCTTGCGGTTTGCTGTCGAGTTTACACCCTTCCGCGACATCGAATATCTCGACACAATCGTAGTTCACGCCAATGACGAATGGCGCTACAACTACATCTATTTGGCGGGATCTGGAAGCGATTCAGTCTATGCCGAGGGGACGGTGTTGTGGGAGCACCAAATGACCGGTGGCGTGGAAGGCCTCGGTGCGATGGCTGTTCAGAGCGATATGAACCGGGACGGCATCCAGGAGGTGATAGTCGCCGAGCCTGACGGGCGGGTCTTCTGCCTGAACGGATTTGCATCCGGTGATGCCGACTACTTTTGGGAGGCGAACCTGGGGCTTCAAGGTGCCGGGATCACGGTCTCGCCTTCGGGGTCGATTGCTGCCGGAGTGCAACTAAACGGCGATCGGGATCGCGACCTGCTTCTGGCAGTTCGCGGTGCCGCAGGTGGGCTATTTGCTATTGATGGTCGTCGAGGGGCTGTTCTATGGGACTGGTCTCCGGAGCAATATGGCGCCGGTAACTTCCTGGCCGTTCAAGCCCCATCTGATTACAGCGGGGACGGGAACAATGACCCGGTCATTCTCTGTGAAGCGCGGGACGGCAACGGACTTTTGGCCCGGCTCGATGGCGCAACCGGTAGGCAGGTTTGGATGCGAAACCTCGTCGATCCCGTGCAGTTTGAGCTGGCTGGTGATCTGAATGGCGACGGAGCCGAGGATTTCCTCGTCGCCACCGGGCAGGGTCTCCTCGCGACCTTTGACGGGCAGGGTGGGGGGCTTATTCGGAGTGCGGAGACACTTCCGACTTCCGGACTTATGGCGTTTCGTAATGACCTCGATGGTCGCCCCCTTGCGGTAGTGAGTTATACCGCTGGAGGAGTGGAGATGTGGGATCTACGCACGATGCAGACGATTTGGTCGCTCGATATGGCGCCGCGTGGCGAAAATTACGGCCCACTTGAGCACGCCCTGTTGGTGCGGGAATCGCCCGAGGCGGAGATCACCGGCGTCGCCTTGGCTGGACAGGGGGGATCGGTTCTGGTCGTCGATCCCGGTAGCGGCCGTGCCGCCTGGACGCTGCAATATCGTTCGCCGGTCCGGGCGATTGCGCTTCTGCCGCGACGGATCGACCGTGCTGAAGCGACTCTTGCGATTGGCCTCGATGATGGACGGGTAATCGATCTGCGAGTGTCGGATCATGGCGAAGAGTGGATCTACGAAGGCCGCCAGCCGGTCGTGGCGATGCAATCCTTTGCTGATGTCGATCTCGGCGGCAGCGATGATCTCCTCGTCCAGTTCGGCGGCGCCCGATGGACTGTTACCTGTATCTCGACCGGTGGCGATTTGCGCGCTTCTGCTCCCCCGGCTCCAGCGCCTGTTCCACAACTACTATCGCTCGGCCTTTCGCCCAATCCGTTCAATGCCTCGGTCGTCATCGACTATGCACTGCCGCCGGGTGACCAATCCGGATCTTTGAGAATCTACAGCATCGGCGGTCGCGAGGTCTTTGCGCGCGAGGTCAACTCGCGGGAGGGACGCCTGACGGTTGACTTCGGTGCAGCGTCTGCAGGCGCCCCTGCTGCAGGATACTATTTGTTCCGTCTCATCAGTCGTTCCGGGCAATCGGTCGTGCGCGGTCAATACATCAAGTAGTTTGCAGTGCCTGTCAGGATCAACCCAGGAATAGAGTTTCTTCTACAAGCCCCAATCTGGAGCCGTATTGAATCGTTCGTTTACACCTCCTGATCAGAATCGAGCCTTGCTCACCTCCGGTGCCGTCTCAATCGTCCTCGTTTGGATGCTTGCGCTGGCGGTGCTTCCTACAGCATTGCAGGCCGATCAGGTTATTGCCACCTATTCGCTGCCCTATAACTCGAGCGGTCTGGCTTGGGATGGCCGGATCCTCTGGGTCGGCGGCGTCGGCGAGCGCGGCAACTGGATTCGGGCTTATAATCCGGAGGAAGATACCTTCGTAGATAGTCTGCGGGCGCCGGTTCCGGACTGCCTCGGTTTGGCTTTCAGCGAAGGGCAGTTAATCTACCTTAGCCCGCGTTCCGATTCGACCTACTTCATCCAACGGGATGGCCGCTACTCGGCAATCCTCAATCCATATCAACATATGGCCGGTGTAGCGGTTGAGAACGGCGCTCTCTGGGGAGCGGTCTATTTTAATCCCAACGGCGTTCTGGTGAAGTTCGATCGGCAGGGCCGGGTGCTCACGACAGTGCCTCACAGCGGTCGCCAAAGCCGCGATATGACCCTCTTCAAAGGTAGTCTCTACATCGCCGACCTGGTGAGCCAGGGCGTCCGGGTTGTCACCCCATCGACCGGACGTCTGAACCGGCTCCTGACAGCCT
>Ga0194120_10003986_pt1 | contig 23339 bp, 19 predicted proteins | sample TA2MahCa65mmetaG_FD_148642 | JGI IMG/M metagenome (GOLD analysis project Ga0194120, IMG submission 148642) | Freshwater microbial communities from Lake Tanganyika, Tanzania - TA2015019 Mahale Deep Cast 65m | ecosystem: Environmental > Aquatic > Freshwater > Lake | place: Tanzania: Lake... | reverse complement strand
TCTACCCCGAAAAGGTGCGCCAACAAGCCGTCACGATGTATTGCGAAGGAACCAGCATCGAGGCGATCAGCCGCGTTCAGTCGGTGAAAGTCGGAACCGTGACGTCGTGGACAAAAAAGCCCGACGGGCATTAGCGGACATCCAACGGCGCATGGCTGCCGTCGCTCCGAAGACGGCGTGTATAACCTTCAGTAGCTTCCCTGTGTCTCGACGTAGACGGCGTAGAGCGACTGGCTCGCCGCCATGAAGAGCCGGTTCCGCTTGGCGCCGCCGAAGCAGAGGTTCGCGCACGCCTCGGGCAGGTGGATTCTGCCGATGAGCGTCCCGTCGGGCGCGAAGATGTGGACGCCGTCGTAGCCCTCGCCCACCCATCCGGCGGCTGCCCAGAGGTTCCCGTCCACGTCGCAGCGGATGCCGTCGGCGATGCCCGGCGACATGTCGCAGAACATCCGTCCATTCGCCAGGCGCGAGCCGTCGACGACGTCGTAGATCCGGATGTCCCGGTTGTGGTCGGGCTTGTGCGTCACGCCCGTATCGACGACATAGAGCTGCGAGTAGTCCGGCGAGAAGCACAGTCCGTTGGGTCTTTCGAGCTCGTCGGTGACGACCGTCGCGGCTCCCGTGTCGGGATTCAGCCGGTAGACGCACGTCGGCAGCTCGAACTCCGCGCGGTGTCCCTCGTAGTTGAGCAGGATGCCGTAGCCGGGGTCGGTGAACCAGATGTGCCCGTCGGGATGGACGACCGCGTCGTTGGGCGCGTTGAGCCGTTTGCCGTCGAACCGGTCCATGAGGACGGTGATCGAGCCATCGTGCTCCGTGCGCGTGACACGTCGGCTGTCGTGCTCGCAGGTGATGAGCCTGCCCTGGCGGTCGCGCGTGTTCCCGTTCGCGTAGTTCGACGGCTGGCGATAGATGCTGACGGTTCCCGTCTCCTCGACCCACCGTATCATCCGGTCGTTCGGGATGTCGCTCCACAGCAGGAACCTACCGTCGCCGAACCAGACGGGTCCCTCCGCCCACCGCGTTCCCGTGTAGAGCCGCTCCACGACCGTGTTCCCGATGCGGTACTTGTCGAAACGCGGGTCGACGACCTCGATCCACGGGTCCGGGTAGTGGACGATGCGCGGCTCCAAGGCGAGTTCCTTTCGTCCTAGACGGGCTGAACCGTGATGTTCCCGAAGTCGACGCGTCCGACCTCACACAGGAGCGCGATCGCGCCGCTCAGCAGGGGACGGTCGTCGTCCGTTACCGTGAAGACCGATTCGCCGCCGACCAACGCGGTCAGCGTATTGCCGTCAGTGCGGAGGGCAAGGTCGTATCGCGCATCGAGCTCCCAGGCGAAGGGCTTCTCAACGAGGGTCGTCCGTCCATCGAGCTCCTTGACGAGACGCAGCGCCCTGCCATCGCAGAGCAGGAGCGCATAGTACCGTCGGAGCCCCTGAACGCACGCCGCGATCCCGGCAGACACCGCCAGGTGCGGTTCCACCGTCGCGCTGACGGTATAGCCGCTCCACTCGCGCGTTCCCTGAATGAGCATGCCCGTGTCGTGGTTCTGCATGATGCGGACGGTCGGCATATCCGCGCCGATGAAACCCGGCGAATCCGCTGCGTTGACCCAGGCGCGCTGCCACATCCCGCCGCCCAGAGGTCCCTTCCCCAGCCGGAGGTCGGGCGTGCCGTCCCACGTCAGCGAGTCGAGCAGCACGACGCCGTCCGCGCGCTTCACCGAAGCTACCTCGATCCCGACGCGGCAGATGGGATGGCAGTCGGCAGGAACACGCCAGCGGAATGCGTGTCGAGCGCCCGGCGCGAGGCTCACGGCGTCGGATCGCCGGATCGTCAGCCTGTTGTCCTCGCCGTAGACGGAGACGTAGACGCAGCAGTTCACTGGGCCCGAGTTCTCCGACTCAGCCTGCACGTTCGCCGTCACAGTCTGACCCGGGTACAGCGTCGGCGAGGCGACGAGGCTGTAGCCGCCCAGCGAGATGGCTTCCGGCGGCACGAACGTCGCCGTCGCGGCACGCGCGTCTCGTCCGAACCCAACGCCTCGGTAGCGGATCGCCAGCCTGCTCCCGACGTTCTCGACGGCGGTCGTGCCCCGGCAGTCGGGTCCGTCGTCCGGCAGGAACCCTTGCGCGGACCCCGGCAGCGAAAAGTGGAACCGGGCACCTTCTTTGGGCTCCTCCCACGACTCCCCGTCTAGGGACCGTCCCAGACGCGCGATGTAGAGCGCCTCGTTGGCAGCGTCGGTGAGCGCCCTGCCGCCGTCCGCTGTCGGCAAGAAGATGCGGTCCGCGACAGGTCCCCGCCAGTCGGGACCCGCGTCGAGCCCCGCGAGCCCTCCCTTGATGCCCATGAGGCAGCCGATGTTGCCGGAGTTGCAGTCGGTGTCCCAGCCGCACGTGTTCGTGATCATCAGCGAGCGCTGGAAGTCGTCGTTGCCATAGAGCAGCCCCAGCACGATCAAGGCGTGGTTGGGAACCATGTGGCAGTTGCCGCCGTATTTGTCGTAGCCGTAGTCCGCGACGATCCGCTCGCGCGTGCGACGCCAGTCGCCGTCCTTCGCGTGCCACTCGCGGATGTCGCCGATCATCCGGCAGATGATCGAGTCGCGCGGGATGAGCGCGGTCGCGACGTCCAGGAGGCGGAACCGATCCGACTCGACGAACGCCTGTGCTTCCATGGCAGCTAGAGCTTGGGCCCCGTACACCGCCTCGCCGTCGTGTCCGACGCTCGCCGCCTTGCCCGCGAGCTCGACCGCCAGTTCCGGCTCGCCGGGACAAACGAGCGCCCACGCGTCGATGAAGATCTGCGCGCCGATCTGCTCGGCGACCACCTTGCCGTTGAGCGCGATGGAACCGCTTTCGGGAGCCGGCACGCCCGCCTTGAGGCGCAGGAACGCCGTGTGCTCCGTCGAGTTCCCCATGCCGCCCCACCAGAAGATCGTCCGCCCCTCGATGACGTAGTTGAGCCACGTGTTGCCCACCTGCCGGGCGGTCAGGTCGCGCCCGCTGCCGTAGTCCTCCAGCGCGCGGACGAACGTGAACGTGCCGGAGATGTCGTCGTCGGTGACGATCAGCGGGGCGTTGAGCCGGTCGTTGACGTAGTAGTCCACCTCGCCGAGGCGCTCCATAATCCGGTCGTAGGACCAGCCCTCGAAGGGCCTGCCGAGATAGACGCCGATGATCTTGCCGAGCACGCCAGCGTAGACGCGCTCGTCGTAGTCGTGCGGGATGGCCATGGGAGGCTCCTGTCCGAGGTCCCGTCACTCTCGCCGTGCGGGCATCATACAGGATCGGAACCTGACTCGGAAGACCGCCCGGCCGGGCCTGGACGCGCTCCGCCCGTAGTCATCGCGCGGCGGCTCGGCTATCATTGACTCAACCTAGGAACACGGCGCGGCGGATCGAGATGGACGAAGGAAGGCGATTCCGATGCTCGACCTCAAGTGGATCCGCGAGAACCCGGACCTCCTGCTCGCAGCGCTCCGACGGCGGCACGCCGACGACCTCATCCCGGAAGTCGAACGCCTGCTCGCTCTCGACGCTCAGTGGCGCGAGGCGACCGTCGCCTACGACACGCTCCGCCACGAGCAGAACCAGGTCTCCAAGCAGATCGGCGTCCTCAAGCGCGAGAAGCAGGACGCGAGCGACGTCATCGCGCGGATGGGGCAGGTCGCCCAGGAGCTCCGCGCCCGCGAGGAGCAGGTTCGCCAGTCTCGGTCTGAGATCGACGCCATCCTGATGGTCCTCCCGAACGTCCCGCACGACTCCGTCCCCGACGGCGCGTCGGCTGAAGACAACCCGGTCGTGAAGACTTGGGGCGACGTTCCGTCCTTCTCGTTCGAGCCCAAACCGCACTGGGACCTAGGCGAGCAGCTCGGAATAATCGACCTGCCGCGCGGCAGCAAGCTGTCAGGCAGCGGGTTCCCGCTATATCGAGGCCTTGGGGCGAAGCTCCAGCGGTCGCTCGTGCACCTCATGCTCGACATCCACACGACGGAGCATGGCTACACGGAGTTCAGCCCGCCCTTCATCGTGACCCGCGCGACGATGACCGGCACGGGCCAGCTACCGAAGTTCGAGGACGAGCTCTACCGGCTCGCCCGCCAGGGGATGGACACGGACGACATCGAAGGGACGGCGGGGGCCATCGCCGGAGATGCTTTCCTGATCCCGACTGCCGAGGTCCCTGTCACGAACATCCATTCGGGCGAAATCCTCGACGGTTCGGTCCTGCCGCTCTACTACACGGCACACACGCCCTGCTTCCGACGCGAGGCGGGCGCCGCCGGCAAGGACACCCGTGGCATCCTCCGCGTCCACCAGTTCGAGAAGGTGGAGTTGGTCAAGGTCACGTCGCCTGACACGTCCTATGACGAGCTGGGGAAGATGCTCGCCGACGCCGAGCGGATCGTTCAACGACTGGAGCTCCCCTACCGCGTCATCACACTGTGTACGGGCGATATGGGCTTCCAGTCGGCGAAGACGTACGACATCGAGGTCTGGGCCGCAGGCCAGGGCAGATGGCTCGAAGTGTCGTCCATCAGCAACTGCACCGACTTCCAGTCGCGGCGGGCTGAGATCCGGTTCCGACGCGAAGAAGGCGAACGCGCCGAGCTCGTCCACACGCTGAACGGCTCCGGGCTGGCGCTCCCGCGTATCGTCATCGCGTTGCTGGAAAACAACCAGTGCGAGGATGGAAGCGTGCGGCTCCCGAAGGCGCTCCAGCCGTACATGGGCGTCGAGCGCATCGCGTCGTAGAGGTGTCAGTTGAGGCGGAAGGGCGACTTCATCTTGCCGAAACGCCGTTCGCGTTGGGAGATGCCGCGTCTAGCGGCGAGGAGCGCGCTGTTCTCGTAGTTCTGCCGGTCGATCATCTCTTGCTCTGTCCGCAGCAGCGCACCCAGGTCGCTCTCCGAGAGCAGGCGCTGCTTGGCGGTCTCCGACAACGCCGAAGTCGCCGCGATCTCGTAGGCGAGCTCCACGGGCGTCTTGGGCAGCGCGTCGGAGGGCTCCCAACTGTCTTCGAGCTCGCCCATCAGACGCGAGTAGCGAGCATAGGAGTCGCGGACGGAGCTGACCAGCGGGGTCAGCTCTGCGTCATCGAGCGTGGTCTTCGGCAGAGGAACGATCCGAACACGTCCTGCCGGGTACGGTTCGTGCTGGAAGAAGCTCGTCAGTTGGAACCGATGCTCTCCGACGGCGAGGATGTCCATCTTGCCGTCCGGGAAGCGCTCGACGTGCGTGATGCGCGCCGTGGTACCGACGCCGTAGACGCTGGCGGTGCCGCCAACTTCTCGTCCGCGCTCGATCAGCACGACGCCGAACGGGGCTTCCTGCTCGATGCACTCCCCGATCATGAGCCGGTATCGCTCCTCGAACACATGGAGCGGAATCGTCATGCGCGGGAAGAGGACCATGCGAAGTGGGAAGAGCCGCATCGTGACGGTGTCGGCGTGGTCGTCGGTCATTGCGGTTCCCTGTCAGAGCGCGTGATGGCGTCGCTGGAAGTCTAGCACGCGGCTCTGCAGAGGGTCAAAACGCGACAAAGAAGCCCGACAAAGACGCCGAGGAACGCATGCTCGCCAAGGTCCTGTCACGCACCCTATGGCATGTGTACGACGCGCTGGGCTCGCTGCTCATTGCGAACCTTCTCTGGTTCGCGTTGAGCCTGCCCTGGTGGAGCCTCGTCGTACTGCTGTCTCTCCCGTTCGACGAGTTGGCGAGCGCCCTCATCGGCGTCGCGGCAGTGCCCGTGGCGTTCCTCAATCCAGCGAGTTCGGCGTTGGGCGAAATGGCTCAGCGGCTCGCCGAGACGGGAAGCACCGACCTGCGGACCTTCTGGCGTGGACTGCGCCACCACCTCTTCCGCTCAGTCCTCTTGATGAGCGTCGGCGTTTTGATGACAATGATGTTGGCGGCGAGCGCCGCCTTCTACGGGGGCGGGGTCTTCAGCGCGCTGGGAACCTACGGAAACCTGCTGGCAGCCGGTTTCACGGTCTGGGCGATGGTCTTCGTGGGTGCGATGTCGAGCTACTGGGTCCCAGTCGCCGTCGGTATCGATGGCAAGTCGCCGCGCGTGTGGTTCACGCTGAAGCGATCAGCGTTTCTGACCCTCGATAGCCCGCTTTTCGCGCTCTGCCTGCTGGCGGCAACAATAATCAGCGCGGCGTTCTGGACTGTCACCGTGCTGGGTGTGTTCACCATCGGAATGAGCTTCATCCGCGTCCTCCACGCTGAGGCGCGTCATGTTCTGCGCGAGAAGCATGAGACCGCGAATCGTCTCACGGCGCGATCCGCAAGCCCGCCGACACGGAGCCAAGTCATGGACGCGCTTCGCGAGTCGTGGCGTAGCCAACCCAAACGTGGGCTGAGGGAGCTCCTCAAGCCCTGGGAACCGTCCGATTGACCAGGAGTGCACCACCCCCATGAGCAGGCCCTTTGAACTCGAAATCACCGATGTCGTGGGTCGCGAGATCCTCGACTCGCGCGGCAACCCAACGGTCGAAGTGGACGTCGTCGTCGAAGATGAGGTTCTCGGCAGAGCCGCCGTCCCGTCCGGCGCCTCGACCGGCGAGTATGAGGCGGTCGAGCTGCGTGACGGGAATTCCGCCCGGTATGGCGGCAAGGGTGTGCAGAACGCCGTGGCGCACGTCAACGAGCAGATCGCCGACGCCCTCATTGGCTTCAATGCGCTCGAACAGGTGACCATCGACCAGGTGCTCCTGGAACTCGACGGGACGGAGAACAAGGGTGGTCTAGGAGCCAATGCCATTCTCGGCGTCTCGCTCGCCGTCGCCAAAGCAGCAGCCAACGGCTTAGGCGTCCCGCTCTACCAATACATCGGCGGGTCGCTCGCCCACGAGCTCCCTCTGCCTATGATGAACATCGTCAACGGGGGTGCGCACGCCGACAACAACGTCGATCTGCAGGAGTTCATGGTGATGCCGGCAGGCGCTTCGTCCTTTTCCGAAGCGCTGCGCATGGGCGTCGAGGTCTTCCACGCGCTCAAGTCGGTGCTGAAGAAGCGCGGGTACAACACGTCCGTCGGCGACGAGGGCGGATTCGCACCCGATCTCAAGTCGAACGAAGAGGCGCTCCAGGTCATCATCGAGGGCATCGAGCAGGCGGGTTACGCTCCCGGCACCGACATCCTCCTGGCACTGGACCCCGCGACGAGCGAGCTCTACAAGAACGGCAAGTACGTCCTGCAGGCGGAAGCAAAGCCGGAGAAGTCCGCCGAGGAGATGGTCGCCTTCTGGGTAGACCTCGTCGATCGGTACCCGATCATCTCCATCGAGGACGGCATGGCGGAGAACGACTGGGACGGCTGGCGGTTGCTGACGGAAGCCATCGGAGACCGCGTCCAGCTCGTCGGCGACGACCTCTTCGTGACCAACACGAAGCGGCTTCGTGAGGGCATCGAGCGGGGCATCGCCAACTCGATCCTGGTCAAGGTGAACCAGATCGGGACGCTCACCGAGACGCTCGAAGCGATTCAGATGGCGACGCGAGCCGGCTACACGTCCGTCATCTCGCACCGTTCCGGCGAGACGGAGGACACGACGATCGCCGATATCGCCGTGGCGACGAACGCGGGACAGATCAAGACCGGCTCGCTGTGCCGCACGGACCGGATCGCCAAGTACAACCAGCTCCTGCGGATCGAGGAGGAACTCGGTTCCCGCGCCCTGTTCCGGGGCAGGGAAGTGTTCTCCAACTTAGCCTAGCGCCCATGGCACTCCCAACCTTCTGGCGCAGTCGGCTCGAAGACGTCGACGACGCAGTTCACTCGGCGACGCGCGGCGACGTCTCTGTGCTGACGCGTTCACCGGGCAGTCGGCCGGTCTACCTCGTCCGGTACGGGACACGCTCCATCCGGCGAGGGTCAGCCAACTATAACTCGGCGGCAGGAGCGCGCGACTCGCGTCACTACGCCGACAAGCCCGCCGACGCGCCACCTTCCCTGCTGCTTATCGGGCCCGTCCACGGGCAAGAAGTCGAGAACATCGTTGGCATCGTCAACCTGATCCACGTCGCAGAGGCTGGCGTCGATTTGCGCGGACGAGCCTGGGACCGGCTCCGCCAACTCATCGACGCCTGCCATCTGCTGATCGTACCTGTAGGGAACCCGGACGGCAGAGCCCGATGCCCGTACGAGAGCTTCGTCGGCGTCTCGGTCGACGAGATGACGCGCGTCGGGCAGGGAACGCGGCAGGACGGCTCTCTGTACGGCTGGCCCGGAGCGAAGCAGCGCCACCCGATGGTCGGCGACGTCGGACTCCTCGGCGCGTACTTCAACGACCAGGGCATCAATCCGATGCACGACGAGTTCTTCGCGCCCATGGTGTCTGAGACGAAGGCGCTCCTCGACCTCGCCCGCGACGAAGCGCCCGACTACCTCCTGAACCTTCACTCGCACGGAACCGTTCCACAGGTGCTGCGGACGGCATACGTGCCGCATCTGCACAAGCGTATCGAGGCGGACTTCGCTCGACGCCTCTATGAGCGCTACGACCGCGAGGGTCTGCCCTCCGGACAACCGTTCGAGCCCGTGCCCGACGGCGAGGAACTGCCTCTGCCGTCGTTCAACCTGACGAGCGCGCTGCACCATGTCTGCGGCGGCGTGTCGATGCTCTACGAGTGCTCGCAGGGATTGGTCGAGTACGTGCGTGTGTCGCACGACGACATCCTGAACCTCGAGCTCCTGCTCTTCGAGGAGTGGCTGGCGTTCGCTGTCGAGCATCCGGATCCGCGGCGGAGCTACGAAGTCCGATGATGCTGGGCTGTCACCGGTGGCGCTGCGTGCCGTCGCGTCCTCGCGGAGCGTGCGTCGCGGCGATGCTGTGGGTTGCGCTGTTCATTCCGCTCGCGCCAATGGCGACTGGGGAGACCATGAGGAGAGTGTTCGCCGAGACCGACGAACTGTTGCCCAACCCCGGTATGGGCTGGCAAACCTTCCACCGGTTCGCCGACGAGGACCCCAACCTCGGCGGACTACCGTCCATGTCCGCCTACTTTCGGTTCTACTGGCGCGAGCTGGAGCCCGTCGAAGGTCAGATCGACTTCGTCCATCTCGACGCTCTTCTTGCGCGCGCGCGTCGAGCAGGACAGCGATTGGCGCTCCGGGTCATGTGCGCCGGGACGAACGAGCAGGAGATGTACGTACCCGAGTGGTTGCGCGCCAAAGGCTGTCCGGGGTTCTCGTACCAATACGAGGGACAGGGCCCGACGCACTGGGTCCCGGACATGGACAGCCCCATCTTCCTCGACGCCCACCTCGGCTTCATCGAGCGGCTCGCGGAGCGCTACGACGGTCACCCGGACATCGACCTGCTCGACATTGGTACCGTGGGCTTGTGGGGCGAGTGGCATATGAGCGGAACGGGCGTCGACGTCCCCTCATGGGCGACGCGCAGGCGCATCATCAACGCCTGGATGCGTGCCTTCCCACGCATGCCCAAAGTCATGCTGATCGGCGACGCGGAAGGCTTGTCCTACGCCGCCCAGAACGGATGCGGGTGGCGAGCGGACTGCCTCGGCGACATGGGCGGGTTCTCGAAGACCTGGAACCACATGGAGCACTTCTACCGCCAGCAGCTCGAACGCACCATGACGCGAGACGTATGGCGAACCGCGCCCGTCGCGTTCGAGTCCTGCTGGGATATGCGCAAGTGGGTCGGGGAAGGATGGGACGTGGGAGCCATCTTCGACTACGCACTCGACCTGCACGCCAGCTACGTGAACAACAAGTCCGCCCCGATCCCGCCCGACGCGAAGCGGGAGGTCGAGCGGCTGCTTCGCCGGCTAGGTTACCGGATCGTGATTCGGAGCGTCGAGCACCCGGATGCCGTCTACGCCGGAGCCGCGCTGCCCATCCATATGGAGTGGGGAAACGTCGGCGTCGCTCCGCCCTACCGCGATGACCGCGTCGCCGTTCGGCTGCGAAACACATCCTCGACGCACGTCGCCGTCACGACGCTCGGTCCGCCAGTCCGGGGCTGGACGCCGGGCACGATCCACCTCGACATACGGCTGTCGGTTCCCGAAGACGCACCGGCCGGGGACTATGCGCTTGAGATTGCTCTGTTGCCCCCGGACTCCCAGGAACCGGTTATCCGACTGGCGAATGAGGGCAGACAGTCAGACGGCTGGTATTGTGTCGGCGCGGTTCGGGTCGCCGAACGTCCGGTAGAGCGCTAGCCTCGACGCTCCGCCAGTGGATCGGTGGGTCTGCCGCCGTAGCGTGCGTTGGGTCCTTCCAGGATCGCCTTCTGACGGTCGGTGAGTCCCTCGAACTCCTGCCAATCGAAGTACCGTGCCGACCACGAGACGGCGTGCGGACTGTACTTGAAGAACACCGTCCGTCGCTCGTCCGCACCTCGCCAAGGGAGCGTGCCGTGCGTGAGCGCCTCCGTGAAGAGGACGGCAGTTCCTGCCGGACCCGTCACGCAGTCGACGCGCGGATGCAGCGTTTCGAGGTCGCGCCACTCGTTCGGGAACCGGTAGTTGCTCTTGTGGCTTCCCGGCACGCATCCGAACCCGCCGTCGCCCGGATGAATCGTCTTCAGGTTGTAGGCGACCACCGACAGCCCGTTGTACATCCGCCCATCGGCGTAACGATAGTACTGCGACGGATCGAATGGCGTGCCGCCGCCGTGAAGGATCGTCCCGATGGGCCCCTTCCCCGACCGGATGACATCGAGGTAGACGTGGTCGAGGCGAAACCGTGATCCGAGCGTCTCTTCGAGATACGGCACGACGCTCGGGTTGTCGATGAGGTCTCGGTAGACATCACCCCAATGGAGCATCCCGCCGAACCGTTTGGTCGTCATGTCGGGAGCGCACTCTCGTGCGATGTACTCATCCAGGATCGCATTGAGAGCTGAGAGCTGCTCCGCCGACAACGCCTCCGGGATGACGAGATACCCCTGCAGGTCGAACAGATACCGCTCCTGGTCGGTCACCTCGGCTTCTCCTCGATCTACGTTCAGACGGCGGTCACCCGGACGGGCTTGCCTTCCCGCGCGGACTGGTTCGCCGCCACCGTCACCAGGCACGTCTTCAGACCGTCCGTGTAGTCCGACTTGACCAGCGACCGGTCGTTTGTGCGGATCGCCTGGATGAATGCGTCGTCGATGGATGTTGGCTGGGGGGTCGGCGGAATCGGCACGGTCGCCGCGCCGTCAGGAAGGACCCGCACGCCATCGGCGTACTGGATGCGCAGATGTCCCTCGACGACGAGCTCGATCCGCGAGCCGCCGCCGCCGTTCGTCAGCGCCGACGTCGTCGTGATGTACCCGATGGCTCCGCTCGCGTATTGTAGCAGCACGACCTCAGCGTCCGGGATCGTATGGTTCTCCTGATCCGTGTTGACGCGGAGCGACTCTAGCTTCGTCACTTCGACGATGTCCCCGGCGAAGTAGCGCAGTAGGTCGAGCTGATGCGTCGCCTGCTCGTGGAGCATCCCGCCCGACTTATCCATGACGCGCCACCAGTGCGTGGACCCGCCAGCGATGCCGCCCCACCGCTCGGAAACGGCAAGGGTCACGCGCTTGTCGGCGAGGAATGTCCTCAGTCCGTCGGCGTTCGAGTTGTACCGAAGCTGGTAGCCGACGCACGAGAACACACCGGCGCGGTCGATGGCTTCCTTGGTCGCTACTCCCGTCTCGACATCCATGACGACCGGCTTCTCGACGAAGATGTGGAGCCCACGTTCTGCCGCCGCGATCTCGACGCCCTCGTGGGCGAACGGCGGCAGCGAGAAGTAGCAGACCTCCATCTCGACTTCGTCGAGCATCTTTCTGGCGTCCGTGTAGGCTTGGCCTCCGTGCGTGGCAGCAGACGACTTGGCGCGCTCCTCGGACACGTCACAGCAGGCGGCGATCTCGACGCCCTCCATCGCTGCAAGGCGCTTCAGGTGTCCCTGTGCGTTGCCTCCGGTTCCCACGTAACCGACTCTGAGCGTTGACATGGCGAGTCCTCCGGTTCCGCTCTGTCATGGGCGCGCCCACTCTACGGCGGCAGAGCTCAGGTGTCAACCGCGCTGAGCGTCCTTGTTCCCTTCCGCCCGAGCGGCGCTCAGGTCATACTGCTGCTGGAAGAGCGCGCGTCGAGCGGATCGACGGCGCGAGCAGGCTCGACGCCTGGATGGATATCCAGACTAGGAGTCGTGGTATGGCTGAGAGCATGACCAGCTACGAGCGGATGAAAGCGATCTATGATCACCGCGAACCGGATCGCCTTCCGTTGACCGATTCGCCCTGGGGAGCCACCATCGCCCGTTGGCACCGCGAAGGTCTGCCTGCTGGCGTCGGCGCAGGCGACTTCTTCGGGTTCGAGCGATGGCCCGGCATCGGCACCGACAACAGTCCGCGATACCCATCGAAGGTCGTCGAAGAGACGGACACCTACGTCACGAGCACGACGTCGTGGGGCGCGACGATGCGCAACTGGAAGCACTCGGCATCAACGCCGGACTTCCTCGATTTCCGCATCCAGGACCGCGACACGTGGGAGGAAGCCAAGTCGCGGATGACGCCCACCGACGACCGCGTCAACTGGGCGGACCTGGCGCGCAATCACCCGCGCTGGCGGCAGCAGAAGCTGTGGGTCCAAGCCGGGGCGTGGTTCGGGTACGACGTGTTCGCGAGCTGGCATGTCGGCACCGAGCGGATGCTGATGGCGATGGTCGACGACCCCGAGTGGTGCCGCGACATGTTCGAGACGGCGCTGGAGCTCAACATCACGCTCTTGGAGCGCGCTTGGGATCGCGGCTACACGTTCGACTGCCTCAGCTTCCCCGACGACCTGGGCTATCGAAACGGGCTCTTCTTCTCTCTCAAGACCTACCGAGAGGTCCTCAAGCCGGTTCACAAGCGAGCGTTCGATTGGGCGCACGATCGCGGCGCCAAGGTGATGCTGCACTCCTGCGGTAACATCATGGAGCTCCTGCCAGACCTCATCGAGATCGGGCTGGACGGGCTGAACCCGCTTGAGACGAAAGCGGGCATGGACCTCGTCGAGATCAAGGAGCTCTATGGCGACAAGCTCGTGCTCCAGGGCGGGATCGACGTTCGCAAGATGTCCAAGGCGGACGAGGTCGAAGAGGAGATCCGCACAAAGGTCACAACCGCCAAACAGGGTGGCGGGTACATCTACCACTCCGACCACTCGGTGCCCAGCGACGTCAACTTCTCGGACTACTGCCGCGTCATCGAGCTTGTGCGCTGGTATGGGCGCTACTAGGCGCGCGTCTCCTTGAGAGCTTCCAGGACGACGGGCATCGAATCCTTCCAGTTGCGCGGGCAGTGCTCGGAGACTTCGAATGCGAGCTTCGTGCCATCAGGTGCTGCCTGCCGCACGAGGTCGAGAACCTTGTCGCGCAGCCTTGCGCGCGGAAGCTGGTAATCGCCGACGCGGATGTTGACCCAGAGGAGCTTGTCGGGCCACGCAGACCGGCACTCGTCCAGAGGCAAGTCGCCCTCGTTGGGCTCCGTGAGCGACTCGATCATGTCGATGGGAGCGCGCGCAATCTCGCGTGCGCACGCTGCCGTCCGTCCGTCGTAATGGGAACCGACGATCTTCCCTGCATCGTGGAGAACCGGGAAGCACTCTTCGTAGACCGGCAGTAGGTACTCGGCGTACCGGACGGGCCCCAGGGTCTCTGCTGTGAAGTTCTCCAGGTTCGACACGAACCGCCCCGGAACCGTCGCCGCAATCTCGACGACGTGCCGGAAGTTCGCGAGGAGCGCGTCGTAGAGATCACGGACGGCGTCCTCGAAGTCCGCGAGGTGGAATGCGAAGTTCTCCAGTCCGGCGTAGTCGACGAGGATCGTCTGGAGCGGCGTTCGACCAATCGCTAACAGCCCGATACCATGGGGTGGGAGCTTCGACAGGGCGTCGACGTAGGCTTCGACCCGTGACTCGATGGACGTGTTCCTGACGATATGCGTCATGATCCGGTAGTCGTCGGGCGTCTCCAGCAGGTACTTGCGGTGCCAGCCGTTCGCCCAGGTCTGGGTCAGTTCGCCGACGGATGTCCGCAGCGTCTGCCGCCGTATGGACTCGCCGCCTTCGACGTACTCGTCCCACAGCACTTCCCTATCCGCCGGAACGCCAGCGGATGCGCCGATGTGGAACGTCACTCCCAAGCCTGCCTCGTACATCGCGTCCCACGCCGGATCGTTGGGCGCGTAGCCCCACTCCCCGCGATAGATCGTGTACGGGATCTCGTCGGGTCGCTCTCCCGCCCAGTAGGCATCGATGCGCTCGCGAATATCCATGGGTGGCTCCGCTATCGGTGCGCCAACTCCTGCGACAGGTCGAGGTACCGCTTGATGCCTTCCGGCGTCACGTTCCAGGGGATGTGGTTCCCGACGCACATGATGTAGCCGCCGGTCATGCGGGAGGTCTCGACCATGCTTTCGACCATGGCGCGGATCTCGTCCGGGTCGTTACGGGTCAATACGCGGTTGTCGCCTTCCCCAGCGGCGAAGCAGTTCTCGTGCTTCCGAGCCATCGCCTTGTAGTCGGTGAAGGGCTCCGAGATGACGCCTCGCGCCCCGCAAGCCATCACGTCGTCCACGTACGCGTCCACGCACCCGTCCGACATGAACAGGACGTGTTTGCCGGCATCGCGGAGCATGCCCCAGAACTCCTCGTAGCGAGGGAAGATGTACTTGCACATCCATGCGGGCGAGCAGACGGGTCCTCGCGCCGTCACGATGTCGTCGTGGCACACCACGAAGTTGATCGGTAGACGCGCAAAGGTGCGGAACACCTTGCGGTTGATCTCGGCGAACTCGTCCATGATCCGCTCGAACCCGGGCAGCAGACAGGTCTGGAGGAACAGGTCCCAGCCGAACGTCAGCAGGGGCCACATGAACATCGTGTTGTAGAACCCGACGGACGCCGTGCTGCCCTCGGGAGCCTTGTCCCCCCACTCCTTCGGGTACCCGCGCCGGTAGGACTCGTAGAGTTTCTCCTCGTCCGTGTAGTCGCGCTTCTCGACGACCTCCATCTCCCGCATGTCCTGGTGCTCCAGCGGCGAGTAGGAGAGCACGTCATCGACCGTGCGGAAGTTGGTTCCCCAGTCCCAATGGCTCGTCTCGCCGGTTCCCCAGCGCACACGCCGCCTGCCCTGGGCGTCTGTCGAGGACGAGTGCCCGTCCGTTCCTAGCGTGGGCTTCGGGACCGGCGTGTCGTCTGCCGGAACGCCCAGCCCAAGCTCCGGATACAGTTCGCGGAGCCGGAGCCGGCAGCTTCGCGGCGACTCGTAGTAGTCGATGCCGGTCAGGTACGTCTCGGCGTCCGGGCAGGACCAATGCTCCCAGTGGGGAATCTTCTTGGGGGCGAGACCCATGTAAGCCATGTACCGATCGTCGTAGGGCATGCTCAGGCTCCGTGGAAGCGCAGGTGCACGCGACGAGGTCGCCTCAGTCGATTAGTGCCCCGATTCGCCGATTCCCTCAAGAGACCTGCGCGCGATTCCACATGCGCTTGGCGCCGAATCGTGATGAACTGGGGGAACCAGCGCTCGCCCTACCGCGATTGCCGCGAGGAGGAACGACATGCCAGCGCAACGCAGTCCGGATTGGCGCGCCGTGCACATCATGGCGCCCGGCAGCGAGGGCATGCCCCTGCTGCGCCGAGCCGTCGACGAGGTACTCGCTCCCCTCGGTGTCAACGTCCTCGTCCTCGAGATCAACTATGGGTTCGATTATAGGTCCCATCCAGAGCTTCGCGCGTCGCGATCGGTGTCCCGGAACGAGTGCCGGGAGTTCGCCGATCTGTGCCGTGAATGCGGCATTCGGCCCGTGCCCATGTTCAACTGCCTGGGCCATCAGTCGTGGGCGAAGACGACCTTCAGCCTGCTGACACAGTACCCTCAGTTCGACGAGACGCCCGACTTGCCGAAGAACAACCCGGACATCTACTGCAGAAGCTGGTGCCCGCTCCACCCAGACGTGAACGGGATCGTGTTCGATCTGTTCGGAGAGCTCATCGACGCGTTCGAGGCGGACGGGTTCCACGTCGGCATGGACGAGGTGTTCCTGATCGCCAGCGACCAGTGCCCGCGCTGCCGAGGGAAGGACCCCGCCGAGCTCTTCGCCAAAGCCGTCAACGACTACCACGCCGAGCTCGTCGGACGACGCGGCGTCGAGATGATGCTATGGGGAGACCGTCTGCTCGACGCCGAGTCGATGGGATACGGCAAGTGGGAATCGAGCGCAGACGGAACAGCGCCCGCCATCTTCGCCATACCGAAGGACATCGTCGTCTGCGACTGGCACTACGAGCCGCGCGACGACTACCCGTCGGTTCGGTACTTCCAGGAACGGGGATTCCGTGTGCTGCCCGGGAGCTGGCGGAACGCGCAAGCCGCCCAAGCGCTGATGGAGTGCGCCCGCGCCGACGCGACCGTGCGGGTGCTGGGCCACCTCTGCACGACGTGGGTGAACGCCGTCGATCTCTGTCGCGCGCTGCTGGGAGAGCCGCCGGAACCCGCGCCGAACGCCGTCGAAGCCGCCGGTACGCTTCGGATGTGTATGGACGCGCTGTCGTCGGACGACTGACTGCCCAGAGAGGCTACAGCGTCACACCGATGTTCCAGGGGTTGAACTCCGCCTCGCCGACGCCTGCCGCTTCGCTCTTGGAGGGCTTGCCGGAAGCGACCGCGATCACCTCGTCGAGGATCTGTAGCCCGACGTCACGCACGGACGTGCCTGAGAGGATGACGCCCGCATCGATGTCCATGTCGTCGATCATGTGCTCGTAGAGCGGCGTGTTCGTCGCGATCTTGATCGACGGCACTGGCTTGAACCCGAAGACGCTCCCGCGCCCCGTCGTGAAGAGGACCACATTCGCGCCTCCGGCGACCATGCCGGTCACGGAGACCGGATCGTAGCCCGGCGTGTCCATGATGACGAACCCCGACTCGCGCATGGGTTCCGCGTAGCGGTAGACGGCTCGCAGCGGAGTCGTGCCGCCCTTGGCGATGGCTCCCAGCGACTTCTCGTAGATGGTCGTCAATCCACCGGCTTGGTTCCCGGGCGTCGGGTTGTTATTGATCTCGACGCCGAACATCGCCGTGTAGTTCTCCCACCACTGGATCCGTGCGACGAGAGCCTTTCCGACCTCTTCGCTGACGGCGCGCGCCGTCAGGATGTGCTCCGCGCCGTACATCTCCGGGGTCTCCGAGATGCAGTGCGTCCCGCCGTAGCGCACCAGCTCGTCGCCGCAGGCGCCGACGGCCGGATTCGCGGTGATACCCGAATGGGCGTCGGACCCGCCGCACTCCGCTCCGATGACGATCTTCGAGATGGGCTGAACCGTCCGGCGGCAAGCGTTCGCCGCCGGCAGCATCGCCTCGACGGCGCGGACACCAGCGTCGATGGTCTTGCGGATGCCCCCTTCGCCCTGGATCGAGATGGTCACGGGCGGCTTACGAGTCGTGGCGATCTGCAGGAGCCCTTCGTTCGCCACCAGGTCTTCGAGCTGGTTGATCTCGCACCCGAGCCCGATGAGGACGTAGCCGAACACGTTGGGGTGGCGGGCGAAGCCCGCGAGTGTCCGCTGAAGCTGCGCGTAGTCCTCGGACCCGATTGCCATGCCGCAGCCGCCCTTGTGCGTGATGGGCAAGATGCCGTCCACGTTGGGGAAGTCCGTCAGGCGATCCCCTCGAAATGCGTCCGCGACGTAGGTCGACACGCTCGCCGAGCAGTTGACGGTTGAGATGACCGCGATGTAGTTGCGGGTCCCGACGCGTCCGTCGGGCCGCTCATAGCCCATGAATGTGCGCATTCGGTCGGCTGCGTAGGGCTCAACAGGCTTCGCTTCCGCGCCGAAGTTGTAGTCGCGCTCGAAGTCGCGGACGCCGACGTTGTGGACGTGCACGTGGCTTCCCGCCTCGATGTCCGACTTGGCGAAGCCGATCGTCTGGCCGTACTTGCAGATGGGCGAACCGGCGACGATGTTCCTCAAGGCGACCTTGTGACCCGATGGGATGCTGCCGCGCACGTCGATCTCGGAGCCTTCCGGCGTCGCGAGGCTGATCGCGGACAGGTCTTCGCGAGCGACGGCGACGTCATCGCCGAGCCGAAGCAACAGGGCTTTGTCGAGCAGCGGAAAGGTCGGCATGTCGCGGACTCCTGGCAGGGACACGTCACCGGTGCGGGCTGGGCGGATTCTACGGGTCAGCACGACGGGCGTCAATGACCGGTTCCGTTGACGCTCGGCGGCTCCCTGCGTACCATCGGCTTGATGACCCAACAGCGCGCGAGGAAGGGCTACCCATGGCGATCCCCGACACCATCTGGCGGCAATACGACATCCGAGGCATCTACCCCACCGAGGTGAACGTCGACGCCGCCCGGCAGGTCGGACGGGCGTTCGGGACGACCATTCGTCGGCTGCGCGGCAAACGGGTCTGCGTTGCCGGGGATGCGCGCGTGAGCTCGCCAGAGCTGCGACCTGCCACCATCGAAGGCATTCTCTCGACCGGCTGCGATGTGGACGACCTGGGCATGGCGCCGACGCCCGTCATGTACTTCGCCGTCGCCCATTTCGGGTACGACGGCGGGCTCATCGTGTCGGCGAGCCACAACCCGCCCCAGTACAACGGGTTCAAGTCGCGTACGAACGAACGCGCGCTCTTCGGCGACGACATTCAAGAGATGCGCAAGATGGTCGTCGGCAACGACTTCACTTCGGGCAAGGGCGCGATGCAGACGCGGGACGTAGCGCCAGACTATATCGACTACATGAAGGCGGCTTTCTCGCTGCACCGTTCCTTGAAGGTCGCCATCGACTCCGGCAACGGCGCAACGGGTCCCATCGCCGTTCAGATGTTCGAAGCGCTGGGCTGCGAGGTCGTGCCGCTTTTCACGGAACCTGACGGGCGGTTCCCGAACCACATTCCCGACCCCACAGTTCCTGCCAACATGGTCGCCCTGCGCGAGGCGGTGCGTCAGACGAACGCGGACATCGGCTTGGGCATCGACGGCGACGGGGACCGCGTTGCGGCAATGACGCCGGACGGCAGGCTCCTGTGGGGAGACAAGATGCTCTCCATCTTCGTCGACTCGATCATCGGGTCCAACCCGGGGCCCGTCGTGTTCGACGTCAAGTGCTCGATGACGTTGGTCGAACGGATCCGAGCTGTCGGCGGGACGCCGGTCATGTGGAAGACCGGCTACCCCCTGCTGCAAGCGAAGATGAGGGAGACGAAGTCCGTCCTCGCAGGGGAAATGAGCGGGCACATGTACCTCGCCGACCGCTACTACGGCTACGACGACGGCATGTACGCCGGCGCGCGCATGGTCGAGGTCATCGCCAACGGCGGCGTCTCGCTGAATGACATCGCCGACAGCCTGCCGGACTACCCTGGAACGCCGGAGCTGCGGCTCCACTGCGACGAAGCGGCGAAGTCCAGCATCGTGCCCGCAGTCGTGAAGCGGATCCCCTCCCACTACGATATCGTGGACGTAGACGGTGTGCGGTTCTCCACGGATTCGGGCTGGGGGCTCATCCGCGTGTCGAACACGGAGCCGGCTGTCGTCGCGAGATTCGAGGCGAAGACCAAAGCGGAGCTCGCCACGATCATGGAGGATGCCCTACGCATCCTGGACGGTCTGCCCATCGACATCGAGCCCGTCCGGGAGATCGCGGCGAGACTGTGATTGTAGCCGTCGCGTTCCGGGCAGATCTCAGGACCGCGTTGCTGGGGAGGTCATAGAGCGGAACTTCCGCGCAAGCTGACGGAAGGAGCTGGCCCATGCGACGAGCCTCTGGTCGGACAGCGTGGGCGCTGGTGATCGCTGCGATTGTACCCGTTCTGCCGGCATGGTCGGCAGGATCGCACATCGTCTTCCTGCTGAGGCAGGATGCGCGTGCTGGTGCACAGGCGCGCTTGGCTATGGTCGACCCGGATGGGCGTGAAAAGGCTCTACGTCCAGACCAGCCGGTTCCACTGGTCCCTGCGCCCTACGGCTCGCGCGACGGTACGAGGGTTCTTATCTCGACTGGGACCGACATCGGCTTTGTCCTGCTCTCAGGCGAGGGGTTTCAGCCGATTGCGCGGTTGTCCGCGCAGTTCCCGCGCTGGTCGCCCGACGAGCGGCGTATTGCCTATGTGGCGTATGACATGCGGGACGGTATCGGGACTGCTAACATCTGGCTGCTCGATCTGCAGGAAAACACGTCCAGGCCCCTCACAGACGACGGATGGATGAACGACCACCCGTCCTGGTCGCCGGACGGTCGTCAAGTCGCGTTCACATCCCAGCGCGATCAGTCGTTCTGGCGAAAGCGAGGCGGCAACGCTCTTCCGACCAACGACATCTTCGTATTGGACATCGAGAGCGCCAGGCTGCGGAACCTGACTCAGAGCCGCGCGCAAGAACTCTACCCTCAGTGGTCTCCCGACGGTTCGGCGGTCCTCTATCTCCGAGTCGTCGACGATTCGTTCCACGACCTGGAGGCTCTCGACATCGAAAGTGGCAGGACCTGGTCCGTCACGTCCAAGACGCTGAATGTCTTCTACGCGTCGTGGTCCCCAACCGGGAGGCAGATCGTGTTGGCGGCGGCTCCCGTGCGGGAGTTCCTCCGAGGTGAAGCAGGTGGCAACCTCTACATCGCCGCTCGCGATGGAAGAGACGTCCGCCGGATCACAGACTACGCGCCAGGGTCGTGGCCTTACTACCCCAACTGGTTTGGCTCCTCGGACCAGGCAGTGAGTCCGTTAGCGGGCTCTCCATCCGTATGGGGTAGGCTCAAGAAAGAGCCTCCAGCAGAACGAGACTCGTTTCGCTCCGTATCGTCACGGAGGCTGCGACCATCACCGTGAAGGTCGGAGGCAGCGGACGCGCTCGTGCTATCATTCAAGAGTGGTGGGTGACGATCTCCTTCTGCGCGCCGAACCCAACGTGAGGAGACACCTGTGAGCGCGATCTCGCGAGTTCTCGTCCTGCGCACAGGCGGCGTGAACTGTGACGTCGAGACCGAGCACGCCTTCCGGCTGGCTGGGGCCCAAGTCGAACGGCTCCACATCAACCGTCTCCTCGAGAAGGAACGCGCCCTCGACGAGTTCCAGGTTCTCGTTGTGCCCGGCGGATTCTCGTACGGAGATGACATCGCTGCGGGCAAGCTCTTCGCCAACGAGCTCGTCTACCGGCTCCGCGAGCCGCTGGAGCGGTTCGTCGCCGACGGGAAGCTGGTGTTGGGCGTCTGCAACGGGTTCCAGGTCTTGATCCGCGCGGGGTTGCTTCCGGGCTTCGTCGCGGTCGGGACGCAGGAAGCCACGCTGACGCACAACGATTCGGGTCGATTCGAATGCCGCTGGGTGCACTTGCAGCCTGAACCGACTCCCTGCGTCTTCACGCGCGGGATGGAGCGGGCGATCCAGTTGCCGGTCGCCCATGCGGAAGGGAAGCTCCTCGCGAGCGACGCGGTCCTCGACCGGATCGAGTCACAGTCTCAGATCGTCTTCCGTTACTGCGATCCCTCTGGCGGCGCGGCAGGCTATCCGGCGAACCCGAACGGATCGGCGAAGGGAATCGCCGGGGTCTGCAATCCATCGGGAACCGTCTTGGGTCTGATGCCACACCCGGAGCGGTTCGTACAGCGCACGCAGCATCCGCGCTGGACACGCGAAGCGCTGCCGGCAGAAGGTCACGGCATGGCGCTGTTCCGAAATGCGGTGGACTATGCCCGCGAGCACCTCAACTGAGTTGACCCAGGTTCTGCGCAAACCGATCTGAAAGCGACGCCTTGCGAATCGCCTACTTCGACTGCTTTTCGGGCATCAGCGGCGACATGATCCTCGGCGCGCTCATTCACGCCGGATTGGATGTCGAGGCTCTCACCCGCGAGCTCGCGAAGCTGAACCTTGACGAATGGCATCTCCATGTCAGCACGACGCATCGGCACGCCATCGCCGCGACGCGCGTCGAGGTTCACGCCCACGACCACGCCGGACACGCCCAGCATGGAACCGACGCGGATACTCGCGAGCACACGCACGAACACAGCCACAGTCACGGCCACGATCACCACGGTGGCGGCGGGCACCGCCACCACGGACACCACCACACCCACGACACAGACGGCGCGCACACGCACGATCACCCGCATCGCGGGCTCGACGACATCCTGGCGCTGATCGACCGTAGCAACTTGCCAGATGGCGTCAAGCGCACCGCCTCGCGCATCTTCGACCGATTGGCAGAGGCAGAGGCGAACGCACATCGTGTCTCGAAGCACGAAGTCCATTTCCACGAAGTCGGCGCAATCGATGCTCTCATCGACATCGTCGGCGCGGCGACCGGGCTCGATCTGATGGGCATTGAAGCCGTCTATTGCTCACCGCTGCCCGTCGGGAGGGGATTCGTCCGGTGCGATCACGGCATGATGCCGATACCGGTTCCAGGAACGATGGAACTGCTCAAGGATGTGCCCGTATACCCAACGTCGATAGACCGGGAGCTCATCACGCCGACCGGCGCAGCCATCGTGACGACGCTCGCCTCCGGCTTCGGGCGAACACCTGAGATGACGGTTCGCGCGGTCGGCTACGGGGCGGGGAAGCGCGACCTCATCGAACAGCCCAACATGCTGCGCGTCGTCATCGGAGACAGGCCCGATGCCGCGACCGCCTTCCAGACCGACACCGTCCATCTCATCGAGACGAACATCGACGACCAGTCGCCGGAGGCTTTTGGATATCTGGTTGATCAGCTCTTGGCGGCTGGCGCGCTCGATGCCTATTTCACACCGATCACCATGAAAAAGGGCAGACCCGCGTACCAACTCTCAGTTCTCGCGGAGCCTGATGCCGTCGAAGGGCTGTCGGCTCTCGTACTGCGCGAAACATCGACCTTCGGCGTTCGCGTGTCGCCGCTCTCGCGTCGCAAGGTCGCGCGCGAGGTCGTTCGCGTCACGACTCGGTTCGGCGAAGTCCGCGTGAAAGTCGGGACTGCACCCGATATCCTGAAGATCGCTCCTGAGTATGACGACTGCCGCCGGGCGGCAGAGCTTTCGGGCGCGCCCATCCGCGAGGTCTACGACGCGGCGATCGAAGCGTACCGGTCGGTGTACGGGCAGTCGTGACCGGCGGCGGAGCGCCAACGGCGCACGGCCATTTCACGAGCGACAGATCCCTAGAGTGTGTTATGCACTTTGTGGAACCCGCGCGACAAACCGTTTGAGCATCAGGATGGCGAACGCGAGGAAATGAAGACCTACCAACGTTTGCTCCAATCGCTCATAGTCGCGCGCCAGCCGTCGGAATCTCCCCATCCACGCGAACGTCCGCTCGACGACCCAACGACGCGGAAG
>Ga0194120_10003983_pt1 | contig 23347 bp, 19 predicted proteins | sample TA2MahCa65mmetaG_FD_148642 | JGI IMG/M metagenome (GOLD analysis project Ga0194120, IMG submission 148642) | Freshwater microbial communities from Lake Tanganyika, Tanzania - TA2015019 Mahale Deep Cast 65m | ecosystem: Environmental > Aquatic > Freshwater > Lake | place: Tanzania: Lake... | reverse complement strand
CCCGCCGCAACGCCTCCCGCCGCAACGCCTCCCGCCGCAACGCCTCCCGCCGCAACGCCTCCCGCCGCAACGCCTCCCGCCGCCGATCCGTCCGCGCCGGCGACTCCGCCCGCCGCGGGCCCGGGGGCGCCTCCGGCGCCGGTCCAGGAAGACAAGCCGCTGGAGGAAGTCCGCGATCAGATCGTGACACGCCTTGCGCGGCCCAAGGCCGAAGCGCGGCGCACCGCGCTGCTCGACGGAGTCCGCAAGGAAATGGAGGCCTACTACCAAAAGCGGACGATTTGGACGCAGCGCGCCGAAGGCGACGCGGCGCCCGAGCCGACCGCTCCCAATCTCGAGGAATTGGCCGCGAAGAGCGGCATGACGGCCGGGCGCACGGGGCTCGTCGACTACCACACGGTCGAATCGACCGAGTTGGGGAAGACATCCCGGTTCGATCAGAACACGTTTTCGTTCCGGCCGTTCCGCGAAATCGGTTTTGACCCCGACATTCCCATGTATCGGCCCCGCGATATCCGCGACGCGAAGGAAACGGACGTCGAGTACGTGTATTGGAAGACGTCGGTCAAGGACCAGTTCATTCCGGAACTGGGCGACATCCGCGACGATGTGGCTCGCGACTGGAAGAAACTCGAAGCCAGGAAACTTGTCGACAAGCGGGTCGAGGAATTGCGGAAAGAGGCTTCGGAACGCGAGGGCGGCCTGAAGGAGCGATTGCCGGCTCAGGCCGAGAAGATCACGTCGACCAACGAATTCTCTTGGATCACGATGGGCGGTGGTTTGATTCCCCAAATGAACTCGCCCCAACTCAGTTCGGTGGAAGGCGTCGACGCGGTGACCTGGGAGTTCATGGAGACGGTCTTCGCGAAGAAGGCGGGCGAGCTGGGCGTCGTCCGCAACGCCTCGCACGACTCGGCGTACGTCTTCCTGGTCACGCGCCGAGGCCCCGACGTCGACGCGCAGCGGCAGCGGTTTCTCAGGACGTTTTTTCAAGGCGGCAGCGAAGTCGCCGCGCTCGCGCAGGGCGAGTTCCAGGACTACTACCGTCGTTGGTACGCTCAGCTCGAACGGGAAATGAAGGTCGAGTGGAAGCGGCCGCCTCAATAGGTACGCCGCGGCGTACCGAGCCGAATGGCCGGTCCTCGCGTCCCGGTGGTCTTCGCGTCCCGTTCCCGGGCGGCGATTGGCCGCCGTCGAGACATCGTACGTCACTCGGGACCGGTCCGCGCGTCCCCGTTCCCGGGCGGCCATTCGAGGACGACGGCCGCCGCTTCTAGTCGGATCCCGTCCGTTGGAATACGACGGCGGAAAGCGGCGGCAGCGTGACCGTGATCGAATGCGGGCGCATGTGGTGCGTTCGGTTCGCCGCGTGCACGCCCGGGTAGTTCCCCACATTCGAACCGCCGTAGTACGCGGAGTCGCTGTTGAGCACCTCCTGATACCATCCGGGGCGAGGCACGCCGACGCGATAGTCCTTTCGCACGACCGGAGTGAAGTTGCAGCAGACGACGGCGAGATCCTCCGACGTGACCGCTTTGCGGAGGTAGACAAGCACGCTGTCATTCCCGTTGTGGCAGTCGATCCACTCGAATCCCCGGCCGTCGAAATCGGCGTCGTGCAGCGCCGGACAACGGCGATAGAGGTGATTGAGATCGGCGACCAGTTTTTGGACGCCTTGATGGGTTTCCCACTGGAGCAGGTCCCAAGGCAACGGCCGCTCGTGCGTCCATTCGGTCCACTGGCCGAAGTCGCCGCCCATGAAGAGCAGTTTCTTGCCGGGGTGCGTCCACATATAGGAAAACAAAAGGCGCAGATTCGCGAACTTCCGCCAAAGGTCGCCCGGCATTTGATCGAGCAGAGCGTGTTTGCCGTGGACGACTTCGTCATGCGACAACGGAAGGACGAAGTTCTCGCTGAACGCGTAGATCAGGCTGAACGTCAGTTCGTTGTGATGGTGCCGCCGATGGATCGGATCGTTCCGCATGTAGCGGATCGTGTCGTTCATCCATCCCATGTTCCATTTCATGCTGAATCCCAGCCCACCCGCATCGACCGGGCGGGAAACGCCTCCCCACGCCGTCGATTCCTCGGCGATCGTCAGGATCCCCGGGAATCGCTCATGCGCCCGCGTGTTGAACTCGCGCAGGAAATCGATCGCTTCGAGGTTCTCGCGGCCTCCATGACGGTTCGGAATCCACTCGCCTTCCTTGCGGCTGTAGTCCAAATACAACATCGACGCGACGGCGTCGACGCGGAGCCCGTCGATGTGGTAGCGGTCGGCGAGGAACAGGGCGTTGGCGAGCAAATAGTTGCGCACCTCGTTGCGGCCGTAATTGAAGATCAGCGTGCCCCAGTCGGGATGTTCGCCCTGCCTGGGATCCTCGTGCTCGAATAGGGCCGTTCCGTCGAACCGCCGCAGCCCGTGCGCGTCGCGGGGAAAGTGGGCGGGGACCCAATCGACAAGCACCCCGATGCCGTGCCGATGGCAATGATCGACGAAGTACATGAAATCGGCGGGCGTTCCGTAGCGACTGGTCGGCGCGTAATAGCCGACCGTTTGATATCCCCAGCTCCCCGTGAAAGGATGCTCGCTGATCGGCAACAGTTCGAGGTGCGTGTAGCCCATCCGCAGGCAGTATTCCACGAGCTGATGGGCGAGGTCGCGGTAGTTCATCCACCCGTGCAACCGGTGGGGATCCTGCCTCCAACTGCCGAGGTGGACTTCATAGATGGAGATCGGCTTGCGGAGCGGATCGGATGATCGCCGCTCACGCATCCAAGGTTCGTCGTTCCATGCGTATTGATCCAGGTCGGCGACGACGGACGCCGTGCAGGGCGGAAGCTCGGCATGGAACCCGAACGGATCGGACCGATCGCCGACATCGCCGAATTTCGACTTGATCCGGTATTTGTATTTCTGTCCGGCCGCCGCGCCCGGCAGAAACAGCTCCCAAATGCCGCTCGAACCCCGCCGCCGCATGGGGTGGAGCCTTCCGTCCCAGGCATTGAAGTCGCCGACGACGCTGACGCTTTGGGCGTTCGGCGCCCAAACGGCGAAGTTCGTCCCCGATACGCCTTCGATGGTCCGACGCTGCGCGCCCATGCGTCGGTGGATATCGAAATGTTTGCCCTCGCCGAAAAGATGCAAGTCAAGTTCGGTCAACAGCGGCTCGAAGGCGTACGGGTCGTGCATGGTGATGATCTGTCCGCTTTGCGTCGAGACGCGGAGCCGGTAGCGGTGGGGGCGCTCCGTTCCGTCGAGCGGGCACACGGTTTCGTAAAGGCCCGAAGGGTGGATGCGACGCATCGGACGATGGACCCCGTGCTCCTCGTCGATCATCCAAACCTGCCGCGACTCGGGCCAGTATGCCCGCACGGCGAGGGCGCGCCGACCTCCCTCCGCCACTTCATGCGGACCGAGCAGATCGAACGGATTCGCGTGCACGCCGTCGAGCAGGGCTCCTATTCCCTCCGTTGGAACGTTCGATTGCACTCGTGTGCCTCCTCATGATTCCGTGGCCTGTATCATCGGGTCAAGGGACCTTCCGCTAGCGACGTTTGCGGGAATCCCCCAGACGGCGGATGCGGCCGCGCGAAGGCGTGCGAGCCAGCCGACCGATCGACGCGCCGCCGACGTCGCTCGACGCCGCGACGAGGACCCGAAAACGGCCGCGTCGGGCCGGGCCGCATGCGCCGTTCGCGCGACGGCGCGAGGACCCCGCGTCCCCCGTCCGCGATCGGGACCGGCTTCGGCCGTCGGTGTCCGCGCGCCGTCGCGCGGCGTCGCGACGCGGTGGTCCGCCGAGTCCGTTTCCGAAGGGGCGGACGATACCCATGAAGGATGGAGCGATCGGCAGTCCACCTGATGGTACTGTAAGGCCCGGTCGATGCGCCGCCACAAGTCGTCGTTGCGGATGGGAGCCATTTGTCCAAAACGCTCCCATTGCCAGTCGTTCTCGCGCCATTCGGGTAGGCCGTACCGAAATCCCCGCGCAACGTATCGACTATTCGTGACAAGCGTGACGCGCGAGGGTTGATCGAGGGCTTCGAGTCCGCGCACGGTCGCCAGCAAGTCGAGTCGATCGCCGCGTACGGACGGCTCCTCGTCTTCCACTTCCATTCGGACGTCTCCCTCGATGTCCTCGAGGACAAACCGCCATTCGCCGGCCCCTTCCTCGGCCGGACCGCGCGACTCGGAGAAGAGCAGGAAATGAGGTTTGGGAACTCGCATCGCCGCCTCGCCGGAATAGGCCGTCCCAGGGGATCCGATGCCCGCGGATCCGAAGAGCCACTCGCATCGGCGGGGAATCATGCCGGTCGCCTCGCGCGCCGACCCGCTCATCCCGCCGGTCGCCGGCCCTTTCCTCCGGCGAAACCGTCTACTCTATCGGCAGCGGCGACGCATCCACCGCAATTCCCGCCGTCGGCGCGGTTCGACAATCAGAACCGTTACAGGCGAACGAGCCCGCGCGACGGAACGCGGAAGAACCGGGTGCAACCTAATCGGACGATCCGTCGATCGTGTCGCATGAAGGCCCGGCCGACTCGGCGAAAGAAGATGCGGAAGCGGCGGCGGTCGTCGCGATCGCCCGCCGTCTCGCGGTCGACGCCGCTCGACGAGGCACCGCGCCGCGATGTTCGGCCGGGTCATCGCCGCGGACCAACGTGCCGTTCCAATCCACGGCGAGCATGACGCTGTTGATTCCCGACCCGATGCCAAGCAGCGAGCACCGATCGCCGGGACTCAGGAATCCCCGTTCGGCTCCGATCGCGAGCGTGATCGGAAGGGCCACGGATCCCGTGTTGCCCAACCAGGGATACGTCGAGTAATCGAGCGACGGATCGAGGCCGAGCGCATCGAGCATGCGTTTCCGATGGGCGCCGCCGACCTGATGGCAAATGGATTTCGGCGTCCGCGCCGACTGGACCGATCCGGATGCGCCGGCGGAGTCGGCGAGATCATGCCACTCCCCGACGAAGTCGCCGTACGTCGCCGCGCCGAGGTCGACGCCCGCGAGCAGGAGTCCCTCGGAGTCGGTTTCCATGAGCGGCCGCATCGAGTCGCCCGCATCGTCACGACCGCTCCGGCAAAGCCGATGGTGCTCGGTCCTCGCTCGAACGACGGCCGAGCGAAGTCGGTTTCCCGTTCGGCTGATCGCGTCATGCACCAGCAGTACGGCGCAGCTCGCCGAACCGATGGTGAGCGACGCGAAGGCCGGTTTGACCGATTGCCTCGTCCATCCTCGATCGGCATTGAGGAGTTGGATCGTGTTCTCGACAAGTTGCCTGCCGCTCTCGGTGCCGACGACCAGCCCGGCCTGAATCTGGCCAAGCTCGATCATGTTGGCGACTTGCAGGATACCGTTGAGCAGTCCGAGGCAAGCGTTGGAAACATCGTAGATGGCCGCGTGCTCGGACAAGCCGAGACAATGATGCACGCGGCACGCGGTCGCCGGTTCGAGATGGTCCCGGCACACGGACGCGTGGACCAGCGCTCCGACCCGTTCCGCGTCGAATTCGGCCCCTTCGAGGGCTCGCCGAGCGCTCGCCGCGCTCATGTCGCTCGGCCACGCGCCTTCGGGCCAGAACCGCCGCGCGGCGATGCCGGTCATCAATTCGAGCCGGCCCTCGGGCAGACGCAACCGCGCGTAAAGGGCAGCGAGCCGCGCCTCGATCTGGGCCGACGTCACAATTTCGCTCGGCAAAGTGTAGCCGAGCGATTCCAAACAAACGTGGCGATACAGCATGAGGGCCCCGCATCCTCGGCCATCGACGCCGCTCTCCCCGAGCGGAGCTGTCCACGATAGCGAAGGCGTCCGAGGCCGTAAAGGACCTCGGACGCCGGCCCCGTCCCACAAGAAGTGGCCGTGGGTGATTGAAGGGTGGGCCGTAACGGACCTCGGACGCCGGCCCCGTCCCATCGAGGCGAATCGCCGTACGCCGCGAACGGCGTGCTAGCGTCGGAGTGCTTGCACAGGATCTGGGGGCGGCCGGCCGGATCGGCCTCAAAATATGGGGAATCGATTGCGTGCGATCGGCCGGCCGATACACTCGCACCCGCGATGGACAAACGCTTGTCACCGATCGGGGATTCGAGATCGCCCCATCGCCGCGCGAGGGAAAGCGCGTGAGACGCCGAATCAGAAGGAAAGGGATTTCGACGGGGACGCCCGAACTACCCGGCCTGACCCGTCACGCGGTTGTCGAGATCGTTGGTTCCTTCGACGGGCGGCGAGCCGACGTTCCGCGGAACGCATGGCCTGCGTTCGCGGCCATGCGCGGTCTTGGATTCGGATTCCCGCGCGGATCGCATCGATCATCCGGCCGAAGCCCGAAGCGGGGAGTCTCCTTCGGGATCATCATGACAGGAGGGATATTGTTATGCGAAGAAAGCCACTGATCGCGTTGAACGCCGACTATCGCGGAATTCGAAAGGACTCGGCCGCATACTCCTACGTCGCCGCCGGCTACTACGAATGCCTGCGGCGCGTCGGCGCCGTCCCGATCATCCTCCCACCGCTCGACGAACCAGGCGACATCGACGCGGCGCTCGAACGCATCGATGGAGTCCTCTTGGTCGGGGGCCTCGATCTCGACCCGCGCCGCGACGGTTTCATGTTGCATTCGTCCGTCCGCATTCTCGATCCGCGCCGCGAGACCTTCGACAGGACGCTGATCGAGCGCGTCGCCGTGCGGCGGACGCCCGTATTCGGCATCGGCGTCGGCATGCAATTGCTCAACGTCTCCCAAGGCGGCAATCTGTTCCTTCATATTCCCGAGGACGTGCCGACGGCCCTTCCGCACAAGGATCCGCAGGATCCGCATCACCGCCACGGGCTGTCCGTCGCTTCCGGGTCGCTGATGGAACGCGTCTACGGCGACGGGGAAATCCGCGTCAACAGCTTCCATCACATGGCGATCGATGAGGTCGCGCCGGGCTTCGCCGTGACGGCGCGCTGCCCGGACGGCGTCATTGAAGCGATTGAAAGCCGCCAGGACGGTTGGTTCGCGTTCGGCACGCAGTTCCATCCCGAAGCCGATTCCGCCTCCGCCCTCGATATCCGCATCTTCGAGGAGTTCGTCGACGGCGTAAAGGAGGCTCGATCGGCCCTGAGGATGGTCGCCTGACCGGCGATCGCTCGGGGTTCAGGCCTGGATGCGCGTGCCGACCTGTTCGAGGAACGCCCGCATCCAGGCCGGATGGGCGGGCCAAGCCGGCGCCGTCACCAGATTGCCGTCGACGTGCGCGTTGTCGAACCCGTCGCTCGCCGCGACGAACGTTCCCCCACAGGCCTCGATCTCCGGCCGAATGGCCGGATAGGCCGTGCACGATCTCGATTCCAAGATGCCGGCGGCCGCGAGTATCTGCACGCCGTGGCAGACGGCCGCGATCGGTTTGCCCCGCGAGTGGAACGCGCGGACGATCTCGAGCACGCGCGAATCGAGCCGCAGGTATTCGGGCGCGCGGCCGCCTGGCAGAACAAGCCCGTCGTAGGTCGACGGATCGACATCGTGGAACGCCGCGTTCAGCGCGAAGCGATGCCCCCGTTTTTCGCTGTATGTCTGCTCGCCCTCGAAATCGTGCACCGCCGTGATGACCGATTCCCCCGACGCCCGCTTCGGGCACACGGCATGGACCGTGTGACCGACCATCGTCAAGATCTGGAACGGAACCATGGCCTCGTAGTCCTCGACGTAATCGCCGACAATCATCAAGATCCGCTTGGGCATAATGCAACGTCCTCGAATTACAACGCCGCGGGCATGGTGTTACCGTCTCCTCGCCGTCACGCTCGGCCTGATCCCCTTCGTGCTCGTCGATTGTAGTTTGCGGCTCGCCGGGTGGGGAGACGCCGATGCGGGGTCCGACCCGTTCGTCGGCTTCCACGCGATCCGTCCGTTGTTCGCGTTGGACGACGACGGGCGAGCATTCCGCATTCCTCCGTCGCGCGGTCCGTATTTCGCATCGGACGCGTTTCCCGCGGAGAAGGGCAAGGACGCCTATCGCGTTTTCTGTCTTGGAGGCTCGACCGTCCAGGGGCATCCGTATTCCATCGAGACGTCGTTCACGACGTGGCTCGAGATCGCGCTGCGAGCCGCCGATCCGCGTCGCGACTGGCAGGTGATCAACTGCGGCGGCGTGTCGTACGCGACGTATCGCCTCGCCCCGATCCTGAGCGAAGTGCTCGACTACGAACCCGATCTCATCGTGCTCTACGCGGGGCACAACGAGTTCCTCGAGGACCGCTCCTACGCGGCCGCGCGCGGCGCGTCCCGCTCGATGGTCGCCCTGCATGGCGTCCTGTCCCATTGGCGGCTTTATCAGGTCGCCCGCCAAGCCGCCGACCGGTGGTTCGGCGCACCCGATCGAGGGCCGTCGGCCATCTTGCCCGAGGAGGTCGACGCGTTGTTGGACTATCGGGGCGGACTCGCGCACTATCACCGTGACGACGCGTGGGCGGCGCGCGTCATGGACCATTTCGCGCTGAATGTCGATCGCATGGCCCGCATGACGGCCTTACGGCGGGTTCCGATGATCGTGATCGAACCGGTGACCAATCTGCGCGATTGTCCTCCGTTCAAGTATGAGACCTCATCCCTGCCGGACGCCGACGAGCGGGATCGGTTTGAATGGCGATGGAACGCGGCGCGGGACGCGTCGGATCCCGAGGTCGCGGCGGCCGCGCTGCGCGAAGCACTACGGATCGACGCGCGCCACGCGGGGGCCCATTATTATCTCGCTCGATGCCTGGAAACGCTCGGGCGGGTCGACGAGGCTCGCGCGCATTACATCCAGGCCAAGGACGAGGACCTTTGCCCACTCCGAATCCGGGAACCGATGTACGCCGCGCTCGAGGATGTCGCGCATCGCCGAGCCCATGTTCGGTTGATCGATATTCGGCCGATCTTCGAGTCGATGTCGCGAAACGGAATTCCCGGCGACGACGTGATGGCCGACCACGTGCATCCGCGAATCGAGGGACACCAGTGGATCGCCCAGCGGCTCGTCGAGGAACTCGAGGCGATGGGAGTCGTGCGGCCCGGCCCCGATTGGGAATCGGCGCGCCGCTCCGCGTTCCGCGCGCATCTCGAAACGCTCGATGAGGTCTATTTCGCCCGCGGCAGGATGCGGCTGGAGGGGCTCCGGCTCTGGAGCCAAGGACGCGCCGCGAAGATCGGAAACGCACCCGTTGGCGTGGACCATCCGAAATAGCCCGCGCATCTCGATGAGCGGCTCCGAGGCAAGCGGTCGCGGGATTCGAACGATCACGGCGGATCGTGGCCTCCCGGGTGGAACGGGTGGCATCGGCCGATCCGGCGGATGCCTTTCCATGCGCCGCGCACGAGACCGTATTTCCCGACGGCCTCGATGAAATACTGGCTGCAGGTGGGCGTGAACCGGCACTGGCGTCCCAGAAGGGGACTGAGCGTCCATTGGTAGGTCCGCGCGCAGGCGATCGCCGCCGAGGCGGGGATCTTCCAGCACCATCGACCGGCGCGCGCGAGGGCGTCTTGCGCGCCGCTCATCGCCCTTCCTCCGGTCGGGGCGCCGAGCCGGGCGGCCTGTCTTCGGCGGTCGTGGGGGCGCGCCGGGCGCGCGCCGTCCGCTCGCGTTCGATGCGGCGGGCGAGGCGGTGCGCGAGACCGCTCAGGGACGGACCGATCGACGCGAACCGCGCCTCGGCGTCCCGCGCGGGACGCACGACATAATCCAATCCCTTCGGCAGATCGTGCCTCTGGATCCGAAAGGCCTCGCGGATGCGCCGCTTCCACCGATTGCGAGTCACGGCCGACCCGACTCGGCGCGATACGATCAGCCCGATCCGCGAATGGTCGCGCCCGTTCGCGGCGGCGACGACGACGAGCGTCGAGTCGGACGCATGGTGGCCTTCCGCGAACACGCGATCGAATTCCCGCTTGAGTCGCAATCGATGATCGGGTCGCAAACGGCGGGGTTCCATGGCGCGACCTGCGTCGTCCGGCATGAGGCGTTCATTCCCGATCCGAAGCGCGTCTTGACGAACCGACGACGGGAGCGACGATGTCTACCATTGCAGGTTCGCTCGGGGCGACGGACCGTATTGGCGTTCGAAATCCTGAATCCACGACTGCGCGTTGGCTTGGATCGTCGGCGGCAATTGGATGAGCACGGTGGCGAACAGGTCGCCTTGCCGTCCATCGGTTGTTTTCACGCCCTGCCCCTTGATCCGCAGCCTCCGACCGCTCGACGTGCCCTTCGGGATCGTCAGGCTGATCGTACCCGCCGGCGTCGGCAGGTCGACCTTGGCGCCGTAAACGGCCTCGGCGAGCGTCACGGGCAAGTCGACTTCCAAATCAAGGCCCTTCCGTCGGTAGCAGGGATGCGGCGCGACACGGACGGTGACGATCAAATCGCCGTTGGGCGCGCCGTCGGAGCCCGGTTCGCCCTTTCCCCGCAAGCGGATTTTCTTGCCGTCCTCGATGCCGACCGGAATGCGAACGGCCAACGTCTCGGCTCCGTCCCCGGTCGCGAACGCGAGCCGCGTTTCGCCGCCGGTCACGGAAGTCTGGAACGGGATCGTGACTTCGGCCTGCTGGTCGACGCCGCGACGCGCCGCTCGGCGCGATCGGCCCCCGCCCCCACTTCCGAATTGCCGGAACACGTGCTCGAAACCGCCCGGTCCGCCCGTTCCTCCCCTTCCGAAACGGCCCAGGATGTCGCCCAGATCGATATCGATGTCGCCGAACCCTTGGGGACCGGGCCCGCCGCGTCCTTGGGGCCCCGCTCCCATCGTTTCGAACGCGCTTCCGTACCGATCGTACAACTGGCGTTTCTCCGCGTTGCCCAGAACCTCGTACGCGCGCTGGACGCGCTGGAAATTCTCTTTCGCTTTCGCGTCGTCGGGGTTCAGATCGGGGTGGTATTTGCGAGCCAGCCGCCGATAGGCCTTCTCGACCTCCGCATTGGTGGCGGATCGAGCGACACCGAGTATCTTGTAGTAGTCCTCATCCATTGTTGAACGGAATCCGCATGCTATCCTCCGGACATCGACACCCGCGGCCCCCCCGCGCGCGGCGAGCTCGGGTCTTCCACGCGTTCGTGCGCGTCGAGTCAATTGTAGGTGCCGGGTCCGATCCTCATCAAGGCATCCGCGATGAACACGGCTCCATCCGGCCGGCCCGACAACGTGGAAATTCCGGGACCGTTCGCCCGCGCTGCGCGCGTGACCGGGCGATTGTCCTGCGGGTATGGCCGTCTGGCGGCGAGCATCGTATGGATCGGAGCCGTCCTGTCGACGGCCGAACCGGCCCGGTCCGCTGGATCGCTTTCAGCAGCGCGTCGCGGGCGTCTGAGTAGAACTGATTGTCGACTTTGGCTGCCATGTCGTCGGACAAATCGAACAGCTGCCGGCGGCAGGCGACAGGCATGGGCAACGCGGAAGCGCCCTTCTCGACAGCGATCTCGGCGACCGTGGTCGCGTTGTGGATCGGTTCGATAGAGCCGCCAAGGTGGATTTCGCCGACGATGATGAGCCCACCTCGGGTGGGCTTCTTCAAGAGCGCCGTGCGGAGCGAAACCAGCAGGGCGACCCCGACCTTGGCTCCCGACTTGGATGCGTCGAACGCGCGGAACTGGACCGTGTACTCGTGTTGCCGTGGATCCTTGTCACCGACAAGCTGCGCGGCGCGGGCGTAAAGGTTTTGCTCGGCATAGCCGACGGACTCACGGAACGCACGTGGGAAGCCTGGGGGCCAAGACAGAGCATCGGCAGGCCCGTTGACACGTTGGTCACGCACGGACGAGAATCCCGCCGAAAAGGGAGCGTGGCCGGCCGTCGAAGTCCGGGAGCAATTGCCCCGAGCCGGGCCAACGGAGCGGTCACACTGGGAGCTTCGGTATCGTTCGGTGAAGTGACGTTCGCCACGCCATTGGCGGCCGTGTCGTTCGGGGGACCTGTCATCCGCGTGATTCGTGTCATTCGTGGTTGATCCCCATGCGCCCCGCCGGACGCAAGTCAACCACGAATGACACGAATCCGACAAAGAAAGGCGAAACGGGGAAGGAAGCGTCGTGGGGAACGGAGCCGAAGTAGGTCAATTCATCTGTGCGTCAAAGCTCAATCGCCCGTGGTTTGGGCCGATGATCCGGTCGCGGAGCCCGAACTGGCCAGCGGACGCCCGGCGAGTTTCGGTCCGGGGAAATTGACGAGCACGAACGCATTGCGTCCGTCGTGGACCTGAACGGACAGAGGATAGGACGGTCCCGACCTCCGGCCGTGGCGATCGAGGGCGGCGACATCGAGTCGGTGCGGTCCCGCCGGAAGTTCGATGCGCAGCGTCTGGATCTTGTCGGGCAAGAGGCCCCAGCAGCGCGTATCGGCTCGTTCCATGGCCTCCCACGCGACGCCGACCGCGTCGAGCGGAAGGTTCTCGATCGATCCGCGACGAACGCCGATCGCTTCCTTGGTGCCGTAGACCAGCCCTTTCTTCGTGACGCGGCGCGCGACGGCCCGCGCGACGACATGGTCGTGATTCGCCTCGTGCTGCAGGACGGCCATGCGGGTCACGTCGGTGATCGTCTCGGTGCGTCCGGCCGATCGGCCGTCGACAGCCGCGGCGACGTGCGAAACGGTATTCGGCGAAGCGACCAGTCGAGGAACCTTGATGCCGACGAGCGTCGGGGGAACGGTCTGGCCGCTCGTCGCACTGACGATCTGATCGGCGATCAGTAAAGCGGCCGACGTCGGTTCCTCGACGGATTCCTCCTTGTACGGCCCGCGTCCTACGAACGCGAAGAGGTGGACGACGCCGTTGCCCGGCTCGGAATGGCGTCCGTGGAGCGACCGTTCGAGATGGGCGCGGCCCGGCGTGAATTCGGGTTCCCACGCGACGACCATCGCGAACTGGCGGGCCACATCGTCGTAATCGCGATGCGTCTCCTCGCGCAGCGCGGCTCGAAGGTATGGCCCGAATGCGACCTGCTGGTATCGGCCTTTGGGATTCGTGCCGTCGGGTTGTACGGCAGCCTCGATGATCGCTTGTTGCTTTTCGGCGACCTGCAGGCAATAGGCTTCGGCGTCGCCTCCGTCGTGCAGGAGATTCGCCAACGCCAACATCGCGCGGACCAAGACCTTTTCGTAGTCCTCGCCGGCGTATGCGAATTTCCGATCGTCGGCGAGCATCGCGAGCGAGTGTTCCGAGAGACTCGCCTGTTCGAGGTGATCGAACCGGTCCCGAACCTCGCGGAGGTTCTTCTCGGCGTCGAGCGGCCGGCCGGCCGCCAATAGGATCATGGCCTGTTCGAGCCGCAACACGTCGGCGTCGCCGCCGCGTTTGCCGAGCGACTCGTCGACGAGCCGTTCGGCCGTCGGCAGGTCGCCTTCATGGAACGCCTGCCTCAGCCGGCGCAGTCGGTCGGCGTGTGTCGCGCAGCCCGTCGCGACGAGGAGCAACCACCAAACCGCCCACCGGACCGCGCCGCGCATCGACATGGCCGATCACTTGGGACCGAGGGGATTGGAGGCCGTCCACCGACCGAACCGCGATTGATGGTAGCCTTTGCTGATCTCCGCCGACTGCTTGTCGTATTGCCCCGTGCGGACATCGATGAGTTCGAGCGTCAGCAGGTAGTCGCGCTGGTAGTTCTTGTTCTCGCGCGTCGTGCCGGACGTGATCGTGGCATACATCAAATAGTCGAACGGCTGCCCTTGTTGCTCCATATACGCCGAGTACGACCGCATGTTTTCGGGGACGAACAGTTGGTCGGGCCGCAACCGCGTATCGCGGAGCCCGGCGTCGACATATCGGCGGCTGACCGGTTGGAAGACGCCCGACTCGAGGATCTTGCTGTCGATGCTCTGGTAGAGCTGTTCCTTGAAATCGCCGATCTCCTCGGCGCTCTTGTTCTCGACACCGACGAAACAGATGCGTACGGGCGGTCGGGGCATCGATTCGGCGTTGTAGGCAGTCGGTTGAACGGGAGCCTGCGCATGGCGGGCGAGGAGTCTGGCGACCGATTCCTCGACGAGCGGCCGGAACGTTTCGCCCCCCGCCTGGTGGCTTCCCACCATGTCGCGATCACCGGGTTTCACGACCCGCGCGTATTGATATCCTCGACAGCCCGAGGCGACGGCCGCGATCAGGATCACTCCCGCGAACAGGAACACGCGCCCGGCATCGATCGGCCCATGCATTATCGGGATTCCCTTCCCTCGATTGGCCCACATCCGCTCGGAGCTGTCGACCTCCGGCCGTCCCCGCGCGCTCGGGCCCATCATACCCATCGCCCCGATCGGCGACGAGATCAATTCAAGTAGTTTTCCATGTCAACACGGCGTCCGCGCGATGGCCTTGAGCATTCTCGGATTGCGATCCTCGTTTTACTCGTGAGGCAATTCAAAGCGTCGCGCGACCTGTTCCGGACGACTCTCGAAGATTCGGGAACTGTCTTCTACCAAAGGCGGAGCGAATCGTGGAACAAACGGGTCAGTTCCCGTTCGCCGACCGGAATCGGCGACAGTTTCGTGACCCGGTGTTGGGGCATGGTCCCGGCCACCAGCGCGGGAATGTCCGATTCGGTGTACCCGAGTGCTCCGAGCCCGTTGGGGATAGCCATGCGCCGCATCAGTTCGACGAGGCGATCGGCGAGGATCGGTCCGGCCTCCTCGGGCGCGGCGCCGCGCACGTCCGCGCCGAGCGCGGCGGCCGCCCGCAGGTGGCGGTCGGGCGACGCGGGCGCCGTGAATCGGAAGACGGCCGGCGCATGGACGATCACGGATATGCCGTGCGGAACGAGCGGGTGATCGACGGAATACCCCTCGGGACGAAACGCCCGTACCATACCCGCGACCGGGTACGACATGCCGTGCGGCAGGTGCACGCCCGCATTGCCGAATCCGATGCCCGCCATCGACGACGCGAGCAGCATCTGGCTTCGGGCCTCCTCGTCCGACGGGTCGCGGTACGCGCGTTCGAGAAAGGCGCCGGAGATTTCGAGCGCGCGGATCGCCCAGATATCGCTGATCGGATTCGCGCCCTGATAGGCGGGACGCAGGATCGGACGGTCGGGACGCGGACGCTGGTCGTAGGCGATCGCCGTGTACGACTCGATCGCGTGGCAAAGGACGTCAAGACCGCTCGCCGCCGCCACGGCGGCCGGCAAACTGCGCGTATTGTCGCTGTCGACGATTCCGAGCGTCGGCTTGAGGTATCGGTGGGCGATGCCTGTCTTGGCCTTGCGTTCGAGGAGATCAAAAATGGCGACGCCCGTCGTTTCGCTGCCCGTGCCCGCCGTCGTCGGGACGGCGATCAACGGTTTGAGAGGGCCGGGAACCGGTTGGCCTCGACCGATCGGCGCGTTGACATATTCGAGCAGATCGGCGGGATAGGTCGAATAGAGGTTGGCGGCCTTCGCCGTATCGATCGTACTTCCGCCGCCGACGGCGACGAACGCGTCGAACGAGCCCTCGATGGCCACCCGCGCCGCCTCCCGAAAACTCGCGTCGGTCGGTTCCACGGAGATGCGATCGAAGAGATCGAAATCCAGCCCCTCACCCCGCAGCGCCTCCGCGACCGTCTGACCGGCGGGCAGGTCCACCAGTGCCGGATCAATGAACGCGAGGATGCGGCGGGCTCCGAGTTCCCGCAGATCCATGCCGATCTCGCGGGTCACTCCCTTGCCGATCCGGATATTGGAGGCGGACATTTGAAAAGCCGTGTCGCGCAGCATGTTCGTGGCCTCGGTTCGGCGCGGTTCCGCATTCGAACGCGATCGGATCGACGAGCGACGGTTCCACCGCGCGTGGGATTCGCCAAGTCGCGTCGAATACGTTATTGTGGCGATCGCGCGGAGCCTTGCAAGCCGGAGGAACCGGCTGGGTTCGCGGGATTCGCCATCGAGGAGCCTTCGCCCGCAATGAAGATCGAGTCCACTCTGCATAACCATGTCGGCGGAGCCCCGCTCGCCCCCCTGAGCCCCGCTCCCGAATACCTCGACGTGATCTCGCCGGTCGACGGCGCGCGGCTCACCCGCGTGGTCCTCTCCGGCCCGGACGATCTCGATGCGGCCGTATGCCGAGCGGCCGACGCGTTTGACGCGTGGTCGAACCGCACGCTCAAGGACCGGACCCAGGTCTTCTTCCGCTATCGAACGCTCCTCGAAGCGAACGGCCAGGAGCTCGCCGAACTCGTCCATCGCGAAAACGGCAAGACGGTCGAGGAAGGCCGAGCGGAGGTGCTCAAGGCGATCGAGATCACCGAGTTCGCCTGTTCGCTTCCGCAGATCGCGGCCGGCGAAGTGCTCGACGTGAGTGCGGGTGTCGAGTGCCGGGTGGAACATGCGCCGCTCGGCGTCGTTGCCTCGATCACGCCGTTCAATTTCCCGGTGATGGTTCCGCATTGGACGATTCCGATCGCCCTGTGCCTGGGCAACACGATGATCCTCAAACCTTCCGAAAAAGTTCCGCTCAGCGCGCAGCGCGCCGCCGAGTTGCTGACGGAGGCGGGACTTCCGCGCGGCGCGTTCAACGTGGTCCATGGTTCGGCGGCCGCGGTCGAGGCGATTTGCGACCATCCGGGCATCCGCGCGATGAGCTTCGTGGGCTCGACCCCGATCGCGCAGCGCGTCTATGTCCGCGCGACCGGTCGGCTCAAACGCGTCCTGGCGCTCGGGGGCGCCAAGAATCACCTGGTCGTCGTTCCGGACGCGGATCCCGAGCAGGCGGCGCAGAACATCATCGCGTCGATGGCGGGCTGCGCCGGTCAACGCTGCATGGCCGCTTCAGTGCTGATCGCCGTGGGACCATGCGAACCGATCCTCGAGAGAATCTGCGCCGAAGCGCGGCGCTGGACATGCGGGCGCGAGTTGGGCGCCGTGATTTCGGCACAGGCGAAGGAACGCATCGAACGGATCATCTCCGAAGCCGAATCGCAAGGCGCGCGCGTTCTGGTCGACGGTCGTCGGCCCCGCGTTGATGGATGCGAGGGCGGATTCTATGTCGGTCCGACCGTCCTCGACGGCGTCGCGCCGACCATGCGCGTGCTCGACGAGGAGGTTTTTGGCCCGGTCCTCGTCATCCTGCGCGTTCCCGACCTCGAATCGGCGCTCGCCATCGAAAACGCCTCGCCCTATGGCAACGCGGCGGCGATCTATACGCGAAGCGGCGATACGGCGCGACGATTCGCTCGAGCGGCCCAAGCCGGCATGCTCGGCGTCAACGTCGGCGTGCCCGTCCCGCGCGAGCCGTTCGGTTTTGGAGGTTGGAACGACTCCCGTTTTGGATCGGGCGACATCACGGGCAAGAGCTCGATCGGTCTTTGGACCCAGTCCAAGAAAATCACGACCCGCTGGTAGCCGGCCTTGCCGCCGCCATGCCACGCCCCATCCCACGTCGCGGCTCGATCCGCGAACCAAGGCCGCTCGACCCCGAACGGCCGCGCGCCAACCGCGAAAAAACCCCGCAGGAAAAGCGGATACACTACCCAGTCCCCTTTTCCCGCCGATCCGCTTGCCCGAACGATTACATTTGTTTGACACAAGTTTTACCTGGCACGAGCAGCCTGGGACGGCCCGATTGCTAGACTGATAGTCGAGCGGTCGGTCAGGTCCGCGCGTCTCTTGCCAGAACGGGCGGCTCGCGGGCGAATAGGAACCCATTCGCAGGAGCATCATGATGGCGTCGAGGCACGAACCGCTGATCATTCAGGGAGGTATGGGAGCGGCCGTTTCGGCATGGCCCCTGGCTAATGCGGTCGCTCGACTGGGTCAAATGGGCGTCGTCTCCGGCACGGCGCTCGACCTCGTTCTTTGCCGACGTCTCCAGCTCGGCGACCCCAGCGGCCATCTCCGCCGCGCGATGGACATGTTCCCCTATCCGCGCATGATCGACCCGATCCTCACCCGGTACTTTATCCCCGGAGGCAAACCGGTTGATCGTCCGTTCATCGCGTGTCCGACTCCCAGCATCAACCCGCCACAGCGGCATCTCGAACTGCTCGTCGTGGCGAACTTCGTCGAAGTCTATCTGGCGAAGGAAGGGCACGATGGGCTCGTCGGAGTCAATTTCCTCGAGAAGATCCAGACGCCGACGCTCCCGTCCCTTTTCGGCGCGATGCTGGCCGGAGTCGACTATATCCTGATGGGGGCGGGGATCCCTCGCGCGATTCCCGGGATCCTGGACAAGTTGAGCGATGGGGAACCGGTGGAATTGCCGATCGAAGTGGACCGGTCGGGCGGACACGTCGATGCGCATTACGCGTCGCGATTCGATCCGATCCGTTTCACGAACGGCGAAGTGCCCTGGCTGAATCGCCCCAAGTTCCTTGCGATCATCTCGTCGGCGACGCTGGCGCAGGTGCTCGCGCGCAAGGCGAGCGGTCGGGTGGACGGGTTTGTCGTCGAGGGTCCGACGGCGGGCGGCCACAACGCGCCGCCCCGCGGCCCGATCCAATTGAACGATCATGGCGAACCGATCTATGGCGATCGCGATGTGCCCGACCTTCGCGCCATCCAAGCCCTGGGGCTCCCGTTCTGGCTTGCCGGTTCGTACGGATCGCCCGACCGTCTGACCGAGGCGTTGGAACGGGGCGCGGCGGGCATTCAGGTCGGAACGGCGTTCGCGTTTTGCAATGAGTCGGGCCTTCGCGCCGACATCCGCAAGCGGGTGCTCGCCATGGCGCGCACGGCGCGACTCGATGTGCGGACCGATCCGCGCGCGTCGCCGACCGGATTCCCGTTCAAAGTGCTGCAGTTATCGGAATCGATCTCCGAGTCCGGCGTCTATGCGTCGCGGGACCGGGTGTGCGATCTTGGCTACCTGCGGCATGCCTTCGAGCGGCCCGATGGATCGGTCGGTTGGCGGTGCCCGTCCGAGGAAATCGACGCCTATGTGCGGAAAGACGGCAGCGAAGCGGACACCGTAGGCCGCAAGTGCGTCTGCAATGGACTGCTCGCCAACGTCGGCCTCGCCCAGATCCGCGACGACGGGTACGTCGAACCGCCGCTGGTGACGAGCGGCGATGAAATCCTGTCGATCGTCGATTTCCTTCCCTCGCGGGACGCGGACAGCTATTCGGCGTCCGATGTCGTCACGCGTCTGCTCTCCAAACTCGCCGTGCCCGCCGCATCGGTCCCCGCATGACGATTCCCGGTGATTCCCCGGCGACGATCGATCCGACAGGGCCTCTCAAGAAGTTCGGCGCCGAGCGTTTCGGGCCGGAAGGCTCGCAACGCGGCGAACCGTCGGTTCCGGTACGTTCCCAAGCGACGCTCCTCCATGGTTGCCACCAGGATCTCGCACTACGAACCGTTCCGTCGTTTCGCACGCCAACGACAATGCGACCACCTTCGCGGTTCAGCAACGCGGCAACCTCCCTTGCCAGAAGGGTGGCATCCGCATCGTCACAAGTGAACTCGACGCGTTGGCTGGAGCCGTTTCGGATGAGTTCGAGCAGTTCAGTCTTGGTCATCATCCTTTCGCCTTCATGCCTTTGTCCTGTTCATGATTCTCTGCCAGCCGCAACATTTCGCTCAGCATCGCTTGCAATCCGGGACATTTGCCGGCAGCCATGTCGGGGTCGAGCTTTTGGAAAAGAGCCTTGCCGTCCGTCGTCTTTTTGTACGAGCGACCTGTTTTTGCGTTGTACAAGTCACTAAGCCGCTTGGATGGAGGATGATCGAAGTTCACTTCCTCCGGTTTGGTTGCGAGCTTCGCCACGGACGCTCTCACCTCGATCGGAAACATCTCCGGCTGACTCAAGATCCAGGCTTCAACCTCATGTACTGCGAAGAACATCCGAAACTTCGCTCGCCTCACGGCCTTCTCAAAGTGCTTCACTCCCCAATCATGACGCTCCTTGAATGTGCGGCAATGCCGAGGCCAGAATGTCGGGCCGTACAAGTCGAGCAGCCCGATCACCGCGATAATCTCGCGGCGTTCGGGTCCATCGAGGTGGGCCTGCGCTCGCTTCACGACCTCTTTCCGGAAGTTCGCCCACCCACCCAGGGGCACTGGCTCGACCCGCACCTTCTCTTTCGTGAGTCGGCTATCCAACCACCGCTTCAGCAAACCGGCCACAGCGATTATCTCTGTTGCTCCCTCCGCGAGCAGAATGAACTTCATCCCATCGCCTCCAGTTCCCTGGAGCGATAGAGTTCTCCCAAGGTGTATTGCTTCAACCAATAGGCCAGTGTCTCACCGGAGAGCACCTTGAGTTCGGTCTGGCCATCCCGCCATTCCAGCACCGTGGTTGTGGGCACGGCGTCCCGAAACGCATCCAAAAACTCCGGCGAATGAGTCGAGAAGATCACCTGCGTCTTGCGGGCCGCTTCCACTGCGTGCTCGGCGATAATGGGGAACATCGACGGGTTCAGCCCGGTCTCCGGTTCATCTATGGCAATCAGGGGCGGCGGAGACGGATTTGCCAGAATCGCCATCAGGTAAAGAAACCGCAGCATTCCATCCGACAGATCGGCCGCGGGCTTTCCGCGCCGCAGACTCTTCCAGTGGACGCGAAGTTGAACGCGTTGATCGGCGGCGGGCGGAAACTCCAGCTTCTCAAAGTCCTCCCCAAAGGCCGCTTCCATGGCGGTATTCACCTCACGCTTGAAATCACGACTCTCCGTGTACAACGTGTGCAGGACGGCGATCAGGTTCTGGCCATCCTCGTCTACTTGGTTCTCCACGCGAGCGACTACGGGGCTGCGCACGTCCGCCTCGCGATCGGTATGAAAATCCTGGTATATGCGCCAGCCCGCAATCTGCTCCCTGAACCGGGTCACATAAGGATTCACGGAGAACGGTCCCTGATTGGCAGAAAGCAAGGTTTCTTGTTCCGGGATGGAGGCGGTTTGGGCCGCGTCAATGGCTTGCTGCTTCATATCGAAGATGATCGCCTGACGCGGATCGCGCCTCAGCAGTACAAACGGCTCCGCTCCCTTACGGCGTTTCTGCCCACAGCGGTTCTCCAAGGTCTCGCGGTCAATGCGGTAGGCACTCGTCTTTTTCAAGCGGGCCATCACCAATTCGTAGGTCACAGCGTCCGTTTGGGCGTCTTCGTAAGGCGGCAACGGCGACGCCTCAAGGGCGACCCGAATGGAATCACTGCGTCCATCCCAAACGAGCGGTTCCATGCCTCCTTCTTGCTGAACGTAGCGCCCGAGTCCGCCAGTCGCTGACCGGACGAGCGTTTCCAACAGACGCAGCAGGTTGGACTTGCCACTTCCGTTAGGCCCGATTAGGACATTCAGGTCACCCGGTTCCCAGCACACGTGGCGCAGGGACCGGAACCCTTCGATTTCCAGTTTCAGTATTTTCACGTCTCGTTCTCCGGTGTGACTGGCGATACTCCTCTCGCCACGTCTCTCATCTCTCATCCCTCATTCTTCCGCCTTCATCCCTCTCCCTCCCGCCACCAGCCGGGTTGGGGGAGTTTGCCTTCGCGGACCCAGCGGCGTTCGTCGGCACGCCAATTGGCGCGGTCGGCGATCGCTTTGTCTACGTCTTTCTTGGCCAGCACGTCGGCGGCGAGTAGGCCGGCGTTTTGAAGCGGGGCGATGTTCACCCGCACGCCGTCGTTGATGTCGGGGACGTAGGCCGACTCCTGGGCGATCAGGTCGGCCGTCGTCGTCGGGTGCAGGCGCTTGCCGTCGAGCGAACAACAGCGGTCGAGTGGCTCGTCGGCGAGCCGTTTTGCAAGGCCCGCGGTGGCAAAGCCTTGACGGGACACTTGCTCCAGCCGGGCGTCGAAGTCGGTCAGCTCGCGGATGGCGTCGTCCAATTCGACGCGGCGTTTTTCCTGGCGGTCGCTGCGGGCGTTCGCGGCGACGGCCTGGATGCCGCGCGGTTTCAAGAGGTCGAGAACGTCGTTGCGAGAAACGATGGGCCTGGCTTGGTGGTCCTTCGTCGACAACACCTTGGTCACGAAATCGAACGTGAGGCGGTCTCGGAGTGCGTACAGCAGATAGAGTAGCGAAACGAATTCCTGGGCACGCGATCCGGACTCGCATGCATCGGCGAGCGCGGAAGTAAGCCACGGCGTAGTAGGAAACAGGTAGCGTTGGTGAATCGAAGTCCAGATTCGTTCACGATTCTCACGTGAGCGCTGAGTGAGCAATGCGCCTCGAAGCACGTCGTCCCGGACCTCGGCCACGGAGTGCCCTTGACGCATCGCGGAAACAACACGCCCCGCTTCGTCAATCAACGCCCCCTTGGAACTGTTGCGGGCGCTGTACGGACCCGTATCGCGAACCGTCACGGCACGGACTGCGGGCGTCCGTCCCGACTGGCGCGCGGGCGTTTTGGTCTTCCTGTTGCGTTGCCTGACCGTGTTCACCGTGACTTCGGCCGCCTTTCTGTGGGCGATATGCGAGAGACCGATTTTTCCAACTGGCGCAGCAGCTTCTCCAAGTCAGCAAGCTTATAGAGGCGGTAGTTGTTGACTGGGTGCCGGTACTCGGGAATCTTGCCATCGGCGCCCCACGCGCGAATCGTGTTCGGCGACACGCCGAGCATGGCCGCCGCCTGCTTCACGCGGACAAAGGCTTCCAATCCGAGCACGGCCTTCACCCCCCATTGGGAAACCGATCGCCACCCGCAACGTAAACCTTACCAATTGTTGCAGCAGTCAACAACCTGCCCCCCCAATCGGCTTGCGCTTGGGAAACCGAGAGCTGCCGGCGGCACCGCCCCTTTCGGGAAAGAATTGAACAGCCACTGCCGAGGGGGCGGCCGCTCGCACAGCGACATCCTTGAACCAACGAAATCCTGGTGACCCACTTGTGCGTTGCCCGTCACGACGCATCCGGCGTCGAGCCGAGCCTGCCTCACGGCCTCGGCACAGAGTCCATGCACGCCGGGGTTGGGCCGTTCGCGTTGGTCCAGCAGGGTGACAATGGCGGCTTCTTCTGGAGCGGACGCGTGTCGCCCCGAGCTTGTTATCTTCGAGCACTCCGCTGCGGAAAGAACCTCGCCACCGTCGTCGTTCCGCCGGCAATCGGCCCCGGATCGCTGCCGGTAATGCCCTGCACCCAATCCCGAACGACATTGGGGTCGGTCAGCCCCCGCTCGCGCACCTCGCGGATGCGCTTCTGAGTGATCTGCATGCGTTTGGAAAGCTCGCCAATGGTCATCTGGCACCGCCGCATGAGGGATTGAATCTGCTTGCCGCTCATGGCTTTGCGCAAGCGGCTCACGACCACGACGCTCCATCGGCCCATCGCGCGCAGGAACGGGCGGGCCGCGTAGGCGCTGTCGACGGCCAGCCAGATCGCGCATCGCAGGCCCATGCCGCGCGCCGTCTCCACGAACCAAGCGACGAGATCGATGGGCAGTTCATGTTTGGTGCGGAATTGCCAGCCGTATTTCTCCGT
>Ga0194120_10003978_pt1 | contig 23360 bp, 14 predicted proteins | sample TA2MahCa65mmetaG_FD_148642 | JGI IMG/M metagenome (GOLD analysis project Ga0194120, IMG submission 148642) | Freshwater microbial communities from Lake Tanganyika, Tanzania - TA2015019 Mahale Deep Cast 65m | ecosystem: Environmental > Aquatic > Freshwater > Lake | place: Tanzania: Lake... | reverse complement strand
ATTGATTTGGCTGACCAGAAGATACTGGCAATAGTCCAAGCGGGTGACGTTTTGAGTTTTGGGTCGCATACTCCCAAACTTATCGGCTTTTTGCCTGTTCGTCAAACACTCAGTTTTGCGTAAGTCCTAATCTCTTCGATGCGCGGGTTGGCGAGGGCCACGCGCCCGGCGGAGTCGATCACCAGCACGCCTTCGCGCGTGGAGTTGAGCACGGCCTGCAGTCGGTCGCGGCTCTCGGTGACGGTTTGGAAAAGGCGGGCGTTCTCGATGGCCACAGCGGCTTGGCCGGCGATCTGGTTGGCGAAGTTCACGTCGTCGTCGTCGAACATGCTGGGTTGAGCCGCTTCGAGGGTGATGACGCCGAGCGTCTGCGTTTCGTGGCGGATGGGCACGCAGAGCAACGAGAGGTTGGCGTTGGGTGAGGGAATGTAGTCGGGGTCTTGGCGAACGTCGGCCAGCAGGCTGATGCGCCCGGTGCGCTGAACGCGCGAGGCGATGAGATGACTCACCGAGCGTGCGTCGGGTAAGCGCATGACCTCCGGCAGGTAGCCTCGCGAAGCCGCCGCCGTGAGTTTGCGCTGCTCCGGATCGTAGATACTCAGGCTTCCGGCGGTGGCCGTTGCATAATCCATGGCCCGGTCGAGCGCGACCTCGAACAGTCGTTGGAGATCGAGCGTGGAGGTCAGTTCTCGATTGATCGCGTTGAGTGACTGCAGTTGTTTGCTGTAGCGTGTGAGGGCGCGATGGATTCCGGCATAGATGCGCGAATTGGCGATGGTCAACGCCGCCTGCGAGGCGAATGTCTTTAGCAGTTCCACTTCGGCCGGCTCGAAGATGTGCGGCTCGGCGAAGTAGAGCGCAACCACGCCAATGACATCGCCCTGCGTGATCAGCGGCAGTTCGGCGAGCGCGCCCACGCCCTCCGAGGGCAGCACTGGCGTGCGCACCAGCGAGAGGTCGGCGGTTTGCATGTCGGCGATGAGAGTCGGCTCCCCATTGGAGATGGCGCTGAAGCGCCCATTGGCTGTCTGCAATTCCGTCGCCAGCATATCCAGTGTGGCTTCACGCAGATTGGAGGCTCGCGCCAAATCCATGATTTGATGATTGTCTTCGCGGAGCAAGTAGATGGCCGACTTTTGATTCTGAAACAGTCGCGCCGCCGACTCGATTACCAATTCCAAAACGCGATCCGGATCGCGCGCGGCGCTCATGGCCGCGGTGCTCTCGGCCAGCGCCGCCAGCTCGGTGGCCCGGTAGCGGGCCTCGCCGTACATCCGCGCGTTCTCGATGGCGGCTCCGGCTTGGCTGGCGACGATGCTCAACAACCGTTCGGCTTCGACATCGCCCACTTGCAAGTTGAGGCGCTCAATCGCGCTGGTGGCATCGCGGGCGATGAAGAGCGGCCTGCCTTCGCAGATGACGTGATCGGTGAGGCGGTTGGCCCAGCGGCGCGTGGCCCATTGCTGGCGGACGCCGTCTTTCACGGCGAAGGGGAAGGAGACGATGCCCTCGTCTTCGGTGCCGAGGGCGACGTAGAAATTCGTCACGCCGAGCAGGGAGGCCACTTGTTGATAGATCGTTTGCAAGAGCGCGTCGAGGTCGAGGCTGGAGTGCATGGCCTGACTCACGTTGTTGATCAGCGTGAGTTCGCGCAGGCGCAGTTCGGCGCTGATGCGCGAACGGCCAAAGTTGCGGGCGGCCACTGCCAGCACCATCACCAGCGCGGTGAGAAAGGCATAGGCGAAGAAGCCCAGCTCATGGATGATCACTGCGCCGGTGATGGCGAAGGGGACGGGCAGTAGCTCAACCATGAGCAACATGCCTCGGTTGGCTCGCGCCACGCGGAGAATAGTCTCGCCTTCCAACAGCATCTCAAAATAGAACAACGCCGCGTGCGCAATGCCGAAAGCGGGCGCGGCAATGAGGGCGGGCAGGATGTCGGCTGGCGTGAATTCGATGAGGGGGCGCTGTTCCGCTGCCCATCCCGACTCCGACGGCGATGGCGGCGACGACCATCGGCGTATCGTAAATGAAGACGAACGCTAACCCGACAAGATGCACCAACGATGCTTCGCCGGCCGGCAAGGGAATCATGAAGGCGGTGAGGAAGGCGGCGGCCAACACGGCAACGATCAACTCGAATGCGCTTGGGAGCGGAGCCCGAGTTGGAACGGTGAAAGCCCAAACGCCCAGCGCGGCCACAGCGGCGAGGCCAAGCAGAAGGCGAAGGGCGTTGCGGGCGCGAGAACTGTTCACGGGCGAGGCTGTGCTATGGACTGGCTGTGGCGGTTTGGGTGGCCGATACTCTCGGTCCGCCCAGCCGCGAGAGAATGAGCGCGGCGTCTTCCTGCTCGTCGGCGCGGCCGGGCACGTTGAGGCGCAGGGCCTCACGCAAATCGTCGATGGCTTTCTCGCGCTCGTCGAGTGCTTCGTGGGCTTTGCCGCGCTGGTAATACGCGTCGAACTTGCGCAGGTCGGTGTCGGCTTTGCTCAGGGCCTCGTCCAGCGATTCGACTGCTTCGGCGTAAAACTCTGCGCCCACTCGCGCCGCGCCCAGCCAATAGAACGTATCGAATTGCGATGGGTCGCTCTCCACTGCTTTGGCGAATTCTTTGGCGGCGGTTTCGTAATCGCCCACGCGGTAATACGCTTGGCCAATGAGCATTCGGTTGCGAGTGGTGATGCCGAGACTGAGGGCCTTGTCGTAATCGGCGCGGGCGGTGTCGGCGTTGCCGAGCAGGAGCTGGGCCGTGCCGCGGGCGATGAGCGCGTCGCGCGGATCGCTCGGCTTGAGTTCGATGGCGCGATTGAGGCTGGCAACGGCTTCGGAGTAATCTTCCATGCCCATATAGGCTTTGCCCTGCAATGTCCAGCCTTCGGTGTCGGCGGGGCGGTAGGAGAGATAGATGTTGATGTCGGCCAGCGCCGCTTCGTAGTCTTCGTCAGTCAACGAAAGTTTGGCCCGCACGCGATACAGATCGAGCGCCGTGCCGTCAATCTCGAACCCGTCTTTGAGTGTGGCCCGCGCGTCTTCGATTTGGCCCACGGCCAAGTATTGCTCGGCCAGCATCCAATGGGCGATGACGTTGGCGGGATCGAGGGAGTGGGCGGTTTCTAATTGGGCGATGGCGGAGTCGGTGTCCCTTCGGTTGGCGTAAAAGATCGCGCTCTGAATGTGCGGTTCGACCCAGTCCGGCTCGGCGTTGATCGCTTTCTCGTAATCGCCCAGTGGGTTGCCGCCGAGTCCGAAGTTGGCTTGCCCGCGCCCCACGTATGCGGGCGCAAAGGCGGAGTTGATTCGCAGAGCCGCGCCGAAGGCATTGAAGGCTTTGTTGTAATCCTTCTTCTGCAAATAGATCAACCCGATGTAATAGTGAGCGCCGTAATTATCTTTGTTATCTATTACAGCATCCTCGAACGCGGTGAGCGCCGTGTCGATGTTGCCTGCTTTGTATTCTCTCAGCCCGCGCGAGTGCGCCTCTTCGGGGAAGAAGGGAATGCTGAAGGGTTCGGGTGTGGCCGTGTGATTTGGCAGGCCGAGCAGAACGGCGATGGGCGTTTGGTTGCCTCCGGCGATGGGTGTTTCGATGACGACTTGCGTGGCGGTGGGCGGCGGCGGTTCGGTGGGCGTGACGCCCGCGACGGCTTGCCGCGCCCCGAACAGGTTGAATCCGAAAACGACGACTCCGCCGACGATGATGATGGCCAGCATCACAATAGCCATCGTCTCCAATCTTCGACTGCGGCGAAAGGTGAAGCCGCCTCGGCGGCGTTGTTGGGCCGCGCCGCCCGCCGTCGCCGCGAGGGCTTTCATGTCCACGCCGATCACGTCAATGTCGAGGTCGGCGCGCATCTCGGATGGGAGAGCGCCGAGCAGGGCCAGCCCGCGCTTGGCCGTTTTGTTGTTGGGGTTGAGTTTGAGAACGTTGTTGAGGCAGAAGATTCGCTCGCGATCCGACTCGACGACCGAACTCATCCACAGCCAGGCGTGCTCGTTCTTCTGCTCGTAGCGCAGGAAGCGCGTGAGTTTATCTTTGGCCTTCGCGCGGTCGCCGCTTTTGGCGGCGGCAATGGCCTCGTCGAGCAAAGCGTTCTGCGTGGATTGGTCGGGCATACGCGATGAAGTGTAGCACGGAAAAAAACGAGGGACAACGGCGGCGCGCGCCGCGACGTTATAATCAACCCAATGAGAAGATATGTCTTCCTCGCCTCCGCCCTCCTCGCCGCCTGCGCGGCGGCTCCCACGCCCGCGCCCCTCGTTCCCACCGTCACCCTGCGCGCCATGCCGACGTTCACCGCCTCGCCCATCTTCCCCACGCCACCGCCCACGAACGCACCCGCGCCCACGTCCACGCTCGCGCCCACGCCCACACCCGCCGCCTACACCATCAAACAGGGCGACACACTCATCGGCATTGCCATTGCGCATAACATCTCCGTCGAAGCCATCGAGTCGGCCAACCCCGGAATCGATCCGGGTAACTTGCAGCCGGGCCAAATCATTTTCCTGCCCGCGCCCGAAAACGGAGCGCCGAGTGTCGGCGTCGCGCCCACGCCATTGCCCCTCGCCGTCGGCGCATTCACGTGCGCGCCCACGCCCGTCGCCAGCCTGATCTGCTTCGGCGAATTCACGAACACAACCGATCAACCGATCGCCAACCTCTCGGTGACAGTGACGCTGTCGAACGCCGACAATTCCACGGGGGAGTCCGCCGCCGTTTTTGCGCCCTTCGATCTCATCCCGCCCGGAGTCGCCGTGCCGCTCGCCGCCGTGTTCGCCAACGGCAACCAGCGCGCGGCGCTGGCCGCGATCCTCAGCGCCGAGTCGGGCGCGGCCCTCGCCGACCGATATGCCATGCTCGCGGTGAGCGATGCGCGCGGCGAGTCTTCGAGTGGCGGCTTCACCTTGAGCGGCGCGGTGAGCAACCCGACATCGATCACGGTGAGCAACGTTGCGCTGGTGGGGACTGTGTATAATTCTGCCGGTTCGGTGATCGGCTATCGCAAGATCATGCTCACGGAGCCGTTGGCGGCGAATGCCAGCGCGCAATTTTCGGTGACACTGCCCGGGGTCGAGTCGGCGGCGCGATGGGCGGTGATAGCGCAGGGACGGACGCCATGACAGATCGTTGGCTGGTGAAACTCATACGCACCGCATTCGATATTCTGTTTTGGATTCTCACTCGCCCGTCGTTTTATGGGCGAGAGAACATTCCTCCGAACGGGCCGTTTCTGCTCGTCACCAATCACCTCAGTTACGTCGATGCGCCGCTCGTCTTCATCGGCGTCCGCCGCCCCGGCATGACCGCGCTTGCGGCAGACACGTACAAAAATATGCCGCTGTTCAAATGGCTGATCGAAAACGTGGGCGGGGTGTGGATTAATCGCGGCTCTGGGGATCGCGGCGCGATCCGAGCGGCGCTCGAAGCGTTGAAGGCCGGGCAGATTTTGGGCATGGCCCCCGAAGGCACGCGCTCGAAAGCGACGCATGCACTGCAACCGGGCAAGTCGGGCGCGGCCTTCATCGCCAGCAAAACGGGCGTGCCGGTTCTGCCCATCGGCCTCACCGGCGCCGAGTTTGTGTTAAGCGATCTCAAACGCTTGCGCCGCCCGGCGATCACCTTTACCGCCGGGCCCACCTTCACCGTGCCGCCGCTCGACGAGCGCGAAAACAAAAGCCAAGCCCTCGACGAATACACGCACGAGATCATGTGCCGCCTCGCCGCCCTCCTGCCGGAGCAGTATCACGGAGTGTATGCTGGAGACCCGCGAATAGCAGAAATACAAACAGCCAATCTCAAATCTCAAATCTCCAACTCCAACTCAAACTCAAATTCCACCCACTGACTTCTGACTTCCGACTTCCGACTTCTGCCTTCTGCCTTCCATGCTCCTCCGCGCTTCTGAAATTGGCGAATACATTTACTGCCGCCGGGCATGGTGGCTCCGGCGCGTGCGCGGATACTCGTCGGCGAACGTGCGCGAACTGGCGGCGGGGGCGGCGGCGCACGCCCGGCACGGGCGATGGGTTTGGATCGGCGTTGCGCTTCGGGCCGCAGCGGCATTGCTCCTCGCGCTGGCGGCCATCACCTTCCTCGCCTCACTCATCCTCCGCTAACTCCATCTTTCGTCATTCGTCATTCGTCATTTGTCATTCGTCATTTGTCATTCTCCATCCCTCTCTTCATCCTCTTCCTCGCATTCGTGTTGTGGATTCTCTCGCGGCGTGTGAGTGACACCAGCGGCTTGCCAGCGGGGCGTGTGGTGTACAGCGACATGGGCAACGCCCAAGCGTGGGGCAGAGTGGAGCGACCGTTGTTCTCGCAACGACTGCAACTCACCGGCAAACCCGATTACCTGGTGCGCGACGGCGATGCAGTGATTCCGGTGGAAGTGAAATCGGGGCGGGCGCCCGCCGATGGCCCCTACGATTCGCACATCTTTCAACTTGCGGCGTACTGCGCGTTGGCAGCCGAAGCCTACGGGCGGCGGCCCTCGCATGGCCTCATCAAATATGCCGACAAGATTTTCGCAGTGGATTACACGCCGCAGCTCGAATCGGAACTGATGACTCTGCTCGACGAGATTCGGCGGGATGCCGACTCCGATGATGCGCATCGCTCGCACGACTCGGCGGCGCGATGCCGGGCGTGTGGGTTTCGGGAAGTGTGCGGGGAAGAGGTTAGGTGGTTAGGTGGTTAGGTGGTTGGGTGGTTGGGTGGTTCGGCGGTGGAGACTCAACCACTCGTCCAGTGTGAGCGTTTCGGCGCGGCGCGAGGGATCGATTCCGGCCTCGCTCAACAGCCTCTCGGCTTCGGCGGCCTTCAACTTCAAACCTGACGCCAGCGCGTTTTTGATCTGCTTCCGTTTTTGGCTGAAGCCCGCTTTCACCACATCGAAAAACTTGTCGGCCTCTGCGCCCGCCAACGGCGGCTGATCGAAAAGATCGATCCGCGCGATGGCCGAATCGACATCGGGCTTGGGGTAGAACGCGCCCGCCGGAATGTGGCCGACGATTCGCGGCGAGCCGTAGAACTGCACGCTCACTCCCAGCACGCTCATCTCCGGCGGCGCGGCGCAGATGCGTTGGGCCACTTCGCGCTGAACAGTGAGCACGACGAGCGAGGGCTTCACCGGCGATTCGAGCAAACGGCGAATGATGGGCGCGGTGATGTAATAGGGGATGTTGGCGATGACTTTGTAGCGGTTGGCCATAAGCGAATAGCCATTAGCGACTAAAGATTGAAGATTAAGTTGAAGAACGTCGGCGTGAATGAGGGTGACGTTGGGGAGATCGGCGAGGGTGTGATGGAGGATGGGCAGGAGGCGGTCGTCGAGTTCGACGGCGATCACACGCGCGGCGGCTTGGGCGAGGCAGCGGGTGAGGCTTCCGGCCCCGGGCCCGATCTCCAAAACGGTGTCGGTCTCCCCCACATCGCCCGCCGCCACGATGCGATCGAGGATCGCCGCATCGAAAAGAAAATTTTGGCCGAGACTCTTCTTCGGGGTGACGTTGAATCGGCGGAGCGCGGCGCGGAGGGCCTGAATACGGATCGCCGAAGGCTGGGCGCTCACGGGATCACCCACTTGATTTGATCGGCGGGCGGGACGGGGGTGAGGAAATAGACGGTGACGGATTGATTCCAGCCAACGTAATTCCAATCATCGTAGCCGAGATCGATCCACTTGCCTTTGACTCCGCCGCCGGTGTCTTCGGCGGTGGCAAAGCCGTAGCCGGGAACATACAGCCGCGTGCCCAGCGGCATCACGCGTAAGTCAATGGCGGCCATGCCAATGGTGAGCGTTTTGCCGGAGCGCGTGCGCCCGTACCACGGCGCGCTGCGCGGCGTGCCGGCCCGCGCCGCCGAATACGATGTGGCGTACATGCGAATCGCTCGCCAATACTCGATCGGGCCGTCGGGTGTGTCGAGCGTGCGCACGACGATCTTTGCGCCGTAGCCGAGAATGCGCGGCTGGGCGGCGATGGACACCCACGTGTCTTCGGCGGCGCGCGAGATCTCGATCCCGTTTTCGTAGCGCACGCGCACGCGCGAGGCAGTTGTGCCGTAGGCTCCGGCTTGAATGATCTGCACGTTGTCGATCTCAAGATCGGCGACGGCTTGATGCTGTGTTTCGTAGGGCAGGGGCTTGGTTTCGATGACGATCTGTTCGACGACGCGCGCGACGCGAATGGGCGAGCCATCGGCGGGCGGCGGCGCATCCAGCGCGGGCGTGGTGGTGTCGGCGCCCACGAGAGTCACGCCCGTGTCGGCCAGCACCTCGGCCACTGTCGTTCGATGCGTGCGAGTCTGCAAACTTCTGCCATCCACTTCAATCGTGATCGGTAGTGAGCGCTCGATGCTGATCGTGAGGCCGGATGTGATCGGGGCGCCGAGCGGCGGCGTCACGCCGTCGGCGGCAAAGAGGGTAATGCCTGCTTCGGCGATGGCCTCGCCCACCGTGCGCGCGGCGGTGATGATCGTGTGCGTCGTGCTCCCGTCGATGATCGTGATCGGCGTCGCGCGTTGGATGAGAATGACGTGCGGGATCGCGCCGACGGCGTCCCATTGATCGATGGGGAGGCGAACGCCATCGGCGTACACTGCATCTTCGGGGGACACCGTCTTTCCGCTTTCGAGGATGATGGCGCTGATCTTGCGCTGATGGGTGCGGATGCTGAGCGCTACGCCGCCTTCGATGATCTGCACGGGCAGGGCGCGAGTGATGACGATGGCCGTGCCCGAGTCCAATGGCGACTCGGCTGAGGGTTGAACGATGTCTTCGGGGAAGAGGGCGATGCCGGCCGAAGCGAGCGCGCCGCCGACGGTGGCTGACTCGGCGCTGAATGTGACCGTTTGATCGCCGTCGGACACCGTCGCCGATTTCTGGCGGAGCGACAGCCCGCCCAGCGCGAGAGCGGCGAGGGCGATGGCGGCGACGACGATGAGCGAGCGGGGGACGGGGTAGCCGAACATCGTGCAGAGTAAAGCGTAGAGGGTGGAGCGATATCGCTTGACGCTCCACCCTCTACGCTCCACGCAATGATTCCCGCGACGGCGAAACTCCGGTTAGGCGAGACTGCGGCACCCCAGAATGATTCCGTACCGGTGCTCCCTTTCGGGCCTGGCGGGGTTCGGGAAGTTCTGGTCGCGCAGGGCCCAACCTTCAACGTCCCACCGTCGCACGAGGGATGATAACCGGAGAGGAGGGGGGCGTCAAGGAGAGGGCCACAGCGCGGTGCTGGGGACGACCTCTCGCTCTGCCTTACCGGGTGGAGTCCAATAAAGCCTTATTTCCGATGCGCCAAATTCGTCTATGAATCGCACTTGCAATTTGTGTCTCCCGACACTGAGAGAGATTCTTCCTTCGGTGTATTCGCTCGGTTCCGGGGCGTTTACTATCAGTTGGTCGCCAATAAATACTTGCGCCCGCCCGTTCACTTTGAGGCCGAACGCGTATTCACCATCTATCGGAATATCAATTTGCCCGACCCAGTCCACTGAGTATGGCCGCTCGAGCGGAATAACGTGGAAATACATGTCAATGAACGGGTCAATGCGCGAGAACTGCGCCGGGGGTTGCCAATTGGGGCCGGCGAAGTATTCGCCGAGCAGGCCATGATTGCTGGCCGGAGGCGAAAGATAGAGGGCGTGAGCCGGGATGGTTGCAAGCGCTGTTTCGGCGTTTACGATGATGCGCCGCCACTGCAATTGAATGACGCCATCGCCGCCGCGCGCTTGAACGAGGAGTGTGTGGTTGCCTTTTGCCAATGAGAGGGGAAAGCGTTGTTCGCCGGTTCCATTCAAGATGGCGGTGTCATCCAGCCACAGGCTGGCCTCGGCTGGTGTCCGAAGAGCGATCTCGTACTCGCCCGACTCTGGGGCGTATAAGATTCCACTCCATTCGGCGACGAAGGGCATTGCCAACGGCGCCGCATCGGGCCATGTTGCCTCCAGAGTCTTTTCGATGTGGGTGAAGGCGGGCTCGCTATCGGTTGAGTCGCCGCGCCAGTAACGAATGGTGAGGCCTTGTATGCTCTCGATATCTTCGCGCGAGAGTCTAATTGTGTAGAGCGCCGGGTTGCCTGCGGGAGCGGTGTCGATAGTGTATTCCGCGTTCGGATAGTAGCGCCGCGCTTCGTCGACGATCCATTGAAGATTCTGATCGATGAAGATCGCAACCGGCCGCTCGCCAGATTCACGGATTGGCAGAATGTCGGGAGGGACGACGGCGCGACTATCCACCGTTTGTGGGGCAAGGAAGTTGATGGCCGGGTGGTTGTCCAGATACATTGAAACGTAGAACGTCGTCTCCTCCGGATCCAGTTCAAGCATTCGGCGGGCTGTGAGTGTTTCGACGGAGTTGTAGGATGCCCACACGGCATCATCGTGGGCTTGGCGCACAAAATAGGTGTTAAAGTTGTGATAGAGAATGAATCCTCCAAGCGCGGCAGTCAACGTGAACTGCGCGGCGATGCGCGCAGTGTGTTGTCCAAGCAAGAAGCGATCCAGGGCGCGCCAGAGCGTTTCGGCGGCAAGGGTAGCGAAGTATAGGGCGACAGGCAGGACGCCGATCGCGCGAAGCGATTGGGGGGCCTCATAATCTACTGTGAGAATGCCGCTGGCAAGGGTTAGTGGAAAGGTGATGAGAAACACGGCCCGTGTCGGGTCTTTTGGGCGACTAAGGGCGAGGGTCAGTCCGAGAACGAAGAGGATACCGCTGGCGGGGTCGAGCATCGGTTCGCCGGGCAAGTTGTGGCGGCCATTATTGTCGCCCCGGTAGTTGAACATGAGCAAGTGCTTGACAGTATTCGATACGATTGCGAGAATCAGATTTGGCTCATCGCGATAGTTGAAGATGGACACTTCGTTGGCGCGCGCCCAATAGGGATCCGGGTTGAGGATTGCGTATTGGGCCACGGGCGCAATCACAAGCCCTATTGCCAGCGCGAATGCAGAAAAGTTAATAGCAATAATGGTGCGTTGGCGGCGCTGTGATCCTGTGTTGTGCCACGACTCGATTGCCCACCATGCCAGCATCACTGCAACTGTCACGACGATGGGCTGATAGGCCGCATAGAAACATAAGCCGAATCCGGTCGCAGCGCCAGCCCACAGAAATTCGTGAACGCGACCAGTGCGCCATGCCCGACTCACGAATAGGATACTGAGCAGAACAAAGAAGGGCGCGCTCATGCCCAGCAGACCCACGCGGCTGAAGTTCACAGCCCAGTGCGACACCGCCAATAGAAAGGCGAAGATCAAGCCGAAGCGGGGGCCGTGGGCTTCGCGGCCAACGAGGAAAGCGGTGACGGCGGCGAGGATGCCGAACATAGCCATGAGGCCGCGAAACGCCACGATATTCACGCCGAATAACTTGAATGAGAAGGCGACAAGATAAAAAATATGCGCCGGCGGGTTGGTGGTATCTACGATGACCGGGCGGTAGTCCGGCTCGTTGAGAATACGGAGGGCTTTGAGGCCAATATCGGCTTCGTCGAACCAGATGCCGGGCGGCAGTGAGTCGAGCCGGTAGAAGCGCATGAATGCCGCGATGCACAGAGTGATTGCTGCCCAGCCGATGAGCGCGCGACTCCAGCGAGGCCGCGTGACAGTTGCGGGAAAGAGAACATAGGCTGAAGAGATAAGAGAAGCAAGGCTCGCAAAATACAACTGCCATGCTGAAGCAGCCTGTGCGCTGTTGGGAAAAAACACAAGCGAGTATGCAGAGGTGGTTATGGCCAAACCTAAAAGGCCGAGGCCGATGATGCGGGCCGCTCCTGCGCGGAATGAAGGCGCTGGCGATACGAATTCGGTTGAAGGAGGTGTGGGCATGAATGAGTCTGCGTCAGGGATTCAGATCGTACCGCATGAACTGCGCAACTCCGGCTTCGTCGCGGCCTTCGGATTCGACAAGGCGTGGGTGCCTCTGCCGCAATTGTTGCCCCAGATCGGCCAGATCGGGCAGTCCAATATCCAATAAAACGATGCCGCACGATGGATCATCAAGAGGCGGCGGCGCCTGATTAGTCACTTCCCATTGTTCTGGCGTGAGATGGAATGCAACGTAGAATGAACGCGGTATCTCAAGATTGTAGCCATCTCTTCCCATAAAGCAGACTTTGCTTTTCGGGCGCTCCTCCTGAATGATTCGCAGGGCAAGATTTACCGGCAACGGAATTGGCATCCGACCGGGCGTCAGGAATCTCATTTGATAGATACCTAACACGCAGGCCCCCGCGATTAACCCCCCGTGCGTAATCGCTTGAAGGCGGGGCTTGCCAGCAAGCCACACGATCCATCTCGCCAATTGAGTCGCGCCGATGCCGGCCCACAGCGCATAGATGGGGACGAGCACGAACATTCGGTTGTTGGAAGGCCACGGGTATGGGTTTGCGCCGGCGGCGGCCGCCACTGCGCCGACAGATGTGCCCAGCACCCAAAGCCGGATGCGCCAATCCCCGCCATTCGAATGCGAGGCTACCGGCAGTCGGCCACCTATCAGCAACGGCAAACCCAAAGCGGCCATCATGGCGCTCAACGGATCGAGATGTGCTCCGAAAACCCAATGGCTGTTGTTGCCAGACCAAAGCCAAGAGAATAATCCATAGAGAACATTGCGGAAGACATATGTGGCAGTGTCAATGTTTGGCTCTGGATGAAGAGCCCGCTCCTCCATCAATCTCGTGCCCAGTGTCGCCCTTGTCCATAGCACTTGCCAGTTAGAGAAGTTGAGGAGCAGGGGCGCAGTCACAACAATGAAGGCCGCAAGCACTGCCCCCCACATTTGAAGAGTGCGCCTGCGCCGCCAATGTGGTGGCAAGTAGAGCAGTAATAGCCACAGGGTTGGCAATATCGCTAAGCGAGCCAGCGCCAGTGTATAGAATCCTAGACCCGCTACGGCTCCACCTGCGGCTACGAGCCATACTCTGTCGCGGCGGATTCCCCACCCAACCAATACAGGCGCCCAGACGAACGGAATGAAGGCATAGGCATGGTTGTATCCGATTTTGCTGTACGACATCAGTAAATGCGAACCGGCGAAGAAGCCAGCAGTGAGCAATGCTGTGGGGCGAGAGAAGAATAATCGGGCAAGGAGCCAAATTCCCGGCACAGTGATGGCCAGCGATATTGACGAGCCAATACGCCACCCGTAGCCGTCAATTCCAAAAGCGATCATGGTGGCCGCTTGCGCGAGTGTGTGGCCGACTGCATAGAATTCATCCACCCCCACGCCCCATGGTATCGGCGGCACATTGCCTTTCAGAATACCGGTGCTGTGATAAAAGAATGTATAGTCGTCTCCGTACGCCGCCCACCGCCATGATCGCAAACCATAGGCCGATGCGGCCAGCGTGAACAGAGCCAAGCCTAGCAATACGATGCGGTGTGCTGCGTCTCCAAACAGAGAATTGGGCGGCCAGCCGATTCGCCAAGAACGCCACAATGCTCCGGCAGCCAACACTGTGAGCGCAATCGCCAACGGCCACCGCGCGCTGCCCCAACCGGCGGCGGCGAATGCGCTCAACACCAACCCGATCACATACCATCTTGTGTCGCCCGAAAATGGAACGTCGCTGTTTTCAATAGGCGCAGTCTTTGCCAGCGGCTGATGCGAGAGCCACGCGCCCAACGTTCCGCCTGTTGCCAGCAACAACACAACTAGGCCGAACAGCCTTGGGAACTCAAATTCGCAAAATGGCGGAAAGAAACAGCTGAGTGGTTCGAGGGGGGCAAAGGCAGAGAGATCAGCAGTCCACCAAATTGGGCCGACGACGATCCATTCGCCAACGAAGAGGAGAAGCGCGATAACACCGATGAGCAAGGCGACTATCGCTGGGTGAACATGTGGCAACACCAATCGCCTGCCGATGGGATGAACAAACCCAATCCACGCGCTCCGTAGTTTATCGAGGGCCAGAGCCGGTGAGCGGATCGCTTCTGGCGTGGAATGGCTCTCTGTCGCGAGGAGGGTGGGCGGCGGTGGCGGTGTCGCGGCGGGCTCGTTGGCAGGCGCTGGCGTTGTATCGGCCATCGGCGTCAGCGGAATGACGTGTATGCGTTTGCTTTCTTCGTTTATCACGAACAGCGTTTTGCCATCTGGAGAGACAATGGGGTTGATCGGTTGCTTCGGCAGGTCGGGCGTCGGGATCAGTTCAACCACCGCCCCGTCCGAGTCGAGGCGATAGACTGCCATTCGGCCCGTATCGAGAACGAGCGTGTGGCCCTGCGGTGTGAAGGCGATCCCCTTCGGTTCGATGAACGGACTCTCGCCGCCTGTCCAGATTCGGCGGGGCGCCGCCGAATCGAGCGCGGCCGAGAGAGGCGCGACAGGCAAGGGCGTCTCTGTTGATGGCGATTCAATAAAAGCCTCGGCCGAGGGAGGGGCTTCAATTGCAGGCGGCGCGGGCTGTTTGCCGGAGAGAATGTCGGCAAGGGTGTATAGTCGCCAATGAGTCCAGAAAGTTACTTTTGTGTTGTCGGAGGCGGCTGGCGCAGTCGGGGGAAGGACAGCTGTGGGTTGGTTGCCCCGGAAATGGGATTGATGCGGAATGGCGGTGACACGACTCTCGTTATCAGTTTGGGTTTGAGGCACCAGCGGGCGCAACGCTTTTACGAGTAGGATGCCCGCAACCACATAGCCAATGAGGGCAAGCGCAGGCCGTTCGCTGGCGAACGCCGCTTGCGCCAGCGCCGCAATGAGCAACGCGGCAGCGAGAGTTGCTGTTGGCGGAGTCGCCTGCGCCGTTGCCGACGACTCGGTCGCAGGGGGGGTATCGACACTAGTTGCTACTCTTGATTGAGAGGGAGAAGCGATGCTTTCCGGATCCTCTTCGACGTTGCTAGCATTGTTTCGCCGGCGTTTGAGCCAGCGGACAAACCGCACGTCGAGGATGACTGCGGCAATGACGGCGAGGGCGATCCAGAGAATCGACGACATGAATGCCTGAGGATTGTTCAGCGCGTTCCTTTGTCGTTAATTGCCATTCGGTTGGCTTCCGCTTGCGATACCAGCAGGGCTCGCATCATTACTTCGCCTTGCAGATCGCGCCATTCTTTTGGAGTCGCTTGAGGGTAAAACTTGCGAGCGGCTTCAAAATCGTCGAGGTTCCCGCGCGAGAAAATAATTGCGAGATCGCGGCGGGTTGGTTCGGGAAGTGGGGCGACCTCGGCGGCGTCGGCGGCGTTGTCGGCGTCCATAGAGGCAAGGTTTGAGCAGAATAATATCGTGCCGTGTTGCGTGTCCTGCCAAGGCCGGCCCAGGTAGATGACATTGTGATCGGCGCTCCATGCCTTGATCGCTTTCCCCGTTTCGCATAGTTCGAACCAGGCGGCTGAATAGTTTTGTGGAGCAAGAAACGTTTGCAGGCTGCTCACTGTAATGCTACCAGCAATGAGTGTAGTGATGGCCGTGGCATATGTTTTCGGCCAGTTCAACATCTTGCCCCACTGGCTCAACAGGATCACAATGCTGAGAGCGGCCATCATGTACGATGGGATGATCACTGGCGTGAGGCGGTGGAACTGTGGCGCGCCATCAGACCATATGCCCATTTGGAATCCCGCCACCCAAAGGAACAACAGGATACCGAAAGCAGGTTTTTTCCAATTCCAGAGGCAGTAGGCAACACCTATGAAGCAAAAGACGCCAGTCAGACCATCCAAAAGTGGGCGTTGGCCCATTGCGCCTAAGAAGCTTTGATCGCCAATGTGGTTTAAGGCCAGAACATTGAGTTCGATTTGATGAGCGAGCACCACCGCCACGCTATCAGTTTGAAAGCGCTCAAGGGCGAGTCGTAGATTTTCGGGATTGTTGAATAAGCCCTTGCCTCGCGCTGGGTCTTGCCAGATTCTGTCGAGGGAGATGAGGGTACTCCACAGCGGCAACAATGTGAGCGCCGCGCCTGCCGCCGTCAGCGCGATTTTTGGATATTCCGCTTTCCAAAAGCCTCGGCTAATGAGCGTAACGTAACCCAAGATACCCGCCGCAAGGGGTATCAAAATCATGATCTTGTTGTTGTAGTCAAACCACAGACCAATCCCTAAAAGAAGGCCGGCCATAGAGAAGTGGATCGCTTTGCGAGATGCGACGGCGCTGTAGAGGAAATAGACAACTGCTGGGATAAAAGTAAGCATCACGATCATGTCGTGAATGCCCATTCTGCTGAACATCAGGTGGAAGGGAGCAAAAGAAGTCAGGCTCAGAGTCAAAACAGCAGCCCCTTTCCCAAACATTCTGCGCGCCAGCAAAAAAGTGAATACGAGGCTGACCACACCCATTGTGCCAGATAAGGCGCGCATCCCCGACACATTCTGGCCGAAGATCGACATGCTGCCAGCCTGTAAGTATGTGTACACTGCTGTGTGATCGAAGTACCACGACACGCCGAAAAGGTGCAGCCGCTCGCCGCTAATGACTCGCAGCGCCTCGCTGGCGAACAGCCCTTCATCTTGATCAGTGCCGAAGGGATACTTCTCAAGATGGTTGAGTCGGGCAAACGCGCCAACCGCCAAAATGGCGATGACTACCATGACTTCGATCCGATTCTGGCGAATTGTTGGCCAAAAAGCAGAAACGTCGAGATTCCAATCCTCTGGAACGACGGCGGCAATAAACAGGGCCACACTCGAGAGCCACAGAAACGCAACCATCAAATTGTTCTCAATGTTTTTGGCTTGCGAAGCGCAGAGGATAGAGATCACAAGCGCCAACGTGCCAAGGAATGTGCGGCGAGGATAATCGGCAATGCTGGATAGAGTGAAGCCGGAGATAGAAGATGCTAGTTCTGTACTGGCCCGATTGGCTTGAGTTGCAACAGAGCGATTTTCAAGATAGACAAACAGCCCCATTGCCGGGATCAGCGCGAGCAGGAGAAAGATTCCCAAGGCGCGACCTGAAGGTCCGGTATCGAAGCTGGCCTGCGCCGCGAAGCCAATGACTAACAGAATTGGCGTTATTACTCCGGCGGGCAAAGCGGCTATCTTTGTAAGCCCTATGTGTATTCGAGGCTCCGCCGGGCGAGTTTGCAACGCTGATCTGCGTCGGCGCTGATTCAAATCCCGCCAACCGAGGATAAATAACCCGTCCATGATCACGGCTATCACAACGACAGTAAGTTGCCATTCGGTCGTTGACATGCTACTCTCCGCCAAACGCATTCACTTCGTATATCACCGTCCCCGTATCTGGCGAACCAGATTGCGGAAATACTGCCGCCAACCTGCCCTCATCCGCCATCTCCGCAAACTTGGCGATGCCTGCCGCTTCGTATCGCCCGCGTTCCATCTCGCCGACGATAATGTATTGCACGTTGTATCGCCTCAAAAACTTCATGGCCTCTTCCACGTCCGGCGTGTTGTAAAACTCTCGCACATCATCCAGCCGCCTGTCCACCACATCGCCGGGCAGAACGGAATTGTGCTGCTTGAGATGCCAATCCCATCCTACAACGGCGGGCAGGCCGGTGTTAATGGCAAATCGGTTGCCCCAATGATATAACGGCGCGTTCCCTTCGACGATGACCGGCGTGCCGCTCACGTTCTCCAACATCCAACGTATTGCGCCATAATCATACGCCAGATTTAAAATGCGGCCCTCGTCGTCGTAGGCCGCCGCAGGGCCGGTGACGCCGCTTGCGCCAAACGATCCGAGCATGTATGTGGCGCCGTCGAGCGTGCGTGGCGGATGTTCCACATTGGGCCAGCGATCCTCAACTTTCATATAGATGCCCAGCGCCGTGTATGTGCCCGCCGCGCCGACCAATAACCCCAGCCCGGCCAGCCACCCCCAGCGAAGCCGACTCGGCCACTGCTTTCCCACAATCGGCGTCAGCCACACTGCCGCCAACCCCCCGGCAATGCTGAACAACGACCATGCCTGCAAATAGAGCCGGAAGACGGTGTTGTTTCGCGCCACGTCGCCACGAAGCACAAAGAGTTCAACTAGCCCTGTCAACCCTAGCCCCGCGCCAAACAATATGAGCCACAATCTCCTTTCGAATGCCACGCTCCGCTGAAATAGCGCCAGCGCAACCCAAACCAGCATCGGCGCGATAAACAGGATGGACTCGTAGTCGTTGATCCACAGAGCGATAGCGCCGACAAATCCGCCGATGATTCCAATGACGGCCAATGCCAGCGGCGCGCGCACCTGAGGCAGAAGCACGCCTAACGGTGTGTGCAACAGCCAGTCGGTGTCAATCAGCCGCTTCCCTTTGAGCCAACTTTGCGTTTCCCAAATCAGGTAGGTGATGAGGATGAAAAGGAATAATCCGTGAACAGAAAAGTAGTCGAATAATGGAGAGCGCGCGCCCTGCCAGATCTGCACAGAGGAATACTCGGTGGCGAACCACTGCCTGAAAGGTGAATACATGAGGAGGCTGAGGCCGACGAGCAGCCCGGTCTGCCATACGATCCGCGAGATGGACGAGCGCGAAAGACTGCGTTGCTGTATGAGTGTGGCGGCGATAATGGCGGCAACACCCAGCGCGAGCAGCACAGGGTAATCCCAAGTGTGCGTGGGTTGCGATGCGCCGAATACTAACCCTCCGGTCAGCCACAGCGCGGCGGCTTCCACCGAGAGCGGCGAACGTGGCGCGTCGTTGCCCGGAGATGTCGGTGAAGTGACGGAGTCGGCGTCCTTCTTTGCGGCGAGCACGATGCTCAGAGTCCAACCGAGAGCGGCGAAAAAGATCGCCATTCCGGCGATGTGGGGATGAAGATCGGCGTATAAGAATGAGAACAATGGGAACTCGGTGATGGGCGATTCGGGTCGGTCATGAAGGATGGCGCGCGAGGCGGCGAAGTACCATCGGCCTTTGTCGCCGGGCAGTTGGGCGTCGCCGCTGATCACTCGCCACGCGCCGGAGAAAACGGCGACGGCGCGATCGATGTCGGAGTTGCTGGCCGGCGGCGGCTCGGCGACTTCGGGAAGAAATTTCCACAGCAGGCGCACCTCGAAGAGGTTGCCCAGCAATAGCATGAGGGCGATGGCGGCGACTCCGGCGGCGAGGGCACGGCGGTGGCTGGCCCAAGTGAATTGGGCCGATGGCGTTGCGATGGCGGCGATGTTGTAAGTCAGGCAGAAGACGCCCGCGCCGACGAGCGCAAACATTGTGGGCAAGATCAAGTTGTAGGCAATGCTGGGGATAATGCCCAACAGTTTTGTGGGCACGGCGTAAATGACGTAGCCATAGTAATAGTAGTTGATGTAGTGTTCCGACAACCAGGGGTGATAGGGCGGGAAGTACACTGCTTTTAGAATGGCATTGAAGAAGGTGAAGTCTTGAGGTTTCTCGCCGCCCAGCCACGGATGCCAGATGTCGGGGTTGCTCCAACGGATGAAAAGGAAGAAGAGGAACAGAGCGAGTGTGATGGCTTCAACTGCCAACAGGTATTGCCGTTGCGCGCGGAGGAATGCCTGCATTTGCTCTCGTTGCCGATACGCCAAGAATATTCCCGCACAGGCCAAGCCGAAAAGTGACAACCCGATGGTCAGTTTGCTGAAGGGCAGCACCTTGAAACTGGCGGCCAGCCATGCCAGCCATGCAACAGACAACAACCCGATGAGTTTGCTCAGTGGGTATCCTCGATCTGGCAGGCCGGGCATGGCAGTGAATGCCAATGGAAAGGCCAGCCAACCGATTGCAGTAATGAGCATGTACCAACCCAGCACGCCCAACGGCTGATGCCAATTGAGGAGCGAGAACGGATCGAAGGTTTCGCTCCACGTGCCGCCTTCGGTTTGGGCCTGCAACCGATCCGGCGGCAGCAGCAATGCGCCCGGCATGGCCGTGTACTGCGCGGGAGTCTGCTCAATCACTTGCGAAAGGTCGGCCTGATCGAGGATGGCGCGCACCTGCTCTTGCGCGAAGGATGGCGATTTCTTGAAGATGAACACTTTGGGGTGATCGTAAACGGTGAAAGCCTCTTCGGCAGTTTGATCGGAGAAAGAGAACAAGCCGAGGGTGGGGTTGCTCTCGAAGACGGCGGCCAGCTCGAATCCCAGAGCGCTGTTGAGCGGTGGTTGCGCCGGGTAGGCGCATTTGTAGATCAGTTCCTCCGCGCAGTTGAACAGCGCTTGGTAAAAGTCGAGCGTGAGCGGGTAGCGCAGGGGCAGGCGCGGCATCGCATCGTACGAGCGATTGGAGGAGACGATGAAGTAGTCGGCGCGGCTGAGCGCGTCGAGGATGCGCGCGCGTTTGGCCGCGTCGTCGCGTTCGAAGAGTTCGAGGTTGGCCGGAACGTAGATGCCGCCGAGCGGGTCGTATGCTCCCACGCGAAGAGGCAGTGCATCGTCCCACGATGTCTCCATAGCAAGGACGGTTCCGCTGAGGGAGAGAGGCGTGCCGGAGATCAACTCGGCGGTGATGAAATATGTTGCGCCCTCTTCGAGAGGGGCGGGTGAGATCGAGAAAGCGCGGGGGGCGGCGGCCTCCGTCAAATCGATTGCCGCCTCGATCTCAACCAGTTTGTCGTTTTCTTCGTTGTCGCGCGATAGGCTGATTCGTATTTCGCTGGAGTCGGACGGATAAACGATTTCGATAGAGTCAATGACCAGCCGATCAATCAGCGCGTCCTCCGCCGGAACGAGCGAGAGCTGTCCGCTGGCGCCGTTTGGAACGCCCGCCAATTCGCCGTCGAGCGGCATCGAATCGTTGGGCCCGGCGATGGACAGCGCAGAGGCAGATAGAGAGCCGCCGTGGCGCACGGTGTAATGCAAGTAGTATGGCTGATCGTGAGTCAGTGTGGCGCGGTTGAGGAATACGGTGGCGGCTTGTTCTTGGGCGTCGGGCAACGATGGAAGCGTTGCGGCGCCGGACGCGATCACGTCGTTGCCCTCGGCGTCGAGCGAAAGGCTGACTTCGATTGAAGTGTCCGGCGGATAGACTCGGAACGATGTGATTTCGGAGAGCGTTCCCGATGCTGTTGATCTGATTGCCATTCGCCACGGCTCGCCGGGCCGCAACACGACATCGTAGGGCACGGCGATGGGTTGCTGTTCAATGCCTTGCTCGGTTTGGATGCGCAGGTTGAGCGGGCCGGGGATGTTTTCTAAAATCCAGTGAGAAGCGGCGACGCGGGTGTGGGGGCGCGTGTAGATTCGGGTGAAGGCGTAGGCGTAGGCGTAGGTGGCCACGGCGACGGCGCCCACCGAGAGGAGGGTGATGAATCGAATCAAGAGAGCGAGGCGCGGCTTCCGCGCAGTGGACATTCGCGATTTGGCTTGGCTCCAGATTTCAATGAGCGCCCATGCGGCGAGCAGAATCGCAAACGGATAGATGGGCATGAAGTAACGCATGTATTGCCAGAACTGAGAGTTCTGCCAAGCGAAGTATGCGCCCACCCAAACCACAAGCAGGATGTGGCTCTGCCATTCGCCCGCCTGCCGGGACGCGCCGCGCCATGTGCGCCATGCGGCCCAAACCCAACCGAGCGTGCTCGCCAACCCCAAAGGCCAGCCCACCGCCCATGCCGATAATTGTGTCCATGCATAAGTGAGCTGAGATCGATTCGTCCAATGATGATTTGGCGGCCATTCGGAGCGACCGGCGACTTGATCGGTCACCTCGCGGATGATGTCGAGCCAGCGTTGGTTGAAGCTGATCCCGAAGATAGACGGGCCGTTGAACGCATAGGGCTGAAAGATTCGAAAGGCCAGCGCGGCCAGCGCCCCGGCGATGAGCCAGCCGATGATCGCGTCTTTGAGCAGTGCGCGGCGATTCTCAACCGGCCATGCTTTGGCGAGTCGGATGCCGCCGGCCAGCACGATGATTCCGGCCAGCGGCGCAGTGTTGATTTTGCAGGCCATGGCCAAGCCAGCGAGTACGCCGAAGATGGCATAGTGTCGCCGCTGGCCGCTGTCCATCGCGGGTGCGGCAACATACATAGCGGCGACAATAAAAACAGTGGCGAACGAGTCAACGGCAAAGTAATGCGAAAGTTGGATGGGCAGCACCGCCGCCGCGCTCAGCGCCGCCGCCAACAAACCCACTCGTCGGCTGTAAAGGCGCGCGCCCAGCAGATACAATAGCGCCACTGCGGCGAGGTCGAAAAGCGCGGAAAGAGATCGCCCCACGAGCACGATGTCGTTATAGCCAGTTCTTCTCACCGCTTCGGCAATGTAGCGCGTGAGAAAGAGGGGAAACATGCCGTAGGTGAATGAGCCGTAGGGGAAGGGGTTGAGAGTCGAGTTGGCGGTGTCGAAGTAGTCGAGCAGGCCGGCGGGCCGAATGGCGTCGGCCACATTGGTCATGAATCGCTCATCAGGATGCAAATGTTGGCTGTCGTCCCAGTTAATGCCAACGAATCGGAAATAGCCTCCGGCGGAGAAGATAACAGCGAGGATTAAGATTGTGAGCCAGTTGGGAACATCGGGGGGGCGGCGCGGCGCGGCAGGGATCGGGCGGGGAGCAGACTCCGTTTCGGGCGCATCGATCCGTTTGGGGCCAATAGTTGTGCCGGGCTCGATTTCCATATGCCAAAGGATTATATGACGATTCATTCGCCGTTGCCGCGCGCGCTTCATTTTTGGACGAGGCTGAAACTGAGGGCACAGAATGCTTCGCCAAGTTCCCCTGTTCCTCTTGCGGCAACAAAAAACGCCGAACTGCAATAGCGCGATTCGGCGTTTTTGGGACAGCGGAGAGGGTGGGATTCGAACCCACGACGGGGTGACCGTACTCGCTTTCCAAGCGAGCGCACTCGACCAACTATGCGACCTCTCCGAAATGGCTTGTTTTCACGGCGTTCGTTCCGGTAGCGTCTCAATGTTTCACAAAAAGCGAGTACACTTCGCAAAGCGCATTCTCGCCTTTGCGCTTAGATATTCGTCAACTCGTTCATCACCAGCCGCGCCTGCCCATCCTCACCCATCACCACATGACACCCGGCAACGTGAATCGTTGTGCCTTCGTTGCCGTCACTCAGCAATAACTTCATCTGCGCTTTGTGGCAGTAATGCAAAGCGCTCTGTAGTATCTGTAGCGCGTCCTCTGCCGTGATGGGTGTCTCTGTCCGCTTGCGCGGTGACGGCTTGCGCCGCCTTGCGCCTGTGCCTTCCGTGCGTTCGCCTGTTCCGTGCATACGCCTTTCTCCTTGCTTCGGGCAACGTCTCAAACTTGCCGCCATACTTGCATTGCCGATTGCCAGCGCTGCCGCGCCGCCATGTCCAATACTTTCCGCGCCGCGTGACTTCAATACGCCACTCTCCCGGCGATATGGCTGTGGCTTCGGCGGTTGCCGTCACCCTTTTGGGCTGTGCTTGCCGTTCCCGTTGCGTGACGGCGCTCGCACGGGTTGAAACTCGCCGGTGTCGCTATCGTCACCGTAGGCGGGCACAGAATCCGCAGTAGCGTGGTA
>Ga0194120_10003972_pt1 | contig 23375 bp, 22 predicted proteins | sample TA2MahCa65mmetaG_FD_148642 | JGI IMG/M metagenome (GOLD analysis project Ga0194120, IMG submission 148642) | Freshwater microbial communities from Lake Tanganyika, Tanzania - TA2015019 Mahale Deep Cast 65m | ecosystem: Environmental > Aquatic > Freshwater > Lake | place: Tanzania: Lake... | reverse complement strand
AAACCCATCCGCGAAAGCGACAGAACCACCGCCAGCAACATCACGCACGCGGCGCCGAAACTGAGGCACGCCAGGACCGCCGGCCTGACGGGCGATTCGTGCCGCTTCCCCCCGCGCTTGACCACAGCCACGCCCCACATCAGCGCGAACGGCAGGCAGAGTTCCAGCAGCCCCGCGTAGTGGTTCCGGTTGACGTACGTCCCGTTGACCACTCCCGTGGTCTGCCACTGGACAACCCCCAGCACCCCCTCCAGCGTCCCGATCAGGATCAGCGGCGCCGCCGCCCCGAACCCGCCGCCCGCCTCCCGCACCATCTCGAACACCAGCAGCAACCCCGCGATCGTCAGCATATGCTCCAGCGTCGCCGCTGGCGTCGCGCTCAGCACCGGCTTTGCCCGCGCGTCCACGCGAGCTACCGCCCTGTGTATCTCCGCCCGCCGCGGTGAGATTGCCTCCAGCCACTCCACCGGCAGCGGCACTAGCTGGAAAACCGCCACCCCCAGGAATCCGGCCGCCAGAAGGGGTACGGCTCTAGGCCGAACCGTCAACCGCAACGGACGGTGGACGACCCAAAAAACCCCCGCAATAGCGCAAATCCCCAGAAGGCATGGCTTCCAGTCCTGAACAACAACACCGCCGTATCGGAACGCCGCCCATGCCAGGATCAACCCCAGGACGGCATACACGATAGGACTCAGGAAGCGGCTGCCGCGTCCGATGCCTCACCACCCCACTCGCCGGCCCCGCCGGATTCCATCTCCTCCATCGCCTGCTCCAACTCGGGCCCTGCGTCCTCGCCCATCTCCTGCCCCATCCGCTTCACGAACCGCGCCACCGGCTTCGGGTCCTTCTCGTCGATCCCCGCCAGCGCCGCATCATCGGCCAGCCGTTCCAGTCGCGCCTCATCCCCGCGGCTGAAGGCAAACCGCGAAACCAGCCGCGTCAGGGTGGCGCCGCCACACCGGGGGCAGCTCTCCGCCTCGTCGCCCATCCGGCGCACCCAAACGCTGACGCGCCGTTTACAGCTCTCGCAGCGGTATTCGTAAATCGGCATGCCGCTTAGAGAATCGCGATACAGGCCCGAATCGGCAAACCCAGCAGCGTGCCGCAACTCACACCCGCGCCGTTGGCGACCACGTCGTGCATTTCCACGGCGCGGCCCGGCAGCAACTGCTGGCCCGCTTCCAGCACCAGGCTGAACAGGAACATCGATAGCGCCGTCACGACCCCAGTCCGGCGATCATGAAACCCGATCACCGGCAGCGCCGACAGCGCCACGTAGGCACAAAAGTGGAGCACCTTATCGCTGACGGGCAGTCGGCTGACGGCCGCCAGCACCGGAGAGGAGGCTGGCAGCAATGAGCCGGCGATGACGCATGCGACAAGCACAGCCCAGACAAGCAGGATCACGGTGTTGCCCTTCAATCGCGCTCACCTACATTGCCGGTTGCGGGAAATTTCCACAATTGCCGATTGGGGGAGTTCGCGCGATACGGGAAGGAATCCTGGGCGAGTCGTTGATTATACTCACTCCGGCATCGCTTTAAGCGGGAACCCCACCCACGCATTGACGATTCCGCCTACCTCCCGCGCCACCGCCAGTGCGTCCCGCGAGTTCGCCCACCACCGCCCTGGCTGATACGGGTCCTTTTCCGTGTACCGCACCACCGCCTCATGACCCGAACCCGCCAGCGCCCGCCACGTCACCTGAATCCGCCGCGTGTGCGACTTCGAACTCACCAGGATGGCCCGATTCCCACCACGGGCTTTCAAGTACCCGATGGCAGCCCGGACCTCATCCGTCGTGTTCACCGCCCTCGGCTCCAGCATCCGAATCGCTCCAGGAGGCACCCCGAGCTTCTCCAACACCATCCGGCTGTAGCCGTGCTCGGGCACGTAGTCGATTCCCAGCCGCTCTGATGTGCGATCCGCTGGACTGTCAGCCTGGGTCACCCACACCTCCGGCGCCCAGCCCTGCTTGTAGATGGCCGCCGCCTCCATCGCCCGAAATGGCAACTGCCCGCCGAACACCACAATCGCGTCGGCCATCTGAAGCGGGTCCGCCACGACCAGCCACGTCCCGAGGCGGCTAAGCCCCAGCAGCAGCAGAACGGCGGTCAGTACCGTTAGCGTGACCCACCGCAGCAGCGGTCGAACAGCTCGCGCCATTGTTACAGAGTCTCCTATGCAGCGCCTCCGCAAAGGGCACGAGCACGGTGGGCACCTGCGACTCCCCGAAACAACGGGTTAACTGTAGGTGTCCTTCTTCGGCCAGCGGGATCTCGACGTTCCACGTGGGATTGCCATTCGTCTCCACCAGCGTCTCTTCGAAACGGTGCCCGTTCAGCCGCAGTTCGGCGTGCGTGAATCCGAACTTTCGGCACGCCTCTTGAATCGCGCTCCAATAGTCTTCCATTGTCGAAGCCCTCGCCAGGGAGTCCTCGAAGGCTCGCAACGCCAGTTCGTTGTTCAGGTGCCGGCGGAAGGCTCCGTCCATGAACATCCGCCCCGCGATGCCGAACTCCACGTATCCCAGGTGCTGTACGCCGATCCATGCCGCGGCGCAGAACAGCACGATGATCGCGCCCTTGAACTGGTCCTGCGACACGCTGGCCACCAGCGACATCGTCGCCGCCAGGCCGCACGCACCGTACAGAAGCAGTGCCACCTTTCGCGGCGTCAACCCGCGAGCCAGGAGCCGGTGGTGAATGTGTCCTGCGTCCGCACCGAAGATCGGTTGCTGCCGCAGGAACCGGCGCACGATGGCGATTCCCGTGTCCAACAGGGGCACCGCCAGGGCCATCAGCGGCGCCGTCATCCCGAGCACAGTGGCCGATTTCTGCCCCCACAACACGCCGTAACAGCCCAGCAGGAATCCCACCGTCAGACTCCCGGAATCCCCCAGAAATATCGACGCCGGGTTGAAGTTGTACCGTAGGAACCCGAGCAGCGCCCCGGCGAGCGGCACCGTTGCCATCGCCAGGGCCACGTTGCCATGCAGCAAGGCGCCCAGCAGGATCGTCACAGTGGCGAACAGTCCCGCCCCCGCCGCCAGCCCGTCCACCCCATCGATCAGGTTGAACGCGTTCGAGCACCCCACCAGCCACAGCACCGTCAGCGGCAGGCTCAGCCACGGCGGAACCGACAGACCGCCAACGCCAGTCATCTGGACGCCTCCCCAGAACGCTACGTAAGCCGCCACTGTCTGTCCCGCGAACTTGTGCCAAGGTTTCAGTCCACGCAGGTCATCGATCAGCCCGACCGCAAGCACCAGCGCGGCAGCCGGCAAAACCCTCCACGTCAGCGGCAGACCTTCCAGCACAATGCCGCCGGCGGAAAGCGGCGCGGCCAGCAGTGCCGCAAACGCGCCCAGGTAGGCCACCACGATGGGAATCCCGCCCACCCGCGGCACCGCCACCGCGTGCGCGTGCCGCCCGCTGTCCGGCTGGTCGAAAATACCCCACCGCCGGGACAAGTTCCGGCACAGTGGCGTCAGCAGCAACGCCAGCAGGAAGGATGCAATGGCTAATAGACCCAGAGAATACATCGTCGCGATTGATGCGCCTGCGGGATAAGTCGAATCACGCGGCCACGGCCTGGGCCGACTTCAGTCGCCCAGCCTTCGCCAACTCGTCGCAAATCCAACCGTAGGTAACACGCAGGCCGTCCTCGATCGAAGTGGCAGGCTCCCAATCGAGTACCTCTCGCAGACGCGTGTTGTCGCTGTTCCGCCCGCGCACGCCCTGAGGTTTGGTGAGATCGTACGTCTTACGAATGGTTTTGCCGGCGATCTGCGCCACAATGTCGACAAGCTCGTTGATCGATACCAGCCGGTCCGTGCCAAGGTTGAGCGGGTCATGGTGATCCGACTCCATCAACCGGTACAACCCCTGCACGCAGTCGTCGATGTAGCAGTAAGATCGCGTTTGTTCTCCGTCGCCCCAGACCTCGATGGCCTCGCCGTCCTCGGCCAGCGCCACCTTGCGGCAGATGGCCGCCGGCGACTTTTCGCGGCCACCGTCGTATGTCCCCAATGGCCCGTAGATGTTGTGAAACCGCACGATGCGGGTTTCCAGCCTGAAGTCCTCCCGGTAGTGACGGCATGTGCGCTCCATGTACAGCTTCTCCCAGCCATAGCCATCCTCGGCGTCGGCGGGGTAGGCGTCAACCTCTTTCAGTGGTGTGACGTCCGCATCCCTTTGCCGGTAGCCCGGATAAATGCACGCGCTCGAGGTAAACAGGAACCGTTTCACTCCATTGATTCGGGCGGCCTCGATCGTGTTCATGTTGATCATCGTGTTGTCGCGGACGATTTCGCCTTTGTAGGTCTCGATGAAGCCGATCCCGCCCATGTTGGCCGCCAGGTGGTAGACCTCGTCCATGCCCCTTGTCGCGACAAGACAGTTGTCAAACCGCCGGAGGTCCAATAGCTCGAATTCTTGCGCTCGGCTGGGTTCGTACTCCGGCTCCTTGATGTCTGCGCCGCGCACCCAGTAGCCTTTCGCGACGAGGTCCTTCACCAGATGATGGCCGATGAATCCTCCGGCTCCCGTAACCAGGACTCTATTTCGCTGCATATGTAGCCTCCAGCTTCTCCTCTTTCCGGACGACTCCGGATTCGATGATCCGTACGAATTGGGCCACAAGAACTTCCTGTGAGAACCGACGCGCCAGTTGCATCGCGTTTGCGGAGCGCCGCGACCCTCGCCGGCAACTCTCAGCGATCGCTTGCACGGCGCCATCGACATCCCCGTGCCGCAGTGTGAAGGCCCAATCTTCGCGGGCGCCGGGCGGAAGCATCTCCGTGACGTGGCTGGGATCGGGTCCGATATACAGGAACGGAAGGCCCAGCGTCAGCACGTTGTATACCTTGCAGGGATGGACGATGCCCACGAACGGATCACCCATCGCGACAACGTGTAGATCTCCCGCGGACAAGGACGCCGAAAGTCGTTCCAGGGGCTGATACGGCAAGCACCGTATGTTCCTCAGCCCTCGCTCCGCTGCGAACCTTCGAACTTTGGCGACTTCGCTTCCTCCTCCAACGAAGCAGAAAGCGAGTCGAGGATTCGGCGCCAATCGCGCCGCTGCCTCCAGCAAGGTGTCAAGCGGATGGCATGGGCTGTGGTTGCCGGAATACATCACGACAAACTTCCCCGTGAGACCGTTCTGCTCGCGGAATGTCGTGGCTCCAGCAAAGTCGTACCGTACCGCTCCGTCGTGTGACCAGGGGGGGAGTATCAGCAATTTCGATTCGGTCTCGCAACGGGGCCCGAGACGTGCCCTCATGAACGAGTCAAGTACGACGATGACATCGGCAGCCCGTAAGCTCAATGACAAAAGCCAGCTCAGAAGGCGTGCAACCGGAGCCTTCTCACGCAACCATCCGGCGGCGATCGCTTCATCAGGGTTCAGGTCCATGACCCACAGCAGCAGCTTACTGCCCTTGAGGAACGTAACAACTGCCGCCACCACCGACAACAACGGCGGCGTCGTCATCGCAATCACCAAGTCCTGTCTCGGGAGTGTTAGCGTCCGTAGCAAGCACAGGAAGAGGAAGCTGGCGAAATCAATCGCACGACTCCACTTGGCGCGCTTGCCAAACCGCGTGCAAGAGACCCTCAGGATGCGGATGCCATCAACAAAATCACGCGCGGGATATCGGGCCTCGGCGTGGTCGTAGCCGTTCCGGCTGGCGATCGCAGTCACCTCGTGGCCCCGCGCGGCCAACTTAAGAGCTAAGTCGGTGGCGTGTTGGGCAGTCGAGGCCACATCTGGATAGAAAGCCTGATTGAGGATGAGAATTCTCACGCGGGATGACTCGGCAGTCGGAATTCGGCAGGGAGTCAGACGCTATGCGGTCGTTGGGCAGGACTCAGCTTGCGTCTCTTCTCGGGCTCGACGAGGGTTCTCCCCTCTGTACAGCACGAATGGACCCATGACCAGCAGGTCCATATCTGTTCTCAAAAAGCAGGCGAGCGCCTCACTCGGTGTGTTTACGATCGGCTCGTTTTCGTTGAAGGAAGTGTTCAGGAGAACCGGCACGCCTGTTTCTTCCTCGAACCTGCGGATCAGCTTCCAGTAGAGTGGATTGACGTCTTTTTCTACGGTCTGCAAGCGCCCAGTGCCATCACCGTGAGTCACGGCTGGCATGCGGTCCCGTTGAGGCGGTTTGATCTTGTAGGCCATCACCATAAACGGCGACGGGTAGTCGATCTCGAAATAGTCCCCGGTTCTCTCGGCGAGAATGGCTGGACAAAACGGCCGGAACGGTTCCCGGTACTTGATGCGGCGGTTCAGAATATCCTTCATGTCTTTGCGCCGAGGGTCTGCAAGAATACTACGGTTTCCCAGCGCCCTGGGGCCAAACTCCATCCGGCCTTGGAACCATCCCACAATCCTGCCATCGGCGATCTCCGCGGCGGTACGTGCAATCAAGTCGTCCTCATCGAGCCGATGAGCCGTCGCGCCTTCGGCGTCAATCACTCGGCGGATCTCGGATTCACTGTACTCGGGGCCGTAGTAGACGTGTCGCATCACGAAGCAGCGGGGCTTGTTTAGCACTTGGTGCCACACGTATAGCGCTGCACCGATGGAAGTTCCGGCATCGTGAGCCGCAGGCTGGACCCACACATCCTGGAAGCCCGTCTTCTCGAAAACCTTCCCGTTGGCCACGCAGTTCAGTGCGACGCCACCAGCCAGGCACAGGCGCTTCAGACCGGTTTGTTGCTGCACGTGATTCAACAGCGCGAAGTAGTTCTCTTCGAGCACCGCCTGAACCGAGGCGGCCAGATCAGCGTGCCGTGTCAGGATCTCTGTTCGAGGTTTTCGCGGCTCGCCGAAACGCTCCACAAGTTTCGATGAGTACACGGTGCCCAACACTGGCTCGCAGTTGTTCCACGTCATTTCGACCCCCTGCGAGTGGTGGAGGAAGTAATCGAGGTTCAGGCGGACCTGATCCCGGTTCGTGGAGACGATTTCGCGGACGTCAGCGACAAATCGCGGCTCGCCGTAAGCCGCCAGCCCCATCATCTTGTACTCGTCGCCGTATTTCGGGAAGCCGAGGAGCTGCGTGAAGGCCGTGTAGTATAGGCCAAGTGAGTGCGGAAAGTGGACCGAACCCCTTACCTCGATGTGGTTTCCGCGCCCCGTCCCCCACATAACACTCGAGAAGTCGCCGAAGCCGTCGACCGAGACCACGGCCGCTTCTTCGAAAGGAGAACAGAAAAACGCACTGGCGAGGTGGGCATGGTGATGTTCTACGTGATGGACCCTCGCGCCGTCGCTCCCGCCGTTCACCCGCGTGATCTTGGCGAGGTTCCTCGCCCGGCCCACCGCCTTCGACCAATAGCCGGGCCGGACGGCAACGCGCGCGAGCTTGCGCCACAGGTGCGCTTTGGGGTCACGCGAGATCGCGACGTGCTCCACGCGATCCCCGTTCAAACACGCAGCTCGTGCGACCGCGGGGTACCCCGCCCAGTGCTTGATGCGGTTGAAGCGCTCCTCTTCCACAGCGGCCATCAAACAACCGTTGCTCAACACCGCTGCTGAGGCGTCACCGTGGAATGCGTTCAAACCAACGATGTTCACACCACCACCCGTGCCGCTTTCAGGATCGCCGCCACACTCGTGGCATCCGTAATCCGCCCATCCATCACCATGGCAACGCACTCACGAAGTGGCACTTTCTTCGCAACCAGCTCCTCCATCGGGTCCGGCCGACTCCCCACCACCTCCAGACCCGTCGCCAGGAAAAGGTGCACCACTTCCGTCGTGACCGCGTTGCAGGTATCCAAGGTGCCCAACTGCCTCCACGTCCGTGCCCGAAGCCCTGCCTCTTCCTCCAACTCCCTCCGACCCGCTTCAAGCGGCTCTTCAGTCCCTTCGCACGAACCGGAAGGCACCTCCCACGAAAACCGCCCCAACGGATATCGCCACTGCCCGACCAACTGCACCTGCCAGCTCTCATCCAATGCGACCACCCCGACTGCCGCAGCCATTTCGACCGTCCCATAGATGCCGTCCGCACCGTCCGGCCGGATCACACGGTCTTCCCGCACCCGAAACCATTCGTTCTCGTACACCACTCGCTGTGCAACCGTCTGCCACGGGTTCATACCATGAACGATACGCTAATCTCCGAACTGCACACGCTGAAGCGGGACCTGTTCCTCCACTTCTTCCGTCACAGCCTGCCGTTCCTTGGCCTCCACGTAATGTCTCGGCCATGCGATCACCGAGTCCAGATGTCTCGGATCCGCACACGACTTCAACGTGTTTCGCAGTGGCTCCACGCCGAAGTGCCGGCACGTGTTCACCGCCAGGCTGAAGGCCAAACTGAACTTGCCGGGCAGCACAACAGTGCAGTTACCCGCGTCAATGATGTGGTACTGGTAATTCCGCAGTTGCGAGTTCCCCACCAGTTCCGTCTTAGGTCCAAAGTACACCGACCACTGGTGATCTCCACCCTCCGGAAACGCTCCTAGCAGCCGCTCTCGCATCGCCGCCAGCGCCGAGTCGCGACTCTGTTCCGAGTCCGTCTCGTAGTACAACGCGCTCCCCAGAACCGAGTACTCCAGCCCGTTTACCCGGTGGTAAAGATGATTGATTGTCCGGCAGAAGCTCGGTGTCATCCGAACAAAGTTCAGCGCTGCCAGCGCTGGATACACCACCACCAGCGGGCTGTACACCACCCTCGTTTGAACGCTCGTCAACCGCCGGCACTCGTTCCCCGATGCCACAATTACATGTCTCGCCCTAATCGAGCCGCTATCGGCAATCACCTCGTGCTTGCGAATCTCCCTCGCTGCGGTGTTCAAATACAGGTGCCCGCCCGATCCCAGGAACGATCCCGCCAGGTCTTTGGCAATCAACCGGGTGTGCATCGTACGGTCCTTGCTCTTCAGCACCACGGCGATGTCACCCAGGTTTACCCCGAGGCTTCCCTTCCGCTTCACTAGGTTCACCGAAACGTTGCGCTCAATCCACCGGACCTGGTCGCTCAGCACTCGATGGAAATCCAGGTTCTCAAACCACGCGAGCCGCCGCTGCGCCCTTTGGATGGCCAGCCACCACGGTATCCTCCACTTCAGGCCGACTTCCCCCGCCCACGGACTGACAAACGCGTAAAAAATCGTGTAGTTCGTAAACCATCCGTCACTACTCGTAGTCTGGATGTTGCGTTCCACCCGCAGGTTCATGTCACTGAAACAAGCGTAGTAGTCCAAGAGATCGTCGATGTTGCCAACGAGTGTCCGGAAAAATGAATTATTCGGCAGGGCCGAGTAGAGCGCGCCTGCATGGAACCACGAATGCTGCAGCGCCGACGCATGGGCGCAGAGCTGGCTGTCCCTCTCCAGCAGCGCAACCGACCGCCCGGACCGCGCCAGCAACTCAGCTACCGCCAGCCCGGCGATTCCGCCTCCTACCACACAGAAGTCGTACATACTCCGCGCCCCGTCGCCAGCAAATTTGTTGGGCCTACAGCAACGCCTTCACCGTCTCCACTACGTACTCCGCCTCCTCCCCAGTCATCCCGTAGTAGATGGGCAGGCAGATATGCCGCGAGCACACGTCATCCGCATCCGGAAACGAACCGCTGACGGCCCCGTCGAAAACTGGCTGCCGGTGCAAAGGCGTGTCATAGACGCCGCCAGAGAGGCTCACACCCTTCTCCTTGGCCGCCGTTCGGAACCGCTCCCTATCAACGCCCTTCTGTAGGAGTACGATGTACTTGTACCAACTACACCGGCCAGTCGGCAGCACTGGCCTCAACTCCTGAATGCCTTCAAGCACCCGCGTATAATCACTCGCAATCTTCTCGCGCCAGGTGATCATTTCATCCAGGCGTCTAAGTTGAACGACACCGATCGCTCCGGCCCACTCGTTGAGACGCCAGTTCGTACCCAGTTCAGTGCTGTAGGTCACCCAGGGATCCGGCTTCCCGTAGTCCCGCAGTCGCGCAACCTTCTTAGCGATGGATTCATCGTCCGTGACCACCATGCCGCCTTCACCGGTCGTCATCACCTTCGTTGCGAAGAAGGAATAAGCGCCCGCGACGCCGAACGTGCCGGCTCGCTGGCCGGCGTACTCGCTCCCATGCGCATGAGCACAGTCCTCCACCAGCCACAGACCCTTCGAGTCGCAGAACTTCCGAATCGCTGCGATCTCCGGCGTGACGATTCCACCGATGTGGACGACGATGACTCCAACCGTCTTCTCACCCGCAGAGTGCTGCACTGTCTCCACGGAGACTGAAAAGGTAGCCGGATCCGTGTCCATGAGCTTCGCCGATCCTCCTGCCCGGATGACGCCAACAGCCGTTGCGAAAGCCGTGTTCGTCGGTACCAGCACCTCGCGTCCCTCAACGCCCAGGGCGGACATCAGCGCCTCAATCGCAGTGCCTCCATTGCTCACGGCGACAGCAAACCTCGTCCCTGTGTAATCGGCGAAGTTCCGCTCAAACTCCGTAACGTTCTCGCCTATCCCAACCTGACCGGTCGCAAGACAACGGTCAATTCGCCTGCCGATTTCGTGCCGGTCTCTCTCGGGAAAGACAATCTTGACAGGCGGAATTTTCCGAGCGGAAGTAGTCAAGCGGTGTCGCCTCTCTTCCTACCATCAGTGGCTCCAACGACTTCTTCCCAAGGTTTCGAGCCCGTGTACTCACGCTTGGTGCTCGAAAACTCAAGACCGAACCGTCGCGCTTCGTAGATCTTGGCATCCACGAGAAAGCGATACCAGCAGCCCTGTAAGAAATGGAAGATGAGTCCTTCCCTGCCGTCCAGAAAACCAAGTCGAACAACATACCGGTAGAAGAAAAACAGCAAAGAGCGAACCAGCAGTGGTGCCCTGGCGTAAAGGTTCCCTTTCAGCCACCTGGTTCGCTGTTCCTGAGTGCCAAACAACTTCGGCGAAACAGTCCCTTTTGAGAGTTGACCCTCCCCCATCAAGGCCATGGTGTCCAGCATCTCGCCGATCGACCAGTGATTGTGCTTATCGACCCAGAACGTCAAGCCCTTACGGTTGTAGTCAATGAAATCGTGGTCGAACCGGACCGCCCGGCCAGTCGAAAGCACAATATGCTCTTCGGTAGTTTCCTCGTAACGGCCACAGCCGTTCCGAAACGACCGCAGAAACCACATCGGGTAGTACGCTCCATGCTTCATCCACCGTCCCATGAAGTAGACACGACGCCGAAGATAGACCCCAGTGACGTCCGCCGGTAATGTCGCCAACCCTTGTCGGATCTCGTGCCCTAGATCCTCTGGAACCATCTCGTCGGCGTCGAGCCTCAAGATCCAATCACCCCGCATCGGCACGTTGTCCAGTGCCCAGTTGAACTGTTGAGCCTGGTTCTGGAAAGCGTGTTGGTAGATCCGGTCCGTATAGCGCCGGCAGACCTCCAGTGTCCGGTCGCTGCTGAAGGAATCGACGATGATTATCTCGGTGGCGAGATCCTTGATGCTCTCGAGGGTGTGCTCGATGTTGACTTCCTCGTTGTAGGTGAGGATGATCACCGAAATTGACAAACATGGAGTGTGCTGCCTCATGACCGTGCGGAGTGAGCCACGGCCTTCGTCGCCAGGATTCCGAGGCTGGTGCCCACGAACGGGCCACGGAGACACGGGCTGCGGCCGGAACAGTACGAGATCCGAGAGCCCTCGAAACCCGCAGCCTGCAGAGCGTTGCGAAGGCGCCATGGCCACAGCAGGTACTGGTTGGGTGAGTGGTCGCCCCATAGATACCGCTTCAGCACGATGATGTTAAACGGATTCGGCTCCAACCCGATGTAGACCCCACCGGGCTTGAGCACGCGGTATATCTCCTGCAAGGCCTCCGCAAGGTCTGGCAATTGGTGAATTACCAAGCCCAGCCATACTGTGTCGAACGTGCCGTCGCGGAAGGGAAGCCGAAAACAGTCGCCTACCACAAAAAGGAGACGTGGGTTTCGATCCGGTCCCGCGGCGAACTTCATGCGGCCGTGGATCAACTCACAGGCAATAACAGAGCGCGCCTCGAACGTCTCAGTGAACAGCCGGCTGTACTCGCATTCGCCCGCGCCGAGATCCAGAATGCGTTTCCCGCGGATATGGCGTTCTGGATCGAGCCAGTTGGTGATGTAAGGATGGAGGTGCCAGTAAGGCTTCACGGCGCCGGGTAGCGCTTGCTCGTAATAAGCCCTCTCACCTGTGTACGAGTACTTCACTTCCGAACGGCCTTCGCCTCTTCTGCCTTGTTCCACCGGGGCTGGTCGGCGCCGCTTATTTTGGCGCCGGCCTCGTCCCGTAAGGCCGCGTGGATCAGGTGGCGAAACCGCTCGACATGTCCACCCCAGGCGAATCGCTCCACAGCCCGCCGCCTGCCCGCACCGGACAGGCGAGACCGCATTTCGCTGTCCGCACGAATCTGGAGAAGAAGCTTGGCCAAGGACTGGCTGTCGAACGGATCGAAGTACATTGCGGCGTCGCCACAGATCTCCCGGTGCACGGCCAATTCGGAAGCAAGCACAGGCAGGCCGGTCGCCATGGCCTCGACCAGCGGGTGACCGAATGACTCGGCCAGGGAGGGGAACACGAAGATGTCCGCCTCCTGATACAGCTTCTGGATCCGCTCATAGGGCACCGACCCGGTGAACCTCACATATGGAGCCACCAGCGAGTGTGCCGCCAGTTCACGGTCACACTGCCGGCTTACCAGTTCCACCTTCCGAAACTGCGCCGGATCGGCGGTGGTGACCAGTCGAATCCCGGGGTCGCCGCTCCGTGCCAACACACGAATCGTCTCCAACAGCAGGGTGATGTTCTTGTAGTCGGCGTATTCGGACACATAGAGGAGAGTCAATGGACGGCCTTGCTGTGCGTGAACGGACCGCTCGGGCAGGCAGGGGAACCGATCTAGCGGAACACCGAATGGGTTGATCAGTGTCGCCGAATCGCTCAGTTCGACGTGTCGGCGCAGGTCAGCCATCATCGCCTGGGTCGCGGTGACGACTAGGTCCGCCCGCCGGGCCGACATGCACACTAAGCGCTTGCGGATCGCGAAGTCCAGGCGCGGGCGCAGCGACTTCCTGGGCAGAATCCGGTTGACGTAATGCTCGGAAAAAAACGTCGGGTTACGCACTAGCAGGATCTGAAAACAAGGCGGGGCGAACATCCCGAAGTCGGAGGTGGAGACTAGAAGATCGGCGCGTTCCCGGACAGCAATAACCCGCAATACCGTCTGGTCCCAAAGAAAACGTAGCGCTGGGGAGCGATACCCGACGTCGGTGGCACGCATGAGCGGAATCGTGCACCGGTCTGCCTTCGGCAACAGGTGCGAGGGAACGAGAAAGACGTGTTCTAGCGTGTCGTCGTCGGCCAGTGAAGCTGCCAGGTTGGTGACGTAAGTGCTCGCCCCGCCGGATTTGGCGGAGACGGCGTTCCACAGTACTTTTGGGACCCTGCTCATGCGATTGTCAGAGCCTCGCGGCCAAGCGCGGGCGGCAAAGGCAGCGCGCTCGAATCAGCGCGCACTCCCCTGCCGGAGTTTTGCACAGCCAATAGCCAATCACAACTCCCGGCAACGTGAACGGTAGCCACTTTGTAATGGCCGAAACCGAGCCTTGCGCGATGAACGAGGCGAAGTTCCCGAGCGCGACAGCATAGAATAACTGCATGAACGGCGCGCGGGGGCAGCGCCTCAAATAATCGTAGAAGCCCCGCCAGAGGATCCCGCAAACAAACATCCCGCCCAGCACGGCGCCCGTACCCCACTGCATATAAAGTTCGCCCAGAATGCTCTCCGAAGCTCCGGGCGCGATTCCCGAAGCGAAGAGGAAAGTGTCCCAGGAGGGCGTGAACAACGGCGGCTTGTCCGGCCACAGGGCCCGTGGTATCGGATGCAACGGCATGTGCAGCAGCAAGCCGAAGTAATCGTACTCAATCTCTAATGGATACAGGGAGATCACAGCCAAATATGAATCGAATTCGTCCCCGCGCTGACTCAGATTTCTAGTGCTGTCCAGAAACGAAATGCTCTGGAAGTCTGCCGTTGTCGCGCTGAGGTGCAGGTGTGGCCGCACGGCCAGCGCCAGGAGCACGGAGCAGGCGATGAAGACCACGAGGATGCCCAGTGAGCAGAGAGTCGGACGCCTTGCCCGCCGCAGGTGGAGAACCACGTAGATTACGATGGAAACCCAGATGATGTTAGTACGCCGGCTCCACAGGACGCTGTACACGAGGACCCCGGGGACCGCCACGAGGGCTGACAAGAGGAACGTCTGCCAGTTCTTCTTCGCCGCCACCGAATCCATATACATCAGGTAGAAGCCGACCAGCATCAGTTCCGACGCCTGCGATATATATGATGAAAATCCAGCGACACCGCCATATCCATGGGGCTTCGACCAGAATTGACGCCATCCGCCGGAACTTGACATGTACACCCATAAGGCGGTGGAACCCAACGCAACAAAAGCCAAGGCACATCGCCGAACGCGCGCCGAGTCGGACGGATGGCTCATGAGTGGAAACAGCGCGGCTAGATGCCGGCTGACCCGTGAGTAATAACCGACGTAGAAGCATAGAAGGCCCACAGCGGCGATGCTGCAGGCAAGCAGTACGTTCTCGCCGCCGTAGATGAAGTCCTGCCCTTGTGCGATGCGAATCACCGGCTTACCGAAATAAAGATACCAATAGGTCACCGAGAAGATGTAGACGGGCTCCAGATAGTCAGGTCGGCGGCTTGAGAGGTATGGTATTAGTAGCAGCGTTGTGGCGCAGACTGCTGGAGCAGCGATCGATTCCCACGGAGCCGCCACTTATCCCTCCACTCCCGAGGACGGCACACGCGGGGTTCGATCCGATGTAGGCAGCCGCCGTGCACGGGCGATTTCGATGCCTTCCAGAATCCCCTCGACGGAGTGGTGGACGGTCCACCGGTCGATCCTGCGCCGTGAAGCTTCTCCCATGCGCCGCCGCAGTTCAGGGCTGGCGACCAACAGACGTAGGCATTCTGTCAGCGCGTACGTGTCGCCCGCATCGTAGAGCAGTCCGTTCTCGTCCGCCCTCACCAGGTCCCTAGTCGCTCCGACGCTAGAGGTGGTGACCACTGGCAGCGAGAAGCACATAGCCTCATTCACGACTAGCCCCCAAGTTTCATGGCCCGAAGGAAAAGCGAAAATGTCTGCTACGGCAAAATACAGCGTGGTCTCCTCGGGTCGCCGAAAGCCGGCGAAGACCACATTGGAGACCCGATGAGCAGCGACGTAACGGGCGATCTGCTCGCGTTCGGTTCCGTCCCCAACGACCACTAGTGCAGCCGAGTGGGCCAGGGGCCGGAACGCACGCACGAGATCCATGCAGCGTTTCCGCGGAATCAGTTTTCCTACGAATAGGATGATTGGAAGGCCCGCTGGGAAATGGTGCCGGGCGCGAAAAGCCTCGCGCTCCGGGGCAAGCCGCACCGCCTCTGCCTCGTAGAACTCGTTATCCACGGAGTAGGGCGAGAGCACCAGTCGGTCCTCCGGAAAGGCATGATGCATGTAAAACCGCTGGCTGTCGGACCCGATGGGCAGAAAGACCGACACGGTCCTACGCAGTGCCGCCATTGCGCAGTACTTGGCAAATGTGGCCGGGCGGGTGCCATTCGGGCGCGCGAGCGATGTTTCCGCCCGCAGCAGAAGTGGCACACCGGCAAGCCGTGCCGCCACTAGGGTCAGCCAGTCACTTGCCAGCGCGTATCCTTCTAGAAGAACCGCATCGAAACGTCCCCTCACCAGGCGGGTCAGCACTCCCGGGTTTATGTTGCCCCAAAAGGTTCGTGGTGTATCCTGCCAAGATAGATTGTGCAGGAAGTAATGTGGATAACCGCCTAGAATCGATTCGTTGTACCACTGTGCCGTGCAGCCTGAAGTGTAATCCATCGTCAGCGTCATTCCAAAGCGCGAGCAGAAAAGTACGGTCAGGTCGAGGCCCGGCACGCGGGTCAACTGGCGGTACAGATGGACTTTGTAGTGAACCGGATGGCTGGTGATCACCGCCAGGCTGGTCCTGCCGGTTCGATCGCGGTTGTGCTTCCCGATCATGATTCCGGCCCGCAACTTGGGGGAATGGCATCAGGCACTTGGGATGTGCCGATTAGCGGTTCAAGTATCGCCAGCAGAATCTCCCCAACTCGCTGCGGCGCGCAGTGGCGCCGGAACGCAGCTTGCGCCTCTCCGGCCAACCGGGCTCTCAGCGTGGCGTCCCTCCGCAGAGTTCGAATCGCCTCGGCCAGCGCTTCGGCGTTTCCTGGCGGCACTAGCCATGCATTTTCTCCATGTCGCAATAGTCCCCACACTGCTGGGACATTTGCGGTGATCACCGGGACGCCAGCGGCCATCGCATCGTATACCTTGCACGGAATCACGCGTTCCGTCTTGGGAGTGGTACCGAAGGCGCCGAGGGCCAGGTGGGACTGCCCGAGATGGGCCACGTACTCGGTGTAGCTCATGCGGTTGCGGAATTGGATGTGAGCATCAGCGTAATCTTGTTCCAGTTGCTTCGAGGCTTCACCGCAGCCGATGATCTCAATTACGATTCCTGATTCACCCCTGAGCAGTCTGGCCGCTTCGCAGATCGTGCCGACACCATGGAGAGGCAAGAAGCTGCCGGCAAACAGGACGCGAAACGGAGGCACCTGCGGCAGCGACCCAGGCACTTGGACAGACGCGTCGGAACCTACGGGCACCGCGTGGATCCGTTCCCGGGCCGTGCCCGTCAGCCGAATAAGATAGTCCACATGCTCTTTCGTGTCGATAAGCACGAGATCCGCCAGCCGCGTAGCGATCCAGTCCACGGCCAGCCCGGCCCACCTCTTTACAAGTGAAGTACCCGGCTCTTCGCACCAGACTTCATAGTAGGAGACGAAGGCGTCCAGAACCACTGGCCTCCGGTAGATTCGCCCGAGTAGCCAAGCCATCGGCATGTACATATGCCCCGAAGCACCCACCAGTATCAGATCCGCACTCTTCTGCGCGCGGCGAAATTGGCCCACCAGCCGAGAGGCACGAAGTACCCGGTTTGATGCACGATCGTAACACTCACTGACTTCCACGCTTACGGACTCAAGCGCCCGACGGATCACGCGGTTCCGAGAATGGTCGCGGTCGTACCCTCCGAATAGACAGACCCTCATGCTTTTTCCACCATGACTTCGATACATCCTTGATTGCCGAAAACATTGGAGAGGGCGACAAGCGGAAACAGCAAGCGGTAGAGGTACAGGCGCTGCGAACAGCGCACGGCCCCGGTTAGGTCGTCAATGAGAAAGTCGACGGCGTCGGCTACAGAGGAAGGATGGAGCTGTGGCCGCATGCGAACCCAACGCAAGCCGGTGTTTTCGATTAGGCGCCGCAACGAGCGCGGTGTGAAGAAGAACAGGTGCCCAGGAACATCGATCTCGATCCAGCGGCGGCCGAGGAAGCGCGCCTCGATACTGTCCAGGTTGGGTACCGCCATCACGAGACGGCCCGCCGGCGTTAGCAAGTCTCGGAGGCGCGCGAGTGTGCCCGCTGGGTCTGGCATGTGCTCTAGCGTGTGCCAAAGCGTGATCATCTCAAAGGCATCGTGACGAAACGGGATGCTCTCCAGTCCGCCGCAGAAGAGATCCTCCGAACAGCCGCGACGGCACGCGGTCTCCAGGCCCGAGGGACTTATGTCCAGCCCATAACACCGCCATCCTTTGCTATGCGCTACTTGCAGGAAATGGCCGGTGCCACAGCCGATGTCGAGTAACCGTCCCCTGCCGAATGGGGGCAGATCCCAGGCTTCAGAGCCATATCGCATCCGGTACGGCCAAACCAGCATGTCGCGCACCATGCGACCCAACTTGCCCAGGGTCGGAGCGTCCGGCACATGAGAATGGTATTCCAAACCGTAAAGCTGACCGAGGACCTCCTGGCTCGGCAGAGGGTCCAGAAAGCCACAACCACATTCTGAACACCGCAGAAGGTCATAGAAACCGGCGATTCCCTGACGGCGGTTCCGGCATCGGCGGTAGCTTACTCTTGTTTCGCCAGATCCGCACAAGTGACACTGAGTCCTTGGAGCATTGGGGCACAATTGAGCATGTAAGCCTCGTACATCGACCTGAGGGGTCATGCAGCGCAAGCCTCCACGACGCATTCTCGAAGCCGTTGCTGGTAGCACTCGAGACCAAGACGTTGCCGTCCGGAGGCAGCATTCGACCTCAAGTGTTCCAGAACTCCCGGCTCGCAAGCGAGACGTTCCATCGCGGCGGCCAACGCCTCCACGTTCCGAATAGGAACGATTAGCCCGTCGATCCCATCTCGAACAACCGAACCCGCATTGGGCGTTGTGATCACGGGAATTCCGTTCGCCAATGCCTCGTAGGTCACTATCGCCGATCCTTCACATATTGAGGGAAATACGAATACATCGGCCCAGCGGTAGAGATCATGCATTTCGCCCCGAGACACCGGGCCAAGGAACTCGGCCCATCGTTCATACTGCCGGATCCTGCTGTTTTCGAGCGCGATGCCGCCGGCCAGCTTGGTGTGAATCGAGGTGCTGCGAAGCCGACGAAGGGCCTCCAGGAGGTAGATCGCGCCTTTCCGCAACTCAACCGCTCCTACAAACAGCACACGTAGCTCTCGATGATGTCCCGTGTGCGCAGCTGGAAGGGGAAATCGTTCCAGAGAAACCGCGTAAGGAACAAGCCGGCATTTTCTGCTTGGTACACCCATTTTGGCAAGCGCATCGAGGACAAAGTGCGACGGCGATAGAATCATGTCAGCCAGTTCCCATTCCTGCCGCTCGCGTTCATTCAGGATCTCCAGGCTCCGTGGGCATGTGCCCGGTTCCCATCCAGGCCACCTTTCCGTTTCTTCCTTCAGAATTTGAGTGACGAGAGGTTTCGGTGCGATCGTTTGTTCCAGCAATAGGCGTCGCCCCGCCATGCGCGCGTGCACCATCAACTCCGCCCCAGCACAATCCAAGACGTAGACCGCCCGGCAGGAGCTGAGCCCGTGTTCGATAATCCTACGGTTAAACTCTCGCGCATTCTCAAGATAAAGCCGGCTTCGTTCTTGCAGCCCTGAAGCCCTGCTGCATGCTAGCGCATAGCGGATGCCAAAAGCGTGGAACGTCCGGATAGTAGCGCCGTTGAGTTCGCTATCGGTCCGCTGCAACCAGCGATGCAGAAAATCGCTGCGTACTATTCGATCGGCGGCCGCCAGTGCTTGGTGCAGAAGGCTGCTGGGAGGCAGGAACGTGTCCGTGAAGAACCTTCCGAGCATGCGTTCCCGGTAAAGGAGTTTTGGCACGGCATAATGAAGGCGGGCGCCGAGCATGGCCACGTCTACAGTCGGCGTTACGCAACCATTCTGGGCTGGGACAGACTCCATCAGGTGTTAGTAGGATCCAGCGCGCACGAATGAGGTCTGCCACCACTCGCGGGCGATGGAGAAAGATGTTCGTGCCGTTTCCCTGTTCAGTCCCCACAACGATCGCCAGGGGATACCCATCGTGCGATTCAGATGAAATGCAAAGTACCAGACTCCAACGAACGCGCTCATGCCAATCGCGATGGCGAGTCCAGGCATGCCACCCCACTTTGCCAGAGGGAATGCCAAACCAGTCAGGCATACCAGATTCAGCATGCCAGCGATGATCCCCGGCTTGCCTTTTCCGCACCCTCTGAGCAGTTGGTCCATAAGCCCCCTTATCGCAACCAACAGGTGAGAAGGCAAGAGCAGAAGAGCGGGTAGCACACTGGCCCGGTACTCGGTACCAAAGAATGTCGGGATCAAAATAGGCACACATACCGCCAGGGGAATGGCGAACAACAACATCAGCAGCGTAGCGTGGCGGATTGCGCCCGCGATGAGGTCCGACTGCGTCCCGGAGTCTTTGGCGGCGACATATGGGAACAGCACCCGGCTGCAGGCCCCGCCAACCAAACCGAAACCCGACGTCGCAACCGTTAGTGCAACAGCGTAGTGACCCACCGTGGCCTTATCCCACAGAGATATAGCCAGCATCTGGTCCAACTGGTTGGCGGAAATCGTCAATAGATACACTGGATGGAACCGCAAACACGCGCTGAGCAGTTCCCTGATCTCCTGTAATGCCGGCAGTCTCCAGCCTCCCGGCAACCGCATGACTGCGACAATTGCGACGACCACCAAACTGCCACCGTTGATGGCGACCACTTCACCAACGGTCGCTCGCCCCCGGTAAGCGATCAGCAGGAGGCCAATCACATAGAACAGCTGCACGGAGAACCGAACGATGTTAAAGCGCCCGAATTTAAGGCTTCCCTGGTCCACGCCCAGTGCGATCAGAGTCCCGAACTGGGCTGGAACGAGCGCAAGCAAGTAGTAACGGCTGTATGGGACCAAATCGACATTGCCTCTGGCAAACAGGTACGGAAGCGCCAGAAGGCCCGCCATGATTGTCAGCGCCGCCAGAATGAGACCAAGCATCATTGCGGACGACCACGTGTGCTGGCCGGACGAGCCTCGACGGGCAACACCGAAGCTGGTAGCCTCATTGAGGCTGAACATGCCAACAGCCGCCACAAACTGAGGCCAAAAAAGCACGGCAGCCAACGCTCCACGTCCTTCTGGCTGCAGCAGCCGCGCGGCCAAGCACCCGCTGACAAAGCTGAGAACCAGCAGCCCCCCGTCGGTGACAACCGTTCCCATGACGGCTCCAAATGCCAGTGATCGCGAACCGCGGGCCGCTCGGTGCCGATCGGCGACCACGCCGCTCACGGCTTCTCCGCCTCGATGCATATGGAGAAGCAAGGCCAGTTCAGCAGAGGGGTCAGCCAGCGATCAAACACCAATGGGAAAGGGCGCAAGGGCAGGGTCACCGCCCAGGCAAGCAGCGGGCTCGCTCTTGAGATCCACCGCATGAGAGTGGTGATTTTCTGGCTCAGGATGCCACTGCAGTACGTGTAACTCTTCAAGGTCAATCCCGCATCCCGACAAAGGACTTCCAGTTGCTCGACCGTATAACCCCGGCGGACATGGCCTCCATCTTCGACTGTGGAGTACGGACCGTAATCCTCGGAAGTGATCGCTCTGAACCCATAGAAGGGTGTGGTCAGAAGCAACCTCCCCCCAGGACGAAGAAGTCGCCCTACGTCGATAAGGAGTTTCTTGTCATTAAGGATATGTTCCACGACTTCAGTACAGACAGCCAAATCGAAGCCACCAATCAAGTCCTTCCGCTGATCCAATTGGCGGACGTCCTGAACTTCGAAGCGGGCGCTCGGCGTCCTGCAAATCGTGGCCCGACTCTCTGCGGTTTCACAATCAATGGGACTCCACGTCAAGCCGAGCACTGAATAGCCTCCGCGAGCCAAGCCAATTGTAAAGGCACCCGCACCGCACCCGATGTCCACGGCTTTTCCGAGTCCGGCTTCCCCGTAAGCCGGTAACCCGCCATTGCGAGGCTGCGAGACCCTAACGCCGTTCTTGCGATTGCCTTCAACGCGACTTGAGATCCAGAGCCACCGATCGAGGACCAGCGTGTCGCCGTGCAGAAGCGTGGCGGGGAATCCAACCAGCTTTACGAGCGGAGAGGCACTGCGGATCGTCTTCCCTGAAGCCATCCTTCAGTCCGTTTGGGCCGCAGCATGCTGCTTCGTCAAGATCGTTGTCTGCTGCGCAAAGAAGTTTCCCGGGGCCCAGCCTGTAAGTCGATGGATCTCAAAGCCCCGTGATTCTCTTACTGCCAAGTTGAGATCAGGCCAGTCAGTGTTATCAATCATCAGGAGTCCGCTGCGTTTTAGATGCCTGCTGGCCTCTTTCAAGCATCGCAGCCGGTCGATACCGTCAACAACAATAAGATCAAAGTACTCAGCCGGAAAATCCCGTATCTTCTCGGCATACCGCGAGCCGTCCAACAAGTACAGGTGAGCCTTCCTGGCTTTCCCGCTTAACGTCGCGAACCAGCCACCGTCGTTCTCTACAGAGTGGACTTCAGCGTAATGTCGTTCGTACCACAGAGTCGACATGCCGCTCCCCCATTCGAAGATCCGCGCGTCTGGTTTGAGGTGCTTCTTCAAGAAACGCCAGGCATCGAGCGTAATCCACGGAACTGGCAAACGATAGTTGAAACAATAGCGCACTGCGGCCGTCACCAGTGAAAACGCACAATCCAGAACCATTCGTGGTGACTGCAGCGCCACGTTATTGAGAGCATCGTGAAAGCGGGAACTCCGGTCTGAACCGCCGGTCCACAGTTTACGTGCAATATTTCTGGTTACTGAATGCTGCACCTGAGCAGGAACGAGGGGACGCGAGATCGACAGAGTGCTGAACTCGAGTTGTCGGGTGAGTTGATCCCTATCAGCAAGTCCTTCCGGCGTCAGTTGATGCGCCTGTTGTCGCGAACTGCCACGAGTAGCAGTTCGTCGCCGCCAGGTGCCTGAACGTGATTGCTCCACGCTTCGAGTGGAACTGGCAGACGCGCCTCTATCAAACCCCATGGATAGGGCGAAGAGTAGACCAAGGGGGTGTACCCATGGCGGATGGCCATATTCTCAAGCGCGCGCCGGTTGAGAATCAATGGGTGCACTTGCCCCCAAAGCTGGTGGTAAATGCGGCTGCCGAGAATCGGCTCGCGTATCGGTTCCGCGTTTGGAGTGAAGCACACGAGCAGGCCACCCGGCTTCAGCACCTGGTTCGACGCAATCCACAGCGTATTCGGATCTGGTAGATGCTCGACAACGTGGGCAGAAAAAAACAAATCGACGTGCTGCGGCAGGTCAGCCAGTTGCCTGACAACGCGACACCCCAAGTTGCGTTCGGCGTAGTCGGCGCGTGGCTTTGAAACCTCATAAGAAAACACGTTATAACCTGCATCACGAAGCTGCCGGCTTCCGTATCCCCATGAGGAGCCATAGTCCAAGATGGAGTCTCCCGGCCGGAGTGACAGTCCGCGCAAGACCTTGACGTATACGGCGTAGTCCTTCTCGGTACCGCGAAAACCCTTAGCGATCAGATCGCGCAACTCTTCGCTATTTGGCAGATCGGTGGTAAAGCCGGCTTGGTAACGGTTCTGATAGAACTGTGCTGCGTGATCTCCGCTTTCCTTCGGCGTCCTATACCGAAGACCACATGTGGCGCACTCCCGAAGTGCCGTCACAAGCCACTTTCGTCGAACGACAATGTTTCTGGTCTCGTCGCACGATGGGCAATTGCCGGCTCCGCGGCTGTGAGAGTAGAGCGCCCAGGCGAAGTATCGAAGTTTCTTGCGGATTCTCCTCGATTCCGATCAGCATTCTCCCTTGAAACCGATCACCATTCTCCCCGCAAACCGATCAGTGTTCTCCCGTGAAAGCGATCACGATTCTCCCGGGAAACCGATCAGTTTCCGCCC
>Ga0194120_10003970_pt1 | contig 23379 bp, 15 predicted proteins | sample TA2MahCa65mmetaG_FD_148642 | JGI IMG/M metagenome (GOLD analysis project Ga0194120, IMG submission 148642) | Freshwater microbial communities from Lake Tanganyika, Tanzania - TA2015019 Mahale Deep Cast 65m | ecosystem: Environmental > Aquatic > Freshwater > Lake | place: Tanzania: Lake... | reverse complement strand
TTGAGGGCAGGTCGATATAGATTGATTGCTGTCGTTGATGTTTAGTTCTACGAAGGTTCCATGTTCGCTCGTTACGCAACCCGCTTCCTCGTGAGCCTATTCACGATCGGAATCGTCTCTCTCTCTCTCTTTCTTAGCCTAACCCCCGGAGGCGCCATGGCTGCGACCTACGTCTTCGGTGAAGACGGCAACAACCAGGACCTGACCGGCACCGGCGGGCCCGGCACGACCTGGACTTCATCCGACCAATTCATCATCGCGGGGGACGCTTATGTCCCGTCGGGGGCGACCTTGACGCTCGAATCGGGCGTCGCGGTCGAGTTCGACTGGGACTATGGCGGCGACAACACCGGCTACCCAACCGTCGAGGTGCGCGGGACGCTGCAGTGCTACGGCACCGCCCAGTCGCCGGTGAAGTTCACCAATCTCGGATCCGACACGACGCGAGGGCTGTTCGAAGGGCTCCTCGTAACGGGGGCGGGGCCTTACGAAGGCGTATTGGACGCAGGCTATACCGTCTTCGAGTTTGGTGGAAGAACTACTGCGCACATTGTAACCGACGACGACGCTTCGGTTACCCTCTCCAACTGCACAGTCCGCCTCAGCGACAACGACGGGCTTTACATCGCCGGCGATGACGTAGCGCTGGAGATGGAAGCCTGCACCATCAGTTCGCACTACGGCACCGGACTCAACACTTCGTCCGATCCGGGCAGCACCCAGATCTCTTTCGAGGTTACGAACTGCCATTTCAGTGCGATGGGTGGATCGGGCGCCGAACTCGGCCGGGAAGGTCAATACTATACGATGCGCGGCAACCGCCATGAGGACATCACGGCGCCGGCCTTGCTACTAAGAGGTGCCATAGGTGGCGGAGAATCTGTTAACGAGATATTCAGAAATGCCGGGACCGGAATTCTCTTCGATAATTCAACTCACACCGGCGGATCTTACTACAACATTTACAACTGCGCCATCTACGACAACGCGACTGATGGAATCCGCATTTCCGACCTCGACTATCAAGGTGGGCAGCAAGATGAGAATCTGAAGGTTCGCATCCGCAACTGCAACCTCTGGTCGAATGACCGGGACGGCCTGCGAGTCGAGGGCTGGGATCCGGACTCATATCAGGATGGCGAAGGGAACAACGTCTGGCCGCAGACCTTCGATCCCGAGAATCCGACCTATATGCTCGAGTTGAGTTACAACATCTTCGGCGACAATGACGGCACCGGGATCAATGTCACTACCGAGACCAATGATCCACCCGTGATCTACGAGTTCAACGCCTTTCAGAACGACGGCGGGACCAATTGCGCGATTTCAGGCTGCATCCAGGACGGTGTTGACGGGGCGGTGGTGCGGCTTGTGAGCGAAGCCTCACCATTTGACTTCCACTTCCTGTGGAATGGGTCGAACCCGACGGGCGAGGGCATCAACGCCTTGATGAATGTCAATCACGACGCCAACTGGCTCGATGTCGGATCCTCGGATGTCGATTGCGGCATCTTCGGCGGGCCCCACGGAAACAGCAACCGCAACGAAGCCGGGACCGCGACGCTCGAATCCTATGTGAAGTTGGGCTCGAGTGGAACCGGCCTAATGCCATGGGCGGTTTACTATATGTTCGCGGACTTTACGGTTGCTCACGTGCAGATTGGCGGCACACCAGAGTTGCAGATCCGTCCTTCGGCATCGATCCTCGCGACCGGCAACTACCGCTTCATAGTCAATGGGACGCTGGAAACCAACCCGCTGGACGAAGAAGGAACCATCGTCTTCGGTTATCACGGCACCGGGTCCGGTTGGAAGGGCATCTACCTGAACGGAGACAATGCTCTTGACTGCGTGCTGCGGGAGATCGAGGTTCGCGATACCCAAAGCAACTATGCCGGCATAGAAGTCCGCAATGTCGATGCCGAAGGCGGAAATGTCGAACTTACAAACGTGGTAGTTGAGGACTGCGGCACCGGCATCTATCTTAACAACTCGCGAGTCAACCTGACCGGCGTTGAAGTGCTGGAGTGTCGTTATGAAAATGTCCTAACGGTCAACTGTCCAACGGGATTCGTATGGTGCCGGAATCTGCTTTCCCACGATAATCTGGGCACCCAAAGCCTCTCGTCCGGGGTCCGCATGCTGGGTTCCGAAGTCAATCTTCTAAGAAATGATGCTAATGGACTTGAGACCTGGATCGACGACAACGGCAAGTATGGACTGCATTGCGACGAGTCGACCCCCGAATTCGATCATATTGACATTACGCTCAGCGGCACCACCGAAATGCTGCTGCGGGATGTCTCATTCCCGGTGATGGACTATACCGCCAACAACATCATGCCTCAATTGAATGGAAACGGCGTTCCCATTCGCAAGGCGATAACCTTCGTCAGCAACGGCCAGGATACGCTTAAGGCTCGCGGCAATCACTGGGGAGTCGCGGATCCTTCCGAGTTTGAAGACAGCCTATTCAGCCATCCGGCGCAGGTTGACTATTCAGATTGGTCGGAGGACTATATCGACGATTTCAGCGACTTCTTCATAGCCCTCGATCTCATGCACGCCGGCGACTATGCCGGAGCGATCCCCTATCTGCAACGTGCCGCGGCGGATGAGGACCTGGGCGGGCATCGCCATTCGGCCCTGCGCTATCTACGGGGCTGCTATGCCAATAGCGGGGGCGCATTCGACAACCTTCGCGGCTTCCTAGGATCTTTTGCGGAGGAGTGCAACGATGCGGGACTTCGCTTTACTGCCGAAACCGTGGCGATCCTTTCGCTTGCCAATGAGGGCCGCTATGAGGATTGCCGTGACGGCTTCATCGCCCGGCGGGAAGCGCTCGACGACATTGTCGACAGTCTGCGCAACGAGAAGTATCTGATACTCGCCGAATCGATGCTCGACGACGGCCATGAAATCAACGCGGCGGGAGAGGTCCATTCTGGGCTGGCGCGGCTGGACAGCGACATCAGTCATCTGCACAGTTTGATCGACGAGGCTTATGCGATGGGTGCCATCCGCCACAAGTTGGTGCCGTCGGCGTTTGCGCTGCGTTCGATTCACCCCAATCCCTTCAACGGGAAAACGCAGATGACGCTCGACCTACCGGAGGCGGGAAGGATCGAGGTTGCGGTCTATGACCTCATAGGGCGGAGGATTCAAACCTTGGCGCAAGGCTTACGTCCGGCCGGGAAGCACCGACTGGTTTGGGACGCCGAAGGTGTTGCCGCCGGTCTTTACTTCGTTCGTGCCGAAGGTCCGGGCGGAGTTCGCGTCTCGCAAGTCGCGCTGGTGCGGTAGGATGGCAATGAATGCAAGGGGGGCGGGGAGATTTTCCCCGCCCCCCTCCAGTGTGATGAGTAAGATGCGGCGAAATCTGCTGCTTCTTGCGCTTGCGTTGTTTCCCGTCGGAGCCGAAGCACTGATGTGGGACTCAATGCACGTCATTCGCCGGAAAATCAGTCCATTTATGGTTGACTTGGGCGACTCACTATTGGAAATTCACTCTATGTGGTATGGGTATCGAATGATCTTTGTTGATACGACAAGTCAGGTATTGGATACAACTGAAGTCGTTCCGATCGACGATGAATTTCCCTACCACACGCTTAAGTTCTGCCATAACTTGGGCGGCGGCTGGATCGAAATTGTAGGTGGACGCCGACGTGAAGGTGAAAACAGTGACCGTCATTATCTCTATCGCTTCCATATCAGCGATACGGGCTTTGTCGAGGAGCGGTTCCGGGAGATTCGGCTGCCCTTGTTCCGGTATCATGAGTTGGTCGATGTCGAGCGCGACCCGAATGGCTATATGCTGGTCTTCTACAACGCCGGGGTCATAGGGGGGGACACCCGGGACGTCTATGCCGCGCGCATCAATGAGGCGGGAGAGACGCTTTGGACTCGGCGCATTGCCTATCCCCGGCCCAATGGGGCTTTCGTCCAATCCCAATGGGTCAAGGGCATTACCCCTGACCGGAATAATCCGGATCAGTTTGTCTTTTGGGGACGACGCGACACCTTTGTCGTCTATCGGCGGATCAATGTTATTGATAGGATGGAATGGTTCACAATGACCAAGTTAGACACGTCCGGGAATGAAATATGGTATAAGGAGACGATGCATGCGCGCGTCTGGTATGAAACTTATCCTGTTAACATCAACAAGAATTTATTCCAATTCGAGGATGGGCGATGGGGTGCGGTAACGATGGGGTCAGATACTGCGCGTCATCGGACTTACCCGGACTCCATAATTTACATTGCATGCCTTATATTCATTGAATACAATGCAGATGGGGATAGCATTGACTATCGTCGAATTAAATTTCGTGAATTTAACTTTGAATGGAGATGTCAATTTGCGGTGATTTCGGGTCGCAATCTAATGATTTTGGGACAATTGTGGCCTGATCCTCGCTGGCCGCAGCGCGGGACGTTGAACTTATTCTATCTTGACACCCATGGCGATTCGCTCGATCACTACCGCTTCAGTCCTGACACCGTAGCCCTCTCGACGAAAAAGATGTTGGTGCGCCCCGATGGGAAGTTGATGGTCTGGGTGAGCGACAACGATGTTGTAGAAATGTATCGTCGAGATACCGACCTTCTCTATGAGTTTTACCCCGATGGACGGCCTGGTTCAGTCAAGCCGGGGGTGTTGCCAGCGGTCCCGGAACGATATGTGCTCTATCCAGCCTGGCCTAACCCGTTCAATGCGCAGACGACGATCTCCTACTCGCTGCCAGCGCCGGGGGCGGTTCGTTTGCGGGTCTATGACGGGTTGGGCCGGCAGGTATCAGATCTATCGCCGCGCGGGCAGTTGGGGGAGGGTTTGCATACTGCAATTTGGGATGCGTCGGATCGCCCGGCGGGGATCTATCTGATCCGTCTCGATGCCGCGGGGCAGTCCCTCTCGCGCAAGGTGGCACTGGTGAAATAGGCTTAAGGTCGGCTACGGCAAGGACAGAATTTCGTTAGGGCAGCCGATAGGATGAGACCGATGAGGATTCTAATGCGCATAGGTTCAGTATAGCGACAAATCGGCCCCAATGCAAGTGGCGGAGGAGGTGTTGCAGCCTGCCCGAGGCGAGGCCCCCTGAGACCGCTGAAGACGAGGTTTTGGGCGTCGTTCGTCAGCACACCTCCTTTCATTTCTCCCCTGCTGTGTAGAGGGGAAAGTTATCTTCCCCTATCTAATTATTACCTGGTGCAATATATTGTGTCAACAAGGGCGCTTGTCATGCTGAACGCAGTGAAGCATCTCGACCTAAGCAGGATGACACTAATTGATGCACCCCTTAATACTACCCCTCGGCGGTAGATTTCGCTTCCTCCCAGATCGCATCCATCTCGCTTAGCGACGTCTCTTCCATCGTCCGTCCCCGCTCCCTCAAACGATCCTCGATGACCCGAAAACGGCGGATAAACTTTTCGTTCGTCGCGTTCAGCGCTGTTTCGGGATCGACCTTTAAGTAGCGCGCCACATTGACCACTGCAAAGAGCAGGTCGCCGACCTCGTCCAATGCGGAGTGCGGAATGCGGAGTGTTGAATCCCTCCATTTATCATCATCATCATCATTGTCAATGGCATTGCCCGCTATCGCTGCTTTCAGTTCCTGCAGTTCTTCATCGATCTTCTGCATCGCGCCGCTCACATCGGGCCATTCAAAGCCTACCCGGGCTGACTTTTCCTGAATCTTGCGTGCCCTGAGGAGCGCCGGCATAGCGCGGGGAATCTTCTCCAGTTGAATGGTGTGTGAGCCTTCACGCCGTTTCGAATTGTTCCACGATTCGAGGGCATGATCGGGGGTCTCGGCCTTGTCGTCGCCGAAGACGTGCGGATGCCTTCGGATCAGTTTGAGGGTCAGTTCCCGTGCGGCCGAGCCGAGGTCGAAGAGGCCGGCTTCGGCAGCAATTTGGGCGTGGAAGATCACCTGCAGGAAAAGGTCGCCCAACTCCTCGCGCATTGCAGCGGGATCGTCTTCGCGGACGGCGTGGAGGTATTCGTAAGTCTCTTCGAGAAGGTTGGGCAGCAGCGATTGGAAGGTCTGAGCCCTATCCCAGGGGCAGCCGTCGGGTGCGCGGAGCCGCGCCATCACTTTGATCAACTGTTCGACAGCAAGGCTCTCGCCCTCGGGCAGAACCACGTCGCGAATGGCATCCTCAGGGGAGGGAGGAACGTAGGGCATAGGGGAGGTGTCTGGATTCAAGGGTAGTTCGTCGAGCCCGGTCGTCCGGCTGACGAAGTTGAAATGGGCTTAAATAAGTATCTTGCTGCAAGGCATATAGATACACGATGGACTCCACCGCGGTGGCGGTTGAGATTAAATAAGATCAGGCCCAGTAGGGGAGGTAGCGGGCGAACTTTCGCGAGCCGGTGGTGCGCTCGTCAATCTTGATCTTGCCTGTCTGGACTGCCGACTGAATGATTTGAGAAATCGTGCTGCGCTTTTGCTCGGGCAATCGGAATCTCTCGCGCAGCGTTTGGTTGGTCATCCGTTCTCTCATCACATACTTAAGGGCACAATGCTGATAACATGCGCGAACCCGATCGGACCCCGTCATCTGATCCAGACTCCTTTGGCCATATAGAATCGCAGTAGTTCTAATCAAGTCCCCCCTGAACTCAGGCGCCGGCAATTGATACAATTCGGCGGCATTTATGACCTTGTCAATTCCGCTGCTTCGCGCTTCACAATAGCCCAATAGTCTCATTAAGTCCGTCAATCTTCCATTCCGGGATTGATAACCGTCGATGAAACGGTCCACATTTATGATGGGCATACCGGGATTGCTAATTTCGAGCCTGTTGGGGAATATTTCTATCATAATGGTTGCACCCTGGACTTGAAAGTCCTGATGTATCATCGCGTTTGCCACCAACTCCCTCACGGCCAATTCGGGCACCATTCTTACTTCTCGCCGAACGGCTCGCTCTATCACTTCATTCTGGGGTAGTTGACTCATTACAAAATCCACTATAGGCTCAAATTCCACACCATATCCCCTGATAAAAGACCTCTCTTGTCTGGGATTAAGTTTGGACGAATCATTATAGACTATCACCCGCACCAGTTTCCGTGAAATGTCCGGAAAATCACTCAAGTTGCGCGCAAACAAGATTGAGCATAATCGTCTTATGGAGTAAGTGTAATTCCGCTCATCTACAAGTCGTTCCATCACAAATCTGCCAACGATACTCCGCTTCTCCGTAGGCAGCGGCAGTTCGAAACGACTGAAAAAATATCCATAATCCAGAAGATTTAGAACCTCGTCAAGCGTTAGATCTATTTTTGAATACTCCTCAAGCCAATCCGGCGTTCCTTCAGCAAAGATTCTGCGCAGTGTATCGCTGCTCATCTCCCTAAGTTGCTGCCCGATCCGCTCCCAGTATCTGCCATCATATTTGTATGCCGTTCCGCGCGGACGAGATGGGATCGTGAAAACAACTATTCGGCCTTCCGGATGCAATACCTCTTCAATCTCAACTCTAAAGGAGAGTTCCGAGAACAACCTTTCGGTCTCTTTTACAGGGTCGTGGATTGCCTTCGAACCCACTATTTCCCTTGGAATGGGTTTATTCCTAACTCCCAAGATTAGGTGTCCTCCGCCTTCATTAGCTATGGCCGTGCAGTATTTGCAGATCTCTCGCGAATCAATTTGCACCTTGGCTTCCTTAAACTCAATTTTCTGAGTTTCGGACGGAAGGCTTCGCCAAATATCAATATCCGCTTTGGTAACTGTCATCGTTCACCCCTCCCTACACATCCAAATTCCGGACATACCGCGCGTTCTCCTCGATGAAGCGGCGGCGCGGTTCGACCTCGTCCCCCATCAGGGTCGAGAAGAGCCGGTCGGCATCTGCCGCGTCCTCGATCGAGACCTTCAACACGGTCCGCTTTTCGGGGTCCATCGTCGTGGCCCAGAGTTGCTCCGGGTTCATCTCCCCCAAGCCTTTGTAACGTTGGATGTTGACGCCTTTGCCGCCGAGCCGGTCGGCGAGCCGCTCGCGCTCTTCGTCGTCGTAGGCATAGTGCTCCTCGCGGCCTTTGAAGACCCGGTAGAGCGGCGGCTGGGCGATAAAGACGTGCCCCTGCGTGACCAATTCCGGCATATAGCGATAGAAAAAGGTCAGCAGCAGCGTCCGGATGTGCGCGCCATCGACGTCGGCGTCGGTCATTATGATGATTTTGCCGTAGCGCAGTTTGGCCAGGTCGAAGCCACCCGATCCGTTGCCATTGCCGTTGCCGTTCTCGTTGCCGGATACTTCCTCTTCTTCTTCGCCCGACAGCCTGAAGCCGGCCCCTATTGCCGCGATCATAGTGCGGATTTCGGCGTTGCCGAGAATCTTGTCGAGCCGCGCCTTTTCGACATTCAGGATTTTTCCCCTAAGCGGCAGAATGGCTTGAAACCGGCGGTCCCGACCCTGCTTGGCGGACCCGCCCGCCGAATCGCCCTCCACAAGGTAGAGTTCGCAGTGCTCGGGGTCGTTGATCGAGCAGTCGGCTAACTTGCCCGGCAATTCTCCCGACTCGAGCGCTCCTTTGCGCCGCACCAGTTCACGAGCCTTCCTTGCCGCATCCCGCGCCCGCGCAGCCTGGACGGACTTCTCCAGCACCTTCTTCGCGACCGAGGGGTTCTCCTCGAGATACCTCGCCAGGCCGTCGCCGAAGACCGTCTCGACGATCCCTTTCACCTCGCTGTTGCCCAACTTGGTCTTAGTCTGACCCTCAAACTGCGGCTCGGCAACCATCACCGAGATGACCGCCGTCAGACCCTCCCGGCAGTCCTCGCCCGAAAGCGTGAACTTATCATTCTTAAAGATCTGATTTCGAAGGGCATAACTATTGAGGGTACGGGTCAGCGCGGTCTTGAACCCCGCCAGGTGCGACCCACCCTCGACGGTGTTGATGTTGTTGACGAAGGTGAAGATGTTCTCGGTGTAGGAGTCGTTCCACTGGAGTGCGATCTCGACCGGTACGCCGTCGCGCTCGCCCGTGATGTGGATCGGCTTCGAGATGAGCGCCTGGCGCGTCTCATCGAGGTAGCGAACGAACTCTGAGAGGCCGCCTTCGTAGTGAAATCGCTCGCTCCGCTCTTCGCCGGGGCGCTCGTCATTCAGAATGATTTCAAGGCCGCGGTTCAGGTATGCAAGTTCCCGCAGACGCCCGACAACGGTGCTGTAGTGCCACTCCGGGTTCTTGAATATCTCTGGATCCGGAAGGAAGGTCGTCCGCGTTCCCTGGAAGTCGGTCGGCCCAAGATCCTTCACCGGCCCGAGCGGATCGCCGCGTCTATACTCCTGAATGTGAAGACGCTTGAACCTGCCCACCTCGACCCGGCAGCGCAGCGAGAGGGCGTTGACCACCGAGACCCCGACGCCATGCAGACCGCCCGAGACCTTATAAGTATGCCTGTCGAACTTGCCGCCGGCATGCAGGACGGTCATCACAACTTCGAGCGCCGACTTCTTCTCTTCGGGATGGATATCGACCGGTATGCCGCGCCCGTTGTCTTCCACCGTTACCGACCCGTCGGCATTGAGGACGACGGTGATGCGCGAACAGTAACCCCCCATCGCTTCGTCGATGGAGTTATCGACCACTTCGTAAATGAGATGGTGGAGGCCGCGAGCGCTGACGTCGCCGATATACATGGCGGGACGACGCTGGACGGCCTCAAGGCCCTTCAATACCTGGATATCGCTGGCGCTATAGGTGCCGGCTTCGAGCATCGGCTCGGATCCGGCGGAGGAAGAACGGGGCATCGGGATGATTTCCAAACGAGGCTTATCGAACACAGGCGGTATGGTGCTCAGCACGGCTGCGGTTCCGGCGGAGTTCGCCCAATCAAGTCAATTTACAAAAACTTGATCGTCCGGACAAGGTCGGAGGCGAGGGCGGCGTTGAGCCGGGTGCGAATCCCGGTTTCAAGGTAGGTCAGTTCATTCTTCCAGGCGGCACCTTTCACCTTAACGGTCAGGACGCCGTTTTCGATGCCCTGCGGACGTGCCACGGACGCAATTTGTGCGCCTACGACGTCGTCCCAGACCTTCAGCGCGGCTTGCTCGCGAACGCGTCTCTGGACGCCAAGCGCTTCGAAGAGCGACTCGAGGACGCCGGCGACGCGCTGGTCGTGTTCGGTGCGAGGACGGGCTTGCTCCCACTTCCGGCCGGTGCCGTAGCGGGGCTTGTGGGGGGGCTCTTCACGGGGAAGGTTGTGGTTCCTGCGCTGTCCCATAGTTAAGCAGCCGGCAGCGTCATCCTCGCACCGGCGGGGATCCAAACCCGATTGGTTAGCGTGGGTTCCCGCCTGCGCGGGAACGACGACTTATATTGCCTGCACACTCCATTTATTAATGTGCGCAGATGATGGTGGTATTCCCAAGTAGGGCAGGCATTCTTGCCTGCCCTTAGGACGGACAAGAATGACCGTCCTACTGATGCTACTATTTGATGCACCCATTAATAATTATTTATTCCGCCTTGGGAGCAGGTGGAAACTGACGAGAACCACCTGCTCCTGTGCGGTGCTCCGTGCGTCAAGACAATCGCAAGCCGATTGGCTCGCACCCCCATCGGGGACACGGAGGTTTGAAAGCCCCGATAGGGGGCAACCTTGGGGGGTAATCCTATTCCTATCTCAATCGAATCGGCATCAGCAGCATCAGGAACTCTTCGTCCGTCGCCTGATGGGTCGGCTTGATGATCGCGGCGTCGTTCGAATTGCTGAGTCCGACTTCGGTATCCTCAGTGTCGATCTGGCGCAGGCAATCGCTCAGATACTGCGAGTTGTAGGCAATCTCGAGATCTTCGCCGACGAAGTTGCAGGGGACGTGCTCCTCAGCGTGACCGCCATACTCCGGGTCACTCGCCTCGATCTTTAGTTCACCGGCTTTGATATCAAGTTTCACCTGATGCGAGATGCTGCTGGCGAAGATCGATGTCCGCCGCACCGCCGACATCCACTCCCCCGTCCGGATGCGCAACTGCGAAGGCTGACTGGTTGGTATGACCTGCTCATACTTTGGATAGTTGCCATCGATGAGCCGGGTAATGAGCCGCTGCCCGTCGGTATGAAAGACCGCGCGCGTCTGCGCCAGGCCGATAGAGACCTCATCATCGTCGTCGAGGCTGCGGGTTAGCAGGTTCAACGCCTTCATCGGGATCACCTCATCCCGCGGCTCCCCGGTGATGTTCGCATCGAACCGCGATATCTTCGACAGCCGGTGCCCATCGGTCGCCACCATCCGTACCTCCGAGCCTTTCACCTGCAGGAGCAGACCCGTCAAGACCGGACGCATATCGTCCTTGGATACGGCAAAGATCGTCTTGCCGACCATGCGCTTGAGTGTTGTCCCTGACATCTTCAGATTCAGACCGGCATCGACGGTTGGCAGTTCAGGAAAGTCAAGCGGGTTGCCGCCGGGGATCTGATAATGACCCAATCCCTCGCCCTTGAGCGAGACCTTGAAGTTATCTGTGACCTCCATCTCCAGCACCATATCGGGCAGGGCGTTGATCAACTCCTGCAGCCGCTTGGCTTGAACCAGAACGGCTCCGGTCCCGTCGCTTTCGACCAGTTCCACACTGGCCGTGACCGTAACCTCAAGGTCCGTCGCAGTAATATGAAGTTTATGATCTTCGATTCGAAGGTGGACATTGGAAAGCGACGGTATCGGCACCTTGGACGATACTGCGCCCATCACCTTCTGAAGACCCCGCGAAATGACCGACTGGGAAAAAGAGAACCTCATCCTTGTTACCTATATGAGGATAAATTGAAAACTTGTTGATGTTATAGTGTGGTGAATATGTGAACAAGCAAGGTTTCTTAAAGGTAGATAAGAACATCCTAAAGAAGGAAGTAAAAATCCATAAACATCACGATTGAGATAAGGAACAAAATAGTCGAGATTGAAATAGTAGACACCTAACGAAAAATAAGTAACACTCCGGCTGTGGATATGTGAATAAAAGACAAACTATAAAGAAGCCATTTCGATCCGACGTCGCAGTTCTTCGATTTGTGCCATCATTTGCTTGTCCTCCTTACAGCGTTCATTGATCGTCTCACGGGCGTGAATGATGGTTGCATGATCCCGGCCGCCAAAGTGTAGTCCTATAGCCTTCAAAGTATGGCGGGTATATTCTGTCGCCAGGAACATCGCAACCATTCGGGCTTCGGCGATATCCCGGCGGCGGGTCTTGGAACGAAGCAGATCGCTGCTCATGTCGTAAGTATCGGCCACGATCTGTTGAATGCGCTCAATAGATATGGTCGTTTCGATATGGGTGGCAAAGTTACGCATCACCTGCCGTGCCAAATCGACTGAAATGACCCTTCCCAGAAGCGAGGATTGAGCCAGCATGTGAATAAGCGCACCTTGAAGACTGCGGATGTTATCGGTGACATTGAGCGCCAGGAAGTGCGCAACATCCTCCGGCAGCGCAATGCCCTCCTGTTCCGCTCGCTGCATGAGGATCGCCATCCGCGTTTCATATTCGGGAGCGGTAATCTCGGTGACCAGGCCCCACTGAAGGCGGCTTACCAGGCGCTCATCGAAACCGGTCAGATCCCGCGGCGGCCGGTCTGAGGAGAAGACCAGTTGCTTGCCGGCGTGATGAAGCGCGTTAAAGGTGTGAAAGAACTCCTCCTGGGTCTTCTCCTTTGCCATCAGAAATTGAACATCGTCGATCAACAGCACATCGACCCTCCGGTGCGACTTGCTAAATGCATCGACCTTGCCCGACTTGAGTGCCTCGACGAACCCGTTGGTGAACTGCTCGCTGGTCGTATAAACAACCTTGCGCGCGGTGCGGTTCTCCATAATATAGTTACCGATAGCCTGCAAAAGATGGGTCTTGCCGAGCCCCGGGCCGCCGTAGATCATCAAAGGGTTGAAGGGCGTCTTGCCGGGCTGTTCCGAGCAGGCAACCGCCGCCGCCCGGGCGAAGCGGTTACAATCGCCCTCAACGTAGTTTGCAAAAGTAAAAGCGTTGTTGAGGTTGCTCTCGAACCGCTCCTGCACCGCGTGCGACGGTCCGCTGCCGTTAGTAGATACGGCAGTCGTCACCAAGGGCACAGGCGGCTCAACCGATACGATACTCTTTTGATCCAGTCCGACGATCTGGAAGACGATTCGGATGTCACTCCCTAGCACAGCGCCGACCGCATCGACGAGCGGTTGCCGGTAGTGAGCCTCAATCCACTCGCGGTGAAACCGTGAACCGACACCCAAGGTCAGATTCGAGCCGTCAAATCCCAGGGCTTTAACCGGCCGGAACCAAGTCGCATAGGCACTGTGAGGCAGGGCTGCCTTGAGTCGCTCGACGATCTGCTCCCAGACCTCGAGGTATTCGGCCCCCGCCGGTGCCGGCTCAGTCATATGCTTAGTCCTTGAAAAAAGTGATGTTAGATTGGAAGCGAGAGAAGGTGAAGCAATATAGACACGGGAATGCCTCTTGTCAAGCCATTTTGACGCGCCGGGTCGGGAAATCTTCCCGCCGCTCCGGATCCTCACCCTCAAGTGCCGGTTAGTTCCGTTATTTCAGGAGGATCGGATTGGTGAAGGCGCGATGTGTTCGCCCTTCCTTCCCGATAGTCTCCAGTTCTGCCCGGACGTTGGCTCCATCCGGCACTGTCAGGCGGAGGCTCCCACCATAAGGCATTCGGCCTGCCGGGTCGTCTGTCCGCTCCTTAAGGAAGTCCACTTCAAGGTCTCTGGTAATTCCGAAGAGACTCACTCTTCGCACCGGGCCAAACTCGTCGCTGCTCGACCATACTGCCTCGACTTCGGGACGGGCATTTCCATCAGGCGGTCTTTCGATGCGGCGCAGAGCGAGCGCCGGCCCGTCGCTGACAACGGCTTCACCGGCTTTAAGTGCAGCAATCACCTCCGCCGGACGCGGCTTTGGGCCCGCCTTCACGCGTGTTGTGACGACCCCGAAGCGGTTCCGGTGGTGCTCTTGAAGGCGCACCATCGGCAGGCGCACCTGACGAAACCGGTTGAAGTTGCCGTGCGCGTCGTTGCCGCCGAAGATAATTCGCATTTCACCGGACAGCAGCGCCTTACGCCATTCGTCATAGCCTCTGCGAAAGCCCTCATCCCATTCGCCGTTGGCGATCTGCCAGCCGTCGAGTCTGCCTTCGGCAAGGTCGGATGCCTCCCAACTCCCGCGCCGGACGAGCAGGTATTCGAGCGGCGGCGTCGGGGCAAGCGGGTGCGCAGCGGCAGCGAAAGCCTGCGGTGAGATCCGGGCCAGTGCCTCGCCGACCGACCACTCGCTTTCCGTCCGGAACCACCGCTCGGCTCCATCGCCGCTGCCGTGAAGGAACTCCCGGTTGCCGAGAATGATCATATGGACGTTCCGGCCGCGCGCGTTACGGCAGGTCAGTTCCTCGCCCGGGATGAGGCAGGGTGCGTCCATTTGGTTGAGCCGGTCTGCTTCGTCCCATAGGGCGTTCCATTTGGCGAGAGCGGGATCGCGCTTAAGGTAGTCGTCCGGGAGATCGTCGAGGTTGTAGGAATGGTCGGTCAGAGTCGCCCAGCCATGCCCCAAGGCTGCGGCAAAGCGCTGGATCACCTCGAGCGGCGCGCCGAACTCGACCTGATCGCTGCCGTAGGAGGTGTGGCAATGGAGTTCACCGGCCGTCCAGTCCGGCAGCGACGGGAGCGGATCTGCTGCCAGGTGAATCCGAAGCGGCGAGTGCGTTAGGCCGGGATAGTTGTCATTATGGACGATGCGAATCCGGCTTGCCTGGCGGACGCGAGCCTGCGCGTCGAGTGCGACCTCGCCGGGCGAAAGATGCCCCGGATCGACTTCGAAGAGGTAGTAATGCAGCGGATTGGTGGTTACTTCATCGATTCTGAACGATCTTCGTAGGGCCGGCATCGAAGGCAATCCATTCCCCGACCGAAGCGTCAGTGTAACCTCCTCGATCCGGACCGGGAACCGGTTGCCATCCTTGACGATGAGCGCCACCGGCACCGGCTGTCCCGGCTCGACGCGGTAAGGCGCGTCGAAGATGATCTCGGGGGCGCGGCGATAGTAGAGACTGAAGGGGAAGAACCGGAACCGGTAGTGGGTTTCGGCATAGAGCGCTGCCAGCGGCAGGAGCGAAGGAAGATCGTCGAAGGTCATCGGCAAGCGCTACGGCAGCGCGGTGAAGGTCATCCCGCGCCGCTGCCATTCCGCCAGGACTTCGGGCAGAGCGGCAATCAGGTCGCCTACCCCCGCTCCCCGGTCGTGCAGGAGGACGATGTCACCCGGTCCGACATTACGAAGCAGTCGCGCGGCGAGCAATTCCCGGCCGAGCGGTTTCCAGTCGCCCGGGGCGTAGCGCCAGAGGACGATTCGCCGTTCGCGCAGTCGGGCGGCGCGATAGACGCCCGGTCCAATCCGTCCATACGGCGGACGGTAGAGGAACGGGCAGAACCCGGTCGCCTGGCGGATCGCCGCATCGGCACGGTCGAGGTCGGCACCAGCCCTTCCCGGCGAAGCAAACGTCAAGGGGCGATGGTCGTAGCCATGGCTGCCTAAGATATGCCCTTCCCTAATAATCCGACGGGCAATGTCGGGGTGCCGCTCCACCTGCCGGCCCGTCAGGAAGAAGGCAGCCCGGACGGATGCATGCCCGAGATGGTCGAGCAGTTGCGGTGTGATGTCGGGATCGGGACCGTCGTCAAAGGTGAGGTAGATGTGCCGGCCTTGACCTCGCGACGCAACATCCGGCAGGATCCGCGCGGCAAGATCGGGGAGAAGATCAATCACGCTTCACAGCCCGGCCGTGCTCGTAGGACTCGTCCTTCCAGCGAAAAGTGCCGAACCTGCCGCCCAACACTGCCGCGACAATGAACGGGGGATGGAACAGTTCGGCCATAAGAAAGTCGAACCAGCGCAGCCGTCCGCCCTCGAAGAGCCGTAGTCCCCGGACGATGACCGTCTGGTCGAGCCAGACCTTGGCTACGAAGATCGCAGTTAGGGGCCACCAGGCACCTCGCAGCCAGGCTGTCAGCGGCGCCAACATCAGCATCACATAGAAGAGGAAGACGCCGCCCAGGATCAACGCCTCCGTGCCGCGGTATCGCGAGGTCTTCGAGGCCCAGCGGAGGCGCTGATTCCACAGATCCTTTAAGGACGTCGGAGGGCGGGTCATCACCACGGCGGCTTCGCCCGATGTCGCTGCGATGCGCCACTCTGTCGCGGCGATTTTGGCCATCAGCAACTCGTCGTCGCCGGAGGTGTAGTGATCGACGCCTTCGTAGCCCTTGACGGCTTCAAACGCCACTCTCCGGACGGCCAGACTGGCGCCGCTGCAAGTAAGCGGTCGTCCCGCGGCGACGAGACCGGCTGCGCAGAGCCCTTGAGCCCGGAAGTCGAGCGCCTGCATCCGCTGCCAAAGAGGTGCGTCCGGCGGCAGAGCAAACCGCGCCTGTCCGACGACCATCCCGACCTCCCGCTTCATTCGCTCGATGGCGCCCGAAATCCATTGCGGATGGTGGAAGCAGTCGGCGTCGGTCATCATAATGACCTCGCCTTTGGCGGCTCTAACCCCGCCGGCGAGAGCCTGTTTCTTGGGGCTTCGGGTGGGATCGACCCTGGTCTGACGCACCAGACAGAGGTTGGCAGCATGGGCTCCGGCATCGCGCACCACATCGGCTGTGCCGTCGGTCGAGCGGTCATCGACGACGACGATCTCGAACCGGTCGGGCGGGTAGTCCTGAGCGAGCAGACTGGCGAGCGTCTCGCCGATTACCGCCTCTTCGTTGCGCGCCGGCACGACGACACTGACCGACGGCCGGTAGGAGGAGGGTCGCTGTGGCGAACGACGCAATCTTGCAAAGCCCTTCAGGATCAGTCCGGTGAAGAGGGCATAAGCGGCCGCGCCTATTCCTAATAGGGTGAGATAGACTATAGTTGCGATGGTCACTGCTCCACCGCCTTCCCGCGTCCGACCGGGAGCCGTCCGACGAAGAAGACCCCTGTCAGCGCCGGCATCAGGACATTGAGGGCAAAGAGAAGGAGCGACGCATTAAAGGCTGCTTCAGCCGCTACCCCGAACTGGCCGAAGAACTGCACGGCGACGATTTGATCGACGCCGAGGTCGCCGATCGCGACCGGCAGCGCCGACTTGGCAAATAGAGTAGATGCGGCACCGCGCGACGAGTGCGCCCAGGGCAGCGCCGCCATGCCGTTGATAAGGATGTGATATTGCAGCAAAAAAACACCATAGTGTGCGAGCGTGAAGAGAAACGTCACCCGCGCTTGAGCCGGGGTGAACCGGTCGAGACCTCCTGCCAGTTGGGCGATCTTATCGCCCTTGGGCAGCAGGAGTTGTGCAGCGTAGAGCAGACTGCGCACCGGGCGCGGATCGAGCGCCATGTAGAGGAGCACCAGATCAAACACTCCCAGCGCGACGAAGGTCGCCCGATGGAAATAGCCCTCTCCCAAGAACCCGACAGCCCAAGGCAGACTGAAGAGCGCCGGCAAGCCGACGGCTATCGTCAGCCCGAGGTTGTAGAACTTGTCGATCACCGTCAAGCCGACCAGTTTTAGGGGCGGCGTCCCCGGAATCAGGAGCGATCGACCATACTCCCCGATCCGCCCCGGCGTCACGATCCCGAACGCCATCCCGCCCAGCAGCGAGCCCCAGGTCTGGCGCAGCGGCACGGACGGCTCGACCAGCCGGACGAGATATCGCCACTTCCATTCCTGAAGCGCCAGATTGACCGGCATCAGGAGCGCCGCCACAGCCAGCGACGAGCGCTCGGCGCCGCGCAACGCGGACAGGATCCGGGACGGCTCGATCGTCCAGGCGATCAAGCCGAGCAGTAGGGCTCCGATCGCCGCCTTAACGAGAAGTAAGCCGCGGCGGGTCAAAGTGAGGACCGGCATGGGCGCAATGATTTGCGTCCTATTGATTCAGATTGCCAGATCGAACGGCAAATCACTATTATTCAGTGCAGAAAGAGTTGACTTGGGGGGCGGACTATCTGGGCTGCCCTTGCCTTATAGGAACTTCTCATCAGGGCGGACAGGAATGTCCGCCCTCCAGGAACGGCAACAATAATCTGCACCTCACTATAATATCTCTGAGTCGATGGCCGCTGATCAAAATCTCAAGTGCATCCTGCTGATCCTCGTTGCCCGGAGCCTTCAATGCACTGCGCAGTTCGGGGAGAGCAAAATGATAGATGCAGGCGCGAGGTGTTCAGCGGGTGCTCAAGGCGTGTACGCATAGATAAAGTCGCAGAGTGATATTACGGCACCACCTCTCCCTATCCTAACAACCGGTTGAGGATCTCCCCTACCGCCTTAGGGTCGCCCTTGCCCGCCGTTGCCTTCATGGCCTGACCAACGAAAAAGCCTTTCAACTTCAGTTCCCCGGCTCGGTAACGCGCCACTTCGGACGGATTGTCGTCCAGCACTTTGCGGACGGCGACTTCGAGCGCGCTTTCGTCACGCACTTGTTCAAGGCTCCTTTCGCGCATAATCGCTTCAGAATCACTGCGTCCAGTGCGCGCCATTTCTTCGTAGATGGTCTTGGCGGCGATGGTGGAAACGGCGCCGGAGGCTTCCAATCTGGCAAGCGAACAGGTTGCAGAGGCTTCGACGATGAAGCGTTCGCCGCCGCCTAATTCCTTTCGCCACCTGAGCGCTTCGCCAACGACCCACCGGACGGCGCGCGGCATATCGCCCGGCAGGTGCGACAAGACCTCGTCGAAATAGAGTCCGATCTCACGTTCGGCGGTCAGCACTTCGGCGTCGTCGGCTTTGATGCCGAGCGCCAGATACCGGTCGCGCATTGCCGGGGGCAGTTCCGGCAGGCTCAGTTCGATATTCGCAAGCCACGACGCAGTTAGTTCCAGTTCGACCAGATCGGGTTCCGGGAAGTATCTATAGTCGTGCGCCGACTCCTTCGACCGCATCGCCCGCGTTTCGCCCCTGCCGGCATCCCAGAGCAGCGTCCGCCGGACGATCCGCTCGCCATTCGCCAGCGCCGCCTGTTGCCGATCGATCTCGTAATAGAGCGCCTTCTGAACGCCGTGGAACGAGTTGAGGTTCTTGATCTCGACCGGCGTCCCGGGCGGATCGCCAGCCCGCGCGACCGAGATGTTAGCGTCGCAGCGCAGCGAGCCCTCCTCGAGGTTGCCGTCGCAGATGCCGAGCCACCGCACCAGCCGGCGGACTTCGAGCAGGTAGGCATAGGCCTCCTCGGGCGATGCAAGGTCAGGCGCCGAGACGATCTCGATCAAAGGCACGCCGCAGCGGTTCAGATCGACGAGCGTTCCGTCGGTGTCGTCGTGCGACGATTTGCCGGCATCCTCTTCGAGGTGGATGCGGATGATGCGGACAGATTTCAAGCCCCAACTACCCCGGATGACGACCTCGCCGCCGGCGCAGAGCGGCTGGTCGAACTGGGATATCTGGTAGCCCTTCGGCAGGTCGGGATAGAAATAGTTCTTGCGGTCGAACTTGGTCTTGAAGGCGACCCGAGACCCGACGGCAAGCCCCATCCGGGCGGCCATCTCGACGGCTTTCCGGTTGGGGACGGGAAGCGCACCCGGCAGCCCCAGACAGACCGGGCAGGTGCGGCTGTTGGGGGCTTCGCCGTAAGCGGCTTCGCAGCGGCAGAACATCTTGGTCCGCGTCAGGAGTTGAGCGTGGACCTCAAGTCCGATGGTGGTGTAGAAATCTTCCGGTAGTGTCAGTCCGGTTTCCCCTCATCATTCCGGCGCAAGCCGGAATCCAGAACTGAAGTCCGATGACTAATGCTAATGTTGATGCTGACACCATTAGGAGTCGGATCACTACATTGGTATCGAGTGCGATCAAGTGCGATTACCGCGTTGTTTTACGGCGGCAATGATCTCCTCAACGCTTAGCCTGACGCCACGATCCTTGATGATGCCTTTCCACTCGAGGGGGTCGTAACCGATCTCGAGCAAGAAATTGCCATCGGGCAGATCCTTGATGCGGAGTTTCAGGCGCGGTTCGGCTTCGAGGCGCCTGCGAACCTCGGCCGGCAGAGCGACCCGTCCGGTCCGATCGACATTAAGTTCTTTGGTCATAGTCCTTTGTTCTTCGTTTCCTTAATCCACTTCACCGCTTCGGCGAGGGTGAGGGTGCGCTGCTCACCGGTGGCAAGATGCTTAATTTCAATAGGTAACGCTTCAGAATCAGCCATTTCATTGTCTAGGAAAATTGCATAATCAACCCCGCGGCGTACATATAATTGAATCTGCTTGCCAAGAGGGGCATCAGGCGAATAGCTAATCTCGCATGGAATGCCGTCATTGCGAATGAACTCACAAACCTTCTTTGTTGCCTCCGGCATTCTTACAATCGAACCATCTATTTGTCGCCCAAATGGCACTGAGGATAGAACTGCAACAGTTGGCAATGTTTTCTTGTCTTTCAATCCAAATTCACGAAGAACATCGACTATCCGGTCTATGCCAAATGATGTTCCAACGGCAGGGATTGATTCTTTTGAGAAAGCAGATACTAATCCATCATACCGCCCGCCACCGCCTAAGCTCCCGATGGAAACTTCCTCGCTTCTCACTTCGAAAACAGTGCTTGTGTAATAGTCCAATCCACGTGCGAGGCTAAGCTCCAATGCAATAGCATCATCTCGAGATAAGCGTGTCGCAAGCGACCTAATAGCCTCGATCTCACTAATGACTGATTTGATCCTGCCTTTTGTATAGCGGTCAATGTTCTCGAGTTCATCATATTCGAGAATTTCTATTAAAGCGATTGGCCTATCAATTTTGATTCCTCTCGCCTGCCACTCTTTTACAAGATTATCCCTGCCTATTTTGTCATATTTGTCCAAAGTGGTGCAAAATTCCTGAAACTGTTCTTTTGGAATGCCGGCGGATTCTGCGACACCTCTCAAGAGTCGCCTGTCGTTAAAGACGACTCTGACATCCAAATCTAAGCGGTCAAAACAGTTGACAATTAGAGCGATAATCTCCGCGTCTGCGACCGGCGAATCGGTCCCCACGATATCGACGTCGCACTGGGTGAATTCGCGGTAACGGCCGGCTTGCGGGCGGTCGGCTCGCCAGACCGGAGCGATCTGATACCGTTTGAAGGGCATCTGCAGTTTGCCCTGGTTCATCGCCACCACCCGCGCCAAGGGCACCGTCAGGTCGTAGCGGAGACCCAGGTCCGCCAGTTCCCGTTGCGCCTCGGCTCCGGTCAGCCCCTCGGCTTTAACCTTCTCCAATGCCCGCTCGAACTCGGCGCCCCGCTTCAAGACCAGATAGGAGAGTTTCTCGCCTTCCTCGCCATATTTGCCCTGCAGGACATCGAGCCGTTCCATCGCCGGCGTCTCGAGCGGCTGGAAGCCGTAGAGTTCAAAGACGCCGCGCAGCGTCTCGATCACCCGGCGGCGGACCGCCAGTTGATCGGGCAGGAAGTCGCGCATGCCCCGGGGCAGCGCGGGCGTGATACGGGGTTTGTCAGGCATAACCTTTCAATATAGAAGCCGGCAGTCGGGAGCGCAAGGCGCGGGGGGGTGAGGGAAAGCAGGCGTCTGGTCTTCCGTCATTATTACCAAATGCAGTGTGTTTTGCATTCTCCCCCCTGCTTCGCGGGGGAGGAGGAGACAAGATGGTTCCCTAATCCGGCGGTAAGGTCAGATGAGGACATCCGACCGCACAATTGGCTTTCACCCCAGAGGTGAAAGCAGCAAACGCCGATCGCTGGATCAGGGATGGTTCTGAGTTCGTTAGTAATGCCTTCCGCAAGCCGATAAAGCCAGTCCTCCCGTTCGTCAACAGTTTCGCCTCCGCGGCCTCGTTTTCGTTGCACTCCCGCCTGTGCCGGCCTAACTTGTGAGCACGTTGTCCAACTTGGGGGAGATGCTATGAACTTCCCGGTCTGGGATGTCGGATTCGGCCTGCCGCTCTTGATCGCGCTGGTCGCCATCCCACATGTCTTCATTGCCCATTTCGCCATCGGCGGCGGTCTATTTCTCGCCGTCTATGAATCGGTAGCGCACCGGCGCGGCGACGCGGCGCTGCTCGGTTATGTTCGCGAGCACAGCCGCTTCTTTCTGATCCTGACGCTCGTCTTCGGAGCCCTCTCGGGCGTCGGCATCTGGTTCACCATCGGCCTCATCAGCCCCGCCGCGACGTCGGCTCTCATCCACATCTTCGTCTGGTTCTGGGCGGTCGAGTGGGTTATGTTCGTCGTCGAGATCAGCGCTTCGCTGGTCTATTTCTACGGCTGGGACCGTCTCTCGCCGAAGCGCCATGTGCAGGTGATGGGGGTCTATTTCGTCGCTGCGTGGGGATCGCTCGCGGTGATCAACGGCATCATCACCTTTATGCTCACCCCGGGCGACTGGCTCGCGACTTACAACGTCTGGGACGGCTTTTTCAACCCGACCTACCTGCCATCGCTCGTCTTCCGGACCCTCTTGACGCTCTTCATGGCCGGGCTCTTCGCCTTCTATACCGGATCGAAACTGGCCGATCCGGCCCTCAAGGAGCGCGTCCTGCGGATCGCTTCCTACTGGTCGCTACCGGCTTTGATCCTCCTCGTGCCGACGGCTTACTGGTATTTCAATGCCCTTCCCGATTCGGTCACGAACTACCTCGCCGGCAACTGGAAGGCGCTCGAATTGTCCCGCCAAGCCGGCATATGGAGTGCAGTGCTTGCAGCCATCGGAGTTACCCTAAGCCCGCTCCTTCGACCGCGCAAGATGGAGCGCGCCGAAGCGGTCCTCCTGCTGGCTGTCGGGCTGGTGCTCTTCGGGTCTTTCGAGTGGGAGCGTGAAGCGAGCCGCAAGCCCTTCGTGATCCACGGCTATATGTATTCCAACGGCATCGCGGTTCCCGATACGGGCCGGCTGCGCGAGGCTGGACTGGTTGAATCGATCAAGTGGAAGCACTCCGACCCGGCGCGGCGCGGCGAAGACCTCTACCGGGCTGCCTGCGCTTCCTGCCACAGCCTCGAGGGTTACAATGGACTCGCCCGGAAGATCGCCGAAAGGGGCTGGAGTGAGGGCGACCTCGAGCACCTGATCCCCCGAACCGGGCTGATGCGCGGGGCTATGCCGCCCTTCTTCGGCACCGAAGACGAAGCAGAGGAGATTGCCGCCTACTTGTCCGGTGCATCCGAAGCCCTTGCGAAGGACCTTCGGTCCGATTGGGGACGCACCCGCGGCCGCCCCGGCGATGCGCGACTGCAAGTTGAGGGCATCACCGCCGGTCATGGCAAAGCGGTCTGGGAACGCAACTGCGCGCTCTGCCATACGCTCGACGCCCACCGGCCGTTGCACGACGCCTTCAGCGGGATGGGGACGGACGACCTCAAAGAACTTCTCCTCTCGTCATCCGACCTATCGCCTTCG
>Ga0194120_10003969_pt1 | contig 23379 bp, 18 predicted proteins | sample TA2MahCa65mmetaG_FD_148642 | JGI IMG/M metagenome (GOLD analysis project Ga0194120, IMG submission 148642) | Freshwater microbial communities from Lake Tanganyika, Tanzania - TA2015019 Mahale Deep Cast 65m | ecosystem: Environmental > Aquatic > Freshwater > Lake | place: Tanzania: Lake... | reverse complement strand
TGTCTGTGCTCGAAAACGCGCGCCGAAATTCTCAAATATGATGTCAACGCGCCGCGCGAACACGGATTTTCTAACCAAAGGATGTATCCTGACACCGTCTTCATATCCCGCCGCGATCATCAGCAAGCGAAAGCGGAGGATGTCGGCAAGGCTGTGTGTGATCAGGTCGGGCGCGCGCGGGTCCACCATGCAGGCGGCGAGCCGATCGGCGACGCGAAGGCGCTGCTCGACCTCGCGCAACAGCAGAACGCCGCCATCGGACGACAGCAAACCGCCATCAAATTTGGCGACGACGGTCTTGCCTGAAACAGGTGACAGCTCGGGCAGCGGCAGCATAGGATCGTTCATGGCGGGTGTGGTTTCCTGAAAGGGCGCGGATCGGCTTCGACAACCAAATCCTACGCCAAATCAGTAATTTACGCCACATCCGTCAGCCTGCGCTGCATAATGCGGGCTAACTACGCGTAGTCCATCGCGAGATGGCCACGGCCCGATTTCCGGCTTCACCGATTCCATCGTCCCGGCGACGGGACTTCGGACGAAGCGGGCCTTGTCAGGTCCGCTCCGGAATCCTTGTTTCCTTCTGGTTTAGGCGTTGACGTGTTGCGTCGCCTTTCCTTCTTTCGTCCAGCGGAAGCTCGTTCCGTCGACCCACATCCGATGAAGGATCACGCCGATCTTGCGCGCCAAGGCGACCTTGGCCCGTTTCGTCCCACGCCGTTTCGCGACGTCCATTCCCCAGCGCTTCAGCGCCGAGAAACGCGTGACGCGCGACAGAAGGGCATTTGCCGCTTCGTAGAGCGCGGTGCGCACCATCTCGTCGCCAACGCGCGTGACGCCGCCCGTCACGTCGGTTTCTCCCGACTGGTATTTCCTCGGCGTCAGGCCGAACAATGCGCCGACGGCTTTGGATTTCCGGATCCGCGTCGGATCGTCGATCGCTTTCTTGAACGTGATCGCCACCAGCGCGCCGACGCCCGGCGCGGTCATCAGGTGGCGGCACACAGCGTCGGCGCGCACGATCGCCAGCATGGTTTTATGCAATCTCGAATATTCCTTCTGCAGGGTAGCTCGCGCCGCGAGCATCGCCTCGGCGATCTTTTCCAACATCGCTTGGCCGACACACAGCTCGCGCGCCCGCGCATCGAAATTCTTGCGCGTCACCACGCCCATTTTGAGCCCGAACCCGCGTAGAATGCCGCGAATGCTGAATTCCACGTCGAGCAATTTGCCGAGTAGCTGTTTACGAGCGACGAGCAGCGCTCGCACTTCCTGTGAACCAGTCGATTTGCAATGAACCGACCGAAACCGGCCCATCCGGATCAGCTGGGCGATGCCGCGCGCATCACGCCGATCGGTCTTCACGGTCATCGCCGACAGCGCCGCCTTCACGTGCCGGGTCTCCAGAAGAACGGTTTCAAAGCCGGCCGCGCTCAATCCGGCGTGTAGCCATTGTGACAGCGGTCCGGCTTCAAGCCCGATCCGCCCCACCGGAATGCGAAGCCCCCTGAAAAAACCGACGAGCGCAGCGGGATCGCTCGGGACTTTCGTCTCTCTCACGATCTTCCCCTTCGCATCCACAATGCAAACGCTCGAGAGTTCCAAGACACGTCGATCCCGGCATAATGTTCCATGGTTGTCCTCCGTCCGGCGATGCTTGGGGCCTGGCGTCAAACCAGAACCCCGTTTCACCATCATACGGGGGACAACCACCCCTCCGCCCAGCTCAGGGTGCGGGCCATTACGGCATCTAACTGGCGTGAGCGGAGTTTCTTTGCAAAGCCATCGCCGTCTGCGTTGAAGCCCGTTGAACCATCGCGCCATGCTGGGAAATGAGGCGTCCAGCGGCTAACGCCTTAATTTCGTCAAGAATCTGATAGCATACATCTTTGTCATGGTGGTTGTTCCGGTTATTCGCCTTTTTTTTCGCTACCTAGCAGGCTAATTATGCGAATTAAACCCATGGGACTCGCGTATCGAATGGGCATTTTAGGATTTGGCATTCTATTGTAAGTCTTCATGGAGCCATGGTGATGCGTCACTTGCAAATGCTATTTATCGATCTTGCTCTGATAGCGTTTGCTACGGTCTTCGCCGCCGTTCTGCGGGATAATCTCGAGATTTCAGAGGCGAGATTAGCGGCTCTCGAGCCTTACCTCGTCTTTACGCTCGGCGTCGCCTTTGTCGTCCTTCCAGTGCTGGGGACGAATCGCGCGGTTTGGCGATTTTCGACTATCGCCGATTATTTGCGGATTCTCATCGCCACAGCCGCGATCGTCGGCGGCGCGGTCGCGGTTGGCTTCGCCTTCAACCGTATGGACAGCGTCCCCCGCGCCTTGCCCATCCTGCAGGGCTTGCTGATCCTGTTCGCCCTTGTCGGGGTCCGCATTTCGAGGCGTCTGTGGCGCGTGGTAGGGGAGCGGCCTGTTCCGGCTGTGGCCGCGAAGGGTGGAGCTGGCTGCGAGACGATACTCGTCGTCGGCCTTGGCAGATTGGCCGATCTCTATTTGCGGGCCGTCGCGCAATTCGCGCCAGATGGTGTTCGGATCGCAGGGCTCTTGGCCAACGGCGATTCCCACGTTGGGTGTGTCGTTCGCGGACATTCGATCGTAGGGACGCCCGAACGGGTCGCAGAGGCGTTACGCGTACTCCAGATCCATGGCGTGTTCGTAGATCGCATCGTCGTCGCCGTCGCGTTCGAAAAACTATCGGCGCAAGCGCAAGAAGCGCTGTTGGATATCGAGAAGGCCACCAACATCAATGTCGAATTCCTGGTTGAGCAGATGGGCCTCGGACCACGCTCCAGCATTGTGTCGGAAAGCGCCTTCGCGGTCGTCGACGCGACGGACAACGGCGGGGTTTTATGTTGGCGACAACGATCTCGCGGCGCTCAAGCGGCGGCCGCCGCCATTCGGCGCGCATGGCGGGAATTGCAGCAGGCCGGTATTTGCACGTCTCTAGGAACCAGCGGCCGAGCAGTCCGACCAGGGGCCTCCCCCATGGGCATGACAGAGGTGCCGCAGGCGGCCGCCGTCTAGGCGCGGGTAGCGTAACGGTCATCGGCTGTGCGCGAAATCACACCAGTGCCATGAAAAGCGTCGCGGAACGCGGGCGTCTGGTGGAGCAGTGAATGAGGCGAACGATCGGGTGAAGCGATTCACCCGAAGTGCGGTAGCTTTTGTTTGTGAAGCTAATTTTTGTTTGTCGTCGCGACACGAACGGTATGGTTGCGGCTACTGACTGGCCGTCCGCAGTTCGGCTGCCTCAGAACAACGCGTCAGTCAGGAACGCCCCCGCCATGGCAATTCAACGGCTTCCATTAGCCATGCGGCCGTGGGGGCCGCGAAAAGCTCGGCTGACAGCCGTGGATCATGGATTTGCCGCGGGTTGTTGAAACCGCGTGAGCGCGGGCGCAACGGTAAGGATAATGATGCGCAATGGCCGCATCCGCCGCCGTCATCTTGGAGGAGTGACACGTCTGACATGTGCGGCATCAACGGCATCCACGCTTACCACTACGCGGCCAGTCCGGTTGACCGGCACGAACTCGTTCGCACACGCGACCATATGGCGAAACGCGGCCCGGACGGCGAGGGCGAGTGGATATCGGATGACGCGCGCGTAGGTTTCGGGCACAGACGTCTGTCGATCATCGATCTCAGCGACGCCGGCGCGCAGCCGATGGTGAGCGCCAACGGCAAGCTGGTCGTCACGTTCAATGGCGAGATTTACAATTACCGCGAACTGCGCAAGGCACTGGAGGCGAAAGGGAGCATCTTCCGCACCCATTCGGATACCGAGGTTCTGCTGCACCTTTACGCTCAGAAGGGCGCGGCGATGGTGCATGACTTGCGCGGCATGTTCGCGTTTGCGATCTGGGACGCGGATAGGGAGCGCCTGTTCCTGGCCCGCGACCCTTACGGCATCAAACCGCTCTACTATGCCGACGATGGCTGGACGTTGCGCTTCGCCTCTCAGGCAAAGGCCCTGGTCGCCGGCGGCAAGGTTTCGGGTGATTTCGAGCCTGCGGCGTGGGTTGGTTTCTACCTTTGGGGCAACGTGCCGGAGCCGTTTACGACATTGCGGGAAATCCGCGCGGTCCCGGCGGGCGCTTATGTCGTTGTCGAAAGAACTGGCCCACGCCCCCCGGTTCGCTATTACTCGATCGCATCCGTCTATTGCGACGCTGAAAAGCAATCGCCGTCGCTCGGGGAGTCTCAAACGGCGGTTCGGGACGCCTTGCTCGATAGCGTCCGGCATCATCTCGTGTCGGATGTGCCCGTCGGCGCCTTCCTGTCGGCGGGAATCGACTCCGGCTCGCTCGTGGGTTTGATGCGGGACGCCGGTCAAAATGACATCCAAACTGTAACGCTCTCGTTCGATGAGTTCCACGGACGGGCTGACGACGAGGGGCCACTCGCCGCCGAAGTCGCGAAGGTATATGGCGCGCGGCACACAAATCGAGTTGTGACCGAGGCCGAGTTCCATGCCGACCTGCCCAAGATACTGGACGTTATGGACCAGCCGTCCATCGACGGAATCAACACATGGTTCGTGGCCAAGGCCGCGCATGAGTTGGGTCTCAAGGTCGCTGTGTCCGGGCTAGGCGGCGATGAGTTGTTCGGGGGATATGTGACGTTTCGCGACATCCCGCGATGGGTGCCCTGGTTGGCCGCGCCTTCGCGGACGCCGTTGATTGGAGAGGCTTTCCGGCGCGCCGTTTGTGCGCTCGCCCCTTTTCTTGGTGGTTTGAATCCCAAAGCGGCGGGCTTGCTTAAGTATGGCGGCGATTACCCGGGAGCATATTTTTTGCGCCGCGGTCTGTTTATGCCGTGGGAACTCGACGAATTCCTGGATCCTGACACGGTGGCGGAAGGCCTGCGCCGCCTTCGTGCGTTGCATCATGTCGCGGAGATGATGACGCCCTGTCCCAGCACGGGATTTGGCAAGGTGGCGAGCCTCGAAAGCGCGCTCTACATGCGTAACCAGTTGCTTCGTGACACCGACTGGGCCGGCATGGCCCATTCGCTAGAAGTGCGTGTGCCGCTCGTGGATTCGCGATTATTGGAGCGCGTTGCGAAATACACCGTCAGGAGCCCGTTTGGGTCCGCGAAGCAGTGGCTTGCCAGCGCGCCAACGCGTGAATTGCCAAGGACCGTTACGACTCGGGTCAAGACTGGATTTGGCACTCCCGTGCCAGCTTGGTTACAGCGTAGCGGCGCCGTCGATAGGTGGCGCCGCCAGCCGTCCCTGTCGGCGCCTCATTGCCCATGGGCGCGACGCTGGGCCTACGGCGTCGCGTCGGCTTGAGCGCGATTGATCCAAGGAGCTCCATGCGCGTTTTGGCCCTCGTGACTGATGCATTTGGCGGCGCTGGCGGGATCGCGCAATACAACCGCGATTTTTTGACGGCGCTTGCTGGATCGAGCGCGGTGAGGCGGATCGTGGCGCTCCCCCGTTACGGCGCTTCCTTGGATCAGGATTTGCCTGAGCGCCTTCTGCAACTGCCTCCCGTAAACGCCAAGCTTGCCTATGCCGCCTTGGCCTTATTCAACGCATTGACGCGAGAGCGGTTCGACGTCGTCTTTTGCGGTCACTTGTCCATGGCTCCCCTGGCGGCGTTGCTGGCGAAGCTGCTCGGCGCACGGATGTGGCTCCAGATTCACGGCATAGAAGCTTGGGAGCGTCCCTCAAGGATGGTGCGGTGGACGGTCGAGCGCGCGGAGCAAGTCACGGCGGTCAGCCGCCATACGCGACGACGCTTTTTGAGCTGGGCCAATATCGAGCCATGGCGAGTAAGAGTGCTTCCGAACACGGTGGATGAACGTTTCTCTCCTGGCTCAAAACCATCCCGCCTCGTGGAGCGCTATGGCCTGGCTGGCGCCAAGACGTTGCTCACGGTCTCTCGGCTTGCGGCTTACGAACGATACAAGGGGCATGAGCGCGTGATCGAGGCTTTGCCAGACGTGCTAGCCGCGCATCCCGAGTGTCTCTACCTCATCGTCGGCGATGGCGATGACCGCGAGCGGCTCGAGGCTTTCGCGCGACAGAAAAGGGTCGTCGAGTTCGTGCGGTTCGCCGGCCAAATCCCCGCTAGCGAACTCCCGGATCACTACCGTGTCGCCGATGTCTTTTTGATGCCGAGCACGGGCGAGGGGTTTGGCATCGTGTTTCTCGAGGCTGCGGCGTCCGGCGTCGCGGTCATTGGCGGAGCCCGGGACGGGAGCCTGGACGCCCTTGGCGACGGCGCGCTGGGAACCGCCATCGACGATCGAGACGCCGAGACGCTGGCCATCGCCATAATCCACGCTCTGGACCAGAAAATAGACGCCTGCGCCTCGGCGCGCGCGGTTCGAGAGCGTTTTGGGCGGCAATCGTTCAACCGCGCCGTTGATCGCCTTGGCGACGAAATCATGCGTAACGCCCGATGCGGCCATGAGTTTGCCTATCCTGACACGGAGAGTCCGGCATCAAAATCCTGTTAAACATCACGCAACCGGAATTACGCCGCATCGGCGGCGACATTTCGTTTTTTCGCGATTTGCTAACCGCCGGCACAGATTCGTCGATTGAATACTCGCTCGTCGATTCCAGGCTCCAACTGTTGCGCGAGGTCCAAAAGGTTTTCCTGAGACTGGCCTCGCGCGTTGGTTCAACGAGGCTGCGGCGCGAGTTGTTTTGGCTGGCGCGCCATGCCCCGGTGTCGTTGACCGGTCGCGACGGCGATTACGACGCCGTGCTGTCGCACATTAACTATCCGGCCATGGTCGACCCGCGCACGCCCGTCGTTTGGAGCTCGCAAGGCCTGAGCCCGCCCGACTATTACGCCGCCACCGGTCCCGTGAGTTACGAGGATGTGATCGCTCATTATGAGCGCGTATCCGAGAAGGCTAAAGTTCTGCTCATTTGGACCGAGAGCGGCGCCGAGGAACTGAGACGCCATGCCCACCTTAGCGCGCCGATCGTGGTCATCCCGCCGGTGCTCGATACGATCATGCCGGACGAAACGCTGCCGCGAGAATATGATGTGCACATGCTATTCGCTGGTCGCGACGCCAAACGGAAGGGCCTCCATGAGGTTGTGGCGGCGTTCAAGCGGATTTCCAAGCGATACGACAATTGCGTGCTGGATATCGTCAGCGCTGTCCCGCCGGATATTCAAGCCGAAATTAGAAACGACGCACGCATCCGTTGGCGTCGCGACGTGTCGGATTCGGCGCTTGCCGCGCTGATGGCGCGAGCCGATCTTATGGCGCTGCCGACGCGCGCCGAAACCTTCGGCTATGTGTTGATCGAAGCCATGGCGCATGGTTGCGCCCTGATCACGACCGACGCGCCGCCAATGAACAGCCTGGTTACGTCCGGATTCAACGGTCATGTGGTCCCGGCGGGTGATTGCGAAGCCTTGACTGGTCGCCTCGAACACATGCTGGGCGATCCCGGCACCCTCATGGAGATGAAGAGAAACAGCAAGCTGCGCTATGACGAAACTTTCGCGCCCCAAGTCGTCCTACCCCAGTACCATCGCCTATTCGAAGCCGTCGTCAGTGGATATCCATGATCCCGAAATTGAAACACTTCCTCCACGAGCTACAGGTGAACTTCACGCATATCCCTCGGCGCGGGATGGTGCTGGAAATCGGCAGCGGCGATCAGCCGTTCCCGCGCTCCGACGTCCTGTGTGATCGCTTCGTCTTCGACAATACCGAACGGGTAGGCGATCTGGTGGTCGATCGCCCATTGGTGGTGGGAGACATCTACGATCTTCCGTTTCGCGGCGGCGCCTTCGATTTCGTCATTTGCCACCATGTCCTGGAGCATCTCGACGCCCCCGAGGCGGCCGCTGCCGAGCTTTCGAGGGTCGCCAAAGCGGGGTCCATAAGGGTGCCGAGCCGGTTGTCGGAGAAATTGACGGGTTCGGTTTATCATCGCTGGTTCATCTCGCGCGACGACGGCGGCTTGCTGTTTGAGCCCAAGGCGGCGCCGGTGTTCGACGCGGAAATCAAGACCTTCATGAAAACCCGCGTGCTCGGCGAGGGACGCTATGCGGCGTTTTACAACCGGTTTCGCCAGGAGGTCGAGATTGAACAACTGTGGAAGGGGAGCATTCCGGTAACAATCGCGCAAGACGCCGGCGGCTCGGTGGATCGGAGCCAGTTCCGCGCCGCGACCCAGGCCGGCGCGCCTAATTGGAATGAGATCGCGACGCTGAAGATTGGCGCCGGCGGTTTCAAACAGCGGGCCCGTTCCACCTTTTCGCGGTTCGTCCGCGCCGTCGCCGGCGGATCGAGCGCGCGCCTCGACGCCGCACTGGCGTGCCCAGTCTGCAAGGGGCCGCTCGTCCGCCGCGAGAACGCTTATGAGTGCGAGCCTTGCTCGTGCGTTTATCCGGTCGCGCAAGGCGTTCCGGTTCTCCTGAAGGAGGCGGCAAACGCCGCTTTGCACGAAAACCGCCCGGCGCCGCCCGTGGAGTCTTTCCGCCATGACGACGCCCATTAGCCTGCGGGTCGGCGCGACCGGATCGCGGCGCCGGAATGTTGGTTTCATCTATCCTCTTTTGTCGGTCATCGTCCTGTATGGAGATATGACCAAGCGATTCATGAACGGGACGGTCGCCCTGGCGATCATATACGGCGCCTCCGCCCTGCTTGCGCTCCTGCTCGCGTCGCGCGGCGAGGACATCAAGCGCGCCTGGATCGAATCGCGTGCGTTTCCGCCTGCCCGCCAAGCGCTCATGCGGCAAATGCAAGATGAAGCGCCAGCCGACGATATCATTTACCTAGGTCTCGTCTGGTTGATCGCGCTTTACGCACTGCAGATGTTCTCTTCGCTTCCGCTGGTCGAGTTCTTAAGATCGCTCACGGGTTTCCTGTATATCGCCCTTCCCGCGTTTTTCGCGGCCGTTCTTTGCAAGCGCGCGCGCTACATGGATCTGCGCGGGCTCTTCAAGGTGTTCGTCATTCTTACGATTCCCATTCACGCCGTTGGCGCCGTACAATATTTCGTCGATCCAAATTTCCTGGTTTCCACCGAATACCATGCGAGCGGCGGAGTCACCGCCCGAAACTACTTGGAGGGAGGCTCTTATTTGCGGCTTCCGTCGCTGTTCGCGAGCGATTACCGCTACGCCGCCACATCGGCGTTCGAAGTCGTGCTGGGCGCGATGTTCCTGTTGTCGAACGATCCTGGACGTAAAGAATCCAAGGCATTGCCCTACGCCGCGATCGCCCTCGGCCTCATGGGGCTGGTCGCGGCCGGCGGACGCCAGCGCGTGATCATTATCGCGGCGAGTCTGCTCATGGTACTGCCGTTTTGGCTCAAGGGGAAATCCCGCCGGATTGGTCCAATGGCGTTTCTCGCGGTCACAGGCTTCATGTTCGCCTGCGCCGTGGCTCTGCTCGCACATGGGACCGGCGTTTTGAGCGACGCGGCCATATTGAACGATGTTCCGCTGCTCAAAATGTCCGCCGAAACCATCGAAACCGGCGACGTGGAACGGCGGCTGGCGGACGCCCTCAGCTATTCCCTCATTCGCGAAACGACCACGTTCTTCGGCGAGGGCCTCGGCTCCCTGACCGCGCTCGGAACGCCCGGCGAATTCGGGATTCGATCGCTCTGGATCGAGAGCGGCGTCGTCTGGGGTGCCTTGACCATGCTTGTGTTCCTGTTGATTTTGTTTGGCGTCCTCGGGCGCATCCGCATCGCCCTTGGCTGGGAGCAATTCGGGCAGGCCTTGGGCTTGTGTTTTGTCCTGGTTTCGATCAGCACGGCTATGCTGGTGGGGTTGTCGGCTTTTTTTGAGATCGCCAATGCACTCCCCGCATTTGTGCTTCTGTTCGCGCCGCCATGGAGCGAGCGAGGCCCTGGTAAGGCGACTGCATAAACTTGTTCTCTTGGGAGACCAGGGTTTGAGCGGACAACAATGCTCGGACGCCCGCTCTGCGCCCTACAACACAAGACAGGACATCCCCTGGAGCGATCGTATTTGAAACAGCAATTCGAGGAAGTTGTCGTCATGACGCTCGGGGCGCCAAACCCAGACTCGGACGCAATTGAGGGATCAATGGAGCGCCGGTCAGGGCAAGCCAACCGATGCGAATAATCTTCCTCACCCACTACTTCCCTCCCGAGGTCAACGCTCCCGCGTCGCGCACGATGGAACACGCGCGCATTTGGGCGAAGGCTGGTCACGAGGTCACCGTCATCACCTGCGCCCCAAACCACCCGACGGGCCGGCTCTACCCCGGCTACCGCAATCGTCTCTGGCAAACGGAAGTGTTGGACGGGGTGAAGGTGGTCCGGCTGTGGACCCTGTTGTCGCCCAACGAGGGATTTCTGCTCCGTTCGCTGAACTTCATGTCCTATCTCCTCTCCGCCACCGCCGCCGCGCCGTTTCTGCCGCGCGCCGATGTGGTCGTATCGACCTCGCCGCAGTTCTTCTGCGGTCTCGCGGGGTATACGGTGAGCCGCATCAAGCGCCGGCCGTGGGTGCTGGAGATTCGCGACCTTTGGCCGGAGAGCATCCTGACGGCGGGAGCAATGAAGCGCGGATGGCTCGTGCGCATGCTGGAGGGGCTGGCCAACTGGTCTTATCGCACAGCCGACAGGGTGATCCCGCTGACGGACTCGTTCCGCCAGCATGTCGTCGCGAGGGGGGCCGCGGCGGACCGTGTGACCGTAATCAAGAACGGGGCCGATCTCGGTGAGTTCGTTGCGCGGCCGGACGACGGCTCCTTCAGACGATCGCTGGGGCTTGAGGGCAAATTCGTCGCGGCCTATGTCGGCACGCACGGAATGTGTCACAAGCTAGAGACTGTGCTTGAGGCTGCTCGGCTCTTGAAGGATCGCCGCGACATAGCTTTCCTGATGGTTGGCGGAGGCGCCGAGCGATCAAAGCTCGCAGCCATGAGAGAGAGTACGGGACTGGACAATGTCGTGATGCTCGACCAGCAACCCAAGTCGGCGATGGCCGGCATTCTCGGCGCGACCGACGCGAGCCTTGTCCTTCTCAAGAAGGACGACCTCTTCAAAACGGTCCTTCCTTCCAAGATGTTCGAGGCGATGGCCATGCGCCGCCCCATCATCCTCGGCGTCGAAGGCGAGGCGTGCGAACTGATCGAGGCGGCGGGCGCGGGGCTTGCCATCACGCCAGAGAGCGCGGAGGAGCTCGCCGCCGCCGTGACGCGCCTTGCGGACGATCGCGAGCTTGGCGCGCGCCTGGGCGCGTCGGGGTGCGCCCATGTGCGCGAGCGCTACGATCGAGCCAAGCTCGCGACGCGCTATCTCGATGTCCTCGACAACGCCATCGCCTCGGCCAGGTCTTCGCGCGGTCGAGACGCGGCACGGTCCAAGACGGTTGTTCGCCGGTGAGCGATCGTGCAAGAGATTGTCACGCGAGCCTCGGTTCGACGGCGTCGCCATCGAGCAACCTGCCCGCCGAAGCGTTCCGTTCCGTTTGAGAGACGAATCGATGATGAAATCCATGATCCATGCGCTAGGGCGCTCCTATCTTACAAGACTCAACAAGTCCGAGCATGAAGCGCAATGTTTCGTCCGCCAGCCGATCGAATACCGGTTTCTCTTCGACTGTTTATCGTCGCTGCTCCCGAGGACCGTGCTCGACGTAGGAGCTGGGAGGACCGCCTTGCCTCGCATCATCGCGAGTTGTGGATGCGTCGTCACCGCCATCGACAATATTACGGACTATTGGCCGCATGGCATGGTCAATCGACATTGGCACATCATCGACGACGACATAAGAAAGCCGAGAATAAAGCAGCGCTTCGACATGCTGACCTGCGTGTCGGTGATCGAGCATATCGACGATCCCATGACCGCGTTCCGCTCCATGATCGCTCTGCTCGAGCCCGGCGGCCATCTGGTTCTCACCATGCCCTATAACGAACGCCGCTTTGTTCCAAACGTCTATGATCTGCCGGAAACGGCCTATGGCAAGGATGCCCCTTACATCTGCAGCAGCACGTCGCGAGCCGAGCTCGACGAATGGGTGCGCACAACCGGCGTGGAAATCGTGTCCCAGGAATATTGGCGATTCTGGACCGGCGAGGTTTGGGCCCAGGGCGAGCAAGCGGTCGTTCCCCATCAGGTCGGCCCAACCGAGCCGCACAATTTGACGTGCATTCTGGCGCGAAAAGCTCCGGCGGGCGTCTGAGCAATCATTCATGTCCCTGGCCATCAGAACAATCGCGAACGTGATGTGGCGGATCTCCTCGGGGATGTTTCGGCTCGTCGCCACATTCATGGCGACGCCCTTCATCATCTCCCGGCTGGGAGACCATGACTACGGCTTGTTGATCGCGCTCAGCGTCTTTGTCGGCTATTTCGCCACGCTCGATCTCGATCTGGGAACGGCGGTGAGCAAATACACCGCCGAATTCAGTGCGTCCGGCCAACACGCCGAGATGCTCCGCATGGTGCGCACCGCGCTCTCCATCTTCATCGCCATCGGCCTCGCCATAGCCGTCCTCATATCGCTCTCGTCCGGCTGGATCGTCGATCGAGTCATCATGGTCCCCGCCCCCCAACGCGACACGGCGCAGATGATCCTGATCCTGTTCGCGGCGTGCTTCGTCTTCAACATGATCGCCTGGATATATGGCGGCGTCCTGGCGGGGCTTCACCGTTCCGACATGTTGAGTTGGATCGGTTTCGCGCAAGTAGTCGTTTATTTTGGCGTCATCGTCGGGCTGCTGTTGGCGGGTTACGGGGTGTTCGAGGTGGCGGCGTTCCAGGCGATCGAGCCGATCTACATCTCATTGGCGTTTTATTGGATGGCGAGACGGGCGAGCCCTTCCGTCTCGGCGCTGCCGGCCTTCGATCCGGCGTCCGCCAGAATGTTGGTCAAGCTCTCCTCGGTGACCATGGTGGGGAAGATCGCGCTGGGGGCGTCGCGGCGTCTGGATACGATTCTCATCGGGGCCATGGGCTCGCTCGCGACAATCCCCTACTACACCGCGCCCGGCTTGCCAGTCGGCATCTTCATTCGCCTGATGGTGCTGTTCGAATCGCTCGCCATCCCGCTGGCCAGCGAGTTGGCGACGCGCGAAAAGGATAGGAGCGCCGCGCTATATTTGCGCGCGACGCGGCTTTGCGCCCTCACCTCCCTGCTCCTCGCCCTGCCGCTCTTTATCTTCGCGACCGATCTGCTGGCCACGTGGATGGGCGAGGTCTTTGCCGAGCGCGGCGGCGGGCTATTGCGCGTTTTGCTTATCGGCAACCTCGCCCTCGTCATCTCGAGCATCGGAGGCGCCATGCTGGTCGGACGCGGCGAGGCCTCCCCTTATTCCATCTCTCGCCTTGTCACCGCTTGCGTCGTCGTATCGCTCTACGTGGTGTTGATTCCGCGCTTCGGCATCGAGGGGGCGGCCATGGGGTTCGCCGTTCCAAACGTCCTGGCTGCCGCCGTCTTCACTGCGGTGGTCGTCAAGAAGCTGGGTATTTCGACGACGGAATTTCTGCTGAAGACCGTCGCGCCGCTGGTCGCCCTCGCCGGGCTCGGTTATGGAGCGGGTTGGCTCATCCATTACTGGATCGGCCCTGTCCGAGGCTGGTTCACGCTTTTGTTCGCGATGGGGTTGACGGCCTTGGCGGCCTTGGCCTCCGCTGCTGCGCTGGCCATCCTCAAGCCCGAGGATTACTCCGTTCTGGGACGGACGCTGCGATTGCGAGAGCGGTGGGCGGCCGCTCCCGACACCGTCTGAGTGGGATGTGTTCATGAAACAGACGTTACGATACCAGATCGCCGAATCCGATCTCGAAACGGTTCGTTGCCCTCTTTGTTCCAGCGACGATTTTACGCCTCTCATCGACGTGGCGCCCACGGAGGGCAATATACCCGGCACACGATACATCGATCATGCCTTCACCGTGGTGAAGTGCCGCGACTGTGCGATGATCTACACCAATCCACGGCCACGGCTCGAATGGTCGGTGGCGCGCTACAACACGCCCTACGAGACGGGTGTGGCGAAGAACCGCAGCACGTTCCTCCACCAGCTCAATTCCATCGCCTCCTACCCCGGCGGCCTGCAAATTATCCGCGAGCGGCAGCCCGGCGGCAGGCTATTGGATATCGGCAGTTCCGCCGGCGTCTTCATCGGCCTAGCCGCGCTCGCCGGATACGAGGCGGAAGGCAACGATGTCGATGAAGCGGCGGTTGCGATCAGCCAGGCGATTTTTCCAGGCCAGACTCGCGTAGGCGATGTTCACTCGCTCGACTTGCCGCGCGAACACTATGACGTGGTGACGTTGTGGAATGTGATCGAACATTTGCGCGAGCCTGTGCACACGCTCAAATGCGTCCACGAACTATTGAAGCCGGGCGGCGTCGTGTTTTTGGAAACGCCAAACCACTCCCTGCCGATCTTGCGCGCCAACCGCTCGGTGGCGCGAGCGCTCGGCCGCCCGACCTTTTTGATTCCATACGAACACATCATGTTTTTCACGCCGAGAACCATCGGCCACGCCCTGAAGGCCGCCGGTTTCACGGCGACGACGGTTTACACCAACGGCTGGCAATCGGTTTTCCGCCACGGCAACGTGCTCGAGGAGGGCCGCCGATTCACGCGTATGGGCGAACGAGTGAAGAAAAACGCCTATCGTGTTCTCAACGGTCTCTCGGGCGGCGCTCTGAATTTCATGCCGGTCATGCAGGTCATCGCCACCAAGCCGCCGTCGACGGAGTCCAGGTTGAACAGCGCATGAGAATTCTGTCGCAAAGAACGGAGAGGTTCGCACTCGCCGGAGTCTCGGTCGCGCTTGGCGCGCTGGGCTGGGCGTTGTGGCGTTGGTTTGACGAACACGGGCTGGTTGCGTTCCTGCTCGGCGCCGTTTCCCTCATCTTGTTCGTCGTTCTCGAAGACCGCGCGGCTGCGGTTCGGCGCTATTATGATCTGGTCCATCACGGTCACACCCACTACCGGCAACTGGAAGCGCTGATGTCGGTGATCGCCGCCATCGGGCCTCGGGCACCGTTGCCCCGCAGCCGAGGGTTCGCCGCCTCTCCCGATTTTTTGAGGCTGATCGTGGAGACGATCATGGATTTGCGCCCGAAGGTGATCGTCGAAGCCTCCAGCGGTCTTTCCACGGTGATCGCCGCCTACTGCCTGAAGCAATTGGGCAGCGGCGTGGTCGTTTCCCTCGAAAACGACGGGGAATACGCCGAACGCACGCGCCGCCAACTCATTCGTCATGGACTCGCCGACATCGCGCATGTCATTCATGCGCCGCTCGTCGCCACGCCCATTCGGGGCCAGGACTGGATGTGGTACGACACCCGCGATCTCGAGTTGGATGGTCCGATTGATCTTCTCATTGTCGATGGACCGCCCGCGACCGTGCAGGCCCTGGCCCGCTATCCGGCGTTGCCGGTTCTGTCCGGCCGGTTGAGCGAGAGCGCCGTAATCATCATGGATGACGCCGTGCGCGACGACGAACGGAAAATCGCCAGGCGGTGGCGCGAGGAATTCGCCCCGCTCACGCAGGAGTATCTCGACCTCGAGAAAGGGGCGATCGTGCTGAGGCGCTCGAACGGCCGCTCGCAAGACGAGAAAGCATCCGAGAAAACCTCAAGGAGCGCTACGTGACGACTTCGACGCTCATAGTCTTGCTTGAGCAAGACGACGAACTCGTTAGCCATGCGCGAGATCGGTTCCCCGCCGAACAAAAGGTCGTCGTCGGCCTTGCCGATCTCAAGGGCGGGCTCGCGCCCGAGCGCATCGACGCCTTGGCGCGGGAACATGGTTGCGAGGACGTGGCGATCGGGGCGCTTGATTTCGACTTTCTGGCAAAGCCCGTCCGCTACAAGCGCTTACTGGTCAAATGCCGCGCCAAAAGAAGATCGATGTTCGACGCGAAAGGGGAAATCTGGCCCGTCAGCGCGGGTCGCTTGTTTTTCCTGGACTACCCCGGTCTGGCTTTGGAAGTCGTTCTCGGCGCCTTGGCGCTCGCCCGCTACTATGCCTTGATCTTCTTTCTCGAGCGCAAGTCGTCTCGTAAATCGCCGGTCGGGCCCCCGGCGGGGAAAGCGATGACCGTCGCCTATCTTCGCGTTCATTTCTTCAGGGCCAAGTTCGGCGGCACGCTCGCCCACACGCTGGGCGTGCTTTCGGGGCTTAAGGACAATGGCTATCGCGTCAAGATCGTCTCCACCGATCCGTTTCTTGGCTTCAAAGGCGAGCAAAACGCGCTTCAGGCTCCTCCCTCGAGGCGTTTTCAGACCTTCGGCGAGATCCGCGAGATCGCCTATAATTTCCAGTTCCTTCGCAACTATCTTTCCGCCATCGAGGAGCGCAAGCCGGATTTCATCTATTTCCGTAATACGAGTTTCTGCATCGCGCCTCTGCTCGCCGCGCGCCGGCTGGGAGTTCCGCTGGTGCTGGAATTCAACAGTTCCGATTATTGGAGGTCGAAAGTCTGGAAGGATAGGCGCTATTATTTTCCAGACCTGTTGCGCCGAGTGGAGATTTTGAATCTGCGGCTTTGCGATTTGGTGGTGACGATTTCCGATCCTTGCAAACAGCAGATTCTTAGTTTGGCACCTACCGCCGCCGGCAAGATTCTGGTTAACCCCAACGCTGTCGATCCAGACAAGTTCTCCGACTCGGCGAACGGCAGGGATGTTCGCGCCCGCCTTGGAATCGGAGACGATGTCAAGGTTTTCGGGTTTTCCGGCACCTTCATGGTCTATCACGGCGTGCCGGTCTTGGCGCAAGCTATCGCCGAACTGAAAGCGCAAGGCGAGTGCGGCGCGATCCATTTCCTCCTCATCGGCAAGGGCGGTGAAAAAGACGAGATCGAAGCGTTCCTGACGGAGAAGGGCGCGAGCGATGTGGCGACGTTCGCCGGCATGGTTCCCTTCGACGAAATTCAGAACTACCTCGCCGCTTGCGATGTCCTCGTCGCGCCGCACAATCCGCCCCCGTCGGATACCGAGTTCTTCGGGTCGCCGATAAAGATTTTCGAGTATATGGCGATGGGCCGCGCCATCATCGCCAGCAGGGTGGGGCAAGTCGCCGGCATCCTGACCGATGGCGAGGATGCCTTGCTGACGCCGCCAGGCGACGTGGCGGCGCTCAGGAAAGCGATCATCCGTTTGCGGGACGATGAAGGACTACGCGCCGTGCTGGGGCGGAACGCGCGCCGGCGCGTGCTTGAGAGCTATACATGGAAGCAGAACGTGAAGAAGGTCGTGGACGCCCTGGTGTCCATGCGCGACACGTAGTTTTTCAAGGCGTCGCAAGACGAACAGCGCGCCGGGAACCCAAAGACTTCGACTGCCGATTCCGATGCCAGGTCGGCATCCTTGGCGACAAAACAACGAACGCCCCATGCCATGACTGACCACAACGACATTTCGTCCTTCTGGGACAAGCGTTGGGCTCTCGGCCAAACCGTCAGGCTGGATGAGGCCGACAAGGCGCGCGCGATGCTCGCGGTCTTGCCCGATCGCATCGAGAGTCTGCTAGACGTCGGGTGCGGGACGGGATGGATGCTGCGCCAGCTGCGCGCGCGATGCGCGCATTTGGTCGGGGTCGACCCCTCGCGCGTCGCCTTGCGCCAAGTCGACAGCGCGGATGCGCGCCTCGTTGCCTCCGGCGCCAGCCTTCCTTTTAGCGACGCCAGTTTTGAAGTCGTCATATCGACAGAGGTGCTCGAGCACTACAAAGAGGAAGCCCTCCTCAGCGCCGCGCATGAACTTGCCCGGGTGAGCGCAAGGTATGTTTTCGTCACCGTTCCTTTCGAGGAGCAACGTCTTGCCAATATGGTGCGATGCGACCGTTGCCTGACGGAGTTCCATTCGAGCCTGCACATGCGCGCCTTTTCCGAAGCCACATTGAGGGAGTTGTTCCAGCCGACGGGCTTGGTGGTCAAGCGCTCCTTCACGACGGGAGCGGCGCCGCGGCGCTCCGAATTACTTGCCAGGTTGAATTCGGCTCTTACGGGATACCACAGCTACTGGAGCCCAGGGCTGATATGTCCGGTCTGTAATCATACCGACATCAAACGCCAGCGGGCGCGAGACAATCCGCTGTCGCTGGTGTTCGAGGGCTTGAATGCGCTGATCGGCAAGCTAACGAGCCCACGGCCTCACAACCTATGCATCTTGTTTGAAAGGCCCCAGCGTTGAGGAAGCAGCTCGTTTATCTTTTAAGCACCTTGTCGCCGAAACAGCTGGCTAGCAAGGCGCTAGCCAAAGGCTCCAGGTCTGTCCGGCACGTGATTGAAGAAACGCGGTTGCGCTGTTCCGCTTCGGAGCCCTCGGATCGTCATATGGCGGCCAACCTTGCTCTCTCGCGCGATCTTCCGGGTGACAAACCCGACAGCGAGGGTTTGCGCGCCGCAGCGCTGAAACCTCGCATTCCTCATCACGAGCCGACGGATGCTTTTCTCCAGCAGCTCGGAGCGGCCATCGGCGGGATCGAACCGCGGGATCTCGAGGAGGCGGACCATGCTTGCGAGCATCGGCTGCGTTTGCCAGGCGGCCGTTTCGCCGACTTCGGCGCGCCAATCAATTGGAACCGCGATCCCGTGAGCGGCCATTGCTGGGACAACGTCTATTGGAAGCGTTTGTCGGAAACCAAGGATGGCGCGGACATATTAAGCGTGTGGTGGGCGGTTTCGTTTTACCACTTGATCCCGCTCGGAAAGGCGTATCGTTGGGCTCGCCTCAATCGAAACGCCGCAGCCACCGACAAATATTCCAAAGCGTTCGTCGAGCATGTCATGAGCTGGATCGAAACGAGCCACTATGGGTTTGGGCCAAGTTGGAAATCATGCACAATTGTCGCGTTGCGGCTGATCCACCTCATTTGGGCGCGCGCGCTTTTTTACGACGCCGTGGCGATTCCGGACGAATTTTGGATTCGGCTGTACAAACAAATTCATGTCCACGCCAAACATGTGCGATCCAACTTAGAATGGTTTCCGGTGCGCACCAATCATTATCTGACGAATCTCCACGCATTGTTCATGGTCGGTGTCCTCTATCCTGAATTCAAACAAGCCAAGGACTGGGCGGGTTTCGCGCATGGCGAGCTTATCGCCGAAATCGAGCATCACTGTGCATCCGATGGCGTGGCGCACGAGGGATCGATCAATTACCATCGCTTTGTTTGCGAGATTTTTCTCGCCGCCATGATTTTCGGCGAACAGCATGGATTTGTGTTTCCAGACAGCTACAAGGCGCGGTTGGAGGCGGCGTTGGAATTCCTCATGCGCTGCTTGCGGCCAGATGGCGCATTGCCGCGCATCGGGGACGCGGCCGACATTCGTTTGCAGCATCTCGACCAGCGTGATTATTTCGCCAATCCCGGCCACCTGCTCAATCTCGGCGCCGTTCTCTACCGTCGCGGCGACTTCAAGGCAGCCGCGCCCGACTATAGCGAATATGCCTTTTGGATGTTGGGCGCCGAAGGCGCGAAGGTCTTCGCGAGTCTCGATGCGCGCGACGCGCGCCGTGGATTGCATGTTTTCGCGGATGGCGGTTACGCCATTTATCACGATGATCGGGTCTACTTGATTGTCCGCTGCGGCAGGCTGGCGCTCGATGGCGTGGCCGGACACGGTCACTATGACCAGCTCAGTTTCGAACTCTGGTTCGCGGGCCGGCCCGTCTTCGTCGATCCCGGGTGGTACGTCTACGAGGCCGATCCAAAGGCGCAAAAATATCTCAAATCAACGCAAGTTCACAACACGGTAAGCGTCGATGGGCGCAATCAGATCAATGTCGATTTGTTCATTTATCCGCCCCCGTCTCGGCCCGTTCCAAAGATCATCGAAGCGAGAATCACGGATGAAGGGTTCCTGATTTGCGGAGAACACGGCCTTTACTCCGATTTACCCGACCCAGTAACGCATCGGCGCATCTTCAGCTATGAACGCGGCCGGGCGACGTTCAGGGTGCGCGACACATTGAGCGGACGCAAGACCCACCAGCTGCAATGGAGTTTCCATAGCGCCAAGGCGTTGCGCGTCACCAAGTCCAGCGCGGGGACGATTTCGTTCGCCGACGACAGGATCAGCGGCGCCGTGTCATGCGTCAAAGGCGCTTGCGGTAGCAGGATAGAACCTGGCTGGCAGGCCGCGAAGTATGGCGAACGAGACAACAGCTCCATCGCCATGTTCGAGATCAAGGCCGAGTTGCCCCAGGAGTTCGAATTTGAAATTCAACTGACCGAAAGAGGCCGGGATTGTCGCTAAAATTCCTATTCAACGCGTTTCCCACGAGTTGTCAGGGAGGCGGCGCCATCGTCAAGCTCGCCAAGATCCGGGAGCGCCTGGAGGCGGAAGGACATCATGTAGAATTATTCGACCAATGGAAGACGAAGATCGAACACTTCGATCTCTACCATCATTTCTCTTTCTTTCCCGAGGATTGGCCAATCGTCCGCTATGTCGCTGGAACGGGCGTGCCCATCGCCGTGGAAACCATGTACTGGGCTTCCTGGAAACATACGCTGTTTTCGCCGGCGACAAACAGGTCGGTTTGGTTCCGGCGGGCTGTGAGATACGGCCTACGCCGGGCGCTTCCGCAGCTGACGCGCGAACGGATGATATTGCGGGCGGCGTCAGTGATAATGGTCAACTCCGCGTTTGAAAAAAGTCTTATCGCGCGCGATTTCAAAATTAGTCCGGATAAGATCGCCGTGTGTCTGAATGGAGTCGACAAGAGCTTTATCGACGCCGATCCGGATTTGTTCAAGAAAACCTATGGCCTGAGCGATTTCGTGCTCGTAACGGGTATGTTTGAGGAAAGAAAGAATCAATTGGCCTTGATACGGGCCATGCGGACAATCGACGCCCCTCTTGTCCTTATTGGCGGCACACCGGGCGTCCATCGATGGTATTATGACAAATGCAAGGCCGAAGCCGGGCCCAACGTCCATTTTATCGACTACATCGACCACGACGATCCCTTGTTACGTTCGGCTTATGCGTGCGCCAAGGTGCTGGCGTTGCCATCGTGGCATGAAACAACCGGTAAGTCGGCTCTGGAGGGCGGATTGCTGGCGAAAAACGTTGTCATGACGACGTTCGCGCCGGCGGCGAAGGAATATCTCGAGGACATGGCGATTTATGTCGACCCGGGTAGCGTGCGGGACATCAATACCGCCCTGCGGGATGCGTTAGGGAGACCGCCTAACACAAGGCTGCAACAACATGTCCTCGACAAGTTCACATGGGAGACCGTTCTCAACGAGCGATTGAATGCTTATCTCAAGGTGTTGAATGGCTGACCGCTTCGATTGGGGGGCCCTCCGGTTCAGCTCGGCGAAATCACGACAGTGAGTTGCTCATGCCAGCCACGATGGCGTTTCAAGGATCTCGCGTGAAACCGAGAATCATCGCCTTGACGAATTGCTTTGTTCCCGGGTTCCTTGGCGGCGGGCCAGTGCGTAGCCTCCATGCGCTGGCCACGGTGCTGTGGGAGGAGTTCGATTTCCGAGTTGTCACGGCGGATCGGGATATTGGCGGCTCGCATCCATATGCGGGAATAAAATTGGAACAATGGACGGATGTCGGCGTATGCCAGGTGCAGTACCTGCCTCCGCCGCCCCGCCATTGGGTGGCCTTGTGGCGGATTTTGAACAAGGAGCCATGGGATGTCCTTTACATAAATGACTTCTTCTCCCTTTCTTGGGGAATATTGCCACTGATCTTGAATCGCGCCAGTCTGTCGCCGCGACGAAGCATATTGGTCGCGCCAAGGGGACAGTTCGCGCCTGGGGCGCTGGGAAACAAGACATACAAGAAATCCGGCTATCTCGCATTGGCGAAACGCCTCGGTCTTTTCTCCGGCCTTACGTGGCACGCCACCAACGAAACCGAGGCAGCGGAAATAAGAAACATTGCAGGTCAAGAAGCCAATATCGTCACAGCTTCAAACGTGCCAAATATCGACCTCGGAATACGGAAACCCGCTGAACTCCGATATGAGCGCGATGGGAGCCTCCGGCTCGTTTTTGTTTCGCGTATCGCCTCGAAGAAAAACCTCGCCTACGCGATGCGGGTGCTCACGCGCGTGCGCGCGCCGGTGACATTCGATATTTACGGACCCATTGAGGACGAGAAATACTGGCGTAACATCACTAGTATAGTGGATAGGCTGCCACGGAACATACAAGTCGCCTATAAGGGCGTGCTCTCGTTCCGCGAGGCGCACTCCATCTATCATGCGTACGATTGCCTATTCCTGCCGACACTTGGGGAAAATTTTGGACACGTGATCTATGAGTCGCTATGTGCTGGCTGTCCCGTGATAATTAGCGACAGGACGCCATGGCGCAACCTCGAGTCGGAAGGATGCGGATGGGACATTCCTCTTGAGGACGAAGTTGGATTCGTCCAAGCAGTTCATCAGCTGCATTCGATGTCATACGATGATCGCCTGAAAATGAGACGACGCGCCCATGATCATGCCGCCAGCTATGTGGCGAATAGCAATGTCGTTCACCTCAACAAACGTATGTTTCAAGAGGTATCGGGAAAACTCGAACACGCTGGCCGTGGTTCGGGTTTGTAATGGCGAACTCGAGTGGAGGCTCCGCGCCTGGTGCATGAGATCAAAGGTCTTGCGCGGCCACCCCGCCGCAGAAATTGGTTGCGCTGCTTCAACCCGCATCATGCGGCCAATTTCCCCCCCCCTCCCTGGATCAGACTGATAGGGTGCTGGCCGAAGCCGATCTCGCTGTCTTCTGGGGCGATGCCGCCAGGTCCAAGCTACCGCGCCTCTCCTCGACTCTACCGATCCGCTGTGTGCTCGCCATTCTCTCACTTTTACGGGACCCCGCGAGTCAAGAGGTTTTTCAGGATTGTGCGCCGCCCCCATCCAGAAAGTTCTGGTTGAACGCAAACAGCAAGAGCGGGATGCTCCAAGGGTGCCTTCAGGCACAAGGGCGTTTGTCGCATACCGCCACAACGAGACGAGCAGAATGATTGATCCTACTTGTCGCGAAATCGAAGCCGATAGGAGTTTGACTTGACGAGCCGCGTGTTCGACGTCTTGAACAAGATTGCCCGACAATACCCGGCAGACATGGTAGCTGGGCAAATTCGCGATATTCCACGTATCGCGTTCAATATCAGCATCTCACTACCCTCGTCCCCAGGGCTATTGACCGAAAACTGCAAGAGCGTCGAGATATGCGATCTCGGCGGTGGCATCGGGTTGTTCTCGGTCGGGTGTGCTGCGTTGGGCGTGAAGCGCGCCGTCTTGATTGATGACTTCAACGATCCCATCAATCATTCTGTCGGCGATTCAGTTCTCGAAATTCATCGGGGCCATGGCGTTCAAGTGATCTCTCGCGATGTGCTGGATAAGGGTATTGCGGACCTAGCAGCTTGTCGGACTTAAACACG
>Ga0194120_10003965_pt1 | contig 23401 bp, 12 predicted proteins | sample TA2MahCa65mmetaG_FD_148642 | JGI IMG/M metagenome (GOLD analysis project Ga0194120, IMG submission 148642) | Freshwater microbial communities from Lake Tanganyika, Tanzania - TA2015019 Mahale Deep Cast 65m | ecosystem: Environmental > Aquatic > Freshwater > Lake | place: Tanzania: Lake... | reverse complement strand
CCGCCCCGACGCCAGCCCCGACGCCCGCCTCGACGCCCGCCTCGATGCGCGCCGCGAGCCCGCGTCCCGCGCTCGCGCGGCGGGTCGGCTGGAAGATATTGCGCAGGTTCTTCAGACCGAGCAGGAAGTCGTCGAGCATGCCGAAGCCCGACACGACCGCGTGCTGATACCACAGAAACGAGAGTTGCGTGACCTCGAACAGCCGGTTGCGCGGCAAGCGAATCAGGGCCCGGACCAGCGGCAGGCCGAGCGGCACGTAGACCGCGACATTGAACAGCTTCTGCAGGTTGACGACCTCGCGCACATCCTCGCGGATCATGTTCGAGTCGTGCTGGATCGACGGACCGATGTCCTTGCCCTCGTCGATGCGCCCGAGCTCGAAGTCCTCCTTGCCGAGCACCGTCGAGCGGAACGAGCGGTAGATCAGCACCGTGCAGCCGTTGGGCTTGATCTTCTTGTTGACGCGCACGGTCTCGAACATGTCGTCGAGCGTCTCCGCCGGCGAGCCCATGATGTTGTTCGTGCGGAACGTCAGCTTGTGCTTGCGCAGCAGCGGCGGGATGCCGAACACGACCTCGTCGGTGTAGCCCTTCTTGTAGATCTTGAGCCGCACGTCCTCGCTGCCGGACTCGAGTCCGAACTGCACGGACACGCAACCCGCGCGCTGGAGCGCGATGATGTCGTCCTCGTCGAGGTAGTTGATGTTGATGTTGCAGGCGAACGGCAGGCCGACCCGCGCGGGCCACTGGTCCGCGAATTCTTGCAGCCAGCCCGAATACATGTTCAGGGCCGCGTCGCCGAAGTTGATCATCCGAAAGCCCGGATAGCGCGCGAGCACGTCGTTGATCTCGTCGCACAGGTAGTCGACGGACTTGGTGCGGTTGAATTTCTCGCCCTTCGCGCCGCTGACCCAGTCCTTCTTCATCGTGCCGACCGAGCAGTACGTGCACGAGTTCTGGCAGCCGCGGCTCGCATGCACCTGCAACACGCGCTTGGAGCGCAGGAAGGGGTACTTGTAGAAGATGTCGACGTCGGGGAAGGGCAGCGTGTCGAGGTCTTGAATCACCGGCCGAATCGGGTTCTGCACCGGCGCGCCGCCGACACCGCGATAGGCCACGTTGGGGATGAGCTCGATGCTCTCGCCCCGCTCCCACGCCTCGACGAGCTCGAGCAGGGCGTACTCCGCCTCGCCCTTGACCGTCGCGTCGATGACATCGATGTGCTCGAGCGGCTCGAGGTCGTGGCTGGGGTGCGGCCCACCCATCACGACCTTCAACTTCGGATTGCGCTGCTTCCAGCGCCGGATGTACGGATAGGGCCACTGGTGCTGGCCGGTGGTCGCGTAGATCGCGACCACGTCGGGCCGGAAGTCGGCGACGGCCTGATGGTAGTCCCGCTCCTCGCTCGTGATGAAGGCGTCGGTCTGGTGCCCGTGCTGCTTCAGCACCGCCGAGAGCACCTTGACGCCCTCGAACTCGTGGCAGGTGGTCAGGACGAAGGCGATGCGCGACATGGCGGCTCGCGGCACATCGAGGGCCTAGCCCAGCCTGCCGCACCGACGAGCATACCCCCTGCGGACCGCGCTGGGGCGCTCGAAGCGCGGGGCCCATGACAGACAGCGCGGCGGTCGGGCTCTAGCGCGACGGCGATCTCGGGCGAAACTAGGAGCGTTCGAAGGCTCGACGTGTTCCGAGACTCGACATGTCCGTCAGGGCCGCGCGCCGGCGCGCGGCCGAGCACGCCGGAGAACGCTGCGGATGGCTTTTGAATCCAACTCGAGTTCGCTGTCGACGGCGCTGCCGCCGTGGGTGGTGCTGCACCTGCCCCACGACTCGACCGTCCTTCCGGACTGGACGCGCGAGCAGTTCGCCGTCGATCGCGCCACCCTCGAACGCGAAGTCGCCTTGCTCACCGACCATCACACGGCGCGGCTGTTCGGGACGGGCCAGTCGTGCCCGCGCGTGCGGGCCGAGGCCAGCCGCGTCGTCGTCGATGTCGAGCGCTTCGTCGACGACGCGCGGGAGCCCATGGCCGAGCGCGGGCTCGGCGTGATCTATCGCAGGACCTCGGACGGACGCGCGCTGCGCCACCCGATCGACGAGCGCGCGCGAGCACGCCTGCTCGACGAGCTCTACTGGCCGCATCACGAGCGGCTCGAAGCGGCCGTCGAGCGCGCGCTCGCCACGCACGGTCGCTGCCTCGTCCTCGACGGTCACAGCTTCCCGAAGGTCCCGCTGCCGTTCGAGGACTCGCGCGCCAAGCGGCCCGACATCTGCATCGGCACGGACGAATTCCACACCCCGATCGCGCTGCGCGAGTCCTTCGTCGCCTCGTTCGAGGCCGAGGGCTGGTCGATCGAGGTCGACACGCCGTTCTCCGGTGCGCTGGTGCCGCGCAGTCGCTATCGACGCGACCGGCGCGCGCTGGCCGTGATGGTCGAGGTCCAGCGTGCGCTCTACATGGACGAGGCGACGCTCGAGCCGCGCGAGGACTTCGACGAGGTGGCAAGGCGCGTTCAGCGGGCCTGCGCACGGGCCCTGCGCGGCTAGCCACGCTCGCGTGCGCGGCCGCTGCGCGCTCGCGGATTGGAGGCGCGCGAGTAGGATCGAGTTCTGGCGCCGAAACGACCGTGCGGCTAGGTTTCTCCGCCGTGCGCGGCCCGCGGGTCGACGCCAACCTCGGAGCCCCGCCATGTCGAAGGACGTCTATCCGGTCAAGCCGCACATCCAAGCCAAGGCGCACATCGCGTCGCTGGCCGACTACCAAGCCATGTATCGCCGCTCGCTCGAGAACCCAGAGGCGTTCTGGGGCGAGCAGGCCATGGCGCTCGACTGGTTCCACCCGTGGACGACGGTCGTCGACGCCGACTACGAGGAGGTGGACTTCGCGTGGTTTTCCGGCGGGCGACTCAACGCCTGCCACAACTGCGTCGACCGGCACGTCGAGCGCCGCGGCGAGCAGGACGCGATCGTGTGGGCCGCGGACGAACCGGGCGTCTACCGCCACATCAGCTATCGCGAGCTCAAGCACGAGGTGTGCCGCGTCGCCAACGTGTTGCTCGCACACGGCGTGAAGAAGGGCGACCGCGTGTGCATCTACATGCCGATGATCCCCGAGACGGTGTACACGATGCTCGCCTGCGCGCGCATCGGCGCGGTGCACTCGGTGGTGTTCGGCGGCTTCTCGGCGGAGTCGCTGCGCGATCGCATCGTCGACGCGCGCTGCAAGGTGCTCGTCACTGCCAACGAGGGCCTGCGCGGCGGGCGCAAGATCCCGCTCAAGGCGATCGCGGACAAGGCGGTCGAGGGGCTCGCGCTCGTCGAAACCGTGCTCGTCGCGCGGCGCACGGAGGTCGAAGTCCCGATGCAATCCGGGCGCGACCATTGGCTCGATGTCGAGATGCGCCGCCAGCGCTCGACGTGCACGGTCGAGTGGATGGACGCGGAGGATCCGCTGTTCATCCTCTACACCTCGGGCTCGACCGGAAAGCCCAAGGGCCTGATGCACACGACCGGCGGCTACATGGTGTACGCGTCGATGACGCACCGGCTCGTGTTCGACTACCACGACGGCGACATCTACTGCTGCGCGGCCGACGTGGGCTGGATCACGGGCCACAGCTACATCGTCTACGGGCCGCTCGCCAACGGCGCCACGACGGTGATGTTCGAATCGACGCCGCTGTATCCCGACGCCAGCCGCTACTGGCAGCTCGTCGACGACCTCGGGATCAACATCTTCTACACGGCGCCGACCGCGCTGCGGGCGATCGCGCAGGCGGGCGACGCGCCGGTGAAGAAGCACTCGCGCAAGTCGCTGCGCGTGCTCGGCTCGGTGGGCGAGCCGATCAACCCCGAGGTCTGGCGCTGGTACCACGACGTCGTCGGAGACGGACGCTGCACGGTGGTCGACACTTGGTGGCAGACCGAGACCGGCGGGATCTTGATCACGCCCCTGCCCGGCGCGACGCCGACCAAGCCCGGCAGCGCGACGCTGCCGTTCTTCGGAGTGAAGCCGGTGGTGCTCGAACCCGAGAGCGGCCAGCGGCTCGAGGGCAACGGCGTGTCGGGCGCGCTGTGCCTCGCGTCGCCGTGGCCGGGGCAAGCGCGCACCGTGTGGGGCGATCACCAGCGCTTCAAGGAGACGTACTTCACGCAGTACAAGGGCCTGTACTTCACCGGCGACGGCTGCACGCGCGATGAGGACGGCTACTACTGGATCACGGGCCGCATCGACGACGTGCTCAACGTGTCGGGGCACCGGCTCGGCACGGCGGAGGTGGAGAGCGCGCTCGTCGCGCACGACGCCGTCGCGGAAGCCGCGGTCGTCGGCTTTCCGCACGACATCAAGGGTCAGGGCATCTACGCCTACGTGCTGCTCAACTCCAGCTACGCGGCGGCGAATCCGCGCGAGCTCGAGGGCGCGCTCAAGGCGCAGGTGCGCGAGTCGATCGGCGCATTCGCGGCGCCGGACGTGATCCACGTCGCACCCGGACTGCCGAAGACGCGCTCGGGGAAGATCATGCGCCGCATCCTGCGCAAGATCGCGGCCGGCGAGTACACGGGGCTGGGCGACACGTCGACGCTCGCCGAGCCCGAGGTGGTCGACAAGTTGGTCGCCCAGCACAGCGCGCGCCGGTAGCGAGGCGTCGTGGCACGGCGTCGCGGCACGGCGTCGCGCTCCTCGCGGACACCGGCCGCCTAGCGTCGCATCAAGTCGAACGACAAACGCTCACCGCGCTTGCACAGCGGGCAGGAATCCGGGCGCCACAAGTTGCGTTCGCGCCGCGCGAGCACGTGGAAGGGCACCGCGAGCTCCGCGCCGAGCTTCGCTCCGTCCGCGCCCAGATCGACGAGCGCGGCGAGCGCGACGACCCTCGCTCCCGCCTCGCGCAGATCCACGGCCGTCGACCGACAGGCCGCACCCGCGTTGATCGCATCGTCGAGGAGCAGCACGCGCGCCTCGCCGACGAGCGCGCGCAGCGAAGGCGGCACGCGAAAGCGCGCGTCGGCTTCCGAAATGCGCTCCGAGAACACGCACGGTAGGCCCAGCTCGGACGCGACGAACTGCGCCACGAACGCGCCGCCGACCAGCGGTCCGCAGACAACCTCGGGGCGCTGCGGGTACGCAAGCCGCGCCAGCTCGCTGGCCCACGCGCGCATGTGCGGCGTGTGCGCGAGCAGGCGCTGGAGGTCGATCCACAGGTCGCCGTGATGGCCCGATTCGTAGACGAAGTGGCCGCTGGCGGTCTGCAACTCTTGCTCGAGCTGCTCGCGGGCGTCGGGGAGCGGACGCGACATGGTCCAGATGCTAGCGCGAGCGCCTCGCGGCGCGCAGGGCGCTGCGCGGCTCGAGCGCGCTGCGTAGCATGGAGGCGCCCATCATGGTCCGTACCGCGCTCGTCCAGACCTACCACCGGTACACGCAATTCACCCACGTCCACCCGCTCGGGATCCTGATGATCGCCGCGCAGGCGCGGGAAGCTGGGCACGGCGACGTGCACATCCTCGACATGAAGGTCGAGGACTGGGATCCGGAGCAGTGCGTGGAAGAGCTGGTCAAGCTGCGGCCCGACGTCATCGGCCTCTCGGCCATGACCTATGAAGCGCTGTGCCTGCACGAGCTCGCCAAGCTCGTGCGCGAGCGCCTGCCGCGCGCGGTGATCGTCGCGGGAGGACCGCATCCGAGCGTGGCGGCCGACGACGTGCTGCGCGACGCGAACGTGGACCTCGTCGTGCGCGGCGAGGGCGAATTCACCTTCGCGGAGCTGCTCGACGGAGTGGCCGCAGGACGCGTGGACTGGAGTGGTTGTCTGGGGCTCTCGTGGCGGCGCGGCGGCGAGGTCGTGAACGAGCCCGACCGCGCGGCTCCCAAGGACCTCGACGCCTTGCCGTTCCCCGCTTGGGACCTGATCGACCACGCGAAGTACCACACGGTGCCGCGCGGTGGCGTGATCTACGCGCACAAGGAATTCGCGACGATTTTCAGCTCGCGCGCCTGCCCGTGGCGCTGCACCTACTGCCACAACAGCTACGGCAAGACCTTCCGCGACCGCTCCGCACGGCACGTGCTGGCGGAGATCGACCTGCTGGTGACGAAGTACGGCGTGAAGGAGCTCGTCTTCATGGACGACATCTTCAACTTCAAGCCGGAGCGCGCGAAGGCGATCGCGCGCGGCATCCTCGAGCGCGGCTACGAGCTAGCGCTGACGTTCCCGAACGGATTTCGCGGCGACATCCTCGACGAGGAGCTCGTCGTCTTGCTCAAGCAGGCCGGCATGTACCGCTGCATGGTCGCGGTCGAGTCGGCGAGCCCGCGCATCCAGAAGGTGATGAAGAAGAACCTGAAGATCGACAAGGTCGAGAGGATCGTCGATTTCATCGCGCGCCAAGGCGTGATGGTGCACGGCGCCTTCATGCTCGGCTTCCCCTCCGAGACCGAGGAAGAGATGCGCTCGACCGTCGACTGGGCCACGCGCTCGTCGTTCCACACGGCGGCGTTCTTCCGCGTCATTCCCTTCAAGGGCACCGAGCTCTTCCGACAAGTCGAGAGCGCCGGATTCGCGCTCCCCCACGACTGGTCGGCCTACGAGCCCTACCAGACCGAGATCAACCTCTCGACCGTGCCGGAGGCCACGATCACGAAGCTGCGCAAGTCCGCCTACCGCCGCTTCTATTTCAATCCCGCGCGCCTGTGGCGCATCTTCCGCCTGATCCCCAACAAGGCCAACATGCTGCCCTTCCTCGCGCTGCTGTTCGCCCGTCGCGCGTACGCGCGCTGACGCTCGTCGCGCCTACGCGCGCTGACGCTCGTCGCGCGTACGCGCGCTGACACACGTCGCGCCACAGGCAGCCGACGGCGCTCGTGGGGAACCCAAGGAAGCTCGGATTTCGAGGCCGGAACAGGGAACCTCGGCCGGGTGTCGCGCGTCACGAAGCAAACCCCAGCCCGCCACCGCCTGACCGGCTGTCGCAGCCGCCCGCGGCTGGGATTGGAGCCCCCCATGCAGCGACCCCTGCGCGCGACCGCGCTCGCGTTCGTTTGCGCGCCGTTTCTCGGCGCGCAGTCGGCCTTCGTCAACTTCGAGACGCCGCACGTTCACCCACTCGAGCTGGCGCCGGGGGGCGCACTCTTGTTCGCGGTCAACACGCCCGACGGCCGACTCGAAGCGTTCGACCTCGCCGCCGGTGGCGTCGTGCGCGCCTTCGACGTTCCGGTCGGCCTCGACCCCGTCTCCGTGCGCGCGCGCTCGGCGAGCGAAGCGTGGGTCGTCAACCACGTCTCGGACTCGATCAGCATCGTCGATCTCGCCACGCGCCACGTCGTGCGCACGCTCACGACGGATGACGAGCCGTGCGACGTGGTGTTCACGTCCAGCCCCGCGCGGGCCTTCGTCTCCTGCAGTCGGCCCGACACGGTGCTCGTGTTCGACCTCGCGAACCTGAGCGCGCCGCCCCAGCGCATCGCGCTCGTCGGCGAGGATCCGCGCGCGCTCGCCGTCAGCAACGACGGCACCAAGGTGCTCGCCGCCATCTTCGAGTCCGGCAACCGCTCGACCGTGCTCGGCGGCGGCATCGCGATGGGCAACACGCTCGCCTTCCCGCCCAACGTCGTCAGCGACCCGGCCGGACCCTACGGCGGCCAGAATCCGCCGCCGAACACGGGCGCGACGTTCACGCCGCCGATCAACACGGCCGCGGGCACTCCGCCCAAGGTGAGCCTGATCGTCAAGAAGGACGCGCAGGGCCGCTGGATGGATGACAACGGCGGCGACTGGACCAGCTTCGTGAGCGGAGCCAACGCCAGTGCTTCGGGCCGCAGGTCGGGCTGGGACCTCGCCGACCATGATCTCGCGACGATCGACGCCGCCACGCTCGCGGTGAGCTACACCAAGGGCGCGATGAACCTGTGCATGGCGCTCGCCGTGCACCCCACGACGGGCGAGGTGTTCGTCGTCGGGACCGAGGCGCGCAACGAGTTGCGCTTCGAGCCGCGCCTCAACGGCGCCTTCCTGCGCGTGCAAGTCGCGCGCTGCGCGCCGGGCGCGCCCACTCCGGCCGCGATCGCGGACCTCAACCCGCACCTCTCCTACGCGAGCCCGACGTTGCCGCAGTCGGAGCGCAACAAGTCGCTCGGCGACCCGCGCGCCATCGCGTGGCGCTCAGACGGCCTGCGCGGCTACGTCACCGGCATGGGCTCGAACAACCTCATCGTGATCAACTCCGCGGGCCAGCGGGCCGGCCTCACGCCGACGATCGAGGTCGGCGAGGGTCCGACGGGAATCGCGATCGACGATGTGCGCCGTCGCGCCTACGTGCTCGCCAAGTTCGAGAGCGCCATCTCGGTGGTCGACCTCGACTTCGAGTACGAGATCGCGCGCGTGCCGTTCCATGACTCGACGCCCGCCGCGATCAGGACGGGCCGCAAGCACCTCTACGACACCCACAAGAACTCCGGCACCGGCCACGTGGCCTGCGGTTCGTGCCATGTCGATGCACGCATGGACCGCCTCGCGTGGGATCTCGGGGATCCCGCCGGCAGCGCCAAGGCCACCACGGGCCAGAATCTCGGCGGCGGCATTCCCGGACTTTCGAACGGCTTCCAGCCGTGGCACCCGATGAAGGGGCCGATGACCACGCAGACCCTGCAGGACATCATCGGCCACGAGCCGCACCACTGGCGCGGCGACAAGAGCGGTCTGGAGCAGTTCGCCGGCGCGTTCATGGCGCTGCAGGGCGACGACGCGTCGATCAGCGCGACCGAGATGCAGCAGTTCGAGGATTTCCTCGCCACGGTCGCGTTCCCTCCCAACCCCTACCGCAACTTCAACAACTCGCTGCCGACGAGCGTGCCGCTGCCGGGGCATTTCACGACCGGCCGCTTCGCCGCGGCCGGACAGCCGCTGCCGACGGGCAATGCGGTCGCGGGGCTCGCGGCCTATCGACCGCCCACGCTGCTCGACAACGGTGCCTTCGCCTGCGTCACGTGCCACACCCTGCCGACCGGAGCGGGAGCGGACTACCGCCTGTCGGGAACGACGCTCGTGCCGATCGCGCCCGGTCCCGCCGGCGAGCGCCACCGCATGCTCGTCTCCGTCGATGGAACGACGAACGTGACGATGAAGATCCCGCAACTGCGCAACATGGCCGAGAAAACCGGCTTCAACGCGACGCAGCTCGTCAACACGGCGGGGTTCGGCTACCTCCACGACGGCACCGTCGACTCGCTCGAGCGCTTCGTGTCCGAGCCCATCTTCAGCGTCACGAGCGACCAGATGGTCGCCGATCTCGTCGCGTTCCTGCTCGCGTTCTCGGGCTCGGATCTCCCGGTCGGATCGACGAATGCGACGAACCTCGAGCCACCGGGCGGCACGAGCAAGGATGCGCACGCAGCCGTGGGCGCGCAACGCCAGCTCGTCGCGTCGGCGAGCGCCGCCGACCAGACTTGGATCAACACGGTGATCGGCTTCGCGAACGCCGCGAAGGTCGGCCTCGTCGCCAAGGGCCGTCAGGGCGGGATCGCGCGCGGCTGGGCTTGGAACAGCGCGAGTTCGAGTTTCCAGTCCGACCGCGCCGCGCAGTCGCTCTCCGCGAGCGCGCTGTGGAGTCAGGCGGCGGTCGGCAGCGAGCTTTGCTTCACGGTGGTGCCTTGGGGCAGCCAAGTGCGCATCGGCATCGACCGCGACCTCGACGGCAGCTACGACCGCGACGAGCTCGACGCGGGAACCGACCCCGCCAATCCGCTGAGCAAGCCAGGCGGCTGCCTGCAGATCCCGCCCGCGTCGCCGTCGGGGCTGGTCACGACGACCGTCGGCGCGAACGAGATCCGGCTGCGCTGGAGCGACAATTCCAACGACGAGTCGACGTTCGTGGTCGAGCGCGCTCCGCTCGGTTCGGGTGCGTACGTCACGCTCGCGACGCTGGCGGTCGACAGCACGAGCTTCCGCGACACGAGCGTGAGCTGCGAGAGCGCTTGGGACTATCGGGTCCGAGCCACCAACTGCGCGGGCGCGTCGGGTTGGGCCCAGCAGCTCGGCCTCGGCGGACACTGCGCCACCGCAGCGGTCGCTTACTGCACAGCCAAGACGAACAGCCTCGGCTGCGTGCCCTTCATGGCCGCGAGCGGTCAGGCGAGCGCGGCCGCGAACTCAGGCTTCACGCTGGCGGCCTTCCAAGTCCGCAACCAGAAGCAGGGATTGCTCTTCTACGGCCTTTCGGGGCGCGCGTCGCAGCCGTTCCAAGGCGGGACGCTGTGCGTCGCCTCGCCGCGCTTCCGCACGCCGCCGACGAGCTCGGCGGGCAACGCGGCGAGCGTCGACGACTGCACCGGCATCTACACGATCGATCTCAACGCGTTCGCCGCCGGAGCGCTCGGCGGCGCGCCCGAACCCGGGCTGCGCATGCCGGGCCAGCACGTCGTCTCCCAGTGGTGGGGCCGCGATCCGGGGTTTGCTCCGCCTGGCAACACGACGCTCAGCGACGCCATCGAGCACGTCGTCACCCCGTGATCGGGCTCACGTCGCGAGATCGACCCCGAAGAATCTCAGCCGCGCATCCATAGATCGGCGGACTCGAGGCCTCAGATGGCCTCGAGTTCACAGCGGACGCGCTTCAGGCGCAGGTCGCAGGAGATCCCCATCCCGAGCAGCACGAGGCCGCTCACGAAGCAGACGGCGCCGAGTCCGAGGCCCCACTTCCCGCCGGAGAGCAGCGAGGAGTTCAGTTGCTCCGGCGTCGGATTGGCAGTGTTTCCGATCGTCTCGAAAGTTGACAGCACTCCGAGGACCCAGGCGACGGCGGGTATGAGCAACGACAGGGCAAGCGCGATCGCACCTGCGAACAGTCGCCACGTGCGCCGCGAGGCGAGTTCATCCAGTTCAGCTTTCACGTTCATTTCAATCCTCAGGGAGTCTTGGGTTTGGCCTCGACCGCCGAAATGACCTTCGCGGCGCAGGCCGCGGGATCCTTGTCGAACTCGGCCGGACAGTTGGGGCAGCAGAAGCCTATCACTCGGCCCTCGAACGTGCGCGTGTACTTCGCGTTGACCGGCGAGCCCGTGATCGGACAGGTCGTGTTGATCGATGCGGTCGGATCACCGGGCGGCGGAGCGTCGGGCGACGGCAGTTCGTTGGTGAACTTGGGCGGCGGCTCGAGCTCGGCCAGCACGGCATCGGGCTTGTCGCCCGCGTCGACCAACAGGTCCGTGCGCCCGCGCAGTTGCGCGAGATCGTCGACGGAGAGCGCGCAGCCCCAGACGAACACGCGCTCGAGCTTGGGCAGCGCGAGCAGGGTCGGAATGGAAGCCGCGGTGATCGCCGAGCGCGCGAGCACGAGTTCGCGCAGCTTGGCGTGAGCGCCAAGTTTCGCGAGGCCGGCGTCGTCGAGTCGCGTGTCGCGCAGGTCGAGGCGCTCGAGGTGCTCGAACTCCGCGCACAGCGCCAGCGTGTCCGCACCGACGTGCGAGCGCGCGAGCGCGAGCTCGACCACCTGCCCCTTGAGGGGCTCCAACAGCGAGCGCACGAGAGCGTCGTCGGTCTTCAGCGCGATCGCGGCGAAGTCGATCCACAGGCCATTCGAGCCCTGCGCGATCGGCTGCACGTGCACGAGCGCCGCGCGCAGCGCCGCGAGCGAGGCCGCTGGGGCGGGAGCGATCGGCGCCGGTGGGTTGGGATGGCGCTCCAGCGACTGCGATGCGTGCAGCGCCTCGACGCGCCCCTCGAAGGGCGCACCGGCGCGGATCCAGCCCGAGAGCAGCGCTCGCTCGAGCGGATCGAGTTGCGGCTTGTCCCCCGGCGGCATGTGTTCTTCGTCCGCGAGCGGCAGCGCGAGCCGCCGCACGAGCTCGCTCGCCTCCGCGTCGCCGGAGACGAACGCGGGCGCGGTCGAACCGCCCGCGCGGATCGCTTCGGGCGTGTGCAGTCGCAGGCCACCCTTCGCGCGCTCGGCGCCGTGACAACCCGTGCAACGCTCAGCCAAGAGCGGCGCGATCAGCGCGTCGTAGGTGGACGGCAACCTCGACGCAGCGCGCGGCTCGACATCGGCCGATTGGCACGCCCCGAGCGCGAGCAACGCGAGCGCAGCACGCCTCATGCGAGCAGCTCCCGCACCACGCGACCCGACGTGTCGGTCAAGCGGTAGTCGCGGCCCTGATGGCGATAGCTGAGCCGCTCGTGATCGAAGCCGAGCACGTGCAGCAGCGTCGCGTGCAGGTCGTGCACGCTGAGCGGATTCTCGACGATGTTGTAGCCGTAGTCGTCGGTCTTGCCGTAGCTGATGCCCCCGCGGATGCCGCCGCCTGCGGCCCACACGGTGAAGGCGCGCGGGTGGTGGTCGCGACCATAGTTGGTCTCGGTCAGCGTGCCTTGGCTGTAGACGGTGCGCCCGAACTCGCCGCCCCACAGCACGAGCGTCTCGTCGAGCAATCCGCGGCGCCGCAGGTCCTTGATCAGCGCCGCCTGCCCCTGATCCACGGCCTGCGTCTGCAGCTTGATCTCCGCGGGCAGACCGCCGTGCTGGTCCCAGCCGCGCATGTAGAGCTGGATGAAACGCACGCCTCGTTCGGCGAGCCGTCGCGCGAGCAGACAGTTCGCCGCGAAGCTGCCGGGCTTGCGCACGTCGGGACCGTACATCTCCAGCGTCGCCTCGTCCTCGTCGGAGAAGTCCGCCAGCTCCGGCACCGACATCTGCATGCGGTAGGCCATCTCGGCCTGAGCGATGCGCGCGTCGATCTCGTCGTCGAGGGACTCGCGGCGCTCGATCTCGTCGAGTGCGCCGACGAGGTCGAGCATGCGGCGTCGATCGAGCCGCGCGACCCCCGGCGGATCCTTCAGGTACAGCACCGGATCGCCGCTCGAGCGCAACTTGCAGCCCTGATGCTCGCTCGGCAGGAAACCCGAACCCCAGAAGCGCGCCGCGAGCGCCTGCATGTTGCCCTGTCCCTGCGAGATCATCACCGCAAACGTCGGCAAGTTCGCGTTGGCGCTGCCGAGTCCGTAGCTCAGCCACGAACCGAATGACGGGCGTCCGGCCACCTGGGCGCCGGTCTGGAAGAACGTGATGCCCGGTTCGTGGTTGATCGCCTCGGTCTCCATCGAGTGGAGGAAGCACAGTTCGTTGGCGATCTGCTGCGTGTGCGGGAGCAGCTCCGAGAGCCACACTCCGCCGGTGTGGTTCTCGCAGCGCGAAAAGCGGAACACGCTCGGCGCGATCGGAAAGCGCGCCTGTCCCGAGGTCATCGTCGTCAGCCGCTGACCCTTGCGAATCGAGTCCGGCAGGTCCTGATTGAAGCGCCGCCGCAGCTCGGGCTTGTAGTCGTACAGATCGAGGTGGCTCGGGCCGCCCTCCATGTGCATGTAGATCACGCGCTTGGCCTTGGGCGCGAAGTGCGGACCCACAGGCAGCTCGCTCGAAGCACCGCGGGCGCGTTCGCCGCCGAGGATCGACGCGAGCGAGAGCGCGCCGAGGCCCGCGCCGAGGCCGGAGGCCGCACGCGAGAAGAAGCGCCGCCGAGTGAGCGAGAGGTGGTGTTGGGAGAGCGGGTCCATGTTCAGCTCCGACAGATCGTGGCGTCGAGGTTGAGCAGGCTGGAACACAGCAGCGTCCAGGCGGCAAGTTCGGACGGATCGAGGCCGGAAGGCAGCGGAGTCTCCCCCACCTCGATGAGCGCCTGCGCGTCGGAGGGCGAGTTCGCGTACCGCGCGCGGAAGTCGGCGAGGGCCGAGCGCAGCAGCGCGAGCTCCTCCCCACTCGGTCGGCGCGACGTCGCGCGCCGGAACGCCCCCGCGATGGCCTCGTCGTCGCCCGCGCCCGCCGCGAGCGTGCGCGCCGCGAAGCCGCGCGCGGCCTCGACGAACTGCTCGTCATTCCACAGCACCAACGCCTGCAACGGCGTGTTGGTCGCCAGGCGCCGGATGTTGCAGAACTCGCGCGTCGGCGCATCGAGCATGAGCATCGCCGGCGGCGGGCAGGCGCGCTTCCAATACGTGTAGACGCTGCGGCGCCGGAGCGCGTCGCCGTCGCCGCGCTCGTACACGCGCGTGTTCGATCCCAGCATCGCGACCTCCTGCCACAGGCCCTCGGGCTGGTAGGGCTTCACCGACGGTCCGCCGAAGTGCTCGACGAGCAAGCCGCCGACGTGCAGCGCGTTGTCGCGCAACGCCTCGGCATGCAAGCGGCGACGCGCGCCGCGTGCGAGCAGACGATTCTCCGGATCTCGCTCGGCGAGGTCGGGGCGCACGCGCGACGAGAGCGCGTAGGCCTCGCTCGTCAGCAGGAGGCGCAGCACGTGCTGCACGTCCCAGCCGCTTTCGCGGAACTCCACCGCCAGCCAGTCGAGCAGCTCGGGGTGGCTGGGGAACGCTCCCTGCACGCCGAAGTCCTCGGAGGTGGCGACGATTCCGGTGCCGAACACCAGTTCCCACAGGCGGTTGACCGCCACGCGCGCGACGAGCGGGTTGTCCGGCGCGAGCAACCACTGCGCGAGGCCGATGCGGTCCTTCGGCGCTCCCGCGGGCAGCGTTCCAAGCGCGCGGGGAACGCCGCGTTCCACTCTGCGCTGTGAATCGGGCTTGTCGTACGCGCCGCGCATCAGCACGAAGGTGTCGCGCGGCATCGCGAGCTCCTTCATCACCATCGTGCGCGGCACGCGCGCCCCCAGTGCCTCGAGTTCGCCCTCGAGCGTCGCGATGCGCTCGGAGTGCGCGCGATAGGTCGGAGAAAACAGCGTGCGCCAGCGCTTGTCGACGCGCGCCTCGAGCTCGGGCCAACGGGCTTCCTTCGGAAGCAGCGTGGCGACCAGTTCGCCGGCGAGCTCGCCCTCGCGCGGCAGCTCGCGCCAATAGAAACCCGAGGCACCCCCCGTGTTGACGACCTTGAACACCACGTCGCGCCGGCCGCGCGCGAACGACGCCTTGGCACGCTCCTGATCGGCACCTGCTGCGCGGTCGATCTGATGGGCGTGGACCTGTGCGCGGTCGACGTACACCCGCAGGCCGTCGTCGCTGCCCAGCGACAGCTCGAGTTCGCGCGTGCTCGGCACGAACAGGCGCTTGGCGAGGTACAGGTTGCCAGCGATCGAGGGCAGCGAATTGACCTTGCCGTCGAGTCGCTCGTCCTCGAAAGACCACGCCTTCCCTGAGAAGCGCTGCTTCAAGTCGAGCGGCGCCGTCTCGGGACCGTCGACGCGCTCGAACAACGCGCCACGCTCGCCGGGGAAGGGTCCGCACAGGTACCAGCCGCTCGACGCCGCGGGCAGCCGCGCCACGAGCTCGTCACCGATCGCCGCGGTGCGCACGCGCACGCGTCCGAGGGTGTGGCGCGGGTAGATCGACTCGAACTCCAGCCGCACGACGAGCTGCGTGCCGCCTTCGAACCCGAAGGGCTCGTCCGCGAGGAGCAACAGCGCACGCGGGCCCTCGCGGGTGTGCGCGTCGAGAGCCCAGCCGAGCTCGTCGTCCTCGTCGAGCACGTTGACCGCGCGATAATCGCCGTTGGGCTGCTCGTGATCGGCCCAGGCCCACTCGAAGCGCAACGGCTGCACCTGCGTCGGGTCCTTCGTCGAGCGCGCTTGGGCGACCACGGCGCTGAGCACGGCGTTGCCATTCTCCGCGCGACCGACGCGACCGTGGGGCAGGCTGGGATCGCCTAGCGCTTCGAGCAGCACGAGCCGCTGAGCGCGCGCCTCGCTGGCGAGTTCGAGCACGAACGTGTCGCGGTCGGGATTGGTGCCGCTCGCGAGCACCGAGCCATCCGCCTGCACGCTCAGCGTCGCGCCCGCCTGCGACTGCGCGTCGATCACGCGCGGCAGCGTCCAATCGAGTCCCGCCTGCGCGATGGCCGCGTCGAAGGCCGCACGCTCGTCCGCCTCGCGCGGGTCGCGCTCGCCCAACTGCGCGCGCTCGCCCTCGAGTTGCTGCGTCAGCCGCTCGCGTTCCGAGTGCTGCTCGCTGGTCGGCACCTCGAGGAACGGCTCGAAGGCCCGGTTCGCATTGGGCTGCTGCGAGTACAGCCCCGGCTCCTCGTTCGAGTTGAAGTACGCGAACAGCGAGTAGTAGTCCGCCTGCGAGAGCGGGTCGAACTTGTGGTCGTGGCAGCGCGCGCAGCCGAGTGTGAGCCCGAGGAACACCGAACCCGTCGTCCCGGTGCGGTCGGCCGCGTATTCGACCTTGTACTCCTCGTCGATCGCGCCACCTTCGTCGGTCGTGACATGGTTGCGGTGAAAGCCGCTCGCGACTTTCTGCGCGGTGGTGGCGTTGGGCAAGAGATCGCCGGCGAGTTGCTCGGTCACGAACCGATCGAAGGGCATGTTCTCTCGGTACGCGTCGAGCACCCAGTCGCGCCACGGCCAGATTTGGCGGCCCGCATCCATGTGGATGCCGCTGGTGTCGGCATACCGCGCCGCGTCGAGCCACGGCGTGGCCATGCGCTCGGCATAGCGCGAGCGGTAAGGTTCGGTCGAGAAGATGCGCTCGATCCAACGCTCGAGCTTGTGCTCGCGCCGGTCCGCTTCGAACTCGTCGAGTTCCTCCGGCGTCGGGGCGAGGCCCGTGAGGTCGAGCATCACGCGCCGCAGCAGCGTCGCGTCGTCCTCGCGCGGGTTGGGCGCGAGGCCCGCTGCGTCGAGTTGCGCCTTCAGGAAGCGATCGATGGGCGAGCGCATCCAATTCGCATCGGCGACCCGCGGCGCCTCGGGCCGCTTGGGCGCCACGAAGGACCAGTGCGGTTCGTACTCGGCTCCGGCTTCGATCCAGCGTCGCAGCAGCTCGAGTTCGTCGTCGCCGAGCGGCTTCTTCTTGCTCGCGCTCGGCGGCATGCGCACCGCCTCGTCGTGCGACGTCACGCGCCGCCACAGCTCGCTGCCTTCGATGCGCCCCGGCCGCACCGCGGCGCGACCCTCACGCTCGGCGCTCGCACCCTCGAACGTGTCGAGCCGCAGACCGGCCTGCCGCGTCGCCTCATCCGGGCCGTGACACTTGAAGCAGCGGTCGGCGAGGATCGGTCGCACGTCCCGGTCGTAGCGCGGCACGGGCGGCGCTTCACCGCACGGAGCGGCACTCGCGAGCGCGAGCGTGCCCGCGGCGAGCGCGAGCGCGGCGACGAACAGGGGAGAGCGAATCGAGCGCAGTGCGATGCTCAAGAGCAAGTCCTCCACGGGCATCGTAGCAACCTCGTGCGAGCCTGCGGTCGCGGCCACGACGCAACTTCGAAGTCCGGGCCGAGCGGGCGTCCCCGTGCTGCGCGGCTAGGATGGGCCGCGTGCTCAAGCCCCTGAGACTCGCGCCGGAAACGCAGTTTTTGATCATCGCGGCCGCCGTGGGCGCCGCGGGAGCGCTGCTCGACGCCCTGCTGCGCTGGCTGATCTCGCTCTCACACCAAGTGTTCGTCTCGGGTACGAGCGAGCTCTTCACGCCGCTCGGCTTGGGCTGGAAACCGCTGCTGTTCGTGCTCGCGCCGACCCTCGGCGGGCTCGCCGTGGGCCTCCTCGGGCACTGCTCGCGCAGCGAGGTCGGCGGCTACGCCCTGCCGTCGTTCCTCGAGAAGGTGAACCTGCGCGTCGACGACCTGCGGCCGCGACTGATCCTGCTGCGCTCGCTCGCCGCCGCGATCACGCTCGGCTCGGGCGGCTCGGCGGGCGTCGAAGGCCCGATCGCCTCGCTCGGCGGCGGCATCGCGGCGTGGATCGGTCGCGTGCGGCAGCTCGCGGGCGAGCGGCTGCGCGTGATGGTCGCCTGCGGAGCGAGCGCGGCCGTCGCCGCGGCCTATGGCGCGCCGATCGCGGGCGTGTTCTTCACGCAGGAGATCGTGCTCGCCGGCAACTACGACCTGCAGAACTTCGTGCGCGTGGTCGTCGCGGCGGGCTCGGCGACCGTGGTGGCGCGCGCGATCCGCGGCGATGCGCCGCTGTACGACGTGGCGCCCTTCGAGCTCGTGAGCGCCGGCGAGCTCGGCGCCTACCTCGCGCTCGGCTTGGCGTGCGGCCTCGTCGGAGCGCTCTTCGCGCGACTGTTCTTCGCCACCCAACGCCGCTTCGCGACCTTGGCGCTGCCCGCACCGTGGCGACCCGCGCTCGGCGGCGCACTCGTCGGCCTGATCGCACTGCTCTCGCCGGGCGTGCTCGGCACCGGCGAGGAAGTGATCGAGATCCTGCTCTCGATCGACCGCGCCTCCACCGCGGCGATCCTCCTCGCGCTCGGCGCGCTCGTGGTCGCCAAGGCGGTCGCGACCTCGCTCACGATCGGCTCCGGCGGAGCGGGCGGCATCTTCGGCCCGTCGCTCGTGCTCGGAGCGGCGTTGGGAGCCGCGGTCGGCGGCGTGGCCGACCGGCTGTGGCACGAGGGCACGTCGATCCCCGGACACTACGCGATGATCGGGATGGGCGCGCTGCTCGCCGCGACCGCGCGCGCGCCGCTGACCGCCATCTTCCTGGTGTTCGAGCTCACGGGCTCCTCCTCGACGGCCGTGCTCCCGGCGATCCTCGCCGTCGCCGCGGCGCTGTACGTGGCGCACAAGTTCGAGCGCCACTCGATCGACGAGGCCGAGCTCGCCTCGCGCGGCGTGCGCCTGCGCGGAGGCCGCGAACTCGCGGTGTTCGACAGCGTCACGGCGCAGGAGGCCATGCATCCGGGTTTCGAGGGCGTCCCCGCCTCGACCACGGCACCGGCGTTGCAGACGCTCGTGTCGCGTTCGCGAGCGAGCGCCTACGTGGTGGTCGACGAGCGCGACGAGATGGTCGGGCTGCTCTCCCTGCAGGACCTGCGCCAGCTCGACGAGGCCACGGCGGTGGCGCTCGGGCCGCTGACGATCGCCTCGGACCTGTGCGAGCGCCGCGTGGTGACGATCTTCGCGGATGAGCCACTCTCGCTCGCCCTCGCGCGCCTCGACGAGCACGGCTTCCGCCAGTTGCCGGTGGTCGCGCGCGAGAACCCGCGCCGAGTGATCGGGATGCTCGAGCGCGCGCACATCCTCGCCGCCTATCGCCGCTCGCTCGCGCGCCGCAGCGAGGCGGCCGCCGCGGACGACTCGGGCTCGAGCTCGTGACCTGCCCCCAGCGGGCCGGGGGGGATGGCAACAGCCGTGCCCCTCTCGCGCTACAATCCGCCGTTCGAAGGCTGTGCCCCCCGTCGCGAGCAGGCGACGTCGCAGCCCGAGCGAGAAACCCGAGGGCCGGGTGGCCCAGGAGTGCGTGCCGTGGCGTCGATCCCCTCGTTCCTGTCCCCGACTGACACCTTCGTCCGCCGCCACGTCGGCCCGAGCGACTCGGACGTCGCCCAGATGCTCGCGTCGATCGGCTCGCGGAGCCTCGACGCGCTGATGGAGGAGACCGTTCCCGGAGCGATCCGCCTGCGCCGCCCCTTCGCGCTCGGCGGCGAGCGCGGCGAGCACGAGCTGCTCGCCGACCTGAAGCAGATCGCGAGCGCCAATCAAGTCTTCCGCAGCTTCATCGGGCTGGGCTACTACGGGACCATCACGCCGCCGGTCATCCTGCGCAACATCCTCGAGAACCCGGGCTGGTACACCCAGTACACGCCCTATCAGGCCGAGATCAGCCAAGGCCGACTCGAGGCGCTGCTCAACTGGCAGACGATGGTGACCGACCTCACCGCCCTGCCGCTCTCCAACGCATCGCTGCTCGACGAGGGCACGGCCGCGGCCGAGGCGATGGCGATGTGCCACGCGGCGACCAAGGGCAAGCGCGCGTCGTTCTTCGTCAGCGAGCGCTGCCTGCCGCAGACGATCGCGGTCGTTCAGACGCGCGCGGAGGCGCTCGGCTGGGACGTGATCGTCGGCGACCACGAGAGCTTCGACTTCGCCAAGCGGCCGGTGTTCGGCGCGCTGGTGCAGTACCCGACGGCCGATGGCGAGGTGCTCGACTACGCGCCGCTGGCGCACAAGGCCCACGACTCGGGCGCGCTGGTCGTGGTCGCGACGGACCTGCTCGCTCTCACGGTCCTGCGCGCGCCCGGCGAATTCGGCGCGGACATCGCGGTCGGCTCGGCCCAGCGCTTCGGCGTCCCCATGGGCTACGGCGGCCCCCACGCCGCGTTCCTCGCCACGCAGGACACCTTCAAGCGCGACATGCCCGGCCGCCTGATCGGCGTGAGCAAGGACTCGCGCGGCAAGCCGGCCCTGCGCATGGCGCTGCAAACGCGCGAGCAGCACATCCGCCGCGAGAAGGCCACCAGCAACATCTGCACCGCGCAGGTGCTGCTCGCCGTGATGGCGGGCATGTACGCCGTCTACCACGGCCCCGACGGACTGCGCGCGATCGCACAGCGCGTCCACGCCTCGACGGCGCTGCTCGCGCACGGCCTCGGCAAGCTCGGCTACAAGCTCGCCCACGCGCGCTACTTCGACACGCTGCGCGTCCAGCTCGGCGAGAAGCGCGCCGAGACGATCGTCGCCACGGCGCGCGGCAAGCGCGTCAACCTGCGCTGGATCGACGAGCACTCGGTCGGCATCTCGCTCGACGAAACGGTCACCGCCAGCGACCTGCGCGCGCTGTTCGAGATCTTCGGCGGCGAGGCGGGCGCGAAGCTCGATCTCGGCGAGCTCGGAAAGGGTCTCGACAGCTCGCTCCCGCTCGCGCGCACTTCGACCTACCTCGCGCACCCCGTGTTCCACGGCTACCACGCGGAACACGAGATGCTGCGCTACATCCGCAAGCTCGAAGGCCGCGATCTGTCGCTCACGGCGGCCATGATCCCGCTCGGCTCGTGCACGATGAAGCTCAACGCGACGAGCGAGATGATCCCCGTCACGTGGAGCGAGTTCGGCAACCTCCATCCGTTCGCCCCGGTCGGGCAGGCCGCCGGCTACACGCGCCTGTTCGAGACGCTCGAGCACGCGCTGCGCGAAGTGACGGGCTTCGAGGGCATCTCGCTGCAGCCCAACGCGGGCTCGCAGGGCGAGTACGCGGGCCTGCTCGTGATCCGCGCCTGGCATCGCCACCGCGGCGAGCCGCACCGCAACGTGTGCCTGATTCCGACGAGCGCCCACGGCACCAACCCCGCGAGCGCCGTGATGGCGGGCATGCGGGTGGTCGTCGTCGCCTGCGACGAGCACGGCAACGTCGACATAGCGGACCTGCGCGCCAAGGCCGCCGCGAACTCCGCCCACCTCGCCGCGCTGATGGTGACCTACCCCTCGACCCACGGCGTGTTCGAGGAGTCGATCCGCGAAATCTGCGCGATCGTTCACGAGCACGGCGGACAGGTCTACATGGACGGCGCGAACATGAACGCGCAGGTCGGCCTGTGCCGCCCCGGAGATTTCGGCGCGGACGTCTGCCACCTCAACCTGCACAAGACCTTCTGCATCCCGCACGGCGGCGGCGGACCCGGCATGGGCCCGATCGGCGTGCGCGCTCACCTCGCACCGTTCCTGCCCAACCACCCGCTGGTGAAGACCGGCGGCGAGCGCGGCGCCGGCGCGATCTCGGCCGCGCCGTGGGGCAGCGCGAGCATCCTCGTGATCCCGTGGGTCTACATCCAACTAATGGGCGCCGCGGGCCTGCGCCGCGCGACCGAGATCGCGATCCTCAACGCGAACTACATGGCCGAGCGCCTGCGCCCGCACTACCCGATCCTGTTCACCGGCACGCGCGGACGCGTGGCGCACGAGTTCATCATCGACCTGCGCCCCTTCGAGCGGAGCGCGGGCGTGGTGGCCGAGGACGTCGCCAAGCGCCTGATGGACTACGGCTTCCACTCGCCCACCATGTCGTTCCCCGTCGCGGGCACGCTGATGATCGAGCCCACCGAGTCCGAAGCGCGCGCCGAGCTCGACCGCCTGTGCGACGCGCTGATCTCGATCCGCGCCGAGATCGCCGCCATCGAGACCGGTCGCGCCGACCGCGTCGACAACCCGCTCAAGGGTGCTCCGCACACGATGGACATGGTCGTCGCCGACGACTGGAAGCGCGCCTATTCGCGCGAGCAGGCCGCCTTCCCCGCGCCTTGGACGCGCGAGCGCAAGTTCTGGCCCTTCGTCGGCCGCGTCGACAACGGCTACGGCGATCGCAACCTCGTTTGCACGTGCCTGCCGATCGAGGCCTACGCCGCCGCTCCGAGCGACGCGCAGGCCGTGCTCGCGAGCAGTGGGACCTGAGGACGCGCGAGGTGGGGTTGCTGCGCAAGTTGCTCGCGTTTCTGCACGTGCAGGGCCACGGCGAGTTGCTCGCCGTCGGCGAGCGTGCTCCCGCGTTCGAGCTCCCCGACCACACCGGAGCGAGCGTGCGACTCTCCGACTTCGCGGGCCGCACGGTCGTCCTGTGGTTCTACCCCAAGGCCGACACGCCCGGCTGAACGCTGCAAGGGTGCGGGTTCCGTGATCGAGCCCGCGACTACGCGCAGCGCGGCATCGACGTGCTCGGCGTCTCGTTCGACACGCCCGAACACAACCGCGCCTTCGCCGAGAAGTTCTCGTTCCCCTTCCGCCTGCTCTGCGACACCTCGCGCGAGGTCGCCCTCGCCTACGGGGCCGCCCGCTCACGCGCCGACCGCTTCCCCGCGCGCATCACCTATGTGATCGGCCCCGACGGCCTGATCCTCGAGGCCCTCGACACGAGCTCGCCCGCCACGCAGGCCGCCGAGATCCTCGCCCGCCGCGAACGAGCCTTCCACGGATAGCTCGCGACGGTCGGAGAACTCGAGCTCCACGCGGGCACGGTCGAAGCGGTAGTCGCCCCTCGCGACCTCGATCCCGTCCTGAATCTCGAACGGCGCGAGCAGCACCTCGCGCGTCGAGAGCAGCTCGAGCCGCACGGAATCATTGCTCTCGAAGTACAGGACCAAGGGCTGGAGCTCGGCTTCGAACGTCTGCGTGTCGCGACCGATGCCCGTCACCCAATTGGCCTCGAGTTGCGCCTCGTATTGCCGCACCAGCTCGCCGTGAAGACGCGGCCTCCACGTGCATTGGCCTTCGTGCCGCCGGATTCCCGTGCGCGCCACGAAGCCCAGCTTGGGATCGAAGTCCTTCTCGATCGTCGCGCTCCCGATGCTCCAATTGAATGGGTCGTTGGGATAGGAGAGCTTTCCGGCCCACGCCTTGCTCTTGTCGCCGCCACCCTCGTTGTCCGTGCGCAGCAGGTAGGAATTCCAGCGCAGGGTGCCGTCGCCGAGCAGCTCATTGGTGCGCAGGTTGAGGTTCGCGCCGTAGGTGTCGGCGCGCTCGCCCGACGACGGGTCGCCGCGGCTCCAGATCACGCCCACGTCGGACTGCTCGAGGATGTTGCGCGAAACGCGCCCCGCGAACAGGTTGCGACTCGGCTCGGTGGCGCCCGCGCCGGTCTGCGCGTCGAGGACGCCGAAGTTCCAGCCATCCGGCTGGCCCGTCAGCTCCGCCGCCGCGTCGATCGGCACCTTCTCGCGATTGCAGTCGAGGCCGATGCGGCGCGAGAAGAACGG
>Ga0194120_10003963_pt1 | contig 23405 bp, 23 predicted proteins | sample TA2MahCa65mmetaG_FD_148642 | JGI IMG/M metagenome (GOLD analysis project Ga0194120, IMG submission 148642) | Freshwater microbial communities from Lake Tanganyika, Tanzania - TA2015019 Mahale Deep Cast 65m | ecosystem: Environmental > Aquatic > Freshwater > Lake | place: Tanzania: Lake... | reverse complement strand
TTGAAACAGAGTGAAATCCCGATTGAGATCAATCCCGGGATGGCTTTTGGAACGGGGACGCATGCCACCACTCAACTCTGTATGGAGGCATTGGAGAAGAGACTGAACAGGAGAGGCTTCACTGTTCTCGATGTGGGCACTGGTTCAGGTATTCTTTCGATCGCGGCTTGTCGATTGGGGGCGGCTCAGGTCTGGGGCATTGATATTGATCCTGTGGCGGTTGAGATTGCAAGAGAGAATGTGGACCATAATGGGGTTTCCAAGCAGGTTAAAATACTAAAGGCAAGAATCGGTGAGATTCGAAAGAGATTCGATCTGGTCGTCGCCAACATAGATTTCCGAGGCTTAAGACGGGCGCGAAAGGCTATGCTCAGCCATCTTAAAAAACATGGTTTTCTCATCCTCTCAGGGATTTTGGATAAAGAGGAAGAGAGGCTTCATCAATACTATGTTGCAACCGGCGGACTTCAATGGGTCGAAACTACACAGAAGGGAGAATGGATCTGCTTCACCTTAAAGAAAAAATAAAATTTCGAAGCACGAATTTCGAAACAATCTTAAATGGCCAAATTTCAAATGTTCTAAACAAAAAAAGTTTAGACATTAGGATTTCGAGAATTCGAATTTGCCTGCCCTGTTAAATACGTGATAAAGTGCTATTTGATTTAGTTTATCATCAGGTTCTCGAAAAATTATCATCGTCTTTGAGCAATTATTTAACAGGGTAAAAGATTCGACATTCGGATTTCGGATTTTCAAGGAGTTAACTGGATGCCAAGGTTCTATGTTCCGGCCCCCCATATTGAAAACGACCTGTTAAAAATCAGTGGCCATGAGGCGAGACATATCCGAAGAGTGCTTCGACTCAGAACGGGAGATGGAATCATCGTCTTTGATGGGGCAGGAAGGGAATATGAGGGGGTGATTGTTGAGGAAGAACCCGCCGCTGTAGTGATCAAAGTCAGAGGCCTCTTTTCTTCTAAAGAAGAGTCTCCGATTAAAATTGTTTTGGCGCAAAGCCTTCTCAAGGGAGAGAAGATGGACTATCTGATACAGAAAGCCACAGAGCTGGGAGTCAATAGGGTCATTCCATTTTTTTCCTCCCGATCCATTCCTCTTCCAGACCCACCGAAAACCCTGGAAAGACATCAGCGCTGGGAGAGAATCGCTATTGAAGCCTCCAAACAATGTGGAAGAGGATCAATCCCAAAGGTTGAGCCCCTTTGTGATTACCCTGAAATGCTTTCTATGGCATCCCGTGAATCCTTACGACTGATCCTCCACGAGAAGGAGGGGAAAAGGTTGAAGGAGGTTTTAGGTGATTCTCAAAGTAGGAAAGGAATTTTCTTTGTCGTTGGACCCGAGGGTGGCTTGTGTCAGAAGGAGGTTGATGAATCGAAAGAGAAGGGGTTTGTTCCTGTCTTCATGGGGGAGAGGATTTTGAGGGCAGAAACGGTCAGTCTCTGCCTGCTCAGTATTTTTCAATATAAATGGGGAGATATCGGATAAAAAAGGGGCAAATCATATAAAGGATTTGCCCCTTTCAGAAAGGAGGGGTATGAAGGGCCTGTCCACCTTCTGCCCACAACGGGCAGGGGCGGGCAGGGAGGTGTTAAGCAGCTTTTTTCTCTACGGTATCGACAAATTCCTTATAAGTTTTACAATCGCACAAAAGTTTACATTTCCGACGACATACTTCAATATGAATTTTAGGACTACCCTTTCTTTTATCACAGATCAGATAACTCATATATAATCCCCTTTCCGGTCAAAATTTGTTCAAATTTCTATATATTGAACGATTGGTATTTTAGAACACAAAATATAGAATTGTCAAGAAAAAAATTCATAAATTTTAAAAAATAATGTTCTATGATTTCAATAGTTTACGAAATCAAAGAAAAGTAAAACCATAAGTTTTTAAATCATCTCAAAGAAATTATAGATTATTCTTTGAATAATAGGAAAAATGGATAATACGGGTATTTCACAAAATTCTGTTTTTTTATGGGTTGGGAGAGGGGGAATGTGGCTTTTCTTCGATGGCAATGCCAAGTTTTTCAACACCTGAATTATTTGCAATGTCAAGCACCTGAACGACCCTGTCAAACACAACGCTCTTATCCGCTCTCACGATGACGGGTCTTGCTTTATTGAAGGCTATCAAAGTTTCCAGTTCTTTTTTCAGATCCCTGAGGTTGGTGGGTTTATTCATGAGGAATATTTCATTCCGGTTGTTGATATTAACGATGACAGGTTCCTTTTGGTCAGGAGGCGTTTTGACATCCGCCTGAGGAAGCTTAACGATGATCTTGGATTCCTTCAGTGGGTTGAATGTGTAAATCAAGCTGAATGCGGTGAAGAAGAAGATGAAGATATTGAGGATGATGTCAGTAAAGGCAAGGGATTCCAAATTGACCCTGAACTCCCGGCGGGCTTTTATCTTCATCGAACACCTCCCTCCTGAGTCTGAGAAAGAAGATCGAGAAGCTCATTCCCATAATAGGTCATCTCCTGGGCGTGGTGTTTGATCTTTCCCATGATGAGGTGATAGAGGATAAAACCAGGAATGGCGACCGAAAGACCTGCGGCAGTAGTGATCATTGCCTGGTAGATGCCTGCGGCTAAGGCATTGACCGTGATGTTTGTACCCATCTGTTCCCATGTCATAAATGCCTGGATGAGTCCCACAATGGTTCCAAGAAATCCCATCATCGGCTCTACGCCTACGATAATGATGAGGGCGCTCATGTATCGCTCCAGATACTGAATCTGTTCGTCCCCCTCCCGCTCCATCAGCGACTCGACCTCATTACGGCGGAGGTGGTGATTGACGATCCCTAATCGGAAGAGATTGCCGATGGGATGTCTCACTCTGGCACATCGTTCCATGGCTTTCTGGGTCTGTCCTTTTTCGATGTCATGGAAGACCCCCTCGGCAAAGCGTGGGATGTTGAGGCGGATTTTCCAGAGGGCCCAGAATCTTTCGAGAATGATGGCAAGGGCGATGATGGATCCGAGGATAATGGGGATCATGATGACCCCGCCTTTTAAGATGAGCGAGACAAACATGGGTTTCTTACCTCCCCGCCTGCCCCGATAGAATCGGGGAATGAAAAAATAGGGCAATCGAAATTGCCCTGAGTTGATAACGAAGTGCCGGGTCGCGGAATCGAACCACGGACACGAGGATTTTCAGTCCTCTGCTCTACCGACTGAGCTAACCCGGCATCCTGAGTTAGTCCATTTATATTACAACCCCCTCCAATGTGTCAAGAGCTTTCTGAAGATCAAGAAAGCTCCGATGACATCGATTAAAGATCGATTACACAGATTCAAAATAAATTGGTCAATTGCAAAATTCTTTGTCATCCAAGATTCCAGGATTTTCCCTGGAATCTTTTAAAACGTATAAGAAACTCCTCCGAAGAAATTACACTCTGGGGACGGATAGTAAAAAGGAAGTCCCGCGAAATTGAGCACCCCATATTCCGCGTATTTCTGATTGGTGATGTTGTTAAACCCCACAAATGCCTTCAATCCTTTCCAGGTATAGGAGAGTTTTGCATCCACAGTATAGTATCCATCGAGCCTCCCGACCTGATTCCCCCAATCGCTGATAAAACGCCGGGGACCGACGAAATTGGCTCTGGCATTGAAGAGAAAGCCTTTGCCCACACGGAAATCCGTCCCGATGGAGCCTTTGTGTCGCGAGACTCCCGGGATGTCATTTCCTGAAAATCTTTCTCCCCGGAGGGTAGGTCGGATATAGCCATAATTTCCCCAAACATCGAGCCAGGAAAAGGGTCTGGTTTTCAAACCGGCCTCGAATCCCTGGCGTCTCGTTTTCGAATAATTTTCATTACTGAAGGTCAGAGGGTTAAAGAAGAGTTCATCCCGAAGATCTATCCAGAAGAGGGTAAGGTTTCCTTCAATCCAATGATTTAAGACATGGCGAATTCCAGCCTCGTAATGGTAACCGGTCTGCGGTTTCATCGCTGAATTGATCTGAATTGTAGGTTGAAACGTGGGGGGCGGAAAGATGAATTGAATAAATTCATCTGAAACAGGGAAACGGAAGCTTCGCTTCACACTTACAAAGATGGAAGATCCCTCCCCTAAAAGATAATTGAGACCCGCACTCCAGGCCGGTTCGGATTCCCGTTTCCGGTCACGGACTCCGGATAAATCTTGTGAGACGCGGTAAGTGGCCCATTCCCACCTTCCTCCGATGGAGAGAAGCAGGTTTTCGAGAATGGAGAACTCATCGAGGAGATAGACTCCGAAAGACCTCTTAGAAACATCAATCCCATCAAAGGTGGTGGCACCGAAGAAGAAAGACTCGGAATCGACACTCGAACCCGAATGATAATAATCTAGTCCGAAAGTGACTTTGTTGGAGTGTTCTCCGATGGGTTTTTCAAGAATATATTTCGGAGTGAATCCCCAGGTGGAGAGGTTCCTTCTGTCTTTAAAGGAGAAGATGGGAAGAGAGGAAAGGAAGGAATTGGTTACCTCCCGGTGCCGGTAAGAGAGATCGGCTTCAATCCGGCCGATTTCTTTCCAATTCCCTTTTATCCCGAAATTTAAAAAACTGTCTTCGGTTTCGGCTTTGTCATTCGGGTTGAGGGTCCTCCGTCGGTCATGGTCATAAAGCAATTGGGGAAGGGCGCCTGGCAATCCGAAAGCGTCCCGGTGAAAGTTTCCATTGAAGGAGAGCTGGATGGCCTCGCTCAGGTCATAGAAGAGTTTTCCTCCGGCATCTTTGTAACGGAAAAAACCGTTCTCGCGATAACCTTCTGTCGAGCTGTAATTTCCATGAATCCCGGCCAAGACGGGGCCTGATTTTCCTGAGACAGAAGCGCTCTCTTTATGAAAGAGGTAACTCCCTCTGACGACCTCGCCTCTTACCGAAAGAGGCTTATCCGGTTTTTTAGTGATGATATTGACCACTCCACCAACCGCATTGTCTCCGTAAAGGACGCTTCCAGGGCCGCGCAGGATCTCAATTCGCTCGATCTGGTCGAGGGGAATCTGTGTCCAATCTGCGCCGCTGAGATCGATCTCGTTGACCCTCCTTCCATCCACCAGAACAAGGGTATTCAGAGGACCTGTTTCGCCAAAACCCCGGATATCTACGGAGACTGTCTTTCCACTGCCTGTAAAGTCCCGGACCACCACCCCCACTTCATTTCGCAATAGGTCGACAGTCGCTTTGGCATTCGATTGTTCGATCTGTTCCCTGGTGATGACCGTGACATTGGCAGGGACCTTTCGGATCTCCTGTTCATCACGGGTGGCGGTAACGACCACGGTTTCGAGGGTGATCTCTTTCTCCTGAGCGTAGAGAGAGACAGGGATCGAAATGAGATACGTGAATAAAGTGATGAGCCAAATAGAACATTTCATAGAACAACTCCTCCTTCGGTTGATAGATTAGCCCTAAACCGTATTGAAGTTAGGGCTGGAGGAAGGGTCTCAAAAAAAATCCCCGGCCTTCGCTTTGGAAGACCGGGGATTTTACCCGCATGTACCCTTCACAGTCTTTGCCTCGAAGACTTCTCAGTGAAGCATATCCAGGCAAGGTTTTCTGACTCTCCCGACCTTAACTCGCCTTCCCATGCATCCGCATAGTGGCTTTTCGTGTTAAAGCACTTATCCCGAATAAGTCTCGGGATCGGGATTACAGCGGCGGGTCCGTCCCCGAATTTAACGGGGTTCCCTACACCCGGATACCACCTATTTAATTGTTTTCCATTTAACAGAATAGGAAGAGTATTGTCAAGAGCGTTAATCGAGGTGTTAATCGAGGAGAAATTTATTAATTTCTTTCAGAGTTGGAATCCCTTTTCGGCCGCCGAGGCCGAGGCATTTTAGGGCAGCTGCGGCATTGGCAAATTTCATAATCTTTTCTACTTCCCAGTTCTGAAGAAGGCCATAGATAAATCCGGCATGGAAGACATCGCCTGCGCCTGTTGTGTCAACAGCCTTGATAGGAAATCCCCTTGAGTGAACGATCTGTCCATCTACCAGAGCCATGGCCCCTTCTTCTCCCAGGGTGGTGCAGAGAAATCCGTTCGTATGCTTTTGAAGTTCTAAAAAGGCTTTCTCTTGATCCGAGATACCGATGTAGCGTGACGGGAATCGTGAGGAAGTGATGACGAAGTCTATCTCTTTGATCAACTCTCCGGTAAGAGGCTCGACCTTATCAATATCGATCACTGTGGGGATTCCTTCTTCTTTTGCCCATCGGCTGCATTGGATGGCTGCATGGATATCGTGGCCATCCAGATGGAGGATTTTACCGGAACAAACCTCTTCCTTCCAAAGCTCCCCTTCGCGATACATCAATCGTTCATCCCGGTCCCAGAGGATGGTCCTCTCACCCGAGATGCCATCCACGAGGATAATGGCGAACTGGTTGGTAGCTTCGGGTTCAAGGGTCACCGAAGAGACATCCACCCCTTCCTGACGAATCGAATCGAGCGAGAATGAGCCCAGCTCATCTCCTCCGACCTTTCCAATATATTTTGTTTTGATTCCCCAACGAGCGAGGGCAACCATAGCAGTGGCCACCTGTCCTCCCCCCTGTTTGGAGAACTGACGGATCTTCATCTTCGAGTTTTGAGTTGGAAATTGAGGAACGAGGGTGAGAAAGTCCACTGAATTGAGACCCATTCCCACCACCTCAAAAGGTTTGTTTTTCGGAAAAGAGAGATTGAATCGCATGGATTTCTTTTACACCCTGGGGCCAAACAGGCCGTGAAGAGAGCGGTTGAGGACAAGGGATCGCTCAATGTTCATTCCATACCTCTCCTTTCGAGAAGCCGGAGCTGTTCCTCGATGTAACGCTGCAATTCTTCGGGCTTAGGCAGTTCAAGTTGGTACTTGGATACGAAGAGCCGATTGTCCATGCCTGCCAGAGCATACTCCACAAGAGCATGATTCTTGCCCGTGCAGAGAAGAATACCGATGGGCGGCTGATCTCCCTCGGTCATCTCATGGGTGCGGTAGTAGCTGACATAGGTATTGATCTGGCCAAGATGTTCGTGGCGGAATTGGTCCACCTTAAGTTCCACCAGCACATGGCACTTGAGCACGCGATGGTAAAAAACGAGATCCACGAAAAACGTTTCGCCGCCGATAAGGAGGCGTTTCTGGCGTCCCTCGAAGCAGAATCCGTGGCCGAGTTCCAGCAGGAAGTTTTGCAGTCTCTCAATGAGCGCAGCTTCCAGTTCGGATTCAGGTAGCACCTCCTGTGGCCGTAGGCCAAGGAACTCAAATACGTAAGGATCACGAATGACATGCTTCGGCTCGGATTGGACGGCCACAGCATTGGCCATTTCAGATAGTTTGGCTTTGTTCCGGGAAAACCCCGAGCGCTCGAAGTAGAGGCTTCCGATTTGGCGTTTAAGCTCGCGCACCGACCAGTTCCCCTTGACGCACTCGACTTCATAAAAGGCGCGCTTGAGAGGGTCTTCGATTTCGAGAAGAAGCTCGATATGGCTATAGGAAAGCCGTTCGAGGACAAACGATCCAGAAAGTGGCGACGGTGTTGCCGCTTTTATGGCTGATTGTGGCGACGCTGTCGCCACAATCTCAGATGATAAAGTAGAGACGGATGGCAACAGTGAAGTGTAGGGTCCAGGCAGTACGTCCCGAATCTGCGGATAAAAACGATAGAAATCCCGGTACCGGTAAAGCCTACTGCGATTACAATTAGGGACACCCAAGGTTCCCAATCGGTTGGCCAGACTTGTGAAGAGTTCTGCTCCATATTCAGCCCGATCCTGGCCGTTAAGTTCGTATTCGTGAATGTACAAACCGATTAGCCAGTTACGACAGGTCAAGGCAACGTTGACCGCCCGCAAGGCGGTGGTTTGCGTGCGTCGGTGAATGTCTGCAATGGCGTTGGCAAGGGCATCGAAGTTCATGTTTCGTCTTCGGCAACCAGGCGTTCTCTCGGTCTCTCCTTTACAGGCCAATTCTTAATCTTGTCTGATTTCATAATAATGTCAGGGGTCCACTGCTTCTTCCGCCATCCCAAACTTCATTACTTATACACCCAACCGGTTAAAAATGTAAATAGGTATTAAACCTTCCAATAAACCTTTTGAAGGTCAATTTAACACACAGACCATAGTGAAGAATTCTAAGTTTTTCAAACAGGAGAGTTAAGGTTGAAGAATATAGACACGATCATTCGAATGAGAGAATGAGAGCCGCCTATTGCAACAGCAAGAAAAATTGTGATATAAATTGTCGAAGGTGGACCTATGTTTAATATCGGAGTACCTGAACTGCTGATTATCGGAGCGATTGCGCTAATCGTCTTCGGGCCGAATAAACTTCCAGAGCTGGCCAAGGCTTTTGGCAGGGCGATGAGGGAGTTTAAGAAAGCGACCGAAGAAGTGAAGGAAAGTTTCGAAGCGGAGACCAGAGATCTAGAGGAGATAAAAACCACGATCGCGGATGAAAATGTCCTGGGAGATTTGGCCAAGGAAATATCCACCCTCGAAGAGCCTTCTACGGAGACCGTGACAGCTGAAGAACTGCCTCCGGAGACTGTGACAGCCGAAGAGCCTCCTCTGGAGGTTTTGGGACAAGCAGAGACCTCCTCCGCTGAGGAGATCGTGACTTCTCCTGAAGAAAAAGAAGTTGTAGAGAAGAAAGAGGGGGGACCAGAAGGGAAAGAAGGGGTTCCCTCCCATGGATGAAAAGAAACAACCCTTAACCTCTCACCTTCAAGAGTTGAGAAAGCGCCTCGTTTTTTCCTTTATTGCAGTCGGCGCTGGTTTTATCGTCTGTTATGCCTTTTCCGAAAACCTTTTTGCCATCCTTTCCCAACCCCTTCTCAAGATGATGCCTTCCGGGGGCACGCTCATCTTCACGAGTGTGGCCGAAGCCTTTTTCACCTATATGAAGGTGGCTTTTATCGCGGGTATTATCCTGACTTCCCCATTTGTTCTCTTCCAGGTTTGGGCTTTTGTGGCTCCTGGGCTTTATCGCCATGAAAAGCGGTATGTGATTCCCTTTGTTGCCGCGGGGTCCATCTTCTTTGTTCTTGGAATTCTCTTTGCCTATTATGTCGCCATTCCTGTCGGGTTTAAATTTCTTTTAGGGTATGCCACAGATTTCATCAAACCTATGCCGAGCATGAAGGAATACCTCTCCTTCAGCATCAAATTTCTGCTGGCATTTGGCCTGGTGTTCGAATTTCCGGTGGTTCTGGTCCTCCTTGCACGCATCGGGGTCATCGATGCAAAGACCATGGCCCGGCACAGAAAATATGCCATTCTGCTCATCTTCATCTTTGCGGCGGTGATGACTCCGCCGGATATCATCTCCCAATTGCTGATGGCCATTCCCTTGATGGGCCTTTACGAGTTGAGCATTCTTCTCTCCAGGATTTTCGGAAAGAAGAAACCAATTCCTCCGACTACCGAATAGTGTCATGACAGAGTCTCACTATAAAATTTCACGATGGCCGGAGAAGGAGAGACCGAGAGAGCGGTTGCTTCAGCAGGGGCCCCAGCAGCTCACCGAAGCCGAGCTGTTAGGGATTCTCATTGGAAAAGGAACAAAGAAGAAGACCGCGATCGATCTGGCGAGGGAACTCCTGGATCAATACGAGTCCCTTGAAAATCTCTTCAGTCGTTCTCCTTCTGAATTGATGAAGGTTAAGGGGATTGGGTCTGCCAAAGCGGCGACACTTTCGGCGGCCTTCCAGTTGGTCAGGCGGATTCAGTCACAAAAAAGCAAAGATCGGACTTCTTTCAAGCGAGCCAAGGATGTGGCCGATTATTATCTCCCGTTGATGAAGGACCTGAGGAAGGAAGTATTTAAGATCCTTCTTCTCAACCGAGCCAATCGGCTGATCAAAGAGGCAACGATCTCGGAAGGAACACTCGATGCGAGCATTGTTCATCCAAGGGATGTCTTTCGGGAAGCCCTCCTGGAATCAGCAGCAGGGGTTATCCTCCTTCACAATCATCCGAGTGGCAATCCCGCTCCGAGCGAAGACGATATCCGGATCACCAAGCAGTTGGCGGAAGCAGGCAAGGTGATGGGGATCAAGGTTTATGATCATATCATCTTGGGGGGAGAGACGTACCGCAGCCTGGCAGATGAAGGAATAATTTAAAATCAGTTCGGAGTCATTAGTTCGGAGTTCGGAGCATTTCATTTTTAATCTTTCACTCCGAACTCAAAACTCCGAACTCCGAACTTGTTATGAAAGTTCTGGTTACCGATGGTCACTTTCGAAAGACACTTGCTGTGGTTCGGTCCCTTGGTCAGAAGGGGGTCCATGTCACCGTCGGGGAGAGGACTTTTCTCAACACCTCATTTTTTTCAAAGTATTGCTCAAGGCATCTCATCTATCCTTCTGTAAGGCGATATCCGGACCAATTCATCGAATTTCTGCTTGGCGAGATAAAAAGAAATCCGATAGATTGCCTCTTTCCGATGGAAGAAGAGACTCTTCTGCTTGTCGCGAAATATCAATCTGAAATTTCAAAACATACCTACCTTCTCATCCCTGATCTTGCAAAAATTGAGTTTGTTCGCGATAAGGGAAATCTGATTCAGTTTGCGGAGTCTCACGGGATTCCTGTGCCAAGAACGTATAGATTTTCCTCCGGAGAATTTCCCCAAGAGGAAGGAAGTGATGGGTATGTGATTAAACCGAGAATTAGCTCCGGGTCTTTCGGAATTGTTTATGTTAAGAAAAAAGAGGATCTGGAATCGTCTTATCAAAACGTCCATCAACGTTATCCCTTTCCATTGATTCAGGACTATATTCCTGATGGAGGGGGGACATATGGCTTTTCAGCCCTTTTCGATGAGTCATCGAATGTCAGGGCGGCTTTTGTCCATAAGAAATTGAGAATGTATCCTGTTCAGGGAGGTCCGAGCACCCTGCGCGAAGGGGTGGAGCACTCTCACATCATGGAACTGGGACTCTCGCTTCTCAAGGCATTGAACTGGGTAGGCATTGCAATGGTGGAATTTAAGGTGGACCCAAGAGATGGAATTCCCAAATTAATGGAGATCAACCCCCGCTTCTGGGGTTCCTTGCATTTGGCGATCTACTCTGGAGTCGATTTTCCCTACCTTATCCTGAAAATGGCAAAGGGGGAGAAGTTCGATCCTGTTCTCCAGTATCCGGTTGGTAGGCGCTCACGTTGGCTTCTTTTCGGAGACGTTCTCCATTTTATTGGCAATCCCAGACGATTTAGGCTACAACCTTCCTTTTTTAGATTCTTCGATCCAGAAACTTGTGATGACATGATTTCAAAAGATGATCCGCTTCCCGTACTGGGAGCAATGACTACCTTCTTCACTTTTCTTTACGATCCAGAAATGAAACGATTTCTGGAAAGACGATAAAAATGGAAATTAGGGACACCTTCCTATTTACTTTTTTCGTTAAAAAACTGAGGTATAGATATATTGTCAGAGATGTTGGATAAATAGGGAAGTGTCCTAATTTCCATCATGGAAAGTTTAAAAGCGATCTGTATTCTCATTCCTGCGTATAATGCCGCGGAGACGATCGGCTCTGTTCTGGAGAAGGTGCGGTCTCTTGGGTTGGATAACATCGTAGTGAATGATGGTTCGATTGACCATACTGAGGAGATCGCCAAAACCTATGGAGCACATCTCTTGAAACATTCCCGTAATTTTGGGAAAGGAGCTGCTCTTCGAACAGGCTTTCAATATATTCTCCAGAAAGATTATCAAATCGTCATCACCCTTGATGCCGATGGTCAGCATGATCCTTCAGTGATTCCCTTTCTCCTTGATGTTTTTCAGAGCGTTCAACCCGACCTCCTCATCGCCTCGCGGGCAAGCGAATTTCACAGGATGACCTGGTTGAGACGATTCTGGAATCGTCTGGGAGTCAAGGCTGTTGCCCGGCTCTGCCATGCGGATATCACGGATAGTCAATCGGGATTTCGGCTGATTCGCACGGAAATCTTAAAAGAAATTTCACTCACGACCACTGGATTCGAGATGGAGTTAGAGCTCCTGATCAAGTCTTGCAAAAAGGGGTTCGGTGTGTTATCCATTCCTATAAATGTTCCGAGGGTGGATGGTACGAGCTCCAGCCATTTCAGACCCGTAACTGATACCTGGCTTGTCTGTAAACTCTTTCTTCGAAGTCTGTTGTGGTGAAAAATGGATCTTTATCAAAAGGCGAAATTTTATTCTATTTCAAAATTTACAACGACTGCCCTTTCTCTTCTGGCCAGCGCCTCCAAGGAAAATCTGGTCCGCCTTACCTATCTGGCCGAGAAGATTCCCCAGAAAGAGGCCTATCGTGAAAAGATCCGGTGGATCCGGACTCTTTTTCAGACCGATCATCCAGCCCTGACCATTGCGAGAAGGCTCCTCAGCCAAACCCACCCTCTCCACCGAAAGAGGATCATCACCAACTTCATCATCAACCAGCTTCTCGTGGGCACCAACCGCAGGAAGGCATTTGAAGAGGCGAGAGGGTTTAAGCCGCCCAATGCGATGCTGATGAGTCCCACGATGCGATGCAACCTGAACTGCTTTGGCTGTTACTCGGGCTCTTATTCGACCCAGGAAGAACTTCCTTTTGAGGTGGTTGACCGCCTCGTTGAGGAATGCAAGGAGATGGGGGTCTACCTGGTGATCATCACCGGCGGGGAACCCTTTTTGAGAAAGGATCTTTTTGAGATCTTTGAGAAACACTCCGACACCCTTTTTCAGGTGTACACGAACGGCACCTTAATCGATGAGAAGATGGTTGAGCGATTCGTAGCCCTGGGCAATGTCGTTCCAGCTATTAGCCTCGAGGGCCTCAGAGAGCAGACGGATTTACGGAGGGGAAAAGGGCACTTTGACAGAGTGGTTCACGTGATGGACCTGCTTAAGAAAGCAGGCATCTTCTTTGCCATTTCCACCACACAGACTAAACTCAATTCGGAGACCATTGGAAGTGATGACTTTGTCGATTTTCTTGTGGAGAAGGGCTGTATCTTCCTTTGGAACTTTCATTATATCCCGATTGGTCGCGATGCGGACCTCAGCTTGATGGCCAGCCCTGAACAGAGGGCATGGATACGGGATCGTTTTGTTCATTTCAGGGCGACCAAGCCTCTCCTCATGGTGGACTTCTGGAACGACGGATGTCTTACCGAAGGATGTATTGCCGGAGGCAGAAAATACTTCCATGTCAATGCCCGTGGCGACCTGGAGCCCTGCGTCTTTTGTCATTTTGCCTATGACAACATCAAAGAAAAGCCTTTGGTGGAAGCCCTTAATTCTCCTCTCTTCAAGGAGATGCGTTCCAGGCAGCCATTTTCTGAAAATCTGTTCATCAACTGTCCCCTGATCGACCATCCTGAACATGGCAAAGAGTTTGCCTTAAAATTTGCCAGATACTTTACCCATGAGGGGGCAGACGGGTTTTTTACGGAATTGGCTCCGGCCATTGATGCTTACTCAAAAACTTACCGGAAGATGGCAGAGGAAGCTTGGAAAGAGAAGACCGAAAGTCGTAGTGAGAGTGAGCAGGCGGACTCAAAAGAGAAAAAGGCTGCAGGTTCACCCCGTTGTTGAATGGGTATTCATCCTGTCTGGACTTTTCATCAATTAAAAAGTTTTAAAACTTCAAGAGCCGAGATTTGATTCAACTACGGGGTAGACATGGATGAAGGTTACCTTTCCTCACCTGGGCACCATGCACATCTTCTGCAAGGCGATTGCAGAGACCTCCGGAATCCCCTATATCGTTCCACCTGAAACCAGTCGAAAAACACTCACCCTTGGCGTTCAACACTCCAACGAATGTATCTGTCTGCCCTTTAAAATCATCCTTGGAAATTTCATCGAAGCCCTGAAGATGGGAGCCGATACGATTGTGATGGTTGGGAGCGGTCCTCCCTGCAGGCTGGGACTCTATGACCTCGTTCAGAAGGTGATCCTTGAAGATATGGGGTTGCACTTTCGGTGGCTGACGATCCCGCCCCGGTTGACCTGGCAGACGCTCTGGAAGAATTATGAAGAGACCAAAGAACTAAAAAAGGAGTTGAGCTGGAAGAACATCCTTCTCTTCCCTTATGCACTGCGCATGGGATGGCAGAAGATGATGGCCTGCGAGGCACTGGAAAAAATGGCGATGCATGTCAGGCCGAGAGAGGTTCAGCAGGGGGAGACACAGAAGCGATTAAAGAAGGCCCTTTCCGGGGTGGATGAGGCTAGGACCCTGCGAACGCTCAACGATGCATTGCAGAGGGGGAAGGCCTTGCTTCAGGAGACAGAACAGGATTTTTCCCGGAGCCCTCTTAAGATTGCCATCGTGGGAGAGCTCTACACAGTGATGGATCCCAATATCAACCGGGGAGTGGAACAGAAATTGGGTGAGCTGGGAGCTGAAGTGACACGTACCTCCTGGTTTTCCACCCACATCCTGAGGAGTCTGAGAAAGAATAAGGGAGATCTGGCCTCCGAGAGGGTCCGTTTCTTCGAGGCATCCAAAGCCTATCTCGGTTATGATGTGGGTGCGGAATGCAACCTCTCCGTTGGAGAAGCCATTGTCCGATCAAAGGAAGGATATGATGGAGTGGTCCATCTCATGCCCTTTGCCTGTATGCCAGAGACCACTGCCTCTGGAATTTTAACCCGCGTGGGAAAGGATTGGGATATTCCCATCCTCACCCTTATTCTTGATGAGCAGGAGATCGAAGGCCGTATTCAGACCCTGCTCGAAGCCTTCGTCGAGATGTTACAATGGAAGAGAAAGGCCGCATAGGCATTCCCAGAGCCTTGATGTTTTACCGGTACTTCCCCCTCTGGAAAGTTTTTTTCGAAGAGTTAGGATGGAGGGTCATCGTTTCCGACGGGATGGGGAAGAGAGGGAAGCTCATCTATTTTGAAGATAGCTGTCTTCCCATGAAACTCCTCATCACCCATTCGATGGATTTGAAAGAGAAAGTGGATTTCCTCTTTGTTCCGAGGATCGTCAGCCTCCACCGGCATTTCATCATGTGCCCGAAGTTCAGGGGGGCTCCGGATATCGTTCGCCTTGCCACAGAAGGAACTGTTTCCATCCTCGATGAGACGATCGATCATCGGACAAAAAAAGATTCGATGCTCCGATCTTTCTTAAAGACCGGCAGACAATTAGGCGCTGACGAAAAGGAAGGAAAGAGGGCCTTCCAAAAAGCAGAGCAATTTCTTTACCATTTCCAAAAGGGATGGGAGGATAGGATCAATAGGCTTCCTTTGAATCAACTTTTTCAGATCGATGTCCCCGTTCCAGAAGAAAAGAAAGAAAGACCGTTGCGTGTGGCTTTTGTTGGACACCCCTACAATCTTTTCGATACGGATGTGAACAAGGATATCCTTTCTTCTGCCAGAAGTCTGGGGATGAGGATCGTTACACCGGAAGGTCTTTCCGAGAACGAGATAAGCGCGCAGGTTTCGGATCTGTCAAAGGAGATTTACTGGTCCTCGGGAAGAGAGATCGTGGGATCTCTTTTCCATTTCCTCTCGGGAGGGGTTGATGGAGTGGTCTTTCTCACATCCTTCAAGTGCGGTATCGATGCCCTCCTTCAGGAGTTTATCAAGAGGAGGCTGAAGGTAAGGGGAGGGGCTTCAATTCCTTTTCTCGTCCTCACCCTCGATGAGCATTCCGGAAGGGAAGGGCTGACGACCCGGTTGGAAGCGTTTAAGGATGTAATGGAAGAGAGAAAGTCCAATAGTCGCATCGTCACATAGTCTTATAGTCCGTAAAAGGATTTAAGACTATAAGACTACACGACTACAGGACTACGTGACGATTATGGCTAATTATCTTGGTATTGATGTTGGATCCATTACGACGAAGATGGTCGTGATCAATGAGGGAGATGAGGTTTTAGCCAAAGTTTATCTCCGGAACAACGGTCGTCCTCTCGAAGCAATCCAGCAAGGTTTGGAGACGATCTCCTCTCGAATAAACAGGGAGAAATCCATTGATGGAGTGGCAACCACAGGCAGCGCCAGGCATCTGGCCGCATACCTTGTGGGGGCGGATCTAGTCAAGAATGAAATCACTGCCCATTCCATCGCTGTCATCGATCTCTATCCCGATGCGAAGACCATCTTCGAAATTGGAGGACAGGACTCGAAAGTCATTGTTTTGAGGGCAGGAGTCGTTGTCGATTTTGCCATGAATACGGTCTGCGCCGCGGGCACAGGCTCTTTCTTGGATCAACAGGCTGCAAGGCTCGGCCTTTCGATTGAAGAGTTTGGAATACTTGCCCTAAAAGCCAAACATCCTGTTCGGGTGGCAGGCCGTTGCACGGTCTTCGCAGAAACGGATATGATCCATAAACAGCAGATCGGCCATTCTGTTGAAGACATCATCGGAGGGCTTTGTGATTCCTTAGTTAAAAATTATCTTAACAATGTCTGCCGTGGCAAAGAACTCCTATCTCCGATCGTTTTTCAAGGAGGAGTGGCAGCCAACCAGGGCATCAGGAAAGCTCTTGAGAAGGAACTGGAGACGGATCTTATCATCCCGGAACATTTCGGCCTGATGGGTGCTCTGGGTGCGGCAAAGCTTGCGAAGCGAGCCAAACCTGATCGAACGCAATTCAAAGGATTTGAACTGTCCCGGAAATCGTGTTCAACAAGGGGATTTGAATGCGATGAATGCGGAAATCAATGCGAAGTCGTCCAGCTTCTCGTTGATCAGCAAGTCGTCGCCTGCTGGGGCGATCTCTGTGAAAAATACCGAAAGTCTTCTGACCCGATGAGTCATCGGAGCTAAAATGGAGGAGCGCTACGTCCGAACCCTCAACCGATTCATCTATCTCTTCCTCTTTCAATTCTGTTCCACGCTCATCCCCCGTTTGCTTCAGAAGTTTTTCAGTGTAGTCATAGGAGATTTTTTCTATCTTCTGATGCCAGAGACGAGAGGATCTGTCCGGAGAAATATCGAAGGGGTGAGCCATGGAAGATGGTCGAAAAAAAAGATCGGTGTCTTCACGCGGAAGACATTCCAAAATTACGGCCAGTATCTTCTGGACTATATGGTGATGCACCGCATTGGTCCTTCCAACAAATGGAAATGGGTTGAAGAGGAGGTAGGAGGGCATCATATGATCGAGGGCCTCCAGAGAGGAAAGGGGGTCATCTGCATCACGCCCCATCTCGGAAATTGGGAGATGGGAGGATTGCTCTTCTCTTTTAAGGGGGGAAAACTCAATGTGCTCACCCTTGATGAAAGAGATCGGGATACGAAGTCATTTCGGGAGGAGATGAGGAGAAAAAAGGGGATCAGAAATATCTATATTGACCCGAAGGATGATTCTCCGATGGCGGTGATCGATGCCGTCAGGGCATTGCGGGAGAATGAGATCGTGGCAATGCTGGGAGATCGTGTCGAAACACAGAAAACGATGGACTTTGATTTTTTTGGAAGAGAGACTCCGTTTCCCATCGGAGTAGCTGTTCTTTCCATGGCGACTGGTGCGCCAGTGCTTCCGGTCTTTGTGGTACTGGAGAAGAGCCGGAAATATCGGGGTATCATCGAGACTCCAATCTATTTTGCTGCTGCTTCAAGGGAAAACCGGGAGGCGGTCATTCGAAAAGGGATGGGAGAATTGATTAAAAAATTTGAGGCGTATATCGAAAAATACCCGGATCAATGGTATAATTTTTATTCTTATTGGAAAGGATGACAAAAAAGTTTCTTTTTTTGCAGTTATGAGTTCGGAGTTCAGAGTTCGGAGACATAATTTCTAATACTCCGAACTACGAACTCACCACTCCGAACTATCGTTGAAAGAGGAGAAACATGGCTGAAGTGAACAATGAATTGATCGAGAAGCTTAAACAACTGATCATTACAAGATTGAAACTTGCAGATCTGACGCCTGACATGATTGAGACCGATGCTCCACTTTTTGGCGAGGGTCTCGGACTGGACTCCATCGATGCTCTTGAACTGGTCCTGGGCCTGGAGAAGGAGTTCGGAGTAGTTATTCCGGATGCAGAGGTTGGGAGAAAAGTTTTTCAATCCGTCAGGACGATGGCCCAGTATGTCCTGGATCAAAAAGAGGGTTTCTAAAAAAATCGAGAAGCCCTCGATTAGAGGTCATTGATATGGGTTTTAATGACCTCCAAAAGAGACAGCCTAATGGGAAGAACGGCTTTCTGTTTCCCCGGTCAACTTCAAGAAAAGCCAACATTAAAAGAAGATCATCCCCTGAGGAGCGACCCCCATTTTAAAGAATATGTGGAAAGAGCTTCTCATCAGACGACCTTTGATCTCCTTAACTTTTCGTGTAGAGGAGAAGAGGCGGGGTTCAATCTAAAACTCCAGATTGCAACCTATCTTCTCTCGATGATCCACTTCTACCGGCTGCGAGCAGAAGGATGGGTTCCGGATATCATCGCGGAACACAGCATGGGAATCTACGCTGCACTGGCCGCTTCTGAAGCGATCACCTTTGAGGAAGGGTTGTGGATCACGGAATCCGTCGGAAGGATTCTTGAGAGGGAAGGGGCTTCCTCCGGAGGAGCCATGGCAAGTATAGTGGGGCTTCCACTCGGAGAGGTCAAAAAGATCAGGCAGGAACTGAACGGATTTCATCTATCCATCGCCAATTATAACGGCTCGATGCATTTCGTTCTGTCAGGAGAAGAGAAAGGCGTAGAGAAAGCTTTGGATCTTGCTCTTTCAAGAAAGGCGCTCTCTGCTACTCGGCTCACCTTCAACATTGGGCTTCATTCTCCCAGCCTTTCCGTTTTAAACGGGGAGATTCTGTCTCTTTTAAAAGAGATAGAGGTTCGCTCACTAAAATGTCCTGTACTCAATCACTGGACCATCAGACCATTGAGGCAGGAGGAGATTAAGGACTTTCTCTCCCAGGAGATCGGGCAGCCTGTCTATTGGGACCAATGCGTGGAGAAGTTGATCCAGGAAGGGGTTGATCAATTTATTGAAGTGGGGCATGGGACCACGCTGACGAAATTGATCCGATGGATCAATCGAGAGGTGGAGGCTTTCTCGGCCGGAGATCGGGCTAAGGATTAGGGATGCCATGAAATATCACGAAACAACGATTCAGGTTCGATTCTATGAAGTCGATGCCTACAGCGTGGTCTGGCATGGACACTATGTGGGCTGGTTTGAGGTGGGCCGGAATGAATTGACCGAAAGGTTTGGCATGAGTCCCCTTCAACTCAAGGAAAGGAACCTATTGGCGCCTGTGGTGGAATTGAATTGTGAATATAAATTTCCGGCCACCTTTGGAGAATCACTTCTCATTCAGACGACAATGGAAAGAACAGAGGTAGCAAAACTGATCTTTCGTTACAGAATCCTCTCGCAAAAAAACGGCAAGGTATTGGCCACAGGTTCCACCACCCATGTCCTGACCGATTTTAATGGGACTCTCCTCTACCGCGTTCCACCCGATGTCCTTGAGAAAATTGAGGAGATGCGAAAGTACTTGGAGATATAATGTAGAGTTATGAATTAAGAGTTTAAAGTTGCATTAAGAATCGAAACTCTAAATTCTAAACTCTACACTCTACACTCTACACTCTACACTCTACACTCAAAATCCTATGAAGGTTCTTCTCATTGATCCCCCACATAAACTCTTTCCGGGTCTCCGAATGTGGACCCCCTCTTTTGGCCTTCTCCAGTTAGCCGCCTATCTTGAAAGAGAAGGCATAGAAGTTCAGGTTGTTGATGCCACCGCGCTTACAAATTCCTGGGAAGATCTTGCTTCCTTAGTTACTTTATCGAAGGCAGAGGTGATTGGGATCACCTGCTCGGCCACCTGCCTCTCTCCTGAAGCGATTCAGACGATTCAACTCTGCCGGCAGCTCTCGCCGCATTCCACCATCGTCGCTGGAGGAAGCCATTTCACTTTGATGTCTGAACAAATTCTCCAGGAGATAAAAGAGCTGGATTACATCGTTTTAGGCGAAGGGGAGCTCTCTTTTACGGAATTTCTAAAAAACTTTTCGGCTGGAGGAGATGGCAGGGGAGTGAAAGGGATTGCCTACCTGGAAAATGGGAAGGTCATCCGTAACGGAAGGCAACCGATTATTCCTAACCTGGATTCCCTTCCTCTACCTGCTTACCATCTCATCGATATGGAAAAAGAGGCTTATTACTGGCACGGGATGGGGAGAAGGGCCTTTGGCATCTCCACCAGTCGTGGCTGTGGCGATCACTGTACTTACTGCTCCGAATCAAGGTTCTGGGACGGGATCTGGAGGGGAAGAAGCGGAAAGGCAGTGGTTGAAGAGATAACTCATCTTCATCGTCGATACGGGAAGAGCCTCTTCGTCTTCAATGAGAATACGTTCAATTGGAGTCGAAAAAGGGTTGAGGAGTTTCTGGATGAACTTGGGAAAACAGGGCTTCGCATCCACTTCTGGTTTCAGTCCCGGCTCAAGGATATCCTGCGGGATGAGGATCTCATGCCGGAGATGAAACGCCTTGGCCTCTATGAGGTGATGTTAGGGATAGAAAGCATCCATCCGGACGTGCTCGACCGGTATGAGAAACAGCAGTCGCGCGAGATGGCACAGAAGGCGATCGATATCCTGAAAAAGAATGACATCATGGTCATGGCCAATGTCATGTTTGGTGACTGGAATGATTCTGAAGAAACCCTAAAGGAAGTGTTTCAGTTTGTCAAAACACAGAGCGATTTTCTTATTCTTACGATGACCACCCCTCTGCCTGGAACGCGATATTTTGAGGAAGCGGAACGATTGGGAAGGATACGGGAAAAGGATTTTGGAAAGTATGACTTCATGCATCCCATTATGGATACGAAGTTCTTATCGGCAGGAGAAGTCCAACATCTTCATCAGGCTTATCTTAAGAAGTACTATACCCAACCGAGGATCCTGCTGGGTGGTTTTTTTAACCCGAATCCCTTTAAACGAATGGCGTACCGGCTCATCCTCCGGTATGTCTGGGAGAATGCAACCCAGAGGCCCTGGAGGCAACCGAATCTTGCCCCCCTCCCCCCCCCTCTCCTCCAGGGGCTGGTCTTTAGCCACACTTGACACAGGGGGCAAAGGTCAGGGGCCAGATTGCATAGGATGAGGATAGTGTTGTTGAGTAAGAATAGCATACATCTCCGTTGCCGCATACAGTTTCACCAGGCCACGCCACAGGGATTGGGTGCCAGGGAAGCCATCCCCTTTTCTTCCCAGATGGCCGCCAATACTCCCCAGCATCAATACCGCTTTGCCGATCGAGGGTGGCTTTTCAGGGGGAATGGGTGTTTTGTTCACATAGCAACAGAGTGCTTTCCACTCGATCTCTTTGAAGAACACCGTACAGGGTGTTTCGGGAATATCTCGGCCAAGCATCGCCAGATGATAAATCCGCCAAGCGACAACCATGTCCAGGCCAAGACAGGTTTGAAGCCGATCGGCCGTCTCCAATTGACGATCTTTAATCCGGCAACCACTCTTGAGCGTCCGGTGGTAGACCTCAATACCCCAGCGCCCCGAATACCACTCCACCCGCTTTTGGGCATCTTCAAAGTTTTTAACCTCCACCGTCGTCAGAAGCATCCACTCAATGGGCGATTTCACTGCATTAGGAGCCTGTTCAACGACATAGATGGCCCATACCGTTATCAAGGCATCCGATCTAAACCGCTTGGGGGGCTTCAAGGTGGCTTGAGCAAAACGAACATCAATGCGGGCATCGCGGGCCTTGCGCGAACCTCGGCCAGGAACATGAATCTTAAGAGAACCCGCCACAGCCTGTTTCGCCATAAAGTCCCACAAAGACTCCTGCTCTACCTTTCGGTTGCGCGTCTTCTCGGCACGAACCAGAAGTTTCGGACCGTCGGGCTTCTTGCTTGCCTCCAGAAACAGCTCGTAGATATCCGACTCACGATCCCCCATGACCACCAACATGCTCTTAGGACAAAGCTTCTGAACCTGAGCGGCTTTCTGATAGCTGCGAAGCCATTTCATGCTCTCCTTTTGCTCCATGGGCAATTCTTTGCGCCGATATCTTTTCCCTTTGTCTTCGGGATCTCGCGCCCAGCACTGAGCATCCAGGATGCCCAGAGGAGTTCCCTCCTCCGTAAAGACCAACGTATCGTGAAGCAGCAATCCGATGGCATGGTCCTCCTGATTATTGACAGGCCCCAGTCCATCGGTCATCGGGTGGGTGCTATAATTGAGCGTCGTGGTATCTTGGGGGACAAGGACCACCCGCTGCTTTTTGATCCTCTCAATGGTGGCTTCGGTGTGAGCCGTCAGCACGACGTCCATGGTAACCTTTGGGTTTTTAAAAAATCGATAAGCCCCTATCGATTTTGCCTTGGAACCACAGGCTTCCGGAATGTTGGCTTGGGGAGAATTGTAAAAGTCTTGGGCGATCGTGTAAAGACGTTGCTTGAGCCGCTGATCATACCAACGCACCGTGCCGAATTCTTCCTCGGCCCAATGCTCCGGGATCTCCGGGCGCGGCCTCTGACAGAGTCGAATCGGAGGTTCCACACAAAGCATGCTACGCCACCCTCGACAAAGGGGATAGAGAAAAACCTTTTTCGGGACTCCGTCCCGACGTCCTGCGCTCTTACCCACGTCGGTCCAGTTGCCTGCCTTGTAGCAGGTTCCGGAAAAACGGTCCGGATCAACAAAGGTCTCCACCAACACGGGACGAATCTGGTAACGCTGCTCCCAATCTTGGGGCAAACGAGAAAGCGCCCGAGACAAGACGTGAGAGGCAAGATGTTTGACCCGCACCGTGGGCAGGATCAAAAAACGATCATTACAGAGCACACGGTTCAGGTTGGCTCTGCGAGCGTTTTCTGTCCATCCAATATAGTCGTCTCGACACTTGATCGCCCAGGATGCCGAACTGAAGGCCAGAGCCCCAAGATAGCCATGATTCGAGCTCTTGACAACGTATCGGATCTGGGCGCCACACAGCGGCCCGCTTCCAAGATAGTGGTATTGATCAAGGAGCGCAAACCAACTCTTGGATTCTTTGGCATATCGGCTGCTGACCGGCTCCACAGTGACTTCCCCCAGTTCTCGCAATGTACAACAGAGATCAGCAATATCAGGCTCAACGGAATGGCCCCCAGATCCCTCAAAGCCACACGGCCTCTGCCGCAGTGGCAGATCCAGAAGGCCCCGGTGATTCAATTGGGCCAACGCCTTTCGGCAACTCATGTCTTGCAGTCTGCCGTTGAGAGACCGCCAATTCAACCATTCACAAACCCTTCGCGACAGATCGAGTCGAGAGACAGAAGGCTCTCTTCGGACAGTCTCTTGAATCCGATCCAAAATGGATGGGGAAAAATGTTGACCACAAACATACATGTACCCCGTATAACATCTTCCTCCCCCTGTGTCAAGTGTGTGCTAAGACCAGCCCC